>Ga0105101_10000941_pt1 | contig 12530 bp, 12 predicted proteins | sample PPLLak21cMay2015_2_FD_87037 | JGI IMG/M metagenome (GOLD analysis project Ga0105101, IMG submission 87037) | Freshwater sediment microbial communities from Prairie Pothole Lake near Jamestown, North Dakota, USA - PPLs Lake P8 Core (1) Depth... | ecosystem: Environmental > Aquatic > Freshwater >... | reverse complement strand
TTCAGGCCGGGGAGTCGAAGGGTTGACAAACGCTGGAGCTCAAAATAGAATGAATATCAGAGGGGTAAAGAGTAATAAATGAATGTGAAGATAAACATTTTTTATCCCCATTTGCAGCAATTCACCCATAACCAGGAGGTCGTTCACGTCAACGGCATGACCATCGGGGAATGCCTCGACCACTTAGTGAAACAGTTCCCGGGAATTGAGCCGGGACTATTTGATAAGCAGCGTCAATTGCTTAATTATGTCTACTTATTGATTAACGGAAAAGCCTCCTACCCCACTGACCTCACCATGCCGGTCAAGGATGGTGACGAACTCACGATCGCACTCTTGCTTGCGGGAGGGTAAAGGGCTGCAAGCCTAAATTCCAAGCACCAAATCCCAAGCTCCAAATAATATCCAATCGCCAAACTCCAATCACCCAAAGATCATGCGCCCTTGAATTTCAGTCATTCGAATTTCGGTCATTATTTGGTTATTGGTGCTTGGTATTTGGTGCTTCGTGTCCCATCAAGGTGTCTCCAAAAAACCTAATAGATTCAGGAATGGCTACAGCTTGCCAAATACTTTCAGTATTGAACCGCTGAGCGCCCCGCCCTCCTCTGAGCAAAGGCAGCAGAGAAGGTCGGCGATCTCGGAGGGCTTGACCCATTTGTCAGGTTGCGGATTCGGCATGTGCCGCGTTCTGAACGTATCCATCACACTCGGCATGACACCATTTACGGTAATCTGGGTGTCTTTCAATTCTTCGCGTAGCACTTGGGTGAGTGTAATCAGCCCTGCTTTGGAGACAGCATAGGCACCGAAACGTGGCTGGGGCTCCGCGGCCACCCTCGCAGGGAAAAAGACAATGCGTCCGCTCTTCTTCTCCAACATGATCCGAATCGCATGCTTTGCACAGAGAAAAGCGCTCTTCAAGTTTGTATCGATCAGCCGATCCAGAATCGCACAGTCTGTTTCCCAAACCATGGGCCCAATGTGCACCATACCCACCATGTGAAGCAGAATATCGAGGGATCCAAATGTGTCTTTTGCCTTCTGCATCAGCTTTTGAACCTGATCTTCCTGGGTTGCGTCGACCCGCATCTCTGCATACTGCCCCTTAAAGGCGGATAGCGCTCCCTTGGCCTCCTCCCACTCTTGTTCCGCATACCAGCCAATGAGTACTTTCGCCCCCTCGGCCAGAAACTTCTTGCTCACTTCTCTGCCCAGGGGTCCTTCCCCACCTGCGATGACGGTAACCTTTCCTTTAAGATTCACGATTCACTCCTTTTCTCCACTTGAACTCGCACGGAATGTCACATTCCATTTCCGTTTTGCGATGTTCCCAAGACGATTCATACTATCTCCACCAGACACCATTTTTCAAAAATCTCCCCCAGCCCCTCTTTGCCTGTCCTAAGACAGGAAAAAGATACCAAAGAGGGGTAATTCCTCCCTTTGTGAAAGGGAGGTGAGGAGGGATTTTACAACAAATTCTTTAACCTTTCCCTGATTCATATGTCTGCTCTATTATGGATTGACGAGTAATTTGACCTATTTCTTCTCAACAAAAAGATCCATCGGGATAGGCGCTTCCCATTTGGTCTGAAGCTTCCCGTTGATATACTCCGAAGCCCAAGAAGCCCTGAAGGGCATCCGATTGATCCCAAACATCGGCTTTCCTATCCAAGCGGCTTCTTTTCCGTAGAGCCCCTTCCAGCGATAATTCGCAAAGCCCTCCATCCATTTCGTCGCATCCATGGTTTTCTGGCCGCTTAGGAATTCGAAGAATGGTTTTGTCACATTGTACAGTTGTCCAACGATATCAATGGGTGGAACATTGTATTTTTTCAGATATCTGCGAGATAGGTCACGATAGGCATTGCTCACGATGGGGGCCTCCCAGTCGATATCGTTCGTAACAATTTTTGTGCGATAATTCTCCGGCACGACCTCTTCCACCGCCCCTGGCGGGGGGAGAGCGGGGACCCAGATAACTCCTTTGTAGCCTGCCTGGCGCAGCTGTTTTATTAGTTGCGCGCATAGCCCACCCATATTGCCACCCGTAGAGTTGGTCTCTATGATGTCTGGGTTCTTGGCCATCGCACGGGTAATGAATGGAGAAAAGTCCGTCGTCCCGAAGGGGAACTTCTCCGCACCCACCCATTCCAAGCCGTGCAACTTACACATCATTTGAGAGGAATTCAAGAACATCACCGTATCAGGTAGATCCGGTGCCATCGTAACGACCGTTTTTGCATTGGGATAGAATTTCTGTATATAGGCGGCCCCGGTGTTAAACATCTGGGGGATGGGCCCATTGAAAAAGAACGAAAAGGGCTTGTTCGGACCCGTCATGTCTTTTGTAGAAGGGGTCACGATAAAAGACATGATCTTATTCGATTCTAATACCGGCTGCGCGCCTATCGCGTCGTCGATAAATGGCCCAATCACAACCTTCACTTTTTTGTCATAGACGAGCTGCTCGGCTACCGCTTTGCCAACGGCAGCATCCTTTTTGGTATCTAGTACGATGGGGTTCAGCAAATACTTTTGACCAGCTATTGTCACTCCACCCTGAGCATTCTGATCATCTATCGCGATCAATGCAGCGTTCTTTATATTTGCACCCAGATGGGCTGCCGGCCCGGTCAACGGAGTAGCAATGCCGATATCCAGTGTCTTTGGCGATGCAGCCTTTTGGGCAAAGGCCTGCCCGCTTACCAGTGTCACTGCTATTACGAATGCGACGAATACAAGAGCTGTTCGGTTCATCTTTTTCCCTCCTCCTGGTCAGTTTGGCTAACGATGCAACAAGGGTTTGCTAGACACCACTCTCATTTTCCTTCTTTATAAATCCCTATCTTTTCCAGATCATCAGCGACAGATTTCAAACCCAATCCCTCCAGGGTTTTTCTTGTAGGCGCCCCTGTTTTTTTATCACCTCCCCTCAATTCATAAAATACGTCTTTTAACTCCTCGAATTTTGCCCGGTCGAGCGTCATTCCTTTCGACGGCCCCTCCGGGATGGGTTGATCATAAAAGTGGTGCGGAGCCACGTCATCATCACGGGTGAGCCCCATCCTTAACAAATAGGCCCTTTCGATGTTGTAGATCCGATCGCAAACTTTGTGCAACCGGTCCTCGCTGAAGTCCACTCCAGTCAGTGCTGACAACACCTCCGCCATTCGGGCGACGCCCCCCGATCCCTCGGCCATCAGCTCAAACTCCGTGAGCCACTTGCATATCTCCAATGCATCGGCACCGGTATCCACGTGTTCTCTGTCCGTGACCACTTTGGCATAGATCGGATCGAAATGCCAGAACTTGGGCGGTCCAAGGGACGGAGTGATATGAGGGAACACAGAACCCCTGAGGTGATCCCATCCACGGGAAGCGAGAGCAAAACCAAGGACGCAGGGGATATAAGCTGTTAAGCGGTCAGGATGGGACTTTCCTTTGATGTGGTAAGCGTACTTCTCAGCCCCCTTGCCGATCTTTTTGGCCGCATTCAGGCATCCATCAGCCAAGACATCACCGAATCCTTCCCGGTAGGCAATCTTTCTTAGAAGCTCCAGGATGACTTCTTTATTTCCCCATTCCAGCTTCAGGCCACCGGTATCCTTCTTCGTCAGAATTCCTCGCTGGTAACATTCAAAGGCCATCGCCATCGTAGGGCCGGCTTCCTGGGCATCGATACCCAGTTGATTGGCAAGATTTGTCGCTTTAAGACTGAATGCAAAATCAAAAACTCCCAACTGAGTGCATAAGGATGCCGTGCAACCATATTCTGGCCTCATCCCTTTTTCACCGGCATAAGGGCCATCGGTAATCATGAGAAATTTCTGGCACGCATGACCGCAGGAAAAACAGGCGATATTTCTAACGAGGTATTTTGGCACATGATCATCGGCGTACAACTTCTTCAGTTCTTCCTCAGGCCCGTGGAGTTGCTGAGAATTCTTTATGCCGAGGTTGAACACCTGGTTAAATACCTTGATGAGATACGGACTGCCAATGCTCTCGTGGAGAGGGGACAGGTGCTGTTTGGGAACATCCTCATACCATTTCTTGACAATCTCATAATATTTTTCCGGATGAGCCACCTTGACCGATCTGGAGCCCCTGACCGCTATTGCCTTCAGGTTTTTCGAGCCCATCACGCAGCCCATGCCTGTTTCAGCGGCCACCCTCTCATCGTGAGCGATCGCGAAAGCGTATTTGACCAGGTTCTCTCCCGCCTGCCCGATACACAGGGTCTTAATGTCTCTATCACCCAATTCTTTTCTGATTAATTCCTCTGTCTCCCAGGTGGTCTTTCCCCACAGATGCCGGGCATCCTTGATGACCACCTCACCATCATTGATCCAAAGATAAACGGGTTTGTTTGATCGACCCTGAACAATAATATGATCATAGCCGGCAAATTTCACCTCGGCTCCGAAATGACCGCCCCCGCTCCCATCCCCCAGAATTCCGGTGAGAGGAGACTTGACCGTCATCGTAAAACGCCCATTTCCGAGGCCAAGCGTACCGCTCGTGGGGCCTGTCCCGATGATCAGCCGGTTACCCGGTCCCAAGGGATCTGTCTTCGGACCTGTTTCATCATAGAGTATCTTCGAATTAATACCCCTCCCTCCGACAAAATTATAAGCGAGATCCTCAGAGAGGGGTTCCTTGGTAATCTTTCTGCTGGAGAGGTTAACCCTCAGAATCGTTCCCATCCAACCATACCATTTACTCATGTCGGCACCTCCTGGTTATTTTCCGTTCATTAAGATTGAAGAGCCTTCGCCGCCTCATAATGAAGCACATCCTGCGTACACCATTTCACACATTGAGGGTCTCCATTGCACAGGTCACAAATGTTTACTTTCTTAGAGATTGGGTCCAGGAATATGGCTGCTTGATCACATGCTGCAAGGCAAAGGCCGCAGCCATTGCACCGGTCTTTGTCCACCCTCACCACCCCAACCTTCTCGTCCCAGGAGAGGGCATCGCGTTTGCAGGCAGAAAGGCACTTCTTGCACTGGATGCAGAGGAGCGGCGCATTGATTCCTTCTTTTTCCCTGATCAGGATTTTGATTCGGGCCCTTCTCGGATTGAACTCCTGTTCATGTGAAAAGGTGCAAATCTGCTCGCAGACACGGCACCCGCTGCATTTCTTATGATTCACATTGATTTTTGGACTGACCTCGCTGGTTTCCATTTTCAAACCTCCATCTCAGATTTACTGTTTCGAACCCACGGCAGACCTCTTAAGAAAGGGAGCTCTCAGCGCCCACCTCCTTTCCCTCTCGTCCGCACACCTTCTTTTCCTCACGCCTCCTTTCTTTCCCATCTTCTCAAAGGGTTACTTCCTCTTCCATACGAATACATCACAAACCCACCTAACCTCCTAAATACGCCTTCTTCACTCTCTCATCGTTCAGCAGTTCGTCGCGTTTGGCACCCAGCACAATCTTGCCTGTCTCCATCACATAACCACGATCTGCCAAACGTAAGGCGACGGCAGCATTTTGTTCCACAATCAGAACGCTAATCCCTCGTTTGTTTACAGTTTTGATAATGGATGTAATCTCATTGACCATGATTGGACTGAGACCAATCGATGGCTCATCCATCAACAGGAGTTTAGGCCTTGACATGAGCGCTCTGCCGATAGCTAACATCTGTTGCTCTCCACCGCTCAGGCTCCCGGCCTTTTGTTTTTTCCTCTCCTTGAGTCTGGGGAAACGCTGATACACCTCTTCCAAGTCCGTCTTGGACCTTTCCCTGTCCTTTCGGATATAGGCCCCAAGTGTAAGATTAGACTCCACACTCATATCGCGAAAGACTCGCTGTCCCTCAAGGATCTGACTGATTCCCGTCCTGACGATATGGGTGGGTCGGCTTCTGTCGATCCTCTTCCCAGCAAACCATATCTCGCCCGACGTTGGAGGCTTTAACCCGGAAATGTTTTTTAAGACCGTCGTCTTCCCTGCCCCATTCGCTCCTAAAAGGGTAACGATCTCCCCTTCGTCCACCTCCAGTGAGACGCCTTTGACTGCTTCCAGCTTTCCATAAAGGGCTCTAATCTCTTTAACCGACAGAAGCATACTCAGATCCTAAATACGCGGCGATGACCTCCTTGTTTCTGGAGATTTCAGACGGAGGGCCCTCCGCTATCTTCGAACCAAAATTCAGGACACACAACCGATCGCATAGGTTCATCACGAGCCGCATGTCGTGTTCTACAACCAGGATAGTGACTCCTTTATCCCGAATTTCCCTAATTTTATTCATCATCCTATCCGTTTCTTCTGGATTCATCCCGGTCACCGGCTCATCCATCAGAATCAATTCAGGATGAGTGGCGAGGGCAATGGCTACGCCGAGCATCCGCTGGTGTCCGTGGGGAAGGTTTCGTGCCAGCTGCTCCTTGCTCTGTCCCAGCCCCATAAAATCTGCAATCTCTGCCGCCTTCTCGAGGAGTTGAGTCTTTTTTTCCTGAACGGAACGGCCATTGAAAAGGGAATTCCAAAAGCGTGTTTCTGAAACCAAATGGAAACCAATAAGGATGTTCTGCAGTACGGTCATCTCACTGAAGAGGACCGTTCTTTGAAAGGATCTGACCAGGCCTTGACGCACAATCACATGGGATTTCTGACCGGTGACATCCTTTCCACTGAATATGACTTTGCCCGCACTGGGAGAATACGTTCCCATAACCATATTGAACACCGTGGTCTTTCCGGCACCATTGGGGCCGATGAGCCCAGTGATTTCTCCCTTTTCTACAGATAGATCAAGGGTATTGACGGCCGTTAATCCACCAAAATACTTTGTCAATCCCTTCACTTCAAGCAGCGGCATCCTGCACCTGCTCGTTTGCTCACTCGTAGGAACCAAACAGGGTTCGCAACCGAAAATTCCAAATGACAAGCTCCAAATCCCAAATAAATCTTACATGACAGGTTCGTCACCCCTGCCTACCGGCAGGCAGGCGGCATCAAAGAAAATTACCAGGGCTTTCCTCCCCCCTGATGGGGAAGGATCGAGGTGGGGCTGAATATCATATGTCCCCCTCACCCCGCCCTCTCCCTCCAGGGGAGAGGGGATAATTGAGTTATTTTCAACGTAATCTTAATTTCCGAGCCCAAATGACCGGAACGATTCCAAATCCCCCTAACCCCCCTTTGCTAAAAGGAGAGGGATTTACGGTTTTTCTATCCGATCTCACCGGCGGCGATGATTTCATCTCTCGGAAAACGGCTGAGCAACTCGGCCCCTTTTTCGGTCACCACAATCATATCTTCAAGCCTGACGCCTAAGCCCGGCTCGCCATCTCTGCTCTCAATCGCCATCACATTGCCAACCTCAAATGTCTGGGGGTGTTTTAATGACCATAGCCTGTTGATAATAGGCGGCTCATAAAGAAATAGGCCAATGCCATGTCCGATCTCGATGGTGAACACACGATCCTCATCGTCATAACCCCATGTTCCCGCTGGCTTGAAATGCTTCGCGGCATCTGCGGTTGTAGCACCCGGCTTGATCGCTTCAATAATCGCATTCTGGTTATCCAGGAGTCTTTTGTAGAGGTCTTTTTCCTTCTGGTTGGGTTTCCGCCCTACAATAAATGTACGATAGAGACAAGTCTTGTACCCCATATAACCGAAGTTCGTGATATCCCCATAGACGATATCTCCCGGCTGGATGATCCGATCTGTCATAGCAAGCCCTCTTTCAAAGGTGCTCGGCCCGCTAAAAAAAGGAACCACCCCGCCAATCTCGGCACCCGCTTCAATCATGGCCTGGTATCCTATGGCGGTTAGATCCATATCGCGCATCCCCGGCTTCATCGCCTCGTACAGTTTGCACCAGGCTCGATCGGTAATCGCTGTAATCATTTTCAAACAGTTGATCTCATCCTGCGTTTTTACTTTTCTGGCTTCAAAAAGGAGTGATTGTGCGTCAAATGTCTGGACCCCCAACTCCCCTAATGCCCTCAGGGAGGGCCCATCGAGTGCGGTGACCCCTAATTTTTCACCCTGCAACCCTCTTTTCCTCAGTTCCTGCACAATCTCAGAAGCAAACAGCTTCGCTGTTTCAGCGGTCGCTTCGGCACCGCACACGCCTCCCAGCCAGCAACGGGCAATTCTCCAGTTCTCGGGTTTTACCCAGGGCCACTCGTCCCGTCGTTCGTACCGACCCGCATGCTCCCATAGAACGGGTTTGTCCTCAGCGAAAAAGAGGCAATATCTCAAACCCGGCATGAAGGCATCACCGGGCAACCCTGTCGCATAGCGGATATTGTCCTCACGCTCCAACAGGCAAGCGGCCACGCCATTTTTCTTCATGACCTCCCGCAATTTGGTGGCTCGTTCTTCTCTCATTCGAGTTGTATTGATGCGCTCCTGCCAATCCAGGATTCCAGTACCATAGGATAACCGAGAAGCCAGCTTTACCATTTCTGTAAAGACCTCCTTTCAATCCCTCATCTTATCTGGTCAACGGCTACCGTCGTACTCCGTCATCGACACACAAAGCCGGAGATTGTTCCCGATGAAGAGCCGGAATTAAATGGCCTTTCCGGAAACACGAGCAGTGATCTCATTCGTCCGACGCCACAGCGCTTCCAGAAGTCCTATCAAACCGCCCTTTAGTAAGAGAACAGCACCGATCAGAATCAATGCGAAGACGATAGGCTCCAATTCCTTGATGGGCCTCAAAAATTCTGAAAGAATATTGAGGACCAGCGCACCCAGGATTGGCCCAAAGACATTGATGCTTCCCCCGACTGCTACATAGACGAGGTAGTAGGCAGACTGTATGACCGTAAATGACGAAGGCTGTATGCTGCCTACGTTATAGGTGTACAACACGCCCGCCACACCCGCGAACATGCAGCCAGTAACGAAAGCCAATACTTTATACCCCATAATATTGATGCCGACGTTCTCCGCGAGGTCATCGGCTTGCCGGATACCTGAGAACACCAAACCGATCGGCGATCTGTCTAACTGATGCATCACCACGATGCCGATCACCACAAAGAGCAGGGTCAGATAGTAAAGGGAGACTTTTGATGCAAATTCAATCTTGAAGAACCCGGGGATGGTAATGGCGTTCGGAGGAAGCAAATTCATAATTCCCACCAACCCGCCAAAAGGGTCATCCCATGCACCAAACACAACCCTGATGACCTCTCCCATCGCCAGTGTCGCCACGATAAAATAAATACCCTTAATCCTGAGTGTGATGTATCCGATGATGAACGCTATCATTCCTGCTGCTACGGTGGCGATCAGTAAGCTCAACCATGAGTTCATCCCGTACCTTGCAATGAGGGCCGCGGATAGATAACCGCCGATGGCGGCAAAACCACCATGACCGAGCGTGACCTGACCTGTAGTCATGATAAACCAGCAGCTGACAGCCAGAAGCACGTTGATCAGCATGAAGGTGATGACCCCTAATTGATACAGGTTTCGAAAAAGGACGGGCACAGAGATGAGGACCGCCAGTAGAACAACATAGAAACTCGCCTCCTTCCAGCCCAGTCGAATCATGCCGCCCTTCCCATCAGTCCTGTACGTTTGAAAACAAGGATGAATAAGATGATCAAGAACGGAAAGGTCGTTGCAGAATATCCCAGGAACGTTTGCCCGTAGCTCTCGATCATACCTAAAATAATCCCTCCAAGTGCGGCCCCTGGAATACTCCCGACACCACCGAGGATAATAATACACAGAGACTTAATCAGCGTCGTTGTTCCCATGGTTGGCTCGATAAAAAAGATCGGGGCCATGAGGCCTCCCGCTGCGCCTGCCAAGCCACAGCCAAGAGCAAAACCAAGGGTGCCAATTTTGCCGACATCGATCCCAAGTGACATCGCCGCTTCCCGATCTTGCGCAACGGCCTGCATGGCTTTTCCTTGTTTTGTTTTATAGATGAAGAGATAGACGCCCGCTACCAGAAGAATACTGATGATTCCAGCTGCAATCCTTGAATCGCTGATGTTAATGTTCAAAAACGATACGCTACCCTGAAAGACCTCTTTCATTCCTCTTGGCTGCGCACCGAATAACAATTGGGCTGCCGTCTGGAGCAGCCACATCAGCCCGATCCCCACGATGACCGTCGGGACGACTTCCCCGCGCGCTGGTCGAAAAAAGATTCGCTCAAAAAATATACCGATCACGGCGACGACGACCACACTCATGGCCAAAGCCAAAAAATAATTGACTTTCAGCAGCCCATTCATGTAGAAGACCGTGAAGGCTCCCAGCATATAGAACTCACCGTGGGCAAGATTAAGAACGTTCATCATACTGAAAATCACCGTAAGCCCCAGCGCTAAGAGGACGTAGGTCAACCCGGTCTGCAATCCATAGACTAAAGGCTGTAACAAGATTTCGAAGGTCATGCGAACAGATCCCGATGCCCGGCGATGTGAAGCTCCCGGCCCACCCCGTGAGGACGGGGCAGGCACGACGGCCTTCCCGGACAGGAAGTTTCATTCATACCGTGCCCCTTCCTGCCTGCCGGTAGGCCGGGACTCTGCCTATCCCGCTTTGGCGGGACGGGGCACGTTCCGGTCAAAGAAGGGTGAATAGCCTGCCTTATGTCCAAAATGCTGCTGAAACTAACGCCCCTTCTGCACCCCCTTGATATCAGAGGAAGCCTCTGGCATCAAACTATCCAAAAAGGTCTGAGCAATCGCCTCGGATAACTCCCCCGCATTCGTCTGGCGACCATAATCAAACCAATACACTACCCAGAATGCCATTCCCACCCACATAAATGTGAGAAAAGATTCTCTAACCCTGCGGGCTCTTCCTGATCGCTGAAGATCTCGAATCGAATCCCGGACCATCTCATAAGCCCTTCTCCAAATGTGCATGATTTCGTTTTGATGATTCTTGTCGAGCCTGTGGACCTCGTGAACCAATGTCCGGTTCGCCCGGCTGGAGGTATTCAGAAGAGCAAACCTCCGTAAGAAAAGGGCAACCCGGCCTGCAGGATCAGCCAACTTTTCTGCTTCGTCGAGGATCGGAATAAAGTGATTGTTCAGAAAGTCTAAATGAATCTGGTACAAAAGGTTCTCTTTGCTGGAACAATAATAATAAAGGTTGGCCTTGCTCATCCCCAGGGTCTCAGCAATCATAGACATCGACGTCGCATCATACCCATGCTTTACAAAAAGATCTAAGGCCTTGGTGTAAATTTCTGACTTTCGTCCAAAATTTTCATTCTTCTTAGGTTTCATTTCCGTATGCCGTTTTCTCTCCATGGTCACCTCTGAAAGGGTGGATAAGGGGTTTTGTTCGATTTAGTTAATTGACCGGTCGGTAAAAAAATTATCAAATTGTCTTTTCTTTGTCAAGAAAAAACAATTTATCTAAAAAATTGGATTTTTAAGTTATTTTAAATAGTTATACCTTGGTAACATTAAGCGAGCCTAAACCTGTTGTTTAGCTCTGCAAAAACGGAGATAATGCGGGGAATGGTATAGGTGGCCGTATCCCTTCCCGAACCGCCACACAGGATAGCGATGAGCCTTCCTTGACAGACCTCATCTGCAACAGTCTTGATCAGTTCCGCCAGCTTAATGTGTAAGTCACGACTTACACCCCTGTCGCCGTATTCTGCTTTCGTGGCATCATAGCCGTACTCCCAAAAGATATATTCCGGCTTGAATGCTTCCACTCTGAGGATAAAGGCCTGCTTCATTTTTGACAAACACTCTTCGTCCGTGGCGGGGTTCAGAATCCGAACGTCTATCTTGTTATATCGGTCCGAATAGTCCTGATCACAAAAGCACACGTGAAGGACATCGGCATCTCGCCTGAAGATATCTCGCGTTCCATCTCCATGATGGCTATCCGTGTCTACGATTGCAAATCTCTTTGTTCCCTTCTCCTTAAGCATCGCAATGGCTAGAGCCGCCCCATTGAAATAGCACATCCCGTGATAGAAGTCTCTCCCTGCATGGTGGTCACCGAAAGCTGTGAAGACGAAGGCATTGTCAATGTTCCCTCGGTGGATCTCTTCCGCTGCTTGGACTGTGCCTCCTGCGCAATAAAGAGCTGATTCATAATCACCCGTACGCTTCACTGATTCGATCATATTCTTAGAATGGACCTTGAGCAGAAGGGGCTCACCGACAGGGTCCAGGTAAAAGAGCCCGTCCCGTGAACCATAGACGGCGTCGTAATAATATACATTTCCCTTGCCGAGCAATCCGCCTAGAGCTTCGGGGAAATCCTTTAACCTTTCTCCCTGAAAGTAAGTGAAGAAAATTCCGGTTTTTTTCATTGTCAGATGCCCCGGGTTAGAAGCAGTGCTGGGATTCACTCTTTATAGACTTTGCAGAGATAGGATTTCAGGGGTTCAGAGCCGTTTTCCGGATCAAAATGGGTGTGACCATACAACAGGTTCACATTTGACCTTTTCCAATCATAGGCAGAGGCTTTCTCCTCAGGAAACCACCAGGCGTGCTGCGCGTTGACTACGTCGGGCCTGATACCCTCAAAGAGCTTCGCTTTCATTTTCAC
>Ga0105101_10000939_pt1 | contig 12547 bp, 9 predicted proteins | sample PPLLak21cMay2015_2_FD_87037 | JGI IMG/M metagenome (GOLD analysis project Ga0105101, IMG submission 87037) | Freshwater sediment microbial communities from Prairie Pothole Lake near Jamestown, North Dakota, USA - PPLs Lake P8 Core (1) Depth... | ecosystem: Environmental > Aquatic > Freshwater >... | reverse complement strand
GTTGCTGGTCAATGCCACCAACAACGCCTGGTATGGAAATTCCTTTGCGCCGCACCAGCATCTTGAAATGTCGCGCATGCGCGCGCTTGAGACCGGCCGTTACATGCTGCGTGTCACCACCAACGGCGTCTCGGCCATTATCGACCCGCACGGCAAAATCCTCGGCCGCTCGCGGCAGTTCAAGACCCAGGTGCTGACCGGCGAGGCGGTGCCGCGCAGCGGGTCGACCCCGTATGTCATGACCGGAAACTGGCCGGTGGTGTCCCTGCTTGGTTTGATGCTGCTGCCGATGGCGGTGCGGACCGGGCGGGGTGCCTGAGACTCCTCCCCGGAACATGAAGCCCGCACTGTAGACAGGATCCGGCGCCATGGGCCGGTGCGGTGCTGCAAGCGGTTGGGGGGCTTACGGCACTTCCAGACCCCGTGTGGCCTGGGCTTTAACCCGTCATGCCGCCCCGTGACCGCAATCGGGCACCTTGCCGAAATTGCATCATTCTATGATTAGGGAAGCTCTGATTAAGTCCCCTCTCCCCCTGAAAGGGGGAGAGGGCCAGGGGAGAGGGGGTTACTTCTAGATCGGCACTTGTTCAGCACTTCCCTGGTCTAGTATACAAGTAGAGCGCCAAGCAGCCCGCCCTGATGCAGCCGGCCAAGGGCCTAAGCACTCGCTTCAGGGGAGGGCCCTGACGGCATCGGTTTCAATGCGGCAGGAGGGTGGGTGCAGAACGTATACGTTTGGTCAGACCGTTTGCGTTCCGCGATGCGACAGGCGTTGACGCAGATGCGCAGTTTCCGGCCTGCGTCTGTGTTCCGGGCGGCGAAGGCCCGCGTGGTGCAATCTTTAAGTCTGCGCACGCGCCTGCTGTTGCTGGTGCTGCTGGCACTGGGCCCCATGCTGGCGCTGGCGGTGATGGCCGGGTTGGAGGCACGTCACGCCGATGGCCGGCGCGCGCAAGAGCAGGCCATGCAACTGGTGCGCCAGATTGCGCGCGACCAGGAATATTCGATCAACGAATCACGCCAGTTTCTCACCACCCTCGCGCAGCTGCCCGCCTTGCAGGTGCACGACGCCACGGCCTGCAGCCGGTTCATGGCAAACGCGCGGAAACAGTATCCGCGTTACGCAAATATCGGTGCGTTAACGCCCGATGGCGAGGTGTTCTGCAGTGCGCTGCCATTTTCGTCCGGCATCCGTGCCACGGACAACACATGGTTCCGGCGTGCACTGGAGAGCCGTGAATTCGTCAGTAGCGACTATCACATCGGCGGCATCACCCGTCGTGCGGTGATCACCGTAGCGCAAGCGGTTCTCGATGCCTCGGGCGTCGCGCGTGCAGTCGTCTTCGCCTCGATCGATCTCGAGTGGTTGAACCGTGTCTTCGCCGATGCGCAACTGCCGGCCGGCAGTGTGCTGACGGTGATCGATCGGCAGGGACGGATCGTGGTCCGTTCTCCCGATCCGGAGTTCTGGGTCGGCGAAAGCATCCCGGGCAGCGCGCTTGCCCAAGTGGTGCAGACGCAGCAACAGGAAGGCATGAGCGAATCCTTCGCTCTCGACCAGGTCGAGCGTTTGTATGCCTACCGGCAGATGGGTCCCACGCCGGCTGTGCGAACCTATGTTGTCGTGGGTATTCCAAAAAAAGTGGCTTATGCCGAAGCGGAACATATTCTGTGGCGTAATCTGATCGGCATGGGGCTGGCCACGCTGCTGGCCGTCGCCGCGGCGTGGTGGGGCGGCGGCCCATTTTTGTTGCGGCGTATCCAGACGCTGGTGCATTCCACGCAACGGCTTGCGTCTGGCGACTTGAGCGCGCGCACCGGGTTGCCGGCCTGGCCGGACGAAATCGGCCGGCTGACGAAGGCCTTCGATGGCATGGCGGAAAAATTGCAATGGCGTCAGGCGGAATATGCGCGCAGCCGTGCGTCGCTGCAGGAAAGCATCGCCACGGTGCAATTGCTACAGAAGGTGGCCGTGGCCGCAAACGAGGCGCAAACCATCGAGACGGCTCTGCAGGCCTGCCTCGATTATGTCTGCGAATACACCGGCTGGCCGATTGGCCACGTGCGGCTGATCATCGACGCGCATGGCAAACTCGTGCCCACTGACGTCTGGCACCTGGAGCATCCGGAACGTTTCGCCGTGTTTCGCCAGGTCACAAAGAACGTGCCGACCGTGCAGGCGCTGGGTCTTTCGGGGCGCGTGTTGTCCGGCAAAAAACCGGTGTGGATACGCGACGTTACCGTAGACGCGAACTTCTACCGCACCCAGCTGGCGCTCGATATCGGTGTCAAGGCGGCGCTCGGATTTCCGGTATTGGTGCGCAGCGAAGTGGTGGCGGTGCTGGAATTTTTTGTCGACCGGGCCGTCGATCCGGATGAGAAACTGCTGGAGGTCCTGGGGAACGTGGGTACGCAGCTGGGGCGCGTGATCGAACGCAAGCGCTCCGAGGAACGCATGGCGCACCTGCTTCACCATGATGGGCTGACGGAATTGCCGAACCGCCTCCTGTTCCATGATCGCTTGCAGCAGGCCATGGTGAACGCGCACCGGCACGAGCGGCTGGTCGGCGTGGCGTTTCTGGATCTGGACGAATTCAAGAACATCAATGACAGCCTGGGCCACGATGCCGGCGACCTGCTGCTCAAACTCGTGGCGGCGCGTCTGCGCGCCGCGGTGCGCGAGAGCGACACTGTGGCGCGCCTGGGCGGAGACGAATTTACCCTGATTTTCGTGGACATGGCGCATGCCGACGATATAGCGCGCACGGCGCAGAAAATACTGGATCTGTTCGCGCAACCGTTTCTGGTGATGGGGCGCGAACTGTTTATCACGGCCAGTCTCGGCATCACCATCTGCCCGCTGGACGACAACAACATCAGCGAACTGCTCAAGAACGCCGATATCGCCATGTACCGCGCCAAGGTACAGGGAAAAAACACGTATCAGTTCTATGCCCACGACATGACCACCAGGATTCATGAACGCCTGTCGCTGGAGAATCAATTGCGCCGCGCGCTCGAGCGCAATGAGTTGCTACTGCACTACCAGCCGATCGTATCCAGTCTCGACGGCAGCGTGCTCGGCGTCGAGGCCTTGCTCCGATGGGTGAACGGCTATGGCCCGATTTTGCCCGCGCAATTCATCCCGGTCGCGGAAGAGACCGGGCTGATCGTGCCGATTGGCGAATGGGTTCTGAACACGGCCTGCGCCCAGCTGGCGCGCTGGCAGGCGGATGGCTGGCCGCGCTTGCGGATGTCGGTGAACCTGTCGGTGCGTCAGTTCCGGGCTCAGGACATGGTGGGCAATGTGGCCAGGGCACTTACTGCCGCCAGCCTCGATCCGGGGAACCTGGACCTCGAAATCACCGAGAGCATACTGCTCGAAGAGCAGTCCGTGATTAATACATTGCATGAGCTGGATAGCATGGGCGTGGAAATCTCGATCGACGACTTCGGCACCGGCTACTCGTCGCTGTCCTACTTGAAGCGCCTGCCCATTGACACACTCAAGATCGATCGTTCGTTCGTGCAGAATATTCCACACGATGCCGACGACGCCGCTATCGCGCAGGCCATTCTCGCCATGGCCCGCAGCCTCGGTATCGTCGTGGTCGCCGAAGGCGTCGAGACGATCGAGCAGCTCGCATTTCTGCGCCACCACGGCTGCGATGCCATGCAGGGCAATTATTTCAGCAAACCACTGCCCGCGGACGAGCTTGTCATGCTGCTGCGCAATACCGGACAATTCCCGCTTCCGCGAACAAGATCGATGCGGTCATAGCGCGCCCGATCCGGACAAATCCCGTGGTGTGGACACTGGGTGGACAGCGAGCGCCGTTTGCTTGAAAATCCGTTAAGCAATACACAACCCCCAGGGAATTCGATGATGAAACGCATTGCAGCGATAGCAGCCGTAGCCGGCTTGTTGGGCAGTACCATGGCCGGTGCCGCCGATAACACGGCAATCGGGTATGTGGACATGCGCGCGGTACTCGTGGAGAGTAAGTCGGGCAAGCAGCACAAGGCGGACATGGAGAAGTTCGTCAAGAGCAAGCAGACGGAGCTCAAGAAGGAAGAGGAGAAACTCAAGTCCCTGCAGCAGACGCTGGAAAAGGAAATGTTGACGCTCACCGAGGCGCAGAAGCAGGACAAGCAGCGCGGTTTCCAGGAAAAAGTACAGGCCCTTCAGAAGATGGCGCAGGATGCCGAGCGTGAGTTGCGCAAGAAGGATTCCGAGTACACGAACAAATCGGTGGAAGAGATTCGCAAGATCATCGCCGAGACGGCGAAAGAAGAGAAGCTGAGCCTGGTGCTCGGCAAGACCGAAATGTCCGTGCTGTATGCCGACGACGGAATGGATCTCACGCCCAAGGTGATCCAGAAATACGACAACCGTTCCGGCAAGAAATAATCGGAACTGTGCGTTCCACCATAGCGGCTTGCTGTAGCGCTGGTGTTCGCTGGCAAGCTGCCCGGAGACGGCGGTGCGGGTACATTCACAACCGGCGAGCAGTTTCGGTTCAAGGGGTTCCCGGTATGGCGACGGTGACCGCGGACAGCGTCGCTATCGCCATGTCCAACCCAATCCGAGTTCCGCACTAACCTTTATACGGCAAGGAGGCCGATGTGGCCGAATTCAAGCAAGCCTTTGAACTGACCCTGTCCCACGAAGGTGGCTACGTGAAGGACCCGGATGACCGGGGCGGTGAGACCTATAAAGGTATCGCGCGCCGCTATAACCCCGGCTGGCCGGGTTGGGCGCGAATCGATAATGCCAGGAAGCGGCGCGGCTTCCCGAAGAGCCTCAATACGGACCTCGAACTACAGGCCGAGGTCGCGGTTTTTTACCGGCAACATTACTGGGACAAGTTCCAGGGGGACCGCATCCCGGCTCAGGCCATTGCCAATGAACTGTTCGATACGGCGGTCAACCTGGGCGTGGCGCGCACCGTCGAATTCTTCCAGCGCGCGCTGAATGTACTGAACCGCGATGGCGCGCTGTACGACGACTTGATCACGGACGGTGTATTCGGCCCGAAGTCCCTGGCAGCGTTGCGCGTCTACCTGAAGAAGGACAAGCCGGACTACCTGCTCAAGATTCTCAATGTCCTGCAGGGGGCGCACTACATCGAATTCATGACCCGCAGCCCGCTGCAGGAGAAATTCGCACGTGGCTGGCTCAACCGGGTGACAATCGAAAAAACCTGAAAATCCATTGCGCCAACCGGTTTCCCGGGATGCAGGCAGGCGACCGCCATGGGTGGCGGCCGCTCCGGGCTCCTGCAGTGACTGATGCCTCATTCACTGGACTAACGCAGGAGCAGTCTTTTCGCCAAGACCCGGGGCACAGAATACGGTATTCTTGACCGGCTGATTTTTCCGGTCTTCAGGCTATTCCGATGGACGAGCATTACCTCCCCGAACGCGTCGAGCGCGATGCCCAGAACTACTGGGAAAAACACCAGTCTTTCAAGGCCGTCGCCGACCCTTCGACAGGCTCGGGGCAGGCGCGCCGGGAAAAATTCTACTGCCTGTCGATGTTCCCTTATCCGTCCGGCAAGCTGCACATGGGGCATGTGCGCAATTACACCATCGGCGATGTGATCGCGCGCTTCCAGCGCATGCAGGGCAAGAACGTCCTGCAGCCGATGGGCTGGGACGCCTTCGGCCTGCCGGCCGAGAACGCCGCCATGGCCAATGGCGTGCCGCCGGCGCAGTGGACCTACGACAACATCGCCTACATGAAGAAGCAGCTCAAGTCGCTCGGCTTCGCCCTCGACTGGGAACGAGAGCTGGCCACCTGCAAGCCCGATTACTACAAATGGAATCAGTGGCTGTTCCTGCGCATGCTGGAAAAGGGTATCGCCTACAAGAAAACCGGCACGGTGAACTGGGACCCGGTCGACCAGACCGTGCTCGCCAACGAGCAGGTGATCGACGGGCGCGGCTGGCGTACCGGCGCCGTGGTCGAGAAGCGCGAGATCCCGATGTATTACCTGGCGATCACGCGTTACGCCGACGAGCTGTTGAGCGATCTGGACAAACTTCCCGACTGGCCGGAGCGCGTGCGCCTCATGCAGGCCAACTGGATCGGCAAGAGTGTCGGGGTGCGCTTTGCGTTTCCGTACCGGCTCGATGGCCGCGACGAAAAGCTCTGGGTGTTCACCACCCGTGCCGACACCATCATGGGCGTGACCTTCTGCGCGGTCGCGGCCGAGCACCCGCTGGCCAGCCACGCCGCCCGCAACAATCCGGCACTCGCCGCGTTCATCGACGAGTGCAAGCACGGCAGCGTGATGGAGGCGGATATCGCCACCATGGAAAAGAAGGGCATGCCGACCGGCATCTACGTGACCCATCCGTTCACCGGCGAGCCCATCCCGGTGTGGGTCGGCAACTACGTGCTCATGGGTTATGGCGAGGGCGCGGTCATGGCCGTGCCGGCGCATGATGAACGCGACTTTCATTTCGCGAAACAGTACGGCCTGCCCATCAAGCAGGTGATCGGGTTTCCGGGCAGGACTTTTTCGACCGATGCCTGGCAAGAGTGGTACGCAAGCAAAGATGGCGCGTGTGTGAACTCCGGCAAGTATGATGGCCTTGGTTATGCCGCCGCCGTCGATGCCATCGCCGCCGATCTCAAGGCCAAGGGCCTGGGCGACAAACAGGTAACCTGGCGCCTGCGCGACTGGGGCATTTCGCGCCAGCGCTATTGGGGTTGCCCGATTCCTATTATTCATTGCACGCAGTGCGGCGACGTGCCGGTGCCGGACAAGGACTTGCCGGTGGTGTTGCCGGAAGACTGCGTGCCGGATGGCAGCGGCAATCCGCTCAACAAGCGTGCGGATTTCGTGAATTGCGCCTGCCCGAAATGCGGCAAGCCGGCGCGGCGCGAAACCGACACCATGGACACCTTCGTGGATTCGTCCTGGTATTACGCACGCTTCGCCAGCGGACGCGGTGCCGACGCCATGCTGGACAGCGAGGCTGATTACTGGATGCCGGTGGATCAGTACATCGGCGGCATCGAACACGCCATTTTGCACCTGCTGTATTCGCGCTTCTGGTCGAAGGTGATGCGGGACATGCGACTCGTATCGTACGACGAGCCGTTCACGCGCCTGCTGACCCAGGGCATGGTGCTGAACGAAATATTTTTCCGCAAGCCGGAGAGCGGTCGTGTTACCTATTACAACCCGGCGGAAATCGAGCTGACGTTCGACGACAAGGGTCAGCGTCGCGGCGCGGTTCTGAAGAGCGACGGCCAGCAGGTGGAGTCGGGTGGCATCGGCACCATGTCGAAGTCGAAAAACAACGGCATCGACCCGCAGGCGCTGATCGAGCAGTACGGCGCCGACACGGCGCGCCTGTTCACCATGTTCGCCGCGCCGCCGGAGATGACACTCGAATGGTCGGACGAGGCGGTCGCCGGTGCACACCGCTTCCTGAAGCGGGTCTGGGAACTCGGCAACAAACCGGAGTATCGTAACCCGAAGTTTGACCAGGGCAGGAAACGAAAGACGTTTCTCGGAAAATTCGACTGGACTACACTGACACCGGAACAGCGCAAGATCCGCGGTGAGATCCACGCCCTGCTGGAGCAGGCGAACCGGGATTTTGCCAAGTACCAGTTCAATACCGTGGTCGCCGCCTGCATGAAGATGGTGAATGCGCTCCACCAGGTTCCGGCGTTCGACGCCGGCAATACGAGTCAGCACGGTTATGCCGCGGTCGTGTTCGAGGCCGTGGATATCCTGGTGCGCCTGCTTTCACCGGTGGTCCCGCATATCGCCCATGCCCTGTGGCAACGGGTCGGCGTTGGCGAGGTACAGGCTGTGATCGAGGCGCCCTGGCCGACGCCGGATGCCGGCGCCCTGGTCAAGGACGTCGTCGAAATGGTTGTGCAGGTGAATGGTAAACTGCGTGGACGGATCGCCGTGCCGGCCACGGCCAGCGAACCACAGATTCGCGAACTGGCGCATGCCGACGAGGGCGTGCAGCGGCATGTGGCCGGCAAGACAGTCAGGAAGATTATTATTGTGCCGGGCAAACTCGTGAATATCGTTATATGAGATACAAGTTACAAGATACAAGATATAACCCAGCTCGCCGCCTAGCGGCGGTCGTCCCCTTGTACGTTGTACCTTGTATCTTGTACCTGATTTTATCCGGCTGCGGCTTCCACCTGCGTGGCGCGACTTCCGCCGCGCTGCCAGCGGAGCTGTCTTCCATGCGTGTCACCATGGGGGGCGCGGGCTATCCGCCGCTGCTCGTGGAAATGCGCAATTCCCTGCTGGCGCTTGGCGGTGTGCGGCTCACGGATGACGTGTCGGCCAGTGTGCCGGTGCTGCAGCTGCAGAATGAATCCAGCGCGACTCAGGTGCTGGCGATCGACAGCAGCGGGCGCATCAGCGCCTACCTGATCAACTACCGCGTCGATTACTCGCTCATCGGCGCTGACAAAAAACCGCTCCTGCGCAATCAGTCCGTGAAGCTGCAACGCGAATACGGCTTCGACCGCCTGAACGTGATCGCCACTGAAAAGCAAAGCGAATTCCTGCAGAACGAGATGCGGCGCGATGTAGTGCAGCAGATTATTCGCCGCCTGGCGAGCCTCAACATCGATACCGCCATGGATGGCGGAAGTGCCGGGCGCGAAGCCGTCCCTCCGGGGACAAGCGCTGGAAGCGATGCAGATCAACGCTGATCAGTTGACGCGCCAGCTGGAGCGCGGGCTGGCCCCGCTCTATCTGGTGAGCGGCGATGAACCGCTGCAATCCGATGAATGCAGCAAGGCCATTCGCCGTCGCGCCGAGACCGCGGGCTGTCACGAACGCAGCGTGTTTACGGCCGGGCTTGGTTTCGATTGGGACGGTCTTCGCTCCGCCACCCAGTCGCTGTCCCTGTTTGCCGAACGTCGTCTCATCGAGCTGCGCCTGCCGACCGGCCGGCCGGGCGAGGCCGGTGCGGCATTGCTGGCCGAGCTGACGGAAAACCCCTCGGCCGACATCGTGTTGCTGGTGATCACCGGCAAGCTCGACAAGGCCCAGCGCGAGAGCCATTGGGTGAAGGCCATCGAAACCGCCGGCACGCTCGTGGTCATCTGGCCGCTCGACGCCCAGAAGCTCCCGGCCTGGCTCGCGCAACGTTTTGCGGCGCGCGGTTTGCATCCCGAAGCGGGTGTCGTCGACCTGCTCGCCTGGCACCTGGAAGGCAACATGCTGGCCGCCGCCCAGGAGGTGGACAAGCTCGCCATGCTGTGCAGTGACGGGCACGTGCGACTCGCCGATGTCGAGGAGAGTCTCGCCGACAGCGCACGCTTCAGTATCTATCAGTTGGTCGATGCGGCGCTGGCCGGCGAAGTGGCCGCCGCCCGCCGCATTCTCGCCAGCTTGCACGCTGACGGTACTGAGCCGATACTGATACTTTGGGCGCTGGCGCGCGAGTTGCGCGGCCTGGCGCAGATGGGCCAGGAGCTGGCGCGCGGCAAACCGGAGAGTTCCGTGCTGGCGCGTGCCTGGGCGCAGCGGCGCACCCTGGTGGGCAAGGCGCTGCGCCGCCACCCGGCATCCGTCTGGCTTGGTTTTGTGCGGCGCGGCGCGCAGCTCGACCGGATTCTCAAGGGGCGAGAAACCGGCGACCTGTGGCTTGAACTCGAACGCCTGCTGCTGGCGGTCGCGGGTCTCAAGCCGTTCGTCAGGGACCGCACTATTTCGGAGAGCAGTGCATGAAATCGGTTTCACCACAAAACGCCGGGCTCGACATCCGCAAGACCATGCAGGACGTTGGCATGCGCGCCCGGCGTGCTGCTGTGCACATGAGTCGCGCCGAGACTGCTGCCAAGGACGCCGCGCTGTTCGCAATGGCAGCGGCCATCGACCAGGCGCGCGACCGCCTGATCGCGGAGAACGCCAGGGATCTGGATGCCGGTCGCAAGGCCGGGCTGGATGACGCGCTGCTCGACCGGCTCACACTCAATGCCGAGCGCATCGCCGGCATGGCCGAAGGCCTGCGCCAGATCGCGCAATTACCCGATCCGGTCGGCGCGATCGACGACCTCAACTACCGTCCCTCCGGTATCCAGGTCGGGCGCATGCGCGTGCCGCTCGGCGTGATCGGCATCATCTATGAGTCGCGCCCGAATGTGACCGCCGATGCCGCCGGCCTGTGCCTCAAGTCCGGCAACGCCAGCATCCTGCGCGGCGGCAGCGAGGCCATCCATTCCAACCAGGCGATCGCGGCCTGCATCCAGGCGGGACTCAAGGCGGCCGGGCTGCCGGAGGATGCCGTGCAAGTGGTCGAAACCACAGACCGCGCCGCGGTCGGCGAACTCATCACCCTCAAGCCGTACGTGGACGTGATCATTCCGCGCGGCGGCAAGTCGCTTATCGAACGCATCAGCGCCGAGGCGACCATCCCGGTGATCAAGCACCTGCACGGGGTCTGTCACGTGTATATCGACGACAAGGCCGATCTGGACAAGGCGGTGAAAATTGCATTCAACGCCAAGACCCACCGTTATGGCGTGTGCAACGCCATGGAGACGCTGCTGGTGGCGCGCGCCATGGCCGACAAGGTGCTGCCGGTGCTCGGCAAGATGTACCAGGAAAAGGGCGTCGAGCTGCGCGGCTGCGCGGCTACACAAAAGATACTTTCCGGCATCAAGGCCGCGACCGAAGAGGACTGGCACACGGAGTATCTCGCGCCAATACTGTCGGTGCGCGTGGTCGAGAATATCGACCAGGCGATCGAGCACATCGGCCAGTACGGTTCGCAGCACACTGACAGTATCGTGACCGAGGACCTGACGCGCGCCCGGCGCTTCCTGCGCGAGGTGGACTCAAGCTCGGTGATGGTGAACGCCTCGACGCGTTTCGCCGATGGCTTCGAATACGGCCTGGGTGCGGAGATCGGCATTTCCACCGACAAGCTGCACGCGCGCGGACCGGTCGGCTTGGAAGGCCTGACCTCGGTGAAATTCATCGTGCTCGGCGACGGGCATGTCAGGAAATAGATACAAGATTCAAGATACAAGATTCAAGCAGCCCTTCACCAACTGGCGGCACCCAGCCCCGAATCGGGCGCCAGTTTCCTTGTATCTTGTATCTTGTATCTTGTATCAGCCGTCATGATCGGCATCTTCGGTGGCACCTTCGATCCGATTCACTACGGCCACCTGCGACCGGCGCAGGAGGCCATGCAGAAACTGGAACTTGCCGAACTGCGCATCATTCCGGCCGCCACGCCGCCACATCGCCCGTCACCGCAGGCCAGCGCCGCGCAACGGCTCGCCATGGTTGAACTCGCCATCCGCGGGCTCCCCGGTTTCCGGGCGGACGACCGGGAACTTCAGCGGGGCGGGTTGTCCTACACCGTGTCGACCCTCGAATCACTGCGCACCGAGCTGGGCAGTACGCCGTTATGTCTGCTGATTGGCGCCGATCAGTTCCGGCGTTTCGAGACCTGGCACCGTTGGCGGGAGATTCCGGATTTGGCACATCTGGTGGTGCTGAACCGGCCGGGCGCGACATCCGACACCTTGCCGTCGTGGGCGCGTGCGCGGGCGTGCGAGCATTTCGAGTTGCTGCGCAATGCGCCCGCCGGACGGCTGGCATTTCTTTCCGTGAGCCCCCAAGATATATCCGCCACCCGCATTCGCGCGGCGCTTGCCCGGGGGGAATCGGTGCAGGGACTGTTGCCGGAAGCCGTGCTGGACTATATCCGGACCAACCAGCTTTATGGCCATTAGGCCAGGAGATCGATGCAGGCAGAACAGATGCGAGAGGAAATAGTTCTGGCGCTGGCGGACGCCAAGGGCCAGGACATCAAGGTTCTTGACGTACGCAAGGTAACGGATTTCACCGACTACATGATTATCGCGAGCGGCACGTCGAGCCGCCACGTACAAACCCTGGCCGACAAGGTCTGTGTGCACATGAAGTCGCTGGGCCTCATGCCGGTCGGTCGTGAAGGCGAGGCGGTGGGTGACTGGGTGCTGATCGACTTCGGCGATGTCGTGGCGCATCTCATGCGACCGCAGGTGCGTGACCTGTACAATCTCGAAAAGCTCTGGGGCGACGGCCAGCACGTCGAACACACCCATTCGGGTGTCCGGAGTTGAGCGCGGAGGACGCAGAGGCGCAAAGAACGCAGAGACCTTCTTAATGTGTCGTTCAGGATTATTCTTTGCGCTCTCTGCGCCTTCGTGTCCTCTGCGTTGATTCCCTGCGAATCCTATGCAAATCCATATCATCGCCGTCGGCGAGCGCATGCCCGAGTGGGTGGAGGCGGCTTATACGGAATACGCCAAGCGCCTGCCGCACGAATGCCGCCTCACGCTGCACGCGATTCCCGCCGGTAAACGCGGCAAGGGCGCGGATCTCGCGCGCCTGACGCGCGACGAGGGCGCGCGTCAGCTGGCCGCGGTCCCGGCCGGCAGCCGGGTGGGGGCATTGGACCGTAATGGCCGGGAGCTTGACATGCAGGCGCTCGCCAGCCTCAGCGAGAAACAACTGGGCGCAGGCAATGATCTGGCGCTACTGGTCGG
>Ga0105101_10000937_pt1 | contig 12554 bp, 7 predicted proteins | sample PPLLak21cMay2015_2_FD_87037 | JGI IMG/M metagenome (GOLD analysis project Ga0105101, IMG submission 87037) | Freshwater sediment microbial communities from Prairie Pothole Lake near Jamestown, North Dakota, USA - PPLs Lake P8 Core (1) Depth... | ecosystem: Environmental > Aquatic > Freshwater >... | reverse complement strand
CGGGTAATGCAGAAAATCCACTGGTATTAGTACCATTCCCCGTAGTCCATCCGGTATCATTTTTCAACTGGGTACCCTGATCAGTTCCGCGCCACGAAAAGGCTTCTGCCTGAGCTTGTGTCATTCCAAGGAACCGTTCAAGAGTCTGAAAATCGGCATCGGTTGGAACATGCCATCCTGTCGGGCAAAGGTTACCTGTACTTACAACAAACCAGTTGTAAATTGCTCCATAAAGTTGCTTATTGGCCGTTTCATCATTATCGTACCAGCAATAAGCAGGAGTGGAAAGCGCCATCCATGCTGCAGCATTTGTTTCATTAGGAATATCGGACTCATCGTTATATGTGACTGTTTTAAGGTTCTCAGCCATCCAGATCTGTGTTCCGATTGCTACAGTTTTATAGATATTGTCTTCAACATCAGACATCTGAGTAAGCAGTTGTACCTGGGCTCCATAAGCTGTACCGACACTATTTGTAACGTATGCACGTACATAATAGACCGTTCCTTCCTCGAGGCCAGTCAGGTTGCTCGCAAAAGCTCCTGTTGTAGCTCCGTCAGATGTATGCGGACCGGTTGCAACCGGATTCGGAGTTATAGCCCAGCAAACACCGCTTGCAGTAATCGTGCCGCCCCCGTTGGAAGTGATATTCCCTCCTGAAACAGCAGCGACATTTGTTACAGAAGTAATTGCAGTCGTGGTAACTGCGCCAAGAACAACAACGGTTGTCGAGAAAGTAACTTCTTCACCGTATGATGTACCTGCGGTATTGGTAGCATAAGCCCTGACATGGTAAAGAGTTCCTGGGGTCAGGCCGCTAAGAGTGCTCACGAAGACGCCGTCACCGGTACCATCCGTGGTATGTGGTCCTTCAACAGTTGGAAGTGCGGCTGTACCATAGCAAACTCCTCTTGCCGTTACAGGAGCACCGCCATTTGAGGTAACGTTGCCACCTGTTGTTGCACCTGTCTGAGTTGGAGCCGTAACTGCCGTGGTGGTAACTGTAGGCGTCCCTGCAAGGGTAGTGAAAGTTAAATCGTTGCCATATGCTGTTCCTGAACTGTTTGTTGCATAAGCCCTTACGTGGTAAGCTGTACCTGCTGTCAATCCTGTCAGATTGCTCGTAAAAGTACCTGTTCCGGTTCCAACCGGGTCAGTTGTTTTGCTGTCAGCTATGGTTGGATTAAGGGTTGCTGACCAGCAAACACCTCTGCCAGTTATGGCAGCTCCGCCGTCAGACGTTATATTTCCTCCTGAAACTGCTGTTGTTGATGTAATTGTTCCGACTGCAGCGGTTGTCAGGGTAGCTCCAACGATTTGACTCGTGGTAAAAGAAACCTCATTTCCGTAAGATGTTCCTTCGCTGTTGGTAGCGTAGGCCCGTACATAATATAAGGTATTTGCCGTTAAACCTGCAATAGTGCTGACAAAACTACCGGTTCCTGTACCATCAGTGGTTTTTGAACCTGTAATAGTCGGGTTTGCGGAAGTTCCCCAGCAAACACCTCTGGCTGTAACATCAGCCCCGCCGTCGGAAGTAACGTTGCCGCCCGACTTCGCTCCGGTGACCGTAATGTCACTTATCGCAGCAGTTGTCAGCGTTGGCGGATCCGACTTCTCTTTGCATCCGTTCAGCATTACAATTCCTGAAACGAAAAAAACAAAAATTAATAATTTAAAAACTTTCTTCATGATTAAATGTGTTAGTGATTAGAATGTTAAATTATGGTTTGCTTATTTGATCTTAGCCGGACAAAATAGCTTTTCTTCGGAATTCAATTAATTGTAACATATCAACAATTTTCGAAAATCATTAACATTACTGGTTCTTCAGACATCTCACAAACTTTCCCCCCGATTTTCTTACTCCCTCCCTGTAAATGTCAGCATGATCAGTATCTAAACGGCGATATGCACCTTTTGTTGCATCTGACCAGTGCAAACTGGAACTCCACCAATAGGCAAGCTTCCCTAAATCATTGAATGAACCATCAGCTCCATACCGGTAACCGCCAGCCAGAGCTCCAAAACCGCTGGTATTTGTGCCGTTACCCGATGAAGGATACCATGTTGATGTGTTTTTAAGTTGTGTCCCCTGATCAGTCCCTCTCCAACCAGAGTTATCGGCATCAACCTGAGACATTCCAAGGTATTGTTCAAGGGTTTTGAATTCACTATCGGAAGGCACATGCCATCCGTCTGGACAAAGGTTTTCTGTTTCCACAACGTAAAAGTTATATAATATACCATAAGTATTCCCGTAAGTGGCAGTGTTATCATACCAGCACCAGGCGGGCGATGTCATATTTGCCCATTCGATATTGTCTGTAATGTTAGGGATCGCGGTATCGTTGTTATATCTTGTTGTTTTAAGATCTGACTGCATCCATAGCTGACTTCCAATAAGCACTGTCCGGTAAACATTTTCTTCAATATCAGCAACTGAAGTGCTGACTACCAACTGATTGCCATACCCTGTTCCTGCACTGTTCGTGGCGTACGCCCTTAAATAGTATGTAGTGCCTGCGGACAAACCTGTGAGAGTGCTTGTAAAAGCGCCCTCTCCTGTTCCGTTCGATGTTTTCTGGTTTGCAATGGTCGGATTGCCCGAAGTATTCCAGCAGACGCCGCGTTCGTTGACAGCCGCTCCATTGTCATTCGTAACATTTCCTCCTGACAGAGCGCTGGTAAGGGTAACAGAGGAAACGGAACCGGTTGTGACTGAAGGGATCTGAACAGGACTTGTAGTGAATGTCCTTTCGTTTCCGTATGAAATACCTGCGCTGTTCGTGGCATATGCCCTGACATGATAAAATGTATTGGCAGTCAGACCCGTAATGTTGCTTACAAAGGATCCTGAGCCTGTGCCATCGGTTGAATGCGGTCCCCCGATTGTCGGACTGGCCGATGTGCCCCAGCATACTCCCCTTGCAGTTACAGCAGCTCCGCCGTTTGAAGAGATGTTTCCGCCTGAAACCGCACTGGTCCGGGTAACTCCGGAAATTGCAGTTGTAGATAATGTTGCGGTAACAGCCGTCGCGGTAAATGTAAGATCATTTCCGTACGAGGTGCCAATATTGTTGGTTGCATATGCTCTGACATGGTAGGCTGTTCCCGGCAGTAAACCTGTTATATTGGATGTAAAACTACCTGCACCTGTTCCGTCTGTGGTTTTATTGTCACTTATTGTGGGGTTGGCTGCAGTTGCCCAGCAGACTCCCCGGGCAGTCACTTCAGCACCTCCATCGGATGAAATGTTCCCCCCGGAGATTGCGGATGAAGAACCTACGCCAGTCACCTCAGTAGTAGTGATAACCGGTGCAACGAGTGGTAATGTGGTAAATGAAACCTCGTTGCCATAAGAAGTTCCCGCCTCGTTCGTAGCATATGCCCTGGCATAATACATGGTATTTGGAGTAAGGTCTGTAAGGTTGCTTTCAAAGTCCCCGGCCCCCTTACTGTCGGAAGTATGCTGGCCCGAAACGCCCGGCTGGTGGGCAGTGCCCCAGCAAACTCCACGCGCAGTAACCTCGGCCCCGCCGTCAGATGTAATATTGCCGCCTGTAATCGCCGTGCTGATAGTAATTTCAGATACGGCTGATGTTGATAATGTCGGCATTACAGGATCTTCTTTACACCCTGAAAGAAAAGCGATTTCCCAAATCAATATTGTAATGAGAATAGCATTGACGGCTCCGGACTTCATTTTCATTTTCTAAAAGATTTACACGTTAATAAACTAGATTCTTATGTTTTAATTGTATAATTTACAAATCAATTTTGTTGCCTGGAAATGCTCCCAAAGCGCAACCAGTCAGGCAAATTAAGGCGTGTTTTTCGGCCTGACCAAAAAAATTTGATTATATGCTGCAGAGTGATGACGAATGACAGGAATTCGTCAACCTGAAAAAAGTATCAATTTCCACTGAAGCTCAAAACCAGAACTTTATAAGGCATTTAGTCCTTTATACATCGGACTGACATGCCTGTTTTCAATCCACCCTGATTAACCCTGAACACCCTGTCTTCATCTGAATTTATTCTTCTGTACCAGGCATTTGAAGTATCATATTTGTCTGCCGCCCACCAGAATCCGGAATTTCCAATTAATTCGAAGGTACCGGTAGTATCAAGTCTCCGTCCGCCCGGGCGGGCTGTAAACCCGCTCTCATTTGTTGCCCCTGTATTGGGAGCCAACCAGTGTGAGGTTCCCGTTTCCTTCAGCCTGCCTCCGGCCGGACTTGCTCCTCCCAGGTAATTTATCAGTACCAGCCATTCGGCATCGGTCGGAACATGCCAGCCGTCGGGACAAAGGTTACCTGCATCAACGGCGTGCCAGTTATAAAGAGCTCCATATACATCCTTGTTTGACTCATTGTTACCGTACCAGCAATATCCGGGTGTAGTGAGGCTGATCCAGGCAGCGTTACCTGTTACCAGCGGAACGGCTGTTCCGTCGTTAAAGTGAGTCGTTTTCAGATTCTCCTTAATCCACACCTGGGTTCCGACCCTAATTACATTGTAATTGTTGTCATCATAATCCTGAATTGAAACCGGATCAGTTGTGAATGTCCTGTCTGTTCCATAGGCAGTTCCGACGCTGTTTGTTGCATAGGCCCTCACGTGGTACCTTGTATTGGGCGCCAGCCCTGCTATCTCACTTGTGAATGAGCCTGTACCGGCGCCGTTAATGGTCTTGTTACCTGAAATTGTCGGATTTGCCGACGTGCTCCAGCATACTCCGCGTACAGTTACAGCCGAACCTCCATCATTTGTAATATTTCCGCCTCCTGAACCGGTGGTTGTGCCGGTTGCTGAGGGAATTTCCGTGGTTAACACAGCCAGTACTGATCCCGATACAAAAGAAATTTCCTGGCCGTAAGCTGTACCGATCGCGTTGGTTGCGTATGCCCTTACGTAATATCTTGTATTTCCTGTTAGCCCTGTAATATTGCTGGAGAAAATGCCTGCTCCTGTTCCGTTTGATGTCTTGGAATCAGCGAGTGTTGGCACCGCATGAGTACTCCAGCAAACACCCCTTTCAGCAATTTCGCTGCCGCCGTCAAAAGTAATATTTCCTCCCGAAACAGCCGAGGTTTGAGTAATTCCGCTAATTGCTGCAGTTGTCAGCTCTGCAATTGAAAGCTCCCCCGTAGTAAAGGTCACCTGGTTTCCATAAGCCGTTCCTTCTTTGTTTGTTGCGTATGCCCTTACATAATAAACCGTATTCGGAATCAAATTAGTCAGGTTGCTTGTATAGGTTCCCACCCCATACCCGTCAGTTGTTCTCGTATCTTCGGTGGTAGGCGACTTAGATATGCTCCAGCAAACCCCTCTTACAAGGATATCCGTATTACCATCGCTTGTTATGTTGCCGCCTGCCTTTGCAGTGTGCGGTCCAATTTCACTGACTGCAAGGGTTGTCAGGGACGGAGGTTTTACGATCTTGCACCCTGTGAAGAAGAGTGAAAAGAAACTAAGTGACAGAAATACATAAAAATTAAATCCGCTTTTCACTATTAATAATTTTTTTCGATTAAAGAGATTTCAGTTGAAATCACACCTTTTCCTTAATTTCAATTATAAAGGTATAAAATTTTCAAATCTTTTGTTTAAACCTGCCGGAAATAATATGAACCTTATTGACAATCAGCATAATTTAGTCCGGTATATTCAGCGGCCTGTTTATTTTTTGTAAAACGTTAAAACAGAAGAGGCCAGTATATTACTGACCTCTTTTTTACATTTCTGCTAATTTAAACCGATTAAAAAGCTATGAAGGGAAAAATTATGGCCTTACGGTGTCATCTTCTTGTACGTCATAAACCAGGCAACTTTATACACATCACTCATATTATCCATAGTCTTATCGGAATCGGATTTTGGAAGATAAGGAATGAATACATCATTACCTGCCTTCCAGTCTGCCGGAGTGAGTACATTGTGATCCCTGGCTGTCTGTAGGGCCGTTACTGTTCTTAGCAGTTCTTCGGTGCTTCGTCCGACGTTGGAAGGATAAAAATAAATAGCCTGGACAACATTTTCCGGATCAATTATAAAAACACCCCTGACATCCCTTGTGGTATTTGAGGGAGCATGTATCATTCCATAAAGTTTTGATACAACAAGATTTTCATCGTCAACAAGGGGAAACTTTATGGAAGTTGGAGTCCTTCCCTTATATTCAATTGCCTCGAGGGCCTTTTTCCAGTCACGATGGGTTTCAACCGGGTCGGTGGAAAGCACTATCAGTTTAGTCTTAAGTTTATCAAAATCGCTCTGCAGATGGGCCAGTTCAAGTATTTCTGAAGAGCATACAGGCGTAAAGTCCTGTGGATGGCTGAATAAAATTTTCCAGGCGCGTCCGTAATCAGCCGGGAAATTAACAACACCAGTTGTAGATTCAGCTGTAAAAGAAGGTGCAACTTCACCTATCAAAGGAATCCTGAATTTTCTGTCCTCTTTGGTTTCCTGCGAAAATAATGTAGTCGCGGATAAAATTAATGCTACAAATAAAAAGTACTTTTTCATATATCAAGAATATTAATTAGATTGATAAAACATATAAGGAGGAACCAATGTTCAAAAAGGCAGGGACTTTTTTTGTGACTGGAAACTTCGAAAATATGGATGGGATTCAGAGCGGGAAAAGGTATAAGATCCGGCAGACCAGGATGATCCTGATAGTAGGCGGGAGCCGTCTGCCCAAACCTCAGGCAATAGCCGCACCTGGCAAAATAAAATTACTGCGGGGTTTCAGGGATTTTATAGGGCAATGTGAAACGGAATATTGTCCCTTCCCCGGGACGGGAGTTAACCCAGATCCTGCCGCCAAGAAGCTCAACATAAGCTTTGCAGATGGATAATCCGAGGCCCGTACCTCCAAACTTTCTCGAAATAAGATTATCAACCTGGAAAAACCGTTCGAATATTTTTTCGTGATGTTCAGGAGGAATTCCGATGCCTGTATCTTTCACAAAGAATTCCAGATAGCCGTCCTTTCTTTTATAGCCAAAATCAATGTTTCCCTCACTGGTGAACTTTGTCGCGTTGTTGATGAGGTTGGAAAGTACCTGTATAAGCTTGGTGCTGTCAGTCATAATAACCGACTCTTCATCAGGCAATCCGGTTTTGAGGTTGATTGAGATGACATCAGGCTTCTCCTTATAACTGAATTGCTCATCAAGGCTCCTCAGGCATGAATTAAGGTTCATTTCCTTAATATTCAGCTTGGCCTGGCCGCTCTCAACGTTGGCTATATCAACAATATCATTTATTATTGAAAGAAGCTGGCTGCCGCTCTGGAATATAATATCAATAAACTGGTGTCTGTCAGCTTCAGTTGTGTCGGGTTCATTAAGAAGTGCGGAAAAACCGATAATGGCATTCATAGGGGTTCTGATTTCATGAGATACGTTGTGAAGGAAAGCGGTTTTAAGCCTGTCGCTTTCCTCTGCTTTTTCCTTAGCCGCTATCAGCTCCGCTTCCGCGCGTTTGCGTTCTGTAATATCCCGGAAGCTCCATACCCTTCCAACACTTCTTCCTGAAATCTTCTGCGGCTGCGAATAACGCTCGAACACCCTGCCATCCTTAAACTCAAGAAGGTCAGAAGTGGTGGCCTCCGGATCAGTGTACAGCTGCTTGATCTGATTTACAAACTCTTCAGGATAAATCAGCTGATCCATCACAAATTTTATGGCATCGCTGTCATTTTTCGTTTCCATAACCGACTCTGGCATCCTCCACATCTCCATGAACTTATGATTATGCTGAACTATCTTCCCTCTTCCATCAACAACCAGGATCCCGTCGGCTGTTGATTCAAGAGTAGCCTTGATAAGTGAAAATGACTTCTCAAGCTCAGCTTCCGCCTTCTTCCGGAGAGTGATATCCTCCACCATTGCGAGAAAATACTGGACTTCATCATTATTATTCCTGATTATACTTATTGTCGCAGATCCCCATATTACAATCCCATCCTTTCGAATGTACTGTTTTTCCGTATGATACAACGGTATTTCCTCCGCAACCAGTTTCAACATTGAGACATCGTCCCCCTTGATATAGTCAGGATGCGTAAATTGCCTGAATGTAAAGGATTTGAGTTCCTCCTCCCTGTAGCCCAACATTTTACAAAAGGCAGAGTTTGCCCTGATTATTCCCAGGTCTTTGCCCGTCATTGCCATACTGAACGGGCTCTCTTCAAATATCTTTCTGAACCTTTCCTCACTTTCCTTGAGGGTTTCTTCAGCAAATTTACGCTCAGTGATATCACGGCAGATCGACTGAAAGTAACTGACACCCTCAATTTCAACCTTCCTCGCACTGATTTCAACCGGGATGATAGTTCCGTCCCTCCTTATATGTGCGGTTTCGAAAGTGGCAAAACCTTTTTCATCAAGGATGCGTTTTTCCTGCATCAACGCCCTGATAGTACCTGGTGCCCTGAGTTTTGAAATATTCGTGCCAATCAGCTCATTCCTGTCACACTGAAAAGTTTCAACAGCCCTGTCATTAGCTTCTATAATAATGAGATTCCGGTCAGTAAGGAAAATTATGTCATTGGCATATTTTAAGATGGAGTCAAAGTGCTTCCTGAGAGCCAGATGATCGAGCTCAGCTTCGTATTTCTCACGGTAGAACCTTACATTTTCATTCCACTCAAGAATCCCGAGCAGTAATCCGATCGTGAGGATAAACAGGATTATTATGATTATAATAAGGGTGATTTGTTTATTAAGTGTTAAGAATACCTCGTTATGATCAACCTTCGCTACCAGGTACCATGGGGAACCGGGCACTTTTTTCATTGCTGCAACAACCGATGCGCCCCTGTAATCTTCACCGTTGATAGTTGCTTCAATTCCCCGCACCGCCATGGCTCCGGGCAATTTCTCCTCAGAAACCGATTTAACAAGCACCAATTCTGCGTTCTTCTTAAACCTGAGCTCATTAAGATAGACCACCTTATCCTCCTCCTGCCTGACAAGCAACGATTCAGCTGTTTTACTCGGTACAGGCCATGTTTGAATAAGGGGATGAAGCAGTTCATGAGGATCTATCCTGAGGGCAAGCAATCCAAAAGCATTTTTATCTTTCCTCCAAACGTTTATGAGGGGTATGACCAGATCAAGATGGACATATCCAATATTATCCGCTGCGTGAAAGTCGGTCAACATACCTGTCCGAAGCCTCAGCAGATCTGGTAACTGCTTTCGCAGATTATTGCCTAATATTGAGTCCTGCTTCGGAAAGTTACCTCTGACTTTCCCTGTAGAATCGATCAGGATCACACTCTTGTAATCAAGGTTCCTGGTAAGCGAATTAAGGCTGGAAGTAATATCGGGCAGTAAAGCCTTACTCTTCGGAGAATGCAGATATTCCGACAATTGCTTAATAAACGGAACATTTTCGCCAAGCAAAATTGCATCCGCTACCCTCTCATTTCTCCATTGGGCTATCTGCCTCACTTTCAGGTCGGCTATGGCTGATAACTCAAGTTTTTTATCATTCAAAAGCCTTGCTTTCTGACTTTTATAATACAAAAACCCCAGCAAAATGGCACTTGCTGAAATAATTACAAATAGAACAATCAGTAGCCACGGAGTAGCCGGTTTTTGCCTGTGCGAAATCATTATTAGATCGCCAATATGATTATAATGAATACTTTAACCCTTCACTTGTGCAATGTAAAAATAGTGTTTTGCTTTTATTTGCAGGCATAATTAACTTAAAATGAAAAAACAGTACTATTTCTTCTTAATCAGTAATGAGGCCAAAATAGAGATGACAAGTATGGAAATAATAATCGCCAGTGACATTAAAATCGGGATCTCAAAATGAAAATAAGATGCCAGCATCTTAAGTCCTACAAACGAAAGGACAAAAGCAAGCCCGGTTTTAAGGTACCGGAAATAGTCCATAATTCCCGAGACGGTAAAATATAACGACCTCAAACCCAGAATTGCAAAAATGTTTGATGTGTAAACAATAAATGTATCCTTGCTTATCGCCAACACAGCCGGAATACTGTCGACTGCAAAGATAAGATCGGATGATTCAATGACCAGAAGCACCAGGAAAAGAGGTGTTGCAAATATTTTATGCCCCTGCCTCACGAAAAGATGTGATCCCTGGATTGTATCTGTAACTGGAAAGAACTTTCTGAAAATCCTGACCACCGGGTTTTTATCAGGATCAACAGAAGTCTCCCTGTGGAAAAGCATCTTTATTCCTGTTATCAAAAGGAATCCCCCGAATATAAGGACTATCCAGTGAAACCTGTTTATTAGCGTCACTCCGGCAAAAATAAATATCCCCCTCATTATGAGGGCACCCAAAATTCCCCAAAATAAAATTTTATGCTGGTACTGCGGCTTTACTGAAAAATAAGTGAAGATCAGGATAAAGACGAATATATTGTCAACACTTAACGAATATTCGATAACATAACCGGTAAGGAACTCAAGGGCCTTGGTCTTGCCAAACTCATAAAAAACAAAAACACTGAATAATAATGCAAGCGAAATCCACGCCCCGGTCCACTTCAACGCCTCTTTAACCTCTATTTTATGTGCTTTCTTATTGAATACACCCAGGTCAAGGGCAAGCATAAAAAATATAAATGCATGAAATCCTATCCAAAAGTAAATACTGACACCCATAAACTTAAATTAATCTGCAAAGCTAAAAAAAATTTATCATCATCATTGTTAAATGCCTGAATCGACTTTATTCTACAGAACGACCGCAAACAGCCCGGCCAAAAATCAGTTAACTGAAAAACTTTTTTAATTTTATGCGCTATTTACTTTTATTTGCCATGACAACTATTAAAATACCCCGGTTGTGTCCTCTAATATTATTATTGGTTTTCACCGTCCCCCTTTTCAGCCAGAGAGCTTCAACGGGACCCGGAAGGATAAAAACAGATGACCTGGAAAGCCATTTGGCATTTCTTGCCTCCCCTTATCTTAAAGGCAGGGCAAATGGAGAGCCTGAACTAAATATTGCCACAAACTACCTGGCGGCACAGGCTAAACTTATGGGCCTCAGACCAGCTAACGGGACAAGCTACTTCCAGCCTTATTCAATAATCAGAAAATCAATTGACCAGGAAAAAACTACACTTCTTATAGTGAATGATAATAAGGAAAGTGTTAAAATAAACAAACCACTGATCCAGCTCTTTCCAACAGGATCTTCTGATTTTGAATTTGAGGGTGAGGTTGTGTTTGCCGGCTATGGCATCAAAGCTGACAAATATAATTACAATGATTTTGAGGATATTGATACCGAGGGGAAGATCATTCTTGCCATGAACCGTTCACCCCTTTCGGAAGATGGAAACAATTTCCGGTTCGAAGAACCCGTATGGTCAACTTTCATGAGCATCCAGATAAAGCTTACAAGTCTTTTATTCTCCAAAGCCAGGGCTATACTCCTTGTTCCTGATCCAAAATCGGGTTATTCGTCTGTTGAGGATCAATATCCCGGTATAGCAAATGAGTTGAAATCAAGCAATTATCTAAAGGGTTCAAAACCATTGACAATTGAGCTCCCCGGTATGCCAAAAATAATTTTCGTCCACAGGGAGGTGGCTGATGAAATTCTGAGGGGAACCGGATATAATCTTGAAGAGTTGCAAAAGAGTATTGATTCAAGCCTTAAACCTCATTCCTTCGGCATTGCCGGGAAAAAGCTCAGAATAACAGAGGTTTCAAGAACCGACGAAGTGGTCCTTAATAATGTGGCAGCCTGGATTGAAGGTAGTGATCCGGTGCTTAGAAACGAATTTGTAATTTTCTCGGGCCATGCCGACCATACCGGCGGTTCAGGCGATAAAATCAACACAGGAGCCGATGATAATGCTTCAGGCTGTGCTGCTATGCTTGAAATTGCAGACGCATTTCAAAGCCTCGAGAAGAAGCCGCTACGATCACTTTTATTTCTTTGGGTAACAGGTGAAGAGATCGGTTTATTCGGTTCCCAATCCTACATCAATAATCCGATATTCCCGCTCGCGAATACTGTGGCCGACCTTAATATGGATATGATCGGCAGGGTAAAGGGTGTAGCAGATACAACCCCGGAAACACCTATGTCGGGACCCAACGGGATTTTTGTAATTTCCGGCAATCAGAGCATCGAACTGATGAAAATTGCGGAAGAGGCTGACAAGAGATCACCTCTCGATTTTGATTACAGCCTGAGCGGGCGTGATGATCCTTTACAACTCTTTGCCCGAAGTGATCATTATAATTTTGTTAAAAAGGATATACCCGTCCTGTTCTTTACAACCGGATTGCATACTGACTATCATACACCGGGAGACGTAATCGAAAAAATTAGTTTTAATAAAATGGAACTCGTGGCAAAAACAGTCTACGATATTGGCTACACTATTGCAAACCGTAAGAACAGATTGGTAGTAGATAATCCTTTCAGCAAATGGTAAAACAGAAAATAAGCAGGAAAAAATTCCTGTCATCCGCTATCGCCGGATTTACCGGTATAAAACTGATGGCTAAAGATTTCAGCATTGGTCAGGTGG
>Ga0105101_10000932_pt1 | contig 12575 bp, 6 predicted proteins | sample PPLLak21cMay2015_2_FD_87037 | JGI IMG/M metagenome (GOLD analysis project Ga0105101, IMG submission 87037) | Freshwater sediment microbial communities from Prairie Pothole Lake near Jamestown, North Dakota, USA - PPLs Lake P8 Core (1) Depth... | ecosystem: Environmental > Aquatic > Freshwater >... | reverse complement strand
TGACGGAGATGTCGCCTATCAGGTCATCACGGCTCCGGCCACCAGCAGCGACCCGAATTACGATGACCTGGACGCGGCAAATGTCTCTGTAACCAATCAAGACAATGACACCGCCGGGATCACCGTTAATCCAACCTCGGGTCTGGTTACCACCGAAGCAGGCGGGACAGCCACGTTCACGGTCGTACTAAACAACCAGCCCATTACTGATGTAACCATCGGGCTTAGCAGTTCAGATACGAGTGAAGCGAGCATCTCCATAATCCAGTTGACATTCACTCCCTCAAATTGGTCCACCGCCCAGGTGGTAACCGTTACAGGCATAGATGATCAACTAGACGACGGTGACCAACCATTCATAATTATTACTGGCATCGCCAGTAGCGGGGATCCTGCCTACGATGGCTGGGATGTTCCCGATGTCTCAGGGATCAACATCAACAATGATTTTACGCCAGTCGCTATGGAAGATACTTATCTAACCAACGCAAAGCCCGATCAACCTCTGAGAATCGATGCGCCAGGTGTATTGAGCAACGATACAGATGCGAACAATGATCCGTTATTTGCACTCAAAATGAGCAATCCACAAAGAGGGATGCTCGATTTTGAAATCAATGGCTCATTCGTTTATACACCGACCCAAATCTCTACCCAGGTAGAGACCGACAGCTTTTCCTATGTGGCGAACAATGGAACTCTGGACTCGGATTGGACGACCGTCGAGATTATTATCGATCCGATCATTCCGACTATCAATTGGATTTCTCCAGTGCCAAACGGGGAGATCTACGAGGTTGATGACCAGTGGGTGCAGCTGGAAGCCGAAGCCGCCGATAATTATTCCGTCGAACAGGTGCGCTTTTTCCGCTGGGACGCACTCATGAACATGTACATCGAAATTGGTGTAGTTTTCAATAGCCCCTACCAGTGGGATTTGGACACCCGGAATTTGAATTATTGGTGGAATCAAATCTTTGTTACAGCAAAAGACGAAGCTGGGAATACATCGTCGCTACAGTTCATCTGGATTTACAGGAATCCTTTGCCCCAGATTTTCATGCCGATGATCGTGCATTAGCTGAACAGGTTCCTTTTCAATCGACCCTCACCTGCAGATATTTGGTTATTTTATCTGCCAGCAATGCAGGACTGATACCGATAACTAGCCATTCCCGTTCTTCGGATGTCCTCTTGCCAACAGAATAATTTAGCAATATAATCAATCCAAAGCAAGTAAGGCGAGTGGTTTCTGAAGAATCCCATTCGGAAACCAACAAAACTGACATGTAAGCGAACCGAATATTTCCGCCCTGCCCCGGCAGGCATACACGCAAGACACAGAAAACTGACACGTTGGGTGCATCTGTGTCTTTTTGTTTTAATCACGGCGGTGCGCCTGCGGCGGCACATAGCTATCGCGGGTCACCTTGGAGCGGTTGTACCCTAACTGCCGGGCTGTGCTGAGCAGGGCTTCAGAATCGCTCTGGCCGGCTGCCCGGTTGCGCTGGTAATCGTCCACTGCAAAGGTCTTGCGGAAGCCATGCGTACCCAGCCGCGGTATGTCCAGTTTACGACAGGCTTTGCGGACACGCTGCCGGGCGCGTTTCGGGAGCGACCTGCGCGAGGTGAAGATATGCCCGCCGGGTCGCTGCTCCCCAATGGCTCGCAGCGCTGTCAGGAACTGACGATCGTACTTCTGTACCTTAACATCCCGCGGACAGCCGCCCTTGGTGTGGTTTTCGCTGCCGGTTAGGGTAATCATCCCGGTTTCGATGTCGATATCCTGGGCGCGCAGATAGGTCGCCTCGTTCACCCGCAGCCCGATCACCCACATCGTCTGCAATACGAGCGCTATGGTCGGGTTGTCCTTGGCAATATAACTGATCAATGCTTCTGCCTGTTCATCCGTATAGGGCAGCGGGCGGGGGTCGGAGTGAAAGCCACTCACCGCATCTATGCCTTCATATGGCAGCAATGGCCCGCGACCGGGTGCGAAGATGCCTGTATGGCGGCAGGCTGCGTCGAGCTTGCGGAGCGATGCGATCAGCCGCCCGATATAGCCGCCGCTGTTCTCCAGGCGGATATGCTCGGCGATGAAAGCCTGGGCCATCTCAGGGGTGACCTCTTTCAGGTAGCGCACTTCTGACCAATGCTTTTGGATGTAGTGGGCAAACTGGCTGGTGTCGGCGACCATACACTGTATGGTTTGAATGCCGCGGATCATCTCCTCCCGGCCATATTTCTTGTCATGGTAGCGGCGCCGTCCGGGTCGAAATACGCCTTTCAGGGCTTCTTGCATTTGGTAGACGAGACTGCCTCTTTTGCTCATGGTGACCTCTCCAGGATAAAACAGCAGTTTGAGCTGCTTCTTGCGATTTTCCCTATGTTTCCTGTATTCCATTACCAACCACTTTCGAGACGCCAGACCTCGTTCAGGCAGCTTTTCGGCTGCACTCCCGTACGGGAGAGCCACTGATGTGGCTGGGGTTGCTTGAGCTGAGGCCCACGGCCTGGGAGAGCAACCGAACTCCCGGGGCACGCGCATCCAGCGGTAGGGCGTCGAAGGCCGCTGGAGGATGAGGGGTTATGGAGCAATATCTGTTACAGATCACCTCCTTTCATGGGTTTATCGGTGTGGATATTTGAGAGCGTCGATCCCTCGCCGTATGATGACCGGTTTGCGTTTCGGGGGATCCTGGACAAACAATGCTGCCAACGTGCATAGGGATAAAACAATCAACCCTCACGCACAGAAGGATTTTGAAACGGAAGCCGCATAGGGCTTCCGGAAACAACGGTTGGAAATGCCGGGATTTGCGCAGCGCCTGGTTGTGTTTGGAGCATGGCATTCACCATACCGGCAAACATTTGAAACATGCCCAACCACAAGGCCATATCCGGAACATTCGGAGGAAGCCCCATAGATAGCATATTGCTAAACTGAGACGAGGGAACGAGCCCTCCTGGAGCCTTCACCTGCTCCGTTGGCTTTGACTGCTCTCCAGAGAGCAACTGATCCACCACACTTCGAGCGCTGTTAGTCAGGCGGGCTTCCTCTTCCATCGCCATCTTGACATAACGGCGGGACATGTCTAGCGTGGAGTGTCCCAAGAGCGCTTGAAGCTTGATCAGATCGTTGCCTTCCTTGAGCACAAACTGGGTAGCAAAGGTAGCCCTGAAACGGTGCGGTGCAGCGTTCTTGACACCGGCTTTATTAGCCCACAACTCCAATCGCTTGGCGACGTGGCGGGGTTTCACCTCCTTGCCTTCATCCGTCAGGAAGAGGAACTCCTCGCCAGAAGGTCGATATGTGCCAATATATTCATCAATGACCCTTGCAGCAGCTACCCCTAAAGACACGCTGCGCCGCTTACCGCCTTTCCCGTTGCGGATCACCAGCTCGTTGCCTACCAGTGCCGATTGGCGCAGCTGGCACAGCTCCTGGCAGCGCAGACCGGTATCGGCGAATATAAACCACATGGCCAGGTCGCGGAACTCAGCCGGGGTGGCAGGCTGCACGCTCAACAGCGCCAGCACTTCATCTGTCTGGAAAGGCTGAGTCTCTTGGGCATGTACCCGCCGGAAGGACAAATCCACAGCAGGGTTGATTGCGACCCATTTGCGTCGCTGGCACCAGGCAAAGGTGGCTTTGATGAACTTGACCATCTTCTTGACCGTGGTTTCGCCCAGAGCCGGGAAATGGGTATGATTATCCAGGATAGCAACCAGCGATTGGAGCTCTTCCATAGCGATCGCATCGATCGGCATCTGGTCGAGGCCAGCGATGGCAGCCCCTCGCAGGATTTGTCGTGTCAGGTACTGGTACTGCTCGTAGGTACGCGGGCGTACCGAGATCCTCTTGCTGTTGAGGAACAGTTCTAACGATGAAGCAAATGTCTCAGGCATAGGAAGATGACTCCGCTAAATAGATGCCATGAGTGTAGCAATTTACATATTGTTTTTCCATCCCTGATATGAAAAGGCCATGAATTTTTCATGATTTTATTGGAGGTGTGACGATGAGTATCTCGAATTGGCTGGAAAGCCCGGAAAGTTTCAGAAAAATGCTGGCTGCCCTGATCAGTGATCAGGATGACAAATGGAAAAATACAAGGCGGGATATACTCATGGAGGAACCGGTACTCCGTCAGTTCGCAGCGACTCAATGGGCGCAGGCAAGACTGCCAGATGACCCTGACACCCTGGCGATGGTCACGCTTTACGTTGCCTATCAATTCCGCTGGCTGTTGGTGGATTCAGTCCGGTTGGTTGATCCGATTGATGGCTATCTTCAGGACGAGCTGAATATCACTTTGCTCTTACCGCTCTACATCTGGCCGGCGTACCAGATCTGGGTGCTGCAGGAATTCCCTGCGAAAGCGCGCCTGAATCAAAGTCAGGCGATCCCCTGGCTATTGAACCGACCCCTACGTCTTCGGGCATTTAAAGAGCTGGATATCCCGGAACCGAATGAAAAATTCCTGGCCTACATCGAAGTTAAGCAGAACACGACCAACCTCAGCCGGTGGGTCAAAGCCGGCTTAGAGAGTCTGCACTTCGTCATGCATCCGGTTACTAAAAACGGCCCCCCTTTGCCAATTACCACGAACACAGATGCTCTTCAGGAATTCGATGAAAAACCGGCTGAGATTCTCGATTGCAACAGGATTGCCTATGACGCCGGGATATCCCGGGGCGCAAATCTACCTGAACCGGATTTAGCCAGGGACACCGGGAAACCGGATTACAAGTATCCTGACTCCCCTAACCCGGACAAGCCGGAAACAAACAGGTTAATGCGAAGAGGGAAAGTTGCTCAACAAGACGGGGCCAAGCGTAAGCCGGCGCCCTACACAAGTCATGAAAGAGGCAAGCACAATGGCTTCCTCAGACTTGAAAAACGAGGTAAGCAAATTGCTTCCTCAAGAAGTGGCAACTTTCCCTCGCCACAATTGTAGCATAAGCGCAAGAAACTCATCCTTGAAAAATCCTCCGTTTTCGGTACGATTGTCTCAACTCAACCTTATTCTTGCGGAGTTGAAGAACATGGGAACCGAACTTCTTACCGAAAAGTACAAAGGCGCTTTAGACGGCGTCTTGAATTGCTATGACCGGATCGTCCTGACTGGCAGTGTCCAGCCGTGGTGTTATGCCCGCGGCATGACTGGCTATCTTTACGCCCACGGCATTCGCATTTTCGATTATGCCCAATTTGTGCAACCCCTGCGAGAGCAGATCTGCGCCAATGCGCAAGCACTTGCCCAGGCCAATGGTCTCGAAATCGAGTACATCCGCAAGAAGAATTTTCGTAAAGAAGAGCGCATCCGAGCCATTTTGGATCAACGCGGTGGGCAACCGGGGTTGGTGCATATCTTCTCAGCCTTGGAGCCTTGTTTTTCGTATAAACCCTGGCATAACAAGCAGACCGGCAAAACCTATCTGAAGCTGGATAGCGGTAAATGTCTGCATTACTACTTTTACTTCATCCACGAACAACTCGGGCTGTGCTATCTGCGCGTGCCGACCTGGTGTCCCTTTCGTTTGCAGTTCTACTGCAATGGGCATGCCTGGCTGGCTGCGCAACTGAAACAGAAAGGGGTGGCCTTTGAGTTACTCGATAATGCCTTTGCTCATATCGCCAACTACACCCTGGCTAACCAACTGGCCCAACAACTGGATATCGAACAACTCCACACCTGGTTAGATGACCTCGTCCAGCAGTATTGCCCGGTCGTTCCCATGCTCAATCTCCGCTATCATTGGAGTATCTGGCAAGCCGAATATGCTACCGACCTGGTCTTTCGCAGCCAATCAAGCTTGCAAGCCTTTTACCCACTGCTCCTGGAAACCCTTATTTCGGCCGTCAAACCGGCTGACATTGCCACCTTTTTAGGACGTAAACTACACGGCAATTACCAAGGTGAGATGGGCAACCGCTTCAACCAACGCTGGCTGGGCAGCCGGATCAAGCATCAGATGGGACCGGTTTCGATCAAGCTATACGACAAATTCAACCTGATCTTGCGCATCGAAACCACCGTCAACAATGTCGCCTTCTTCAAGCAATATCGCCAGGTGCAGCATCGGGATGGCACTACCTCACCAAAATGGGCGCCGATGAAAAAGACCATCTACAGTCTGCCCCCCTTACGAGAAGTCTTGCAGGCGGCCAATCAGCGCTACCTCAAATTCATCTCTGCCATCGCCACCCCAGAAGTAGGCGTCGAGAGACTGCATCGCCTGGCGGAAACCCAGGTGGAGAACGATCATCGCTTCAAGGGCTTTAATCTCCTCGCGGAGGAGGATGTCACCTTGTTTCGCTCCTTGCTGCGCGGAGAGTTCACCATCTCCGGTTTCACCGCCAAAGACCTGCGCCAACTCCTCTCAGACAAAAACCCAGGCCAAATGACCCGCTTGCTCAGGCGTCTGCGTGCTCATGGTCTCATCAAGAAAGTCAGCAAGCGTTACAAATACTACCCGACCGAGTTTGGAAGACAGGCTGCCACGATGGCTTTGAAACTGCGCGAGATGACCGTTATCCCTCAACTCGCCTTAGGCTGTCCTCAGCTTGCCTAATTTGCTTGCTTTTTGTGCAAGGATTTAACTTTTAAGGTACTAATTTTCTCCCCCCATTCGTTCCTGATTTGTTTTTTTTGAACAAATCATCCGTCCCGGCGGGCAGGTCATTGGGCGAGCCTCCCCTTGCAGAACAGCCGCCCTAAATCGACCTCAACGGCTCGCCCCTACAAGAACTTCGTGTTCCTTTATGTGCCTTCGTGGTTCAGCAATCGAGAAAAAAATTCAAGCCTGACTGTTCTCTACTCTCGATTCTCGTCTCAACCCCCTTTGCCGAACTTCGGCACCCGATCCCCTTATCACCCAATCCCCTTATTACCTAATTCCTTTGGATCTCCGCGCTATATCCCTTTACGGCGATGGGGTCGGCATTTCGGAATTCGTCGGGCTGGGTGCTGGTGTATCGCTCGGAGGGGGCGGCGGCGTATACGTGTCGGTCGCCTTGGGCAGGCGTGGCGTCTCCGTCGGGGTGGGCGTGTAGGTGGGGGTCGGTGTCACCGTCGGAGTGCTGGTCGGCGTCGGTGTGACGGTCGGCGTCGGCGTCTCGGTTGCCGTTGCTGTGGCAGTCGGCGTTGGGGTTGGGATCTGGTTATCCAGGCGGACTACCAGCTTGGCGAAAGTGTCCTCTGTGCTCTCCATGTACAGGCGCAGGGTGACCGGCCCGATCGGAATGTCGTCCATATCCCATACATACAACCGCTCGATCTGCGCGATCGGCTCGTTCCAGCGCTCCAGGCGCTCCCACTCGTCGGGGTCATCCCCCAGCCCGTACTCCAGCGTCACCCGCCGGAAAAGCCCGCTGGCATCCGCCCGCCCGAATATCTCCAGCGGGTTGCTGCGGATGCGTTCCTCGTCCCTGGGGGCAGAGAAGGCCAGGATCGGGTGCGGATCTTCAGGCTTGCACTCCTGGGGCGGGGTGAAGGGGATCGGGTCTTCGAAGCCCATCTCTTCTGCCCAGGCCTGCCCGGCCCCATCCTGTCGGATCCACTTCTTAGCCCATGCATCCTTCACGTTCAGCACGAAGCGCTCCTCGGTAAACTCCGAGCAGGCGGCTGAAGTCTTTTGTCCGGTCCAGGTGTCCACCTCTACTTCCTGCCACAAGTCCTCTTCCTTCGGCAAGGGCGGCTGGTCGGCGGCGAAGATCTCGCTGCGCGTGTTCGGGCACCATTCGGATGGCAGCGCCCCCGAGGCTTTGCAAACCGTCATCTCCACGATCCCGCCCGGGCGGCTGAAGGGCGTCGGGTTGCCCCCCGTTAGCTGCTGGATAGCGGTTTGCATGAACTCCGCCCAGATCGGGGCCGCGCCCGTCAGGCCGGTTGTGTTCTGCATCGGGGTATAGTCGGCGTTGCCCACCCACACCCCCACGGCAACATCCGGGGTATAGCCAAGCGTCCAGTTGTCGCGGAAGTCGTTGGTCGTGCCGGTCTTGACCGCCGTACTGAAGGGCAGGTTGAGCACCGAGTTAGCCCCGAAAGCCGGCGTGCGTGCCTCATTATCCGACAGGATGGATGAGATCAGGAACGCGTGCTCGGGGCGGATCACCTGCTCCTGGGGCGGCGCCTGGTAGCGGTACACCTCGGTGCCGCTGTAATCCAGGATGCGTGTGATCGCCACCGGCGGCACGCGCAGGCCGTTGTTGGCAATGGTGGCGTAGACGCCGGTCAGCTCCTTCAGGGTCACCTCGCCGCCGCCCAGGGTCAGCGATAGCCCGTAATCTGGTCTGGTGAGCGTGCTGATGCCCAGCCGGGTTGCCATGGCGATAAAGCCGTCCTGCGCCGGGCTGTTCGGATCGTCGTAGATGCCTACGTACTGCAGCGTCTTCACCGCCGGGATATTGTAAGAGTTCGCCAGCGCCGTGCGCAGCGTCACCGGTCCGTGGATGCCCCCGCCGTAGTTTACCGGCTTGTACACCGGCCCAGGGTCGTTCTCCTTGCCCGATGGAGTGAACTCGCTCGGCACGTCCCAGATCAGCGTGGCTGGCGTCCAGCCCTTCTCGAAGGCTGCCAGGTACGTCACCGGCTTGATCGATGAGCCGGGTTGGCGCGGGCTGACCGCCATGTTGACCTGCCCCGAAATGGCCTCGGCGTAGAAGTCCGCCGAGCCGACCATCGCCAATATCTCGCCCGTTGCCGGTCGGATCGCTACCAGCGCCCCGTTGCTGGCATTGAAATCACTCAGCGTGTCTACTTGTTTCTTGACAATGTTCTGGGCCGCGTCCTGCAGCACTGGGTCCAGGGTGGTGTAGACGGTGAAGCCCGAGCGGTAGATGGTCTGGGCGTCGTACTGCGCTTCGAGCAAGGTGCGGATGTAGTTGACCCAGTGTGGGTAGCGCATGCGCACTTCCGGCGTCTTGAATGTGTAGTTCTTCAGCTCGTTGGCTGCTGATGCTGCCGAGACCGGGTCCATGCACACTGGCTGAGGGCTGTTGCTCACCGTGATGCAGTTCTGCTCCTGGCTGAGCTCGTACATCAGCACCAGCACGTCCTCCTGGCGTTGGAAAGTCGCCTCGGGGTTGGTGTACACGTCGTAAATCGACGGCGCTTGCTGCAGCCCTGCCAGGAAAGCTGCCTGTCCCAGGGTGAGCTGATCCGCTTTGACCCCGAAGTAGGTCTCCGCCGCGGCCTCTACACCGTAAGCCAGGTTTCCGTAGTAGTTCTCGTTCAGGTACAGCTCCAGGATCTCGTCCTTGGAGTAGACGCGCGTCAGCTCGGCCGCCAGCACCGCCTCGCGTATCTTGCGGTCGTACGTGCGCTCGCTGCGCTCAGCCTGTGTGAAGAGCAAATTGCGTGCCAGCTGCTGGGTAATTGTGGATGCCCCGGAGACGATCGTGCCGCCCTGGTAGTTCTGGTAGAAGGCGCGGAAGATCGCCCACATGTCGAAGCCCGGATGGTTGTAGAACTCCTTGTCCTCAGTGGCAATCGTGGCCGCCACCAGGTACGGCGAGATCTGGTCCAGGGACACGTAGGTCCTGCGCCCGGCATTGGGATCGAGGATTTCGTAGAGCAGGTTGCCGTTGCGGTCCAGGATGCGCGTCGTCTCGAACTGCGAGGCCTTCTGGCGCAGCTGGGTGATATCTGGCAGCGTGTTGCGGATGCGGAAATATTGCAGGAATAAGAAGGATGCCCCACACAGTGTCACCAGGGCCAGGACGAATGCCGCGATCACACCAATCCTCAGCAAACATCCCAGGCTGGTGCGCCAGTCCGGACTGGCTTTAGCCGCCGGGGTGGGTGGGTAGGGCAGTGCGGGTGGTCTACCCGCAGGCGGTCTTCCCGGCGGTGGGGGCGGCGAGACTGGGCGAGTGGGCGCAGGACCTGCAGCCCTGCGCGTAGTTGACCGGAGGGCTGAATTGTAGGCCGAAGGCGCCACGCGCGTGGCATCCACGTCCACCTGGTCGACGCGCCGAGGTAAGGGGCTGGCCTCTGCCGTATGTGCGGGGCGCGAGACAATCGCCTTGCCTGGTTCACCGGAGGGTAGTTTAACCGGCTGGGTATCTTCTTCCCCAATCCCCTCGCTTTCCTGGTCGGCTTTACCTTCTTCGCCTTGCCCCTCGTAGACCACCCCTTGGGCTTTTGGCAGCTCCAGGTTTGCCACGGTATCGCCGGGCTGGTGGCCGGGTTCGTCTTCGGACAGGATTAAGGTATCGTCTCGTCCAGCAGCGATTTCGTCCTCGACGGGTAGAGTGCTGCCGTCGATCTCGCCGTTCACGCGCTGGTTCTCAGCTTCGACTTCGGAAAGGATGCGCCTCAATCTTTTTCCAGCGCGGTCCTCGGGGGGTGTTTCATTATTATCAGTCATTGGTTACCTGACCACAGGTACCTGTGGCACATTGCAATCTCTGTGGTGAAATATCTTCTCTCAGTATATCCACATCGCACTCCGTGATCTCTGTGCGCTCCGTGGTCCAATCTCTTCTCTTGATTTCTCCGGATAAATCTCTGCGCATTCTGCGTTCTCTATGGTGCACTCTCTTCTGCTAGTTTATCCAGATGAACCTCTGTGTTCTCTGTGCGCTCAGTGGTTCAATCTCTTCTCTTGCTTTCTCCAGATAAATCTCTGCGCATTCTGCGATCTCTGCGGTGCACCCTCACTCCGGTTTGCTGGCCATCAGCACCACCCACGTACCTTTCATGGTGCTTTCGCCTCCCTGGTTGATGACGTTCAATGCGATAGTAACCGTTCCGCCGCCAATGCGTCGAATGGCTTTTGTCTCCTGCACCACGAGCTCGATGTGGATGGTGTCGCCGATATATATCGGCTTGATGAACTTCCACTCGGTGATCTCCCGGAAGTAGAGCACTGTGCCTTCCATGACACCGGTTTGTGCCGACAGCCCGGAGGCGATCGACATACCCAGCAGTCCGTGTGCTACACGCTGTCCTGCGGGAGATTTCTTACTGTACTCGGCGTCGGTGTGGATCTGGGTGAAGTCGCCGGATAGGCCGGCAAAGGCGACGATATCGGCTTCCGTCACGGTGCGCCCTGTAGAGACGATCTTCTGTCCAGCTTCGAACTCCTCGAAATACATACCCCTGGGTGTGGCAGGCAAGGGTGACATAGCAGCTCCTGTGGCATAAGGATTAAAAATGGTAAGCCACATTCTAGCATAGTTTTAACTGGGTCTTCACAAGAAAGAAGCCATCGCTGTATGACACTTTGAAATAACCGGGCATATTCCCTCCTCAAAGCCTTGCGAAGGTTACCGCCTTCTACTACAATGAAGGCATGCGCTGGTGGAATATCTCTCCAGATCCAAACTTTGTCCTTTACCTGACAGCCGATGCCCGCCTCGGTCCGGTCAGCTATACCAATGATCAGATCTGGGAGCTCAATTTTGGTGAGGGTGAGCCGCCCGCCATCGCCCTGCGCACCACCTACGGTTTACGCGCCCGGGCGCAGAGGATGTTCCCGCGCTTTGGCGAAGGGGACCGGCTGTTGAGCGATCCGGCCCAGTTCGCCCGCGCCCCGCTGCTGCGCAGCTTCCACCCGAGCTTCGTACGCCTGGAGATGGCGCCTTTTCCTGATATAGACGTTGCAGCCGAGTTCTGGGTTCCACAGTCGCAGGCCATAGCCGGCAGGGTGCAATTTACGAACCAGTCTGACCGGCTCCGGCAGGTACGTTTTGAATGGGTGGCCTCCTTGACCCCCACCAATGGGCAGCGGATGGCTGCCGAGCAGATCCAGGCCAGCAATGTGCTCTGCGGCCAGACTGGCGATCTGTTCCCGGTCGTGTTTATGACCGGTGGGGCGCAGCACGGTAAAGGTCCATACAATTCGTTAGTCCTGGATCTGGAGATGGAACCGGGGGCGATCCATTCCCTCACCTGGTGCCATGCCGCCCTGGATTCGCACCAGGCATCCTTCGAGATGGCGCGCGGCATCTCCGCTCTGCCATGGGATGCCTACATTGCCCGGCTGGATTTGCTGGATGCCAGCTCCCTGGAGATCTATACCGGAAATCCCGATTGGGACTTGGCCTTTGCGCTGTCACAGACCCTGGCGCACTCCTTCTTTACCGGTCCGACAGATCATCTTCCGAGGCGCTCGTTCGTGCACACCCGCCAACCCGACCAGGGATACTCACCGCGCGGCGATGGTGGCGAGTACAGCCCGTTGTGGAGTGGTCAGAGCCCGCTGGAGGCGCTCTATCTGACGGGTATGCTGCTGCCGGGCTCGACCGAGCTGGCGGCGGATATCCTGCTCAATTTCTTGAGTGTTCAATCACCGGATGGCGCCATCGATTGGAAGCCAGGTCTTGCCGGTCAGCGCAGCCGGTTGATGGCGACCCCGCTGCTGGCTCATCTTGCCTGGCAGATCTTCGAGGTCACCCAGGATCGAGCCTTCCTGGAGAAGGTTTTTACGCCCCTGTTGAGCTTTGTGCGTGCCTGGTTTACCCCAGAGCACGACCGCGACCAGGACGACATCCCGGAGTGGGACCATCCGGTTCAGACGGGCCTGGAGGAGCACCCGTTTTTTTCACAATGGCAGCCCGAGGC
>Ga0105101_10000931_pt1 | contig 12582 bp, 10 predicted proteins | sample PPLLak21cMay2015_2_FD_87037 | JGI IMG/M metagenome (GOLD analysis project Ga0105101, IMG submission 87037) | Freshwater sediment microbial communities from Prairie Pothole Lake near Jamestown, North Dakota, USA - PPLs Lake P8 Core (1) Depth... | ecosystem: Environmental > Aquatic > Freshwater >... | reverse complement strand
GCCAAGCAACAGCAACAGCAGCACGAACGACACAAAACCCGCGGTCGCTGTCGGCATGCGTGGCAGGAGCAACATGAGATAGAGCACGAGCGTCAGGTAGAGCACGGCCTCGGCGACCACGGCCCAGTCCGGGCGTGTGTAAAAGTCCTGGTTGAGAATGCTGCTCACGGCATGTGCGGTCAGCAGCGGCGCTTCCATGCGCTGGCTGATCGGCGTGACCTGCCGATCGCCGGCAGCCGCTGCGGTCACACCAATCAGCACGATCTTGTTCTTGAATTGCGCAACCGGAATACGGCCGGCACGCACGTCACTGAACGAGTAATTGGCGAACGGTGTTACGCCACTGGCGCGCCGTTTGAAGCTCGTCAGCATACGCAGGTCGTTTTCGGTGCGAATGTTCAGGTTGCCGAGTTTTACGCCTTCACCGAGATTGACGATGATGTCGGCTGGCTTCAGTTTGAGGCTGCGGGCCGCGAGCAGCAGTGCCAGCGAAGGGTAATAGCCACCGTCGAATTCCACGACCAGGGCGTCAGAGCGCACGGCGCCGTCCGAGTCGGGAAGGCGGTTCAGGTGGCCGATACCCGCTGCGTGCTGGCCGAACGCGGCGAGTGGCGAGCTCGCAGTCTTGGCCTGGCGCGGTGCCTCGACATTCCGGTTGCGCGCCACAATGCGCGGCAGATGGTTGCGTTGTACAAAATCCGGGAGCGGTGCCTCCGGTTTGCCAACCGGCCGCCCAAGGGTGAAGTGCATGGGGAGCAACACGTTGCCGGCAGCCAGGATAGCCTCAGCCAGACGCCGATCGGTGTTGAGCGCCTGCTCGGCCTGGTTGAGCAGGGTGGCGACTTCGCCTTTCCGCGAAGCCTTGCCGAGCACTGCGCTCAGACGGCGGATGTAATCAAGCCCGGCGTCGGTTTGCGGTTCGCTCAGGAACATCTGCAGGCCGATGACCTTGGCCTTGGCGGCGCTCAGTTTGTCGACCACTTCGGCCAGCACGTTGCGTGGCCAGGGCCAGTGGCCGATATTCTGGATGCTTTCGTCATCGATGGCGACGATGACAATGTTTTCGACCGGTGCCGGATTGCGGTGCGCATACTGGATACCAAGGTCATAGGCTATGTACTCAAACCGTTCGAGAAATGCCGCGCCATTGACGATGCCGATCAGAAACAGGAGTGAAAAGACCAGTGCGAAAAACCAGTCTTTCTTGAGCAACCCCCCCTTGACCATCCCCAACCCCGGTTTTTTTATATAAATTCAATAATATCAACTATATAGTACATAAAGCCGGTCCGCGCAAAAAATGTGGCGCCCAAGGTTGGGAACGGGACGTCAGGTCAGCAGGCGGGTCAGGGTACGCGCGTAGACGCGGGAAAGGTTCGCCAGGTCATCAACCCGAACACACTCGTCAATTTGGTGAATTGTCGCATTCAGCGGCCCCAGTTCCACCACCTGGGACCCGGTCGGGGCAATAAAGCGTCCATCCGAGGTGCCGCCGCTGGTCGACAGGGTGGTCTCGACACCCAACACCGCGCGGATCGCGTCACGCAGGGCATCGACGAGGGTGTCCGGCTGGGTCAGGAAAGGCCGGCCGGACAGGGCCCAGCTTAGTTCGTATTGCAGCCCGTGGCGCTTCAGCACTTCCTCGACGCGTTGTTTGAGCCCGTCGTCGGTCACGGCAGTGGAATAGCGGAAGTTGAACTTGATGTCGAGATGCCCCGGTACGACGTTCTCGGCGCCGGTGCCGGCGTGGATATTGGAAATCTGGAAACTGGTCGGCGGAAAGAATTCGTTGCCCCGATCCCACTCGATCCCCGCCAGTTCGGCGAGCGCCGGCGCCGCCAGATGTATCGGGTTGCGCACCAGGTGCGGGTAGGCGATATGGCCCTGTTTGCCGAGCACCGTGAGCGTGCCGTTAAGCGATCCGCGCCGGCCGTTCTTGAGCGTGTCGCCCAGCGTCTTGACGCAGGACGGCTCGCCCACCAGGCAGCAATCGATTTTCACGCCGCGCGCTTCCAGCCATTCGACCACCTTCACGGTGCCGTCCACGGATGGACCTTCCTCGTCGGAGGTGATGAGCAGGCCAATCGAGCCCTGATGGTTCGGGTTCTGCCCGACGAAATCCTCAATGGCGGTGATGAATGCCGCCAGCGAGCCCTTCATGTCGGCGGCACCGCGCCCGTACAAGTGGCCGTCGCGCACCACGGGCGTGAACGGGTCGCTGGTCCACTTCTCCGTCGGGCCGGTTGGCACGACATCAGTGTGGCCGGCAAACACCACCAGCGGCTTGGCGCTGCCGCGCCGCGCCCAGAAGTTGTCCACCGCGCCGAAGCGCAGGCGATACACCTCGAAGCCGAGCGGCTTGAGGCGTTCGATCATCAGTTCCTGGCAGCCTTCATCCTTCGGTGTGAGCGAGGGGCGGGCTATGAGTTGCTTGGCGAGTTCCAGGGTTTTATCGGTCATGGTTTATAGCTCTGGTATATAACGCAAAGAACGCAGAGGCGCAGAGTACGCAGAGATTCTGGGTTTCAATTCTCAATTCTTTGCGTCCTCTGCGCCTCTGCGCTCTCCGCGTCGATACTCAGATGTCTCGTAGCAGTTCGTTAATGCCGACCTTGGAGCGGGTCTTGGCGTCGACCTGCTTCACGATCACGGCGCAATACAGCGAATACTTGCCGTCCTTGGAGGGCAGGTTGCCGGAGACCACGACCGACCCGGCCGGGATGCGTCCGTAGCTGACCTCGCCGGTCTCGCGGTTGTAGATCTTGGTGCTCTGGCCGATGTACACGCCCATGGAGATTACCGAGCCTTCCTCGACGATCACCCCTTCGACGACCTCGGAGCGTGCGCCGATGAAACAGTTGTCTTCGATGATGGTCGGCGCCGCCTGCACCGGTTCGAGCACGCCGCCGATACCGACACCGCCGGACAGATGCACGTTCTTGCCGATCTGCGCGCACGAGCCGACCGTCGCCCAGGTGTCGACCATCGAGCCTTCGTCCACGTAGCCGCCAATGTTCACGTAGGAGGGCATGAGCACCACGCTCGGCGCAATGTAGGCGCCCTTGCGGACCGCCGCCGGCGGCACCACGCGAAAGCCGCCGTCGCGGAAGCTCTTGGAATTGTAATCGGCGAATTTGGACGGCACCTTGTCCCAATAGTTGGTGTAGCCGCCCTTGATGAAGCCGTTGTCCTCGATACGGAAGTAGAGCAACACCGCCTTTTTCAGCCATTCGTTCACCACCCACTGGCCAGCCTTCTTTTCGGCGACGCGCGCCTTGCCGCAATCGAGCAGATTGATGGCCTCGTGCACGGCTTCTTGTACATGAGTCTCGACGCTGCGCGGCGTGATGCTGGCGCGGCGCTCGAAGGCCTCGGTGATTATTGACTGAATATCACTCATGGTGCTTCTCCGTTATGGCTATGTGTTCGTTTCAGACCGTGATAGTAGCGCAAAGGGCGCGGAGACGCAGAGTACGCAAAGGATTTTCCGTCTGAAATCTCTGCGCTCTTTGCGCCTCCGCGCCCTCTGCGTATTTTCCAGGTGCCTATCGCAAGGAATCCATATAACTGCGAATTCGTTGTGCTGCCTCTACACATTCTTCCAGAGAAGCCACCAGCGCCAGGCGCACACGCTTGCGGCCCGGGTTGGTACCCTGGGCGTCGCGTGACAGGTAGCTGCCGGGCAGGACCAGGACATTCTCGCGCGCGTACAGTTCGCGGGTGAAGGTTTCGTCGTCCTGCGGCGTTTCCGGCCACAGGTAGAAGCTCGCCTCGGGTCTCTCGACCTTCAATACCGGTGCGAGAATCTCCAGCACGGCGTCGAACTTGGCACGGTACTGATCCCGATTGGCGCGCACATGCGCCTCGTCGTTCCAGGCCATGATGCTGGCCGCCTGGGTGGGCGGCGGCAGGGCACAACCCTGGTAGGTGCGGTACTGGAAATACTGTTCGAGTGCCGCGCCATCGCCGGCCACGAAGCCGGAGCGCAGGCCGGGCAGGTTGGAACGCTTCGAGAGCGAATGGAACACCAGGCAGCGGCGGTAGTCGGCGATGCCGAGATCGTGCGCCACCTGCAGCAGGCCGGGTGGTGGATGGTTCTCGTCGAAATAGAGTTCCGAGTAACACTCGTCCGATGCGATCAGGAAGTCGTGCCGCTCGGCCAGTTCCAGAATGTGCGCGAGGTCGGCGTGCTTTAGCACTGTGCCGGTTGGATTGCCGGGCGAGCAAATGTACACGAGCTGCACCTGTTGCCAGACATCCGCCGGTACGCGCGCGAATTCCATGCGGTAGTTATTGCCTGCCACTGTGTTCAAAAAATAAGGCCGCGCGCCGGCCAGCAGCGCCGCACCCTCGTAGATCTGATAGAACGGATTGGGCATGAGCACCACCGGCTGCTCGGCATGCGCGCGTCGGTCGATCACCGCCTGGGCAATGGAGAACAGCGCCTCGCGCGTGCCGGCACAAGGCAGCACATGGCGCTCCGAGTCGAGCGGTGTCTGGTCGAGCTTGAAACGCCGGTTCGCCCAGCGCGCTATCGTTTGACGCAGCTCGCTGCTTCCCTTGGTGACCGGATAGTGCGACAGGCCGCTAAGGTTCGCGGACAAGGCTTCCAATACGAACGGCGGTGCGGCATGCTGCGGCTCGCCCATGGACAGCCGGATCGCCGACTTTCCGGACGGAGGAGTGAGGCCATGAATGAGCTCGGCGAGCTTCTGGAATGGGTAGGGCTGGAGCTCTGCAAGCCTGGAGTTCATCGGTCCGGTTCTGGTCAGAAAGAATTAATAATGGTTATTTTTGTGCAGGCCTGCATCCTTTAGGATTATACGGAAACGCACCCATGCCAGCCAATCAAAGGTAAGCAAGCCTGCACAAAATTAGCCATACGACAATACCGCGCCTGCTGCCGGTGGCGAGCATACTTCTCGGCGCCAGCCTGTGGGGCGTGATCTGGTACCCGCTGCGTCTGCTCGAAGCCGGCGGTTTCTCGGGCGTGTGGCTCACGCTCACGCTCTACGCCACGGCTTTCGTCGTCAGCCTGCCGTTCACCTGGCATGCATTGTCCGAATTCTCGCGTCGCCCATGGTTGCTGCTGCTGCTCATGCTCGCGGCCGGCTGGACCAACATCGCCTTTGTCGAGGCAGTGCTGCGGGGCAATATCCTGCGCGTATTGCTGCTCTTTTATTTGTCGCCACTGTGGACGGTGATCATGGGGCGATTCGTGTTGGGCGAGCGATTGTCGCGCATCGCGCTGATCAGTCTGCTGTTCGCCATGGGCGGGGCGCTCATCATGCTCTGGGATCCGGGTGTAGGCGTGCCGTGGCCGCGCGATAGCGCCGACTGGTTTGCGTTATCCGCCGGATTCGCGTTTGCCGTGTCGAACGTACTGGTACGAAAAATGGATGACATCTCCGTCCAGATGAAATCGGCGAGTGTCTGGGCCGGAGTCGTGCTGCTGGCGCTGATCATGATCCCGTTTCTGCAGCTCGATACGCCGCGCCTCTCGCACGGAATATTTGTCGGCGCACTGGCGCTGGGTCTGTTCGGTATCCTGATCATGACGGTGCTGGTTCAGTACGGGGTGACACATCTGCCGGTGCACCGTTCGGCGGTTCTGGCGCTGATCGAACTGGTGGCTGGCGCCCTGTCGCAACAGTTGCTGACGGATGAGATCGTGAGCCTGTGGGAATGGGCGGGTGGCGCGTTGATACTGGTGGGTGCGTATCTCTCGGCCAGGGCGACGACCAGCGAGTCACCGGCGTGATGGCGCTGTGCCGCTTACAAATAATTTCTTTCCCCGAATAGCGCTGTTCCCACCCTGACCATTGTCGATCCTTCCAGGATCGCCTCGACGAAGTCGTCGCTCATACCCATGGACAGCTCGGTGAAGCCGGGCAGGGCGAATCGCTGGGCACAGTCATCGCGCAATTTACGCAGCGCAGCGAAGCTGGCACGCCGCTCGAATTCGGTTGCAGGGTGCGGTCCGATGGCCATGAGGCCGCGCAACGGGATGCCGGCAAGATCCGCTTTCAACAGCTCATCCAGTCGTGGCACAACGTCTTCCGGCGCAAGCCCATGCTTCGCCGGGTCGCGGGTAATGTTCACTTCGACGAGGGTATTGATCGTTGTGTTCTGTTCCTGCGCCTGGCGCGCGAGCCGCTGGGCGATTTTCAGGCTGGTGAGTGAATGCACCCAGGCGAAGTTTCCGGGAATGAAGCGCGTCTTGTTCGTCTGCAGATGACCGATGAAATGCCACTCCAGCGCCTGACCGGCGAAATGCGGAATCTTGGTCAGCGCGTCTTGCACCGTGCTTTCGCCAAACACACGCTGTCCGGCGGCGATGGCGGCAGCGACGGCTTCCGCTGGCTGTGTCTTCGAAACCGCGATCAATTTCACGTCTGCAGGGTGCCGTCCGGCACGCTGCGCGGCATCGGCGAGGGTGGCGCGCAACCGTTCCAGATTGGCGGCGATGGTCGCGGTGAACGTGGTGGGGTGCATGCGATCAGTATACGTGCAGCGCTGCGGGCACCGAAATTGGCGCTGCGGACAGTGCAGAAAAATGCCGGCCTACAGGGTAAACTGACGGACATGGGCTTCCATGGCGCGAAACGAATCGGCAATCTCATTACACCGCTGACCTTGCGTGAGCTCGGCATGCCGCCGGACATTGCGCGTCTACCGGAAATCGCCGCCGCCTGGGGTGACGCGGCCGGGCCGGAGCTGTCCGCGCATGTCCATCCAATCCGCTACACCGACGGCAGGCTGGTACTGCGTGCCGCTTCCCCGGTATGGGTCAGCAAGGTACGACATTCGCACGAAACCCTGACGCGGGCATTGCGCGCCCAACCGCTGTTCAAGGAACTGATCGGCCTTGAGGTGCGCGCCGCGCCGCTCGACCTTGGGCGACGCCGGCAATCCACACAGCGGGCCCGTGCAATATCCCCGGGTACGCGCAAGCTGCTGGAATCCGTGGCCGGAGATATAGCCGATCCGGAATTGCGTGCAGCACTCACGCGTCTCGGGCGCAAGGCGCCGCGTTGAATCCCGGGTATCCGGTTGCATTCTGTCGGGGACACATGATCCTGCATTTTCCCGCGGCCGTGATAAACGCGAGAGCGGGACAATAACCTGGAAAAATCAGTCAGCCGCAGATGAACGCAGATAAACGTGGATATTCACTGCACAGCCGGTATTCGCCAGTCCACCAAAAACGGTGAATGACCTCGGTGCATCCATGGCATGATTCATCTGCGTTCATCGGCGGCTAAAGCCGTTTTTGGATTAATGGTTCTCGTCAGGGAGTGGCTGTGGTTATAATGATTCCTTCAAACATATTCTCACCCTGATACCCCCGCATGCCGCGTCCGTTCGAACTGCTGGTCGGTTTGCGCTACACACGCGCCAAACGCCGCAATCATTTCATCTCCTTTATCTCACTCAGTTCGATGATCGGCATCGCGCTGGGCGTCACCGTACTTATCACCGTGCTATCGGTCATGAACGGTTTCGGCGAGGAGTTGCGCGCGCGCATCCTCGGCGTGGTGTCGCACATCACCATCAGCGGCGAGCGTGGCCAGCTGGCGGGCTGGCAAGATGTTGCGAAGACGGCCGGCCGTGTGCCCGGCTTTGTGGCAAGCGCGCCGTTCGTGCAAGGCCAGGGAATGATCACGCGCGGCCGCACCGCGAGCGGCGTGATCGTGCGCGGCATCCTGCCGGACGAAGAACCGAAGGTCGCCGCGATTGGCGAAAAGATGGTGGAAGGCGGCCTCGCGGACCTCAAGCCCGGCGAGTTCGGCGTGCTGCTCGGGCGCGAGCTGGCTACGAAGCTCGGCGCCCAGGTCGGCTTGCCGGTGACCATCGTGACCCCTGAAGGCCAGCTGACACCCGCCGGACTGTTGCCGCGCCTGCGACGCTTCACGGTGGTCGGCATATTTGAAATTGGCATGTATGAATTCGACAGCGGGCTGGTGCTGATGCATCTCGACGATGCCGCGACGCTTTACCGGATGACAGGCAAGGTGAGCGGCCTGCGCCTCAAGATCGACGATATCTATCGCGCGCCGCTGCGCGCGCTCGAACTCAGTGAACAGCTCGGCGACGACTACCGTGTGCGCGACTGGACACGCGAGCACAGTAACTTTTTCCGCGCGCTCAAGATGGAGAAGACCGTGATGTTCGTGATCATGCTGCTGATTGTCGCGGTCGCGGCCTTCAACATCGTTTCCACGCTGATCATGGTGGTCACCGACAAGCGCGCCGAGATCGCCATCCTGCGCACGATCGGCGCCAGTCCGCTGAGCATCATGGGCATCTTCATGGTGCAGGGCAGCATCATCGGCGTGGTCGGCACGCTGCTCGGCGCAATTGGCGGTGTGCTACTCGCGCACAACGTTGAAGCCATCGTGCATTTCCTCGAAGGCCTGTTCAGCATCCGTTTTCTCGCCGCCGACGTGTACTACATCAGCGACCTGCCGTCGCGCATTGAATGGATGGATGTGACGGCCATTACCTTCGCGTCGCTGTTGATGAGTTTTCTCGCGACCCTGTATCCCGCCTGGCGCGCCGCCCAGACACAGCCGGCCGAGGCGTTGCGCTACGAATGAACACGAACACCGATCAATCCGTGGTACGCGTCACCGGTCTGGTGAAGGTGTTTCGCGACGCCGAACTCAATGTCGAGGTGCTGAAGGGCGTGTACCTGCGCCTCAATCGCGGAGAACGCGTCGCCATAATCGGCCCGTCCGGTTCCGGCAAGAGCACGCTGTTGCATTTGCTTGGCGGCCTGGACACGCCGACCCGCGGCCGCGTTGAACTGGATGGTCAGGATTTTTCCAAACTCAGCGAAACAGCGCGTGGCCTGCTGCGCAATCGCGCGCTCGGTTTTATTTACCAGTTTCATCACCTGCTGCCGGAATTCACCGCCGTCGAGAACGTCGCCATGCCGCTGCTGATCCGGCGCGAAACGGATACGGCGGCGCTCGACCGTGCGCGCGCCATGCTGGTGCGCGTTGGGCTTGAGCACCGGCTCGAACACAAGCCCGGCGAACTGTCCGGTGGTGAGCGCCAGCGCGTGGCGGTGGCGCGCGCCATGGTCACGAATCCGCTGTGCGTGTTTGCTGATGAGCCGACCGGCAATCTCGACCGTTACAATGCCGAGGCGGTGTATGAACTCATGCTGGAGCTCAATCGCGAACTCGGCACCTGTCTGGTCGTGGTCACCCACGACACGGGCCTGGCGGCACGCATGGATCGCATACTCAAGCTGGAGGACGGTCTGCTCAAGGAAGCCTGATGGCGGGGCGGTCACGTACGGGATCAGTGCTGCCAACGCCCGCGAGTAGAACCGGTTGGCCGATTGCCGGGATATTGAATTGCCAGGGAGGCTCGTTATCCGTCTATCCGTGCTCGCATTCCTTGCCGGCATTCTGGCAGTCCAACAACTGCCCACACTGCCATCGCTCACGTGGAGCTGGCTGTTGCTGCTGTTCGGACTCGCAGCCTGGCATTGGCCACGGTTCTGTCTGCCCCTGTTATTCCTGCTGATTGGTTTCCTGTGGGTCACGTTGCGCGCTGGAGTCCTGCTGGCCGACAGGCTGCCAACCGAATTCGAAGCTGTCGACCTGCGTGTCGAGGGCCGCATTGCCGATCTGCCGGTGGCGACCGAACGTGGCCTGCGTTTTGCCTTCGACATCGAACGCGCCTGGCGGGGCGATCGGCCGGCCGGCGTACCGCGCAAGGTGCAACTCAGCATCTATGGTGCCGCCCCGGCGCTGGATGTGGGCGATGTCTGGTCATTCATGGTTCGCCTCAAGCGTCCGCACGGGTTTCAGAATCCAGGTGGTTTCGATTATGAGGCGCATCTGTTTCAGCAGCGTGTCCGCGCCACCGGCTATGTGCGCGAGCATGAGCCGCGCAGGCTGATCGCGCCACTCGGGACGCTTGCCGATGGCGTGTTGCCGGGCTATCGGCTGAATCGCTTTCGCCAGCTGCTGTCGGAGCGCATTCGGGTATTGCTGCCCGGCAATCAATTCGCGCCGATAATCACCGCATTCGCCAACGGCGATGACGACGCCATTCCGGATGATCAGTGGCAGGTGCTGACCCGCACCGGGACCGGCCACTTGATTGCAATCTCCGGCATGAATATCGGCCTGGTGGCGGGGCTGGTTTTTTTCCTGGCGCGCTGGCTGTGGTCGCTGCCGGGCGTGACGGTGCTGTGGGTACCGGCGCCGCTGATGGCCGCGGGTAGTGCATCGCTGGCGGCGCTCGGCTATGCAGCCCTCGCCGGTTTTGCGATTCCCACGCAGCGTGCGCTGGTGATGCTGGCCGTGGCGTTGGGCGGCATATTCCTGCGCCGGCGTAGTTCGCCTTCAGTACTGCTGGCGGCGGCGCTGCTCGCCGTGCTGCTGGTCGATCCGCTGGCGGTGATGTCGCCGGGTTTCTGGCTTTCGTTTGCAGCCGTGGCGGTAATTCTCTACGCACTTTCGGGAACGGATGCCAAGGACTGGAAGGAACGTCTCATCGCCTGGGGACATTTGCAGTGGGCGATTGCGGCCGGGCTGTTGCCGTTGCTGTTGTTTCTTTTTCAGCAAGTGAGCTTGAGCGGTCCATTCGCCAATCTGGTGGCCATCCCGGTGGTCGAGCTGGTCGTGATCCCCGCGACCCTGCTTGGTGTCGCGTGCAGTTTTTTGCTGCCGGATAGTCTTGCGGCCTGGCCGTTTCTGCTGGCCGCCAAGGCGATGTCCCTGCTCTGGTATCTGCTTGAACTGCTGGCGCGCATTGAAGGGTCGCAATGGACCCAGCACAACCCGCCGCTCTGGACACTCGGCGCCGCGTTGGTCGGCATTCTGCTGCTGTTGGCACCGCGCGGTGTTCCGGCGCGCTGGCTGGGAACGGTGTGGCTGCTGCCGATGTTTCTGGTGCGCCCGTCGTTGCCGGCGCCGGGCGAAGCATGGTTAACCTTGCTGGATGTCGGGCAGGGGCTGTCGGCGGTCGTGCAAACCGCCGGTCACACGCTCGTGTATGACACCGGTGCGCGCCTGAGCGCGCGTTTCGATGCCGGCCGCGCCGTGGTGGTGCCGTTCCTGCGGCACGCAGGCGTGGCGCGCGTGGACATGCTGATTGTCAGTCATGGCGACAACGACCACATCGGCGGCAGTGCGTCGCTGCTGGCGGCCGTGCCGGTGACGCGGGTGTTGTCGAGCGTGCCCGAACGCCTGGCGATGACCGGGGACTGTCACCACGGACAGGCGTGGGAATGGGATGGCGTACGCTTTGCGATCGTGCATCCGCTGGCGTACGGCCGGCTCGCCGGCAATAACCGCAGCTGCGTGCTGCGCGTCGAAGGTCGTTTTGGCGCGGTGTTATTGCCCGGCGACATCGCCGCCAAGGCCGAACGCGAACTCCTATCGCGCGCCGGGGAGCCGTTGCGCGCGGATATCCTGGTGGTTCCGCACCATGGCAGCAAAACATCCTCGACCGAGGCCTTTCTGGACACGGTGCGGCCGCAGGTCGCGCTTCTGCCGGTCGGGTACCGCAACCGCTATCGTCACCCCCACCCGACGGTGGTGGCGCGCTACCGGGAGCGGGGCGTCGTGCTCGAAGACTCCGCGAGCGCCGGCGCGATCCGGGTGGAACTTGGAAATCCCGGCCTGCGACTCAACCGCTACCGCGAAACCCATCGCCGCTACTGGCAGGGCGAGTAGTCCCGCCGACCGCCATGCGACCGCCAAGGATGGCGGAAGTGCGCGGCACGAAGCCTTCCCGACGTGGACATACGCAGGAGCAGTCCTCCGTCGGCTTTGCCTGTCGCCGCCCGTCTGATAGATTACGCGCGGATTCCGGGCAACCCCTTCAAGAAGGTGCACACGCGTGTTTGAACTTATCAAAGCCGGCGGTTGGGTCATGTGGCCGCTGATTCTGTCCTCGATCGCGGCGCTCGCCATCATCGGTGAACGTCTCTGGACCCTGCAAAAGAAAACCGTCATTCCGCCGGCGCTGCTCGCCCAGGTCCAGCAATGGCTGGAGCGCAAGGAAGTCGACGAGTCGCGTCTCGCGCTGCTGCGTGACAGTTCACCGCTCGGCAAGGTGCTGGCCGCCGGACTGGTAAACCGCCTGCACGCCCATGAAGTCCTCAAGGAGGCCATCGAGGATGCCGGCCGGCATGTGGTGCCGGACCTGGAACGCTACCTCAACACACTCGGCACGATCGCGGCGATCGCGCCGTTCCTCGGATTGCTCGGCACGGTGCTCGGCATGATCAAGATGTTTGGCGGCATCGGCTCGCATGGATTGGGCGATCCAACGATAGTCGCATCCGGAATCTCCCAGGCGCTGGTCGCCACTGCCACCGGACTGGCGGTCGCCATCCCGAGCCTGATGTTCTACCGCTACCTGCGCGGACGTGTCGATGAGCTGGCCGTGGAAATGGAGCAGGAAGCGCTGAAACTCATCGAGATCCTGCGCGGCTATGTCGAGAAAGTCTGACTCATACCGTGAGCTTTCGCAGCCGCAGACGCGAAGAGCCGGTGATCAATCTGATCCCGCTCATCGACGTATTGCTCATGACGCTCATTTTCCTGCTGG
>Ga0105101_10000930_pt1 | contig 12589 bp, 9 predicted proteins | sample PPLLak21cMay2015_2_FD_87037 | JGI IMG/M metagenome (GOLD analysis project Ga0105101, IMG submission 87037) | Freshwater sediment microbial communities from Prairie Pothole Lake near Jamestown, North Dakota, USA - PPLs Lake P8 Core (1) Depth... | ecosystem: Environmental > Aquatic > Freshwater >... | reverse complement strand
TTCTACAGCATGGGCCGCGATGCCGAGTTCGACGCGCACCTCATGGGCTGGGTGAACGAGGTGCGCGCCAAGGCGCGCAACGGCGTGCACGCACCCGGCGAGTTCGTGGACCTCAACCACATGCTGCACGAGATGCGGCTGTTCAAGAGCGCCGACGAGGTCAAGCTCATGCGCCGCGCCGCGAAGATTTCTGCCGCCGCGCACCGGCGTGCCATGCAGGCCTGCAAGCCGGGCAAGATGGAATACGAAATCGAGGCCGAGCTGTGGTACGAGTTCAAGAAGGGCGGCAGCCTGTTCCCGGCCTATCCAGCGATCGTCGGCGGCGGTGCCAACAGCTGCATCCTGCACTACAACGAGAACAACGCCGAGCTGAAGGGCGGCGACATGCTGCTGATCGACGCCGGCGCCGAATTCGACGGCTACGCCGCCGACATCACGCGCAGCTTCCCGGTCAGCGGCAAGTTCACGCCCGAGCAGCGCGATGTCTACCAGGTCGTGCTGGCGGCGCAGCACGCCGCCATCGACAGCGTCAAACCCGGGCGGCACTGGAACGAACCGCACGATGCGGCGGTACGCGTCCTGACCGACGGCCTGGTGCAGCTGAAGCTGCTCAAGGGCAGCGTCAATGCGCACATCGAGGATGGCAGCTACAAGCGCTTCTACATGCACCGCACTGGCCACTGGCTGGGCATGGACGTGCACGACGTCGGCGATTACAAGGTGCACGACGAGTGGCGCCTGCTCGAGCCGGGCATGGTGCTGACGGTCGAACCGGGCCTGTACATCGGCGAGGCCGACGATATCCCGAAAGGCTTCCGTGAAATTGGCATCCGCATCGAGGACGACGTGCTGGTCACGCGCGACGGCTGCGATGTCCTGAGCAAGGACGCGCCGAAGGAGATCGGCGAAATCGAAGCGCTGATGCAGGAAAAAACCTAACCGCCAAGGCGCCAAGAACGCCAAGTTTTTTGCGGTTGATGAAACCGTTTCTTGGCGTCCTTGGCGCCTTGGCGGTTCAAAAATCATATGACGAATGCAGATTTTGACATCCTGATCATCGGCGGCGGCATGGTTGGCGCGAGTCTCGGCGTGGCACTCGCGCCGTTGCCATTGCGTGTCGGCCTGATCGAGGCGGTCGAGTTCGAATCGGCGGCGCAGCCGAGTTACGACGATCGCAGCGTGGCGCTGTCGTACGGATCGAAACGCATCTTCGAAGGCCTTGGAGTGTGGAACCGGCTGGAGGCGCGCGGTGCCACTGCCATCCAGCGCATCCATATCTCCGACTGCGGGCACTTCGGGTTTGCGCGGCTCGATGCCCGCGAGGCGGCCGTCGCGGCGCTTGGATATGTGGTCGAGAACCGTGCACTGGGTCATGCGTTGAAGCCGGCGCTTGCGGAAACTAAAAACCTCACTGTTATTTGCCCGGCCAGCGTGGAGGATGTCGCGTTTGCCGAAAGCGCCACGACGGTAACGTTCCGCCGCGGCGATAAGCAGGAAACGCTCAGCGCGCGCCTGGTCGTGGCGGCCGACGGCGGCTTCTCGCCGGTACGCAACATGGCCGGCATCGAGACGCGCCGCACCGACTACCATCAGACTGCGCTGGTGACCAACGTCACGCCCGAGTTGCCGCACCGCAATGTCGCCTACGAGCGCTTCACCGCCAGCGGACCGCTCGCGTTTCTGCCGATGAGCGAGAATCGTTGCGCCGTGGTCTGGAGCCTGTCGCCGGAAAAGGCCGAGGCGTTGCTGGCGCTCGACGCGGCGCCATTCATGGCGGCGCTGCAGGAACAGTTCGGCACGCGTCTCGGCCGTCTGCTCAAAGTCGGCAAGCGCGCCGCCTACCCGTTGGCGCTCACCAGGGTCAGCGAACACACCCGTCCGCGCCTGGTGCTGATCGGCAACGCCGCACATACCGTGCATCCAGTAGCCGGCCAGGGATTCAATCTCGGCCTGCGCGATGTGGCGGTGTTGGCGCAGGTCCTGAATGAGGCGCAGCGCGCGGGTCGCGATATTGGCGAGCTGGCGGTGCTGGCGGACTATGCCGCCTGGCGCAAGCGCGACAACCTGGCGATCTCGACGTTTACCGACGGCCTGGTGCGCACCTTCTCAAACGACCTGACGCCCGTGTCGTTCCTGCGCAACCTCGGGCTCGTGACGGTTGATCTTTTTCCGCCTGCCAAACGTGCACTGTTGCGTTTGAGCATGGGCCTCGCCGGCCGATTGCCACGCCTGGCGCGTGGCCTGCCGCTGTAATAATTTTTTAGCCACAATGAACACAGATAAAAACAGATTTAATTCGAACGGGGTTGTTTTGTTCGGTGGTTTTCTGCGTTCGTCTGTGGCCCCGGCAATCTTATGACAAACGACTTCGATATCCTGATCGCCGGTGGCGGCATGGTGGGTGGCACGCTCGCCTGCGCGCTTGGCGGCAGTGGCCTCAAGGTCGGCGTAATCGAGCCGCAGACGCTTGTCGCCACCGGCCAGGGCCCTGGCCTGCGGGTCAGCGCCATCACGCTGGCCTCGCAGACTGTGTTCGAGAATATCGGTGCCTGGTCCGACATGCGCGCGGCGCCGGTCGAGGCGATGCGTATCTGGGAAGACGACGGCCTGCTCAATTTCGACAGCGCTGAACTCGGCGAGCCGTGTCTCGCCTGGATCATCGACAACAGCGTCATCGTCGCGGCGCTGGCCACGCGCCAGCGCCAGTTTTCCAACATCGAGGCACTGAGTCCGGCGCGCATGGTAACGGCGCAAGTCGGCGAGCAGCGGGTGAGTGTGCGTCTGGAAGATGGACGCGAACTCCAGACGAAGCTGCTGGTAGGTGCGGATGGCGCCGACTCGCGGGTGCGGCGCGCGGCCGGCATCGGCTGGACGCGCCATGACCTCGGGCAGTCGGCGATTGTTGCGCTGGTAAAAATAGAGCAACCGCACGCACGCACCGCCTGGCAGCACTTTCTGGCGACCGGGCCGCTGGCGTTTCTGCCACTCGCCGATCCGCAACTGGTTTCCATCGTCTGGTCCGCGGACACGGTGCGCGCCGCAGAGCTGATGAATCTGGACGCTACCGCTTTCAATGCCGAGCTGCAGGTGGCTTTCGGCGATCATCTTGGCAATGTGCGGCTCGCCAGCGAGCGTGCCGCTATACCGCTCGCGCTCGGTTTCGCGCGCGACTACAGCGCGCATCGGGTCGCGCTGATCGGCGATGCCGCGCACACTGTGCACCCGCTCGCCGGCCAGGGAGTGAATCTCGGTATTCTGGACGCGGCGACCCTGGCCGAGATTCTGCTCACCGCAGTCGGGCAGAAGCGCGATATCGGTGCGCAGTCCCTGTTGCGCCGCTATGAGCGCGCGCGCAAGGGTGCGGATGTCGGCATGCAGGCTGTGACAGGGGGATTCCGTTACCTGTTCGGCAGCCAACTCCCCGGTCTGCGTGCGTTGCGCGATATGGGCCTGCGGTTCACCGAACAGCTGCCGCCGCTCAAGAATTATTTCATGCGCCGCGCCAGCGGCCTGGCAGGTGAGCTGCCGCGCCTCGCGCAGCGTGTACAGCGCTGACTCAGTGCAGTGGTGCATAATCCGGACGTCGTCTTGTTTGCAGCACAATAAAAAACGCCGAGGCTGGTAAAGCCTCGGCGATCGAGTGTTGATGCGTGCCGGTTTTTGCCTTCCGATGGGTTAGTTGTACATTTTATTTTAGTGCTACCGCGTCACCCGTGGCGGCCGGATTCGAATAGTACAATGAGTTCTTGATGTAGGCGCTGAGTCCGACATACTCCGCACGCGTGGCCGGGACGAAATCCTTGCCGGCGTAGGCTGAGCGCAGTTTGGCGGTCGCGGCTTTGCCTTCTTCAGTCAGAAGCGCCAGCTTGATCTTGTCCTGGATTTCCCGCGAGATGCGTGGCCCGGCGGAAATGGCCTGGTTGGGCATGGCCGGGCTCTTGTACACGATCTTGGCCAGGTTCTTGCCCTTGTCCATCTTCTCCAGGTTCTTGATGGGCAATACCGTGGCAACGCATTGACCCGCCATCAAACTGGTGTACGACTTGTCCCAGCCCTTGACCGTGGCAATCACCGGTTGGCGTGCGGGATTTTCAAATTGCTTCAGCATCGTGAGTGTCCCGAGATTGGGAGGAGCGTGCGCGCAGATGCGTCGACCAGCCAGCTGCTTTATATCCTGAACCGACTTGTTGTCGGCCTTCACGATCACTACAAAAATGAAGTCTTCCGGGAGCTTGACGAGCGGCGTATGGTTCAGGTTCTCCATGCGCCAGCCGTTAAAATGCGGACCGTCGAACACGATATCGAGTTTCCCCTGGGTCATATCCCTGGAGTAGCTCAGCCAGTTGTCCGCGTGCTGGTAGATGACTGTCCTGCCCGTGACCTTGGTCAGGAAATCGGTGAGCGGTTGGTAGTTCTCGGTTTCCTTGGCCAGCGTACCGCGCGGCGGTGCGCTGAAAATGAGTGGGCTCCCGACAATGACTGCATCAGAGTTTTGCGGGTGGACGGCGGCTTGGGCTTCGGTGGCTTCTGCGTTCCACGGTAGCAGGGTCAGGCAGAGAAGTAGGTATTTGGCCCCGTTTGTCAGTGTTGGTGTTTTCACGGCTGATCTCCTTATCCAGTAGCACGAAGAAAATTGCATTGCTTCACTATCGCCGGTCGCGCGGCGATCGCCCAACTCTTCGAGTCAGGATTCAAGCCTAGACTGAATTTTGTCGGCTGCAAGACAAACTAAAATATTTTCGTGAACCGAGTCAGGTTGGCCCGTTTTTGCGTTAAATGAACGCATCCCTTCCGGGCCGATATGAACTCGATCGGTCCGGTTCGACGGCCGGGCACCTGTATTAATCTTGGTTCGTCGGGGATATCGAACCACTCATCAGAATCATCCCCGGTATGCGAGCAAGCACAACGTTAGTTTATCGACAGTACCCAACGGGTGATCTAGCCAGATGAATGGCGCAATCGGTATATTGGTGAGCAGATGTTGAACTGGCCTGAAGAAATGGCAAATGCCACGTTGGGTGAGCCGCGCTGGTCGCAGGCCGGCTCCAATTTTTGTCTCGATTTTCACGGCGACCCGCGGCGCGCCCAGCTGGTCGTGTTTTCCGACGGGAATCACCACATGGCGCTGGCCGAGACCCTGCAGGCGTTTGTGCACCGATACCCCGGTGTCGGCGATATTTTCTATCTGACCACGCCGCCGTCGGTGTTGTTACAGCTCCTGGAGGCGGGCGGCCTGTGCGTTGGCAATCTGCGTTTCTCGGTCGCGCCGCATGTCATGATCAGCCCGCCACCGATTCTCGACCGGGCCGTGGCCGCCGGCCGCATGCGCGCACATCGGCCTTTCATGCGCAGCCTCGGGAATGTACTGCTGGTCAGAAAAGGCAACCCGAAATCGATTCGCTCGATCGCCGATTTGGCGCGCCCTGACGTGAAACTGTTTCTCTCCAATCCTCTCAACGAGACCGCGAGTTATCAGGTTTATGCCGACAGCCTCAAGGCACTGGCGGGCCGGGTCGGGCAGGAGTTAGATTTTCTTTCCGATCCAACGAAATACCCGGAGCGCGTGGTCTATGGCGAACGAATCCATCACCGTGAAGCACCGCAAACGCTGGCCGATGGACGGGCCGATGCGGCGTTCCTTTACTACCATCTGGCGTTGCGCTACACACGGATTTTTCCAGAATGGTTCGAGGTCGTGCCGGTTGATGGTACGCCTGCGGCGCCGGCGGCTGAGAATGTGGTCAGTTACTTCCACGCCGGATTGATCGACGGCGGCGGGGAATGGGGCGGGCGGATGCTGGATTTTATGTTCAGCGAAGAGGTTGAAGAGATTTATCGCCACCACGGATTGCGCCGGCCGTAGCGAGCGACTTCGCGCGGTTTGCGGGGATTTCCCGCAGCATCGGCTCAGTCATCCGCGTGCAGATTCAGTTCCTTGAGCTTGCGGGTCAGTGTATTCCGGCCCCAACCGAGTTTGAGGGCCGCTTCCTGTTTGCGTCCGCCGGTGTGCGCGAGCGCTGCCTGCAGCAGGATGCGCTCGAATTCCGGATTGAGCTTCTCCAGTATGTTGCTTTCGCCGTGCGCCAGCTTCTGTTCGATCAGGCGCTTGAGCCCCGCACGCCAGCCTTCCTCGTCGGTCGTGGCCGTCGTGCCTTCATGCAGCTCCGGCGGCAAGTCGTCGACGCGCACTGCCTGGCTCGGCGCCATGACGGTAATCCAGCGGCAGGTGTTTTCCAGCTGGCGGACATTGCCGGGCCAGGACAGGCGCGTGAGGGTGTCGATGGTTTCTGGCAACAGGTGTCGCACCTCGACGCCCAATTCTTCCGCTGACTGCTTGAGGAAATAGCGCGCCAGCAGCGGGATATCCTCGCGCCGTGCACGCAGTGGCGGCAGGTGGATGCGGATAACGTTCAGGCGGTGGAACAGGTCCTCGCGAAAGCGTCCGTCCTTGACGCGTGCCTCGAGGTCCTGGTTGGTGGCGGCAATGATGCGTACATCGGTCTCGATCTGTTCGTGGCCGCCAACGCGGTAAAAGCGGCCATCCGACAGGACGCGCAGCAGGCGCGTCTGCAACTCCGCCGGCATGTCGCCGATTTCATCCAGAAACAACGTGCCGGCGTGCGCCTGCTCGAAACGTCCCTTGCGTTGCGCGGCGGCACCGGTGAAGGCACCTTTCTCGTGACCGAACAATTCGCTTTCCAGCAGCTCGCGCGGTATGGCGGCGATGTTGAGGGCGATGAATGGCCCGCCAGCGCGCGGGCTGTGGCGGTGCAGGGCACGCGCCACGAGCTCCTTGCCGGTGCCGGACTCACCATTGATCAGCACAGTGATGTTGGAGCGGCTCAACCGGCCGATGGCGCGGAATACCTCCTGCATGGCCGGCGCCTCGCCGACGATCTCCGGAACCTGTTCGGGCAATGCGCCGGTCTCCGGTTTCTGGCGGCGCCGGTGTTCGATCGCGCGGCGCGCAAGCCGCACGGCGTCATCCATATCGAATGGTTTTGGCAGATACTCGAAAGCGCCGCCGCGATACGAGGCGACCGCGCTTTCCAGGTCGGAGTGCGCGGTCATGATGATCACGGGCACATCCGGCACCTGCTGGCCGATCGCCTCCAGTAGTTCGAGGCCGCTCACGCCCGGCATGCGGATGTCGGACAGGATCACGTCCGGTTGCGCGTGCTTGAGCGCATCGGGCACATTGGCCGCCGAATCGAAGCTGCGAACCGCGATACCGGCTTTCTGCAGAGCCTTTTCCAGCACCCAGCGAATTGATTGATCGTCGTCGATCACCCATGCCGTATCCTGTTTAGCCATGTCCATTCTCCAGCGGCAGATAAATGCGAAATATGGTTTTCCCCGGCAGGCTCGAACATTCGATGGCACCGCCGTGCTGCGCCACGATGTCCTGGGCGATACTCAGTCCAAGACCGGTGCCATTCGGTTTGCTCGTGACCATGGGATAAAAGATGTGTTCGCGCAGTTCCTCGGGAATGCCCGGACCGCTGTCTTCGATTTCAACGCGCACCACCAGGCGGTGACGCTTCTGGCCGATGGTGAATTGACGTTCGATGCGTGTGCGGAATTCGATCGCGCCTTCCTGGTTCAGCGCCTGCACGGCATTGCGCGTGATATTGAGCACCGCCTGGGTGAGTTGTTCAGCGTCGGCGGGAAACTCCGGGATACTCGGGTCGTAATCGCGTTCCAGGTGAATGCCGGCCGGAACCTCGGCCAGCACCAGGCTGCGCACGTGGTCCATGACCTGATGGATGTTCATGGGTTTCTTGCGCAACGGGGTGTTCGGCCCGACCATGCGGTCCACGAGGTTGCGTAGCCGGTCGGCCTCGTGAATGATAATGCGCGTGTATTCCTTGAGCGACTCGGACGGCAATTCGCGTTCCAGCAGCTGGGCCGCGCCGCGCAGGCCACCGAGCGGGTTCTTGATCTCGTGTGCCAGGCCGCGGATTACCGCGCGACTCGCGGCGTGCTGGTCCTGACGGCTTTCTTCACGCGCCAGCCGCAACAGCCGGTCGATCGGATTGATTTCCAGGATCAACTCGTCGTTGCCGTCCGCGCGCAACACCGGGGTCACCGTGCAATCCACGGTAATCCAGCGGTTCACGGGCACCCCGAGACGCAAGCCGTGTTCGGTAAAAGGATGACCGGAAACCAGTGTCTGGTGCATGGCCTCGACCAGCGCCTGGTTGTGCGGCAATAGATGAGTGAGTGGCTGGCCGGTGGCCTGGCGCGAACCGGTCTCGAACAGCATCTCTCCGGCCGGATTGATGGCGCGCAGCACCAGATTGCTGTCCACCAGCAGCACCGCGGTATTCAGGTTTTCCAGAATGTGTTGCGGCAGACTTTTTTGCATGATCCCGGCCTTGGGTAGTATCAGTTCCTTAGCAATATCCGCACCAGACATTTTATACATTTAAAAACAATAAGTTATAAATTCAATGCCACGGGAAATGCCTTAACTTGCACCATCATGGTGCGTTATTTTTCCAGAATTGCAAGCAAAAAACGCCCCCGCAAGGGGGCGTTTTCAGGTCTTCGGTACAACCTGGGTTAATGCAATACAGCGTTCGTCCCGCGGGTTTAAACGCTGCAATACATGTCGAACTCAAATATTACAAAGCGCGCTTAGTTTGCGCCTCGGCTCGCCTCCCTCTCCCGCCAATTCGAATAACCGACTTTCACCAACTCCCCCTCTCCCGCGTCAGCGGGAGAGGGGGAGGGAGGGTGAGGGCCAGCTTCGCGGAGCCGCCCTGCATCAGACACTGTAATACATGTCGAACTCGATGGGGTGCGTGGTCATGCGGAAGCGCGTGACATCCTGCATCTTGAGCGCGATGTAGGCATCAATCAGGTCGTTGGTGAACACGCCGCCCTTGGTCAGAAACTCACGATCCTTGTCCAGGGCATCCAGCGCCTGGTCGAGGGCGTGACACACGGTCGGGATCTTCTTCTCCTCTTCCGGCGGCAGGTCATAAAGATCCTTGTCCGAGGCTTCGCCCGGGTGAATCTTGTTCTGGATGCCGTCGAGGCCGGCCATCATCATGGCGGCAAAGGCGAAGTACGGATTCGCGCCCGGATCCGGGAAGCGCACTTCGATGCGGCGCCCCTTCGGGTTCGGCACATACGGGATGCGAATCGACGCCGAGCGGTTGCGCGCCGAGTAGGCGAGCATCACGGGCGCCTCGAAACCCGGCACCAGGCGCTTGTAGCTGTTGGTAAGCGGGTTGGTGATGGCGTTCAGCGCACGGGCGTGTTTGATGATGCCGCCGATGTAGTAGAGCGCGATCTGCGACAGGCCGCCGTATTCATTGCCCGAGAACAGGTTCTTGCCGTCCTTCGCGAGCGACTGATGCACGTGCATGCCGGAACCATTGTCACCGACGATCGGCTTGGGCATGAAGGTGGCGGTCTTGCCGTAGGCGTGCGCGACGTTGTGCACGCAGTACTTGTAGATCTGCAGCTCGTCGGCCTTTTTCAGCAGGGTGTTGAACTTCATGCCGATTTCGTTCTGGCCGGCAGTCGCCACCTCGTGGTGATGGGTCTCGACAACAATGCCCATTTCTTCCATCGCCAGACACATGGCCGAGCGAATATCCTGCTGCGAATCGACCGGCGGCACCGGGAAATAGCCGCCCTTGACCGTCGGGCGGTGGCCGAGGTTGCCGCCCTCGTACACCTTCTCGGTGTTCCAGGAAGCCTCTTCGGAATCGATTTTCACGAAGCAACCGCTGATGTCGGCACCCCAGCGGATGTCGTCGAAAATGAAGAACTCGGCCTCGGGGCCGAAGTAGGCGGTGTCGGCAATGCCGGTGCTCTTGAGATAGGCTTCGGCGCGGCGCGCCAGCGAACGCGGGTCGCGTTCATAGCCTTGCATGGTGTTGGGCTCAATAATGTCGCAACGCAGGACCAAAGTCGGCTCTTCCATGAAGGGATCCATCATGGCGGTCGAGGGGTCCGGCATCAGGATCATGTCGGACTCATTAATACCCTTCCAGCCAGCGATCGAAGATCCATCGAACATCTTGCCTTCTTCGAAGGTCGAGGCCTCGACCTGATGATGGGGAACGGAGACATGCTGTTCCTTGCCCTTGGTGTCGGTAAAGCGGAAGTCGACAAACTTCACGCCCTTGTCTTTGATTGTTTTAAGCACAGCGGCCGCGGACATCGGAAAGCCTCCTTAATGAGATTGTGGTAACGGATCGCGGATTTCCGGCCTTGCGGCCGTCATCTAAAGCCGGTCATTTTGCAGTATTTGTGCCACTGGAGGAAAGAAAATAACTGCTTGAAAAGTCAGGGGTCGTCGATTCCGTCGGAACTGTTAGTGCACCATATAAGTGCAAATTAAAAAAAGTACGCACTAATTTAGAGCAATATTGGTATCCGAGAATCACACGATTTCAGTGAAAGCGCAGGTCCAGGCTGTCTATTAAAGGTCCATTGGCGACGGCCTGCTGGAAACGCGCGGCGAGTGCGGCGCCATCGGCCGGGTGGGCGAGCACGGACAGTGGCATGAGCAGCTCAACGCGCAGCCGCCCGCCGACATAATGCAAGGTGATGCGTTCGATTTGCTGCGCGGCGTCAATGTCCTTGAAGCAAGCCTTAAGTTGCGTGTGCACCGCGGTGCGCGAGGGCAGGTCGCGTGCCGGCATGGAGTGTGTGTCGTCTTCCGGGTCGATGTGCACGAGCGCGTCCGCCACCACATCGACCTCGTTCACCAGCTTGGTGCGCACCATTTCGCTGATGTAGTGGCCCTCGGAAACGCTGATGTCCTCGTCCACAATGATGTGCACGTCCACCAGTGCGCGTCCGCCGATGCGGCGCGTGCGCAGCAAATGCAGCTCGCGCACCCCGTCCACACCGAGGATGATGCGCCGGATGCGCAATAATTGCCCCTTGTCGAGACCGGTATCCACCAGTTCGCGAATGGCTGGCCAGCCGAGCTGGATGCCGATCTTGGCGACGAACAGCGCCACGCCGAGCGCGGCCGCGGCATCCAGCCACTCCACGCCGGCAATGCTGCCGGCGATGCCGATGAACACGATGATCGAGGAGATGGCATCCGAACGGTGGTGCCAGGCGCTCGCCTTGAGCAGGTCCGAGTCGAAGCGGCGCGCCGTGCGCAAGGTGTACCGGTACAGACCTTCCTTGGCGAGAATCGTGATGCCCGAGACCCACAAGGTGATGGCGGCCGGTGCCACGAACGGCATGTCGCCGGCGAGACGCAGCCCGGCACGTGTCGCGATGCCGATGCCGACCAGCAACAGGAGCACGCCGAGCACCAGGGTAACGGCGGTCTCGATACGCGCATGCCCGTAAGGGTGTTCCTCGTCGGCTTCCTTGGCGCTGTGCTTGAGCGCATACAACACCAGAAGGTCGGAGCTGAGGTCGGCGAGGGTGTGCATGCCATCCGCGACCAGCCCCTGCGAGTGGCCGATGATGCCCGCCGTGACCTGGCCCACGACCAGCAGGGCGTTGGTCAGCATGCCCACAAGCGCCACGCGCCGGCTCGCTCGATAGCGCACCGGACTGGTGACGTCGAGGAAGGCCGGTGTGGTGTTATCGGTCATGGCGTGTCGGTCGGCGCGTGGATGCGCAGCGTGATGCGCACTTCCTCGGGTGTCTGCCGGGTGTCCAATACTTCATGTCCGTACATGCGACACCATGCCGGGATGTCGTACAGGGCGCCGGGGTCGGAGCAGATGACCTCCAGCGTATCGCCGGGCTTCAGATCCTGCACCCGGTTCTGGGTGCGGATGACCGGCAACGGGCAGAGCAGCCGGCGCGCATCCAGCTCGTGATGACTCAAAACGGAAGCCCTGGTGCGCTTGTCCTGCCGTACGGGTTCAGCCCAGGCTTGTCTTTGCCGATACAAAGTACATAAGACGGGCGGCGCTGCGTTTGCCCCTTATTCATAGATACCAGTGCTCCGGAATCTCACCCGTACGCAGCGGAACCACGTCGAGACGGCGTGGTGCCGCGCCGAGCGCGTGAATCTCGACCGTGACCTTTTCGGCGTCACGTCCCTGGCCGAAACGTGCCAGCAGGCGTGCCGCAAAATCGAGATCGGCGTCGTTGGCAACGCCGTCCACCAGCGCCAGCGGGCCGGCGTGGCTGGTCGCCATCAGATGGGTAAAGTCGCGCCGGTAACCATTTAGAAAATTGTTCTCGCCTTCTTCACGGCCGACGATCAGCTTGAAATTCGGGCGCGGCCGCAAGTGCCGGCCGATTTTAAGCAGCAGGATATCGTCCAGCTCATAGCGTTTCTCGCCGCGGTTCGACCACAGATCATTCAGACGCAGGGTGTAATTCTTGTCGGTCAGAAAACAGCAGCCGCCCGCGGGTTGCGCATATTCGGTGAAGCCAAAGCTTGCGGCCAGCGCCATCTGCGGTTTGCGGTTGCGGCCGCTGAAATCGAGCAGCTTTTCGCGGTCCACCCAGCCCTCGCGTTCCGGCAGGGTTTCCGGCAGGAGCTTGGCGCACAGCGGACGCAGCAGGCGATCGAAGGCGCCGGACTCGCGCGCCACCACCGGCATGGTGTCGCGGCGTTGCGACATCGGCCGCTGGCCGATCA
>Ga0105101_10000921_pt1 | contig 12623 bp, 6 predicted proteins | sample PPLLak21cMay2015_2_FD_87037 | JGI IMG/M metagenome (GOLD analysis project Ga0105101, IMG submission 87037) | Freshwater sediment microbial communities from Prairie Pothole Lake near Jamestown, North Dakota, USA - PPLs Lake P8 Core (1) Depth... | ecosystem: Environmental > Aquatic > Freshwater >... | reverse complement strand
TTATTTAAATATTATGATTAGAAATTTATTGTATGGAATTATTCTTTCCATGTTTTCAATCGGTTTAATTGCTCAAACAAAAGCACCTGCTCCTTTTGGTCCTGTTCCATCCGAAAATCAAATGAGATGGCAGGAAATGGAATATTATGCTTTTGTTCATTTCTCGTTAAATACTTATACGGATCAGTCGTGGGGATATGGAAATGAAGATGTAAACCTGTTCAATCCAAAAGAATTGGACTGTCGTCAGTGGGCTCGTATTTGCAAAGAAGCTGGTATGAAAGCAATAATACTTACAGCGAAACATCACTGTGGTTTTTGCGTTTGGCCTTCAAAGTTTACTGAGTATTCAGTAAAAAATTCTCCCTGGCGTAATGGAAAGGGTGATTTGGTTCAAGAAATGGCTGATGCTTGTAAAGAATATGAATTAAAATTAGGTATCTATTTATCTCCCTGGGACAGGAATCACCCCGATTATGGAAAGCCTGAATATATTACATATTTTCGGAATCAACTCACCGAGCTGCTTACTAATTACGGAGAAATATTCGAAGTATGGTTCGACGGTGCCAATGGAGGTGATGGATATTACGGCGGAGCCAATGAAACCCGAAAAATTGACCGTACTACTTATTACGATTGGAAAAATACATACGCATTGATTCGAAAGCTTCAACCTAATATTGTGATATGGAACGATGGCGGAGACCGTGGCGATTTGCGCTGGGTAGGAACCGAAGAAGGTTTTGTTGGAGAAACAAATTGGAGCTTATTGAACAGCATAGGCGAAGTAGAATGGAGTATGCTGCATCATGGTCTGGAAACGGGAAATGCATGGGTTCCTGCTGAGGTAAATACTTCGATACGTCCTGAATGGTTTTACCATCCGTCTGAAGACGACAAAGTTAAATCGGTACCAAAGCTTATGGAAACCTACTATAACTCTATTGGGCATAACGCAACACTGCTGCTTAACTTCCCAATCATGCCTAACGGATTGATCCATCCATCCGATGAGAAAGCTGTTCTCGAATTTGCCAAAGCTGTAAAAGAATCATTTGCAGTTAACCTTGTTGAAAAAGCCAATGCCGAAGCTTCGAATGTTCGTGGAAATGCAAGAAAATTTAATGCAGCAATGGTAATTGATAGTGACAATAAATCTTATTGGGCAACTGACGATAGTGTTGCAACAGCTTCGTTGACACTCAACTTTGATGAACCAACACTTTTCAATCGTTTCATAATTCAGGAATACATCCGCTTAGGGCAGCGTGTAAAAGCATTTAGTGTTGAAGCCTTTGTTGACGGTATTTGGAAAGAAATTGCAAAAGCTACAACTATCGGTTACAAGCGCATCCTTCGTTTTCCATCAGTTGAAGCTGCAAAAGTGCGCATAAATATTACCGCATCTAAGAGTTGTCCTGTAATTTCCAATATTGGTATTTATAGTGCACCGGTATTCCTCAATGCTCCTTCCATTACCAGAAACCAATCAGGTGATATAACAATAGCAACAAATGATATAGGTCCTATTTTTTATTATACTTTAGATGGTAGTGAACCGACCACAAAATCAAATTTATATAATGGTCCTATCCAGGCAGATGGAAAAGTAGAAACAAGAGCAATTGCCTACGATCCGGCTTCCGGAAAAAGCAGTCCTGTTGGAATTGAAAGGTTCGATATATCAAAAAAAGCTTGGAAGATTGCAGATATAGACGATGAAAATGCCAGCTTTATCCTGGACGGGAATACTTCTACTGTATGGCATCAGAGAGATAAAAAGATGCCTATAGATTTAGTTATCGATTTAGGAAAAAAATATAATGTATGCGGTTTCAAATACCTGCCGGACCAGAACAGGTGGAGTTCAGGCATAATTACCAATTACGAGTTCTATGTATCAGAAAACAATAAAGATTGGAAGCTGGTTGACCAGGGTGAATTTTCAAATATCAAAAACAACCCATTGCTGCAGGTTAAGAGTTTCTCTTCCACAGCAGCTCGTTATATTAAGCTGCGTGCGTTGAAAAATACATGGGGTGATGATGTTGCCGGATATGCAGAAGTAGATGTAATCACAAAATAATTGCAATATTTAAGTTGATTAAAAAAATAGTCCATATAGCTTTTATCACACTTTTGCTAAGCATAATCCTTCATGCTCAAACAAACATCTTTGTTTCTCCAAAAGGAAATGATATTAATCCTGGAACACAAGCTAAACCTTTTGCCTCAATAAACAGGGCAATAACAGAAGCGCGTAGGACATTAGGCAAAGTCGTGATATATCTTTTAGAAGGGACTTATTATCTGAACTATCCAATTGTCTTTACTCCTGAAGATTCCCGAAAAGAGAACGAAACACTTACAATAAGAAATTTTAAAAATCAGAAAGTAATTATTAGTGGAGGTATTCCGTTAAATCTAAAATGGAAAAAGTTTAAAGATGGGATCTGGCAAACCATAATAGAAACAAATCTTATTTTTGATCAGCTGATTGTAAACGGAAAATTACAGCATATGGCTCGATATCCAAACTATGATTCTAATGCCAGATTTCTTGGAGGTACTTCAGCGGATGCTCTTAGTAAAGAGCGTGTATCAGGATGGAAATCTCCCGAAGGAGGATTAGTTCATGCTTTACATCGTAATGAATGGGGTGATTTTCATTATGTCATTACCGGGAAAAAAGACAAAGGTGAACTTATACTTGAAGGCGGCTGGCAGAACAACCGCCGGATGGGAATGCATGAGACTCATCGCTTTGTAGAAAATATTTTTGAAGAACTGGATGCAGTGAACGAGTGGTTTTATAATAAGGAAACAAAAACCTTATATTACTTCCCGCCAAAAGAGATAGACATCAAAGCTGCAAAATTTGAGACTCCGCAAATTCCTCATCTGTTTGAGTTTAAAGGCACTGAAGAAAATCCTGTCAGAAATATTATCATAGAAGGACTTACACTTACACAAACTCTACGCACTTTCATGCAAAATAAGGAACCATTGCTACGCAGTGATTGGACTATCTACCGCGGAGGGGCTGTACTTTTTGATGGTGCAGTAAATTGTTTTCTTAGAAATTGTTCGATGAATAATCTGGGAGGTAATGCAGTCTTCTTCAACAACTACAACAGAGATTGTGAAGTATCCGGATGTTCAATTTCCGAAATAGGTGCAAGTGCAATTTGTTTTGTCGGAGATCCAAATGCTGTACGATCTCCAAGTTTTGAGTATAACGAGTTTGTTCCATTAGAACAAATTGATCGCACTCCCGGACCTAAGACAAACAACTATCCTGCAGACTGCAAAGTGTTTGATAACCTGATGTTTAATCTGGGTTTAGTTGAAAAGCAATCAGCAGCAGTGGAATTGTCCATGTGTGAGAGTATAAGCGTGAGTCACAATACTATATATGATGTTCCGCGTGCCGGGATAAATATCAGCGAAGGAACTTGGGGCGGACATATTATTGAATACAATGATGTGTTTAATACTGTGAAGGAAAGCGGAGATCATGGCTCGTTCAATTCATGGGGACGCGATCGTTTCTGGCATCCGAACAAAACTACACTCGATTCAATTGTGGAAACTAACTTCGCTCTTGCTATGCTCGATGTAGTTAAGCCAATCATCATCCGCAACAACCGTATGCGGTGTGATCATGGCTGGGACATTGATCTTGACGATGGTTCAAGTAATTATTTAATCTACAACAATCTTTGCCTGAATGGCGGTATAAAACTTCGCGAAGGTGTAAACCGTGTTGTAGAAAATAATATCATGATTAACAATTCCTTTCATCCGCACGTATGGTTCCGCAACAGCAATGATATATTCCGCCGCAATATCGTTTCAACTGGATATATGCCCATCGGAATTAATGCTTGGGGAAAAGAAATTGATTACAACTTTTTTTCTGATTCGGTTTCGCTTAAAGATGCCCGGAGCCGGGGGACAGATAAAAATTCAGTATGTGGAAAATTGAATTTTATAAATCCTGATGAAGGAGATTTTCGATTGAAAGAGGGTTCAGTTGCTTTCTCCATTGGTTTTAAAAACTTTGCAATGGATAGTTTTGGAGTTGTTTCTCATGGATTAAAAGCGCGAGCTAAAAAAGTCTCCATACCAGACATCATTTCTCTTGTGAATATTAATGAAGATGAAATTATCGATTTCATGGGAGCTAAAATAAAAAACCTTAGCACTCTTGGAGAACGATCTGCAAGCGGGATGGACCACATCAGAGGAGTGTTGGTCGTGGAAGTAGCTGCTGGATCGAGCGCCTCTAAATTTTTACAATCTAATGATGTGATTTTATCTTTCAATTATAGAAAGATTAATAAACTCAGTGATTTATTAGAAGCTCGTATGTCAGTTATAGGAACACACACAGAAGTTGCCGTTTTTCACAACCAGAAAGAAACAAAAAAATGGATTGAATTAGATGGTAATAAATAAGCTTAAAAGTCAGGTGATTAAAATAAAATAATAATGTTTGCATTAAATTATGTCTTTTATATTTACACTAACAGAATTCAATAATAAAGCTGGAAGACATAAACATCAAAAAATTTTGCCTCAAAAAAACATAGGATAAACCAAATGATAAAAACCCACATAAATACTATTAAGATAATATTAATCATTCTTGTCAGTTTGTTTATTACCAATACATTTGCACAACTAAATTTACCCGAACGGATAATCAATCTTGATTTCAATCAGGTTAAAGGACCCATGAATACAATGTTTAAAGAATGCATTGGCGCAGGCAGAGCTAATGAGGGATTGCGGGCTGATTGGCAGCAGCAGCTTGCTTACGTAAAGAAGGAATGCGGTTTCAAATATATTCGTATGCATGGTTTGTTAACTGATGACATGGGTGTTTATCGTGAAGACAGAAATGGTAATCCGGAATATAATTTTCAGTACATAGATGTTTTATATGATTTTATTGTTAACATCGGAATGAAACCATTTGTTGAATTAGGATTTATGCCTGAAGCACTGGCAAGCGGCAGACAAACTATTTTCTGGTGGAGAGGGAATGTAACTCCGCCTAAAGATTATAAAAAGTGGGAAGAGCTAATCCGCAATCTTACTCTTCATTTTACAGAACGATATGGAGCGGATGAAGTAAAGACATGGTATTTTGAAGTTTGGAACGAGCCGAATCTTAGCGGCTTCTGGACAGGAACGCAGGAAGAATATTTTAAATTGTATCACTATTCTGTGAACGCTATAAAAAGTGTTAACAAAGAATATAAAGTTGGCGGACCCGCTACTGCAGGTGCAGCCTGGGAAAGTGAGATGATTGACTTCTGCAGTAAGAATAATCTTCCATTAGATTTTATCAGCACTCATTCGTATGGAGTTAAGCAGGGGTATCTCGATGAGTTCGGAAATTCCGGAACCGTTCTTGATAAAAATCCTATGAGCCTTAGCATAGATGTTCTTAATTCACGCAAAGAAATTGCCGGCTCTACTATGCCGAATTTGGAATTGCATTATACCGAATGGAGCGCTTCATACACTCCTGCTGATCCTATTCACGATAGTTATCATGAAGCAGCGTATATATTGCAAAAACTTAAACAGGTAGGAGATGCAGCAAATTCAATGTCGTATTGGGTATTCACAGATATTTTTGAGGAACCTGGACCGCGCTTCACTCCATTCCATGGCGGTTTTGGTTTGTTGAATTATCAGGCAATCAATAAGCCTGCTTTCTATTCATATCAATTCCTGAATAAACTTGGTAATAATGAATTAGTAAATAACGACCCTTCTTCATGGGCATGCAAAGATGATAAAGGAAATGTACAAATACTGCTCTGGGATTTTACAATTACCCATCCCGGCGATTCTGTAAATAACCAGGCTTATTACATCTGCGACCTGCCTGCAAAATCAAAAGGAAAAGTTAAAATAAATATTTTAGGAATTCCGGCAGGCTCATACGTAATGGAAATTTACCAGGTCGGCTATCGTGTAAACGATGCTTATACAACCTATTATGATATGGGCAGACCTAATCAACTAACTAAAGAGCAGGTTAAGAAAATAAAAGAACTTAATAATGATTCTGCTATTTCTAGTGAAAAGATAAATGTAAAATCCGGTGAACCTTTTCTAAAAGAATTAGATATTCGTGAGAACGATGTATTCCTGATTACAATGACGAAACAATAAGAATGTATCAGCAATTCTCACTTGACAAATTGCATCGGCTTTTAATAAAAAGCCTCCTCAACTTCGCCAACTTGCACTGTTATTGAGAAAAATGAGATTAAAATATTTTTTAATTATTTGTCTTTTCCCCGTTCTTTGCCTTGCACAGGTTGTGAAAGATTTCAAACAGGTACGTGACGGAATAAAAATATATTTGAAAGAAGGAACTCTCAGCATTTCTCCTTTAACAGAAGATGCAGTAAGAATCAAATTTTATAAAGATGATGAAATAGAAATCCTTGAACTCATTTTCTCATCCAAAATTTCATCTCCCGGATTTAAGATTATTGATTCTCCTTCCGAATTAGAATTAAAAATAGAAAAGATTATTGTTGGTGTAGATAAGCTGACAGGCAATGTATCTTTCAAAGATAACTCTGGAAAAATATTCTTATCCGAAAAAGTAGATACCCGGAAATTTATTCCTGATTCTGTTATGGGTGAACCCTGTTTCTTAGCCGAACAAAGTTTTGAATCACCGGATGATGAATATCTTTTTGGGCTGGGACAGTTTCAGGATGGACATTACAATTTAAGGAATATTACACGCCGTTTGACTCAGGTTAATTCTCAAATTTCCATACCGTTTATCTACTCAAGTAAGGGATATGGATTACTCTGGCATCAGTATGGACTAACTGATTTTAATCCGGCAGATAATTTTATTACACTAGAAAAACAGGAGCATTCAACTGCTGATAGCATTGAACTGGCAGAAGTTACAACTACTTCCGGCACACAAAAGTTATCGCAGAATCAATCCCTCTACATAGGAAAATTTAGTGTCCCCAAAGATGGACTGTATTCTATTTTTCTTGATCTGGGTGATATGGATAACCGGCAGTACCTTGTTATTGATGGGGTTCCATGTATTGATATAAGTAATTTTTGGCTTCCACCTACTGCAAGTGAACTTGTGAATTTAAAAGCAGGAGAACATCAAGTACAGTTGGTTTGTAAATCCAGCAACACACCAAAAGTATCCTGGAAACTGATAGATAACTTAACAACATTTCGTTCACCAAATGCTAAGCAACTTGACTATGTTGTGTTTTATGGACCTTCAGCCGACAGTGTTATAACTTCGTATCGCAATCTCTCCGGTCAGGTATTAATGTTTCCTCTTTGGGCTTATGGCTTTTGGCAATGCCGTGAACGCTATACTTCGGGTACTCACCTGGTGGAAACGGTCAAAGAATTCAGAAAAAGAAACCTTCCCATGGATGTTATAGTACAGGATTGGCAATACTGGGGCAATAATGGCTGGGGTGTTCCAAAGTTCGATGAAATTAATTATCCCAACCCTGCGGGTTTTATAAAAGAACTGCACTATTTAAATACCCATTTTAATATTTCAATCTGGTCAAACCCTGATAAAAATTCAGAAATCGGGAAAGAATACCTGGCTGAAGATCTTTATATACCGAATAGTAAGTGGTTAGATTATTTCAATCCTGTTACTAGGAAAAAATACTGGAATACTTTAAAAGAAAATTTATTTGTACATGGTGTTGATTCCTGGTGGATGGATGCAACCGAACCTGAAAATGATGCATTAAGAGGAGAATTAACATATCTGGGACCAGGGGATTTTTACCGGCTTACTTATCCATTATTTGTAAGCAAAGCTGTTTATGAAGGACAAAGAGAAACAACATCCGAAAAACGTGTTTGTATTCTTACCCGTTCTGCTTTTCTTGGTCAGCAAAAATATGGAATCATAAACTGGTCGGGAGATATTGGTGGAAACTGGGAGGCTTATAAACGCCAGATTGTAGCCGGCTTGAATTTTACTATTACAGGTTTGCCTTATTGGACAACTGATATTGGAGGATTCTTCCGTCCGGGAGAGTTGCAGTATACTGATGAAAAGTTTCATGAACTGCTCATCCGGTGGTTTCAATGGGGAACTTTTAATCCCATCTTTCGCATTCACGCATACCAGACAGAAACAGAGCCGTGGAAATATGGACAAAAAGTAGAAAACAACATACGGAAGATGTTAAACCTTCGCTATCATTTAATGCCATATATCTATTCCGAAGCCTGGCAGATTACTAAAAATGGATCGACAATGATGCGTCCGTTAGTTATGGATTTTAATGGAGATACTTCTGCTTTAAACCAGCCTTACGAATATATGTTTGGGAAATCCTTTTTAGTAGCTCCGGTTACAGAGCCTGATGTTACTGAGTGGAATATATATTTACCAAAATCTGCTGTGTGGTACGACTTCTGGACGGGCGATAAACACAGAGGCGGACAAATAATTACTAAAGAAACGCCAATTGAAATCATTCCATTGTATGTGAAGGCAGGCTCTATTCTACCTATCGGTCCTAAGGTACAATATGCAGCTGAAAAAAAATGGGATATTCTTGAGATACGGGTCTATCCTGGCTCTGATGGCGAGTTTATATTATATGAAGATGAAAATGATAATTACAATTATGAAAAAGGCTTTTATTCAACTATCAAATTCAAATGGAATGATTCAACAAACACTCTGAATATTGGTAAAAGAGGAGGAGATTTTTTAGGGGTCTTGAAAACAAGAACTTTTAATGTTGTTATTGTTTCGACGAATCATGGAACCGGAAGTGAGCTGACTCAGAAGATAGAAAAGACTGTTACATATAACGGAACTGAGAAGAATTTAGTTTTCTAATAAAGTAATAAACTTTTAAATTCTTAGGAGAGACTTAAAATGAGAAAAAAATTTCAAAAATTATTCTTCAATTCTTTTATTTCACTTGGGGTTTTAATAACAGTGTCAGTCGTAGTTCATTCGCAGCCGCGGACAACAGAGCTGTTCACAAAAGAATGGCATTTCAAAGCTGGTGATGTGAAAGACGGGCAAAATCCCTCACTTGATGATTCACATTGGAGTTTGCTTGATCTGCCCCATGATTGGAGCATTGAGGGGCTTGCCCAATCCGAATCTAAAAAAGAGGATGCGCCTGAATTCAATGTAGTTAACGGAGAATGGAAGTTCCGTGAAGGTGACAACCTGCTTTGGAAGAATCCTGATTTAAACGATGCTTCCTGGCAAACTGTTAAACTCCCTTCAACATGGGAAAAACATTCGAACTATACACAGGATAATGTATATGGCTGGTATTGCCGTGAACTGACTGTACCTTCTGAGTTAAAAGGAAAAGACATTATTGTTAATGTAGGTAAAATTGATGATGCTGACGAAACTTATTTCAACGGTGTGAAAGTGGGCGGTATGGGTTCTTTTCCACCTAACTATACTTCGGCATGGGATATCTTCCGGTATTATAAAGTCCCGCACGAAATAATCAACTATGGAGGAAAAAATAGCATTGCCGTTCGGGTTTTTGATGGTATAATTGGAGGCGGAATTTACGATGAAGGTGAAAAAGTAATTGAAGGTCCCTTTGAATCGACCTGTCCCGGAGGCAGTGGTGCTGGTTACTTGAATGGTGGTATCGGCTGGTACAGGAAAGAATTTAAGCTTCCTAAAAATTTTAAAGACAAGAATATATTCATTGAGTTCGACGGTGTTTACATGAACAGCGATGTTTGGATCAATGGTGTTCATCTCGGTAATCGTCCATACGGTTATTCCAGTTTTCAATATGAATTAACTCAACATTTGAAGTTTGGCAGCGAGAAAAATGTTTTGGCTGTCAGAGTAAATGTTCAGCAGCCGTGTTCGCGATGGTATTCCGGTGCAGGCATCTACCGTAATGTAAGATTAAACGTAACTGATCCTGTTCACATTGCTCATTGGGGAACTTATATTACAACTCCTGAAGTTTCTGAAAATGAAGCCACAGTTCGGGTGGAAACCAAAATATGGAATCAAACATCTTCAACACAACAAGTAACACTTGAAACAATCATTATAGATGAATTAGGAAACAAAGTTGCTGATAGGAATTCACTTCAAAAAGTTGAAGTAGACAGCCAAACTACTTTCGAACATATAATTAAAATTCCAAAACCAAAATTATGGTCGCTGGAAAATCCAGTTCTATACCGCGTAGAATTAAAAGTTTATACGAATGATAATTTAGTGGATAATAGAGAAACTCCTTTCGGAATCCGTTCTTTTGAATTTACAGCAGACAAAGGATTTTTCTTAAATGGAAAACATGTCGACATAAAAGGTGTATGTTTGCATCACGATTTAGGAAGCTTGGGTGCTGCCGTAAACAAACGGGCAATCGAGCGGCAGTTGGAAATTATGAAAAACATGGGCTGCAATGCAATACGCACAAGCCACAACCCGCCTGCACCTGAACTGCTGGATTTATGTGATAGAATGGGATTCCTTGTTATGGACGAAGCCTTCGATGAATGGATAAGATCAAAAACAAGGTACGGTTATGGTCAGTTTTTTAACCAATGGAGTGAGAAAGATTTGGCTGATATGATACGCCGCGATAAGAACCATCCCAGCATTATAATGTGGAGTATCGGAAACGAAATCCCCGAGCAGAACAATGACAATGCTTACGAAATGTCGAAACGGCTTGTGGATATCTGTCGTACGGAAGATCCAACGCGACCGGTCACTTCGGGATGCAATACCCCTGAAGCAGCCGTTAAAACTAGTTTCTCAAAACCACTCGACGTGCTCGGCATTAATTATTCTATGCCTTATTATCAGACTTTAAAAGGAAAAGCGAAACTTGTCGCCTCTGAAACCGCTTCGGCTGTAAGCACCCGCGGAGAATATAATCTGGTTCAAAATGGGGAAAAACTTAAAATCGAAAAAGAGTTGAACAACCAATGCACTTCTTATGACGTAACATCTCCCGGTTGGGGCAATACGGCGGAATCGACCCTCAAGACAGTCAAAAGCGCCCCGTGGATTGCAGGTGAATTCGTGTGGACTGGCTTTGATTACATTGGTGAACCGACCCCTTTTAGCTGGCCATCAGTCAGTTCTTATTTCGGCATTGTTGATTTATGTGGTTTCCCGAAAGACCGCTACTATCTTTACCAGAGTCAGTGGACTGATAAACCTTTGGTTCACATTCTTCCGCATTGGAACTGGAAGGGATATGAAGGAAAAGAAATTCCTGTTTGGTGTTATAGTAATTGTGAGTCGGTGGAATTGTTTTTGCAGCCAGAGGCTGATCAGCCTCCGGCTGAGAATTGGAAATCCCTCGGCGAAAAGAAGTTTAGTGATATTGAGGATTTGCATCTGGTTTGGAACGTTCCTTACTCACCGGGAATATTAAAAGCAGTAGCAAAAAAGAATGGGCAGATAGTGAGTACAGATGAAGTGCAAACAGCTGGCGATCCGGCTAAAATAATATTAACTCCGGATCGAACAGAAATCAGCGCCGATGGCAAAGACCTGTCGTTTGTAAAAGTAGAGATTGTTGATGACAAAGGTCGTGTTTGTCCAAACGCAGATAACCTGGTGAAATTTAATATTAATGGTGAAGGTTCTATTGCAGGTGTTGGCAATGGAAATCCTGTTAGCCATGAATATTTCAAAACAAGTGAACGAAAGGCGTTTCATGGTTTAGCTCTCGTAATAATACAGTCAACAGAAAAAAGCGGAGAAATAAATATTACTGCAACTTCGGATGGGTTAAATGATTCAACAATTAAAATAAAAACCAAAAATTGATGGAAAACTATTTACAAAAGATAAATACATTTTAATGTATCAGCTTTAATAGTTCATGAGAGTAAAACTTGCAATTAAATTTAGGAGGATATTAATAAAACGACATTTAATCATCTTAATAATTTTATTAATTACTTTTTCAGGTTCGTTGTGCTTGGCTCAAACTGACCAACAAACGATTAAAGAAGACTTCAAACCTTCTATGACGAACGATTAAAGTTAAGATCAATATAGGTATGTAAAATATGATTTGACCTCAGACAAATAAGGTAATTTGATTTAATATTTAAATGAAAATCAATTAAGGTATATTACTTATGAAAGTTAAAATATTTTTGATTGCATTTATTCTATTCATTACTGGAATGATAGTTGAAATTTCGGCTCAAACGAACAAAAAAGAATATCAACCTACTTTTGAATCATTGGAGAAATTTAATCCTGTGCCCGAGTGGTTTAAGGACGCAAAGTTTGGTATTTATTTTCACTGGGGAGTTTACTCCGTTCCTGCATTTGGTAACGAATGGTATCCCCGAACCATGTATATTAAAGGAACTCCGGAAAATAAACATCATATTGAAACTTACGGTGATCCGACCCAGTGGCCTTACAACAATTTCATCACAGGAGCAAAGGACAAACAAGGTAATTTTATTCAATTCGCTCCTAAGTTAAAATCAGAAGGTGGAAAATTTGATCCTGAAGAATGGGCTCAGTTATTTGCTGATGCGGGAGCTAAATTTGCCGGCCCTGTTGCCGAACCCCACGA
>Ga0105101_10000917_pt1 | contig 12660 bp, 10 predicted proteins | sample PPLLak21cMay2015_2_FD_87037 | JGI IMG/M metagenome (GOLD analysis project Ga0105101, IMG submission 87037) | Freshwater sediment microbial communities from Prairie Pothole Lake near Jamestown, North Dakota, USA - PPLs Lake P8 Core (1) Depth... | ecosystem: Environmental > Aquatic > Freshwater >... | reverse complement strand
ATTTCAGTCGAAGTCCCGACTGTTGACCTGGGATTCCTGGTATTCACCTTTTGTTCAATAGCAATAGCCGGGGGGATGCCCCTGATAAAATCCACTTCGGGCTTGTTGGCCCGGCCCAGGAATTGTCTGGCATAGCTTGACAGGCTCTCGACGTACCGTCTTTGTCCTTCTGCATATATGGTGTCAAAAGCAAGTGAGGACTTGCCTGAACCTGATAATCCCGTGACCACGATCAGTCTGTTCCTTGAAAGTGTAAGATTGATATTTTTCAGGTTGTGGACACGCGCCCCTGAAATTACAATAGCTCCGGAATCTTCCCTTTTACCTTCAGGCCTACCGTTGGGTCTACCTTTAGGATTTTCTTTCGGCATAATTTTTGAGTTAACCCCCTTGGGTATTTGTTTTTAACAAAATTTAACTTATTTTTGAAACAAAAATATTGGTTTATTGACAATAAATACCTTATTTCAACTCAAAATTAACCACACCAGGGAGGATCGCCTATAGACACAATTCTACCGTTAATTATGCAATAACCTTAAAAAGGAGGTAGTTTTGAAAACATGTGTTCTTTCTGACAACGAGCTTGTAAGCAACTTTGTCAGTGGCGATCAGTCAAGTCTTGAAGTGCTGATCACACGATACAGAAAACAGGTTTATTCATATATTGTGCTGTTGATTAAAAATCAACACCTTGCAGAAGATATTTTTCAGGATACCTTTGTAAAGGTGATCCGTTCCTTGCATGAAGGCAGGTATCGTGATGACGGTAAGTTTCTTGCCTGGGTTGTGCGAATTGCACATAATCTTGTAATTGATCATTTCCGGCGTGAAAAACAAATGAATTCTGTCTCCAACAACGAGTTTGGGATGGATGTCTTCAATTCAAAGCGTTTCGCGGCAAAAACCGTTGAAGATGACATCATCCATGAACAGATTGAACAGGATTTAAGAAATCTTGTTGATTACCTGCCCGATGATCAGAAAGAGGTATTAATACTTAGACATTATTGTGGGCTGAGCTTCAAAGAGATCGCTGACCAGACCCATGTCAGTATTAATACAGCCTTAGGCAGAATGAGGTATGCGCTTATTAACCTCAGAAAACTGGTGAAGGAAAAGAATCTTATTCTTTCTGAACAATAAGATTAAGGCACAGCAAGGCCTTGCTGAATTTTCGTCACAGATAATATTGACCTTATGGCAGTTACCTAAGGTAATAATATTGTTGACATCATTAAAAATATTTTATATCTTTAGGATAATAAAAGATTCGTTTGGGGCGTTTATAAACTGTCTTTAGTTGAACCCTAATTTTGTGCCTATGAACAGAACTTTTACGTTGCATGGTTCAACAGGTTCATTCTCAGACGAAAAAGAAAGCGAGTTAATAAAACTCGCCGGGTTTTTAGAAAATGAAGATCTGGAATTAATTGAAAATTACCTTGATAATCTTCAAACCGATGTTCGGGATGAGGTAATTGACAGGATTCTGAACTTCTCCAAGAACTGGAATACAGAAAAAGCCCGAAATGAGAATGCAACTATGAACCTTTGATGAGGAACTGATAAAAACCGCTGGATTCGTCTAGCGGTTTTTTGTTTCCATCCTGTCCAGAACATCCATCATCTCCTTTACGGAATCAGCGCTCGCATAGAGTTGTCGCTTCTCTTCATCGTTCAGTTTCAGTTCAATGATCCTTTCTATGCCATTTTTTCCCAGCACTACAGGGACCCCAACAAAAACATTCTCAAGTCCATATTCCCCTTCAAGCTTTACACAACAGGGAAATACTCTTTTTTCGTTACCGGAAATGGCTTCGGCCATACGGGCTGCTGCCGAACCCGGAGCATACCAGGCTGAAGTGCCCATCAGTTTCACAATTTCGCCACCGCCAAATCTTGTGCGTTCGATGATGGCATTGATTTTTTCAACCGGAAGCAATTCAATTAAAGGTATACCACTCACGGTTGTATATCGCGGAAGGGGTACCATAGTATCTCCATGACCTCCCAGCATGACCGCCTGGACGTCCTTGGGTGAAACATTTAGTTCATCCGCGATAAAAGCCCTGTACCGTCCTGTATCCAGTATGCCTGCCATGCCCATCACCCTTGTCCTTGGGAAGGCGGAAGTAAGATAGGCCTGGTAAGTCATAACGTCGAGGGGATTGGAGACAACAATAATAATGGCACAGGGCGAATATTGTATAACACTCTCGGTAACCGATTTTACTATCGCGGCATTGGTCTCAATCAGATCATCCCGGCTCATCCCCGGTTTACGGGGCAGTCCGGATGTAATAATGACTATGTTGGAATTGGCCGTTGCTGTATAGTCGTTGGTGACCCCGATGGTTTTTGTGTTAAAACGATCGATAGGAGCACTTTGCCAGATATCAAGGGCTTTGCCTTCGGCCAGACCGGGCTTAATATCAACCAGAACCACTTCATGGGCGGCATCCTTGTGAGCCAGAACATCGGCACAACTGGAACCTACATTCCCCGATCCGATTACCGAAACTTTCATAGCATACGGTTTTAGTAAAGTACTGTTAATGTGATTTCCAGAAACAACAATGATAAGAAAAATTAATCAGATTTTCCAGCGAAAAATTGTTCACAATCACAGCCCACAATTCACTTAAAAGAACGGCAACCGGTAACCAGTGATTAGTAGCTAACGGTGATTAGAACTATATAACAGTGATTTACCATACTGTGTGACTGATTACCGATCACCGGTTGCCGGTTATCGATTGACCACAGTTCTCACCATAATTTTTATTACTTTTACGCCGTCCCAGTGCATCCTTCATGGAGATAGCAGAAAATATTCAGCGGTTGAAACATAGCATTCCGGCATATGTCAGGATTGTTGCGGTATCAAAGACCATTCCGGAAACTGACATCTTGGAGGCTTACCATTGTAATCACAGGATCTTTGGTGAAAACAGGGTGCAGGATCTCCTCCGCAAACAAACAAACCTTCCGCGTGACATCGAATGGCATATGATCGGACATCTGCAGTCAAACAAGGTAAAATATATCGCTCCTTTCATCGCTATGATCCATTCCGTTGATAACCTGGACCTTCTGTCAGTGATCAACCAGGAAGCCATCAAAAACAACAGGATCATCCATTGCCTCTTGCAAATCAGAATAGCACAAGAGGAGACAAAATATGGATTATCACCGGAGGGCGCACACGAATTGCTGTCTGCCCCTGAATTCCAACAGATGAAAAATATCAGCATCTGCGGTTTGATGGGGATGGCAACATTTACCCAGGATACTGCCCGGATCCGTTCAGAGTTTCGTTCCCTTGCCGGTTGTTTCAGGCAAATCAAATCCGATCATTTTAGCACTTATGAATCCTTTTCTGAACTTTCCATGGGTATGTCAGGGGACTATCCCATAGCCCTGGAAGAGGGTGCAACCCTGCTGAGGATCGGAACCCTGATATTTGGTGAAAGAACTTAAACATCAAAATAACCAATAACTGTATGGCAAATCTAGCAACAAACTACCTCGGACTGAAACTCAGCAATCCTTTGATCGTGAGCAGCTCCGGATTGACCAACTCCGTGGAGAAGATCCGGCAGCTTGAAGAACTCGGAGCCGGTGCGGTAGTGCTGAAGTCACTGTTTGAAGAACAGATCCAGGCTGAAGCAGGACGAATGCTTGGTGAGAGTTCCTATCCTGAAGCACAGGATTACGTTTTGCAGTATACCAGAAGCCATTCGCTTGAAGAATACCTTCAGCTGATCGAAGATGCAAAGAAGTCCGTCAGAATCCCGGTTATTGCCAGCATAAACTGCATCTCTGCATCGGATTGGATTGGTTTCGCAAGTGATATTGAGAAAGCCGGAGCTGATGCACTTGAATTGAACATCTTTTTCCTGCCCACCGATAAAGATATTCCTTCAGAGAAGCATGAAGAACTCTATTATGATGTGATCTCCAGGGTCAGAAAAAAAGCCGGAATACCGATCGCGGTCAAAATAGGCATGCATTTCACCAACCTGGTGAAACTGGTACATAATTTATATATAAGAGGTGCACGCGGAGTGGTTATGTTCAACCGTTTCTATGCACCGGATATTGATATTGACAATATGAAGATCACCGCAGCCGATGTTTTTAGCACTCCTTCCGATATCCGGAATTCCTTGCGATGGGTTGGAATCATCTCCCACCTGGTGGAAAAAATTGACATTGCAGCTTCAACGGGTATTCATGATGGCAAGGGGGCTGTCAAACAAATCCTGGCCGGTGCCAAAGCTGTTCAGGTCTGTTCAGTGCTTTACAGGGAAGGGGTTGAATATCTTCCTGTAATAAAGAAAGATGTCGAGCAATGGATGGAGAAACATCATTTTAATTCCATTGAAGCCTTCAGGGGAAAACTAAATATTCATAATATCCCTGATCCCACCGTTTATGAGCGGTCACAGTTTATGAAATATTTTTCCAATCACATTTAAACCATTTATGGCTGGTTAATTAATGATACAAAACTTTTCATTTCATAAAACTGCAGCTAAACTGATCCTTATTACGGTATTAATTGCCCTGGTGTCCGGTGAGCTTGTCGCCCAAACCGAATCAGATAAAAGGCCTAAAGTAGGCGTTGTATTAAGCGGTGGTTCAGCCAAAGGTATTGCCCACATCGGTGTTCTGAAAGTAATCGAGGAAGCCGGAATACCGATTGATTATATCGCGGGAACCAGCATGGGAGCGATCATCGGCGGTCTCTATTCAGTCGGCTACGGGGCAGACAAGCTGGAGAAAATAAGCGTTGGACAAAACTGGAACAAGCTTTTTTCCGATAATATCTCCCGTACGGAAATATCCATTGAGGAAAAAAACGAAGAAGATATATTCTTTGTATCCTTTCCTTTCGGAAAATCAGGGGTCAGGGTTCCATCAGGCATCATATCCGGGCAGAATATTGAGAACCTCATGAATACCTTATGTTTCCCCGTTTACAGGATCAGGGATTTCAATCAGTTACCCATCCCCTTTCTATGCGTGGCGATGGATATAATCTCAGGGACTGAAGTGGTCATCCGCGACGGATATCTTCCTGATGCTATGAGGTCCAGCATGGCCATACCTTCTCTGTTCGCCCCTGTTCAGCGTGATTCTCTTTTGCTGGTTGATGGCGGCGTCATCAACAATTTTCCTGTTGACAGGCTGAAAGAAATGGGGGCTGATATTATTATCGGTGTTGATGTCGGCTATCAGAAACCGGAACCATCGGATATTTATGATGCATTCAAGATATTTGAACAGACTATTTTTCTTACCTCAGAAGCCCGGGCAAATGCAAACCGGAAACAATGTGATATATTGATTAAACCTGATCTTACAGGCCTGGGGTCATCTGATTTCAACAAAGCGGATTCACTGATTGCACGCGGAGAAAAGGCAGCCCTGTCACAGCTGAAAGCCCTTCATGAGCTAAGGGAATCCCTGCAGAAATACGACACGTTCACCTGCAAGAAGCCCGTCCTTCCTCCGGTAGATTCTATATTTCTGAAGGAGATCCACATTCTTGGCCTCAATAAAGTTTCTGCCCGTTTGCTTACCGGTAAGCTGGAGCTTACCCTGCTTTCCTGGATAAAGCCTGAGGAAGTGGCAACAGCCATTGACAATGCTTTTTCAAGCCTTTATTTTTCCAAGGTTACTTACGATCTGGAACCCATTGAAAATGAAAAAGCAACTGACAACGTAAGGATGCTGATCCATGTTACCGAAAAAGAAGGCGGACTTTTGCGCGTGGGACTTAACTACAACTCCAATTTCAATTCGTCTATCATTATCAATGCCACTTTTCGCAATATGCTGTTAGACGGATCCAAATTATCGCTGAACCTTGGATTGGGTGATAATCCAAAAGTACTGGCCTCATACTTTAAGAACAATGGTGCAAAACCAGGCTTCGGCGTAGATATTGAAGGACAAAAACTGGATGTTTATCTTTACCGGGGAGCCCATAAAACCACAACCATTGATTACACTGATATTTCCTTCAGGTTATTTACCCAGTCCATCTTTAGACATTCTTTCGCCATCGGAGGAGGTTTCGAATATGAGTTCGTTAACCTGAAACCCCTGGTAGGAGACGTTTTACCAGAGAAGGAATCGAACCGGTATTACAACGGCTTTTTCTTCATGAACCTCGACCAATATGATGATATAAGCTATCCATCAAAAGGCAGCAGGTTCCATGGAATCTACAAGCTGGTGAATGCAGCCGATATTTCTTCTGTTCATTTTTTCCATTTTCGCTATGAGAAAGCGATTCCGGTTGAAAAAAGGTTTACTCTTATACCTTCTGTCTTCGGAGGATATACGAGTGCCGATTCCACTACCTCAGCTTACCTGTTATATGTTGGAGGGATGAATCAAATGATTCACAAAGGCCTTCTGCCCTTTGTCGGCCTCGACTTCATGCAGATAAACAACAGGATCATGAGTGGGATTGGCCTTAATCTGCAATATAACATCTGGCGCAATAATTATATTGTGCTTAAGGCCAACGCAGGGAGCACAGCATGGATGCTGGGGGAAATATTTACCCGTGGCAGCGGATTGTTTGGGTTCGGGGTAACGATCGGCAATAACAGTATGATAGGGCCTATTGAATTTACGTTAATGGCTTCCAATGCTCATCATGATTTGTTATCCTATTTCAATATCGGATACTGGTTTTAAACAAAAAACTACCCCATGATGGAGCAGGATATAAGGGGCGATACTGGACTTGTTTCATAATTTTTGATAACCATAATCAGCCATACTTTGGAATAAATGGTGATAAAGCATTTTATTTTTCTGCTGGTCTACCTGCTGCTGTTTCAGGATCTGGACGCACAGGATATCCTTTATGCCCGCAGGGTTGTGGAAGACTTAACAAGTTCTGCCATGCATGGCAGGGGATTTACACAACAGGGTATCAACAAGGCAGCAACCTATATAATAAAGGAATACAAAAAAAATGGTGCAATACCGGTCAATGGCAGCTATAATCAATGGTTCCGTTTAAACATCAATACCTTTCCCGGTCCCGTTGAACTGGCTGTTAACGATACCCTATTAAAACCCTTAACAGAATTCCTGCCCGATCCTTCTTCACCGGGCATAAAGGGGACCTTCGGACTTGCTGAGATAAATACACTTGATATACTATCCGGTTCCGGTATGGTAAAATTGCAGCGTGCAACGCGGGATCAGTTGCTGTACCTAAACCTTTCCGGAACAGATACCCTGAACCGGGAGCAAAGAAATGCCGTCACAAATTTTACAGCGCATCTGAAAAGCGACAACCTCACAAGGGCAGCAGGAATTATTGAGACTGCCCAGGATAAACTTATGTGGTATACCTCCGGGCAACGATACAACAAGCCCTGGATAAAGATGAACCAGGCTGTCGCTGTTGATTCTCTCAGCCGGATTAAAATAGCATTGAAAAGCCGATGGTTGCAGGAACATAAAACAAGGAATATTATAGGTTTTTACAGGGGGGCGCTGAAACCTGATTCCTTCATCCTATTGACCGCACATTATGACCATATCGGTTCATTGGGAAAAGAAGTCTTTTTCCCCGGTGCCAATGACAACGCCTCAGGAATAGCGATGCTGCTCAGCCTGATGAAATATTATGCTGACCATCCGCCGGCCTATTCCCTCTTATTTCTGGCCACTTCAGCCGAGGAGTCAGGTTTTCTCGGAGCCCGGCATTATGTCGAAAACCCGGTTGTCGAACAAGAAAAAGTGCGTTTTCTGCTCAATTTCGATCTGGTCGGAACAGGTGAAGAAGGTATAATGGTGGTGAACGGCAGTATATTTCCGTTGGAATTCTCAACACTGATGCGCATTAACGACAGGGATTCTTTACTGCCGGTTATTAAAACGCGCGGGGAAGCATGCAACAGTGACCACTGTCCCTTTTATCTCAAGGGTATTCCCTGCTTCTTTATCTATACCCTGGGAGGAAATGCAACGTATCACGATCCGTTTGATACAGCCGATGCCCTCAGCATGGCAGCGTTTGAGAACTATGCCAGGCTGATGATACGGTTTATAGCAGCGTTGTAGCTGTCCGCTGCCCTGTTGTTTGCCGGCGTGATTGCATAAGTTTTCAGTGTGGTTATACCGTATTATCCACCTGCCTGTATGACCCTTTCCCCATAAACACTGCCATAGGTAGTGATGATGAACGAGATTATCAGGGTAACAAGTCCGGTTACCAATACTGCATAGGTACCCCGATTTACTTGTTTCCATTCTTTCAGGATCACGCCTACAACATAGCTGAAAAAGATGAGCATGGACATGTGGATGACCCAGCTGACGAACTGGAAATTTCCCATGTAAACGTGACCCATTGCATAGAAAAAGAATTGTCCCGCCCAAAGACAACCCGCAAACGCCGACCATAAACCATTTCTAAATCTCGTTTTGACGGATAACCCTGACCGTGAAGTGAATTCTTTGAGCGTTTTTTCACGGATACCGGCAACGATAAACCATATAAGGTTTACGATCAGGCAACCCGATGTGGAGACGATTTGTTTGGCATTGCCTTCAAAGTGTCCTGCCCCTTTTGCAGCAGCCATGTCAGCGATAGGTTGACCAAATTCAAGTGAAATATTGAAAACTCCTGACAACACGCCGCCAACAATGGCAAGCAATAACCCGGAAAGCATGTTAAACTTCAACGATGCATTTTGCAGCCTGCTGTAATCCTTTTCTTTCCTGAATCCGGCCAATCCGCAAATGGCAACACCAATTATGGAAACTGCCATTCCGCATAATACAATATTTCCGCCGGGCCGGCTGAAATACGCTGCTAAACCGCCGAATACCATTAAGGGGATCAGGGTCCCCAGTACTGCAGAGATGCCTATGGAAATAGTGTATGTAAGCGAATACCCGATATGTTTGATGGCCAGGCCAAACGACATACCGCCAAAACCATAAACGGCCCCCAGTGCAAATGCCATCCAGAATGGTTTTGACGGGGCGTTTGCCAAAATACCAAAAAAATCAGGTACTGTCAGCCACCCGATTAGTGCCGGCATGAATAGCCAGGCAAAACAGGATTGTACAATCCAGAATGTGCCCCATGACCAGTTTTTGGTTCCCTGTGAAGGCAGATAACAGGTGGAAGCTGAAATACCGCCGAGTGCGTGAATTCCGGTTCCGATAAGGGGATTGGGAGTCATGAGTATTTGTTGATTTGTTGATTTGTTGATTTGTTGATTTGTTGATTTATTGATTTTTTGATTTGCTGCGTCCGTCGTAGCTTCAGCAAAGACGGATTGATTTGTTGATTTTAGAATAAAGCTGTTTAGCGGTTTAGCCTTTTAGCAGTTTAGGTTTATAGGTATTACTTGTCCCTTATCCCTATTCCAAATGAAATATCTCCTCCATATCAGCCCAGAACTCTCCTTCTTTCCTGGTTTCTGCAGGGGCCATCAACGGTTTTACAACGTCCCACCATTGCTGGGTTTCCTTATGTGCGGCCATTCTTTTCATATCGGCATCAAAGTCATGTCCGGTGTATTCAAAATAGGTAAATAACATATGATCTTTAATAAATATGGAGTAATTGGAAATGTTGCATTCCTTTATCATCTTTAACACTCCGGGCCAAACAGCTGCATGGTACCTGACATATTCCCCGTCCTTGCCGGGTTTCAGGCTGATGGTCTGTCCGAATCTTCTCATGTTACATGGTTTTATTCAGTGTTTTGAAAAGTGCTTCAATGTTCGCGGGCGGAATGTCGGGGAGAATCGCTTCGTGACTGGGAGATATGATCAGTCCTGTTGGAAACAGATCCACCAGCTCCGAAACTTTTTGGCTGACATCGGCAGGAGATCCGTTTACCATTAAATATTGCGCATCAACGCCTCCACAGAATGCGACCTTCTTATCGAAATGGGATTTGAGGTTGTGTGCATCCATATCATGGGCCAGGGCTTGTATAGGATGTATGATATCGGCCCCGAGCCGGATGATATCATCGATTATGGGAAAGATTGATCCGCAAGAGTGGTGCATCACTTTAAGGCCATAACTTTTTGCCTGGTCGATTAGTTTTTTTGTCCCGGGGAAAATATGTTTGTTCAGCAGGTCCGGATCAACGATCAGGCCGTTTTGGCTGCCAAAGTCGTTTCCGATCAGCACGGCATCTAGATATCCCTTAGTGGCTTCATAAAAGATCTCATTGGCCGTAAGGTAGAATTCCGTAATCCGGTCAATTACAGCCTGAAACATATCGGGATTGGTCAGCATGACCATAAGGGCGTGTTCCATCCCGAAAGCCGAACAGGCATCCTGAAAATGGGCACTCCATAGAATGCCCATGCGGGCATAATGCTCATCGGCTGCTTTTGCCCTGCGTTTCGATTCCTCACGGTCGAGATACCGGGATGGATCAGGCCACTCAAATTTATCCACATCGGCGGGGAGGCTGTAATCTTCAAAAAAGCCCGGAGCTGTCAGCGTCCGGTTATCGGTGGTGTCATCGTGACGAACCTTGGCAAAATTGAAAGCGCAGGCAATATGATTTGAAGGCGGAAAATAGTAAGGCACCTCAATAGGATAAATGTCATCATCAACAACCCTTTTCAGTTCATCCATGGACTTAACGCCAAAGTATTTTTTCAATCCCGGTTCTGCTTCAGGCACAGGCAATCCCATCCAGGAAGCCGGCCGGTCAACCTGAGCATTGGCAATGGTGGCGAGGAATCGGTCTTTGTGTTTCATGGATATATTAGTTTTCCCCTGACTAAAGCCTGCCTGACAGCAGGCAGGCTTTAGTCAGGGGCAAAAGATGCATCGCCCTGTACTGTCCTTATCTATTGCCCCTGGGTCAGCGTGAAACCGGCAGCCAAACTGTCATATCGCCCTTTCCCCTGTTCCCCCAGGCATAATAAGGGATGAGCTTAACGGAAACTTTTTGTCCTGTATCGTTGCTGATGTTACGATACAAGTGTTCATCCCAATCTTCATTCCCTGAGAGCAAGGCTTTCCCGGTTAATGTCATCAAAGGGCTCTCTCCTATTGTGTCACTTTCCGTCTTAAATTGTATGGATGCAGGCAACACAATATCGAAGATCCGGCTACCTGCCGGAAGGTCTTCCGATTCAAGGCAATATACCACAGGCCCGCGCTTTATGGCTACCTGGTTGCGGACTTCTTCAACCAGTGGATTGGCTTCCATGAGGTCAACATGCATGGGCAGCATTAGTTCGACCACATCACCGGATCTCCACACCCTGCTTATTTCAGCATATTGACCGGAGACAATATCCTTACGGTATTGTTTCCCGTTAATACTGACGGAGGCACTATCAACCCAGGAAGGAATTCTTAACATTAATGAAAACGTTTTCACCGGGACCTTTTCAAAGATCAGTTCAATATTGCCGTCCCACGGATAGTCGGTACGTTGCGTCAATTCGATGTTTGAGCCATCCTTGCATTGTGTCTTAAGGGTATTCCCGCCATAAAAATTAATCCAAAGTCCCGCATCGGACATACTGTAAAAATAATTGTGGATTCCGGCAATGGTGCGAATGGTATTGGGAGGACAGCAGTTGCAGTATCGGATGTAAGGCTCACGTACTTTCGACCAGCGTAAAGTATAAGGCAGGTCAGCTGAAACGCAGAGCGGATTGGTATAGAAATAACCATTCCCGTCGAGGCTTACTCCGGCGAGCAGACTGTTGTACATGACCATTTCCATAATATCAGCGTATCGCGCATCTGCTGTCGCCAGCAACATACGCAAGTTCAATAGCAAATTGCCGATGTTGGCACAGGATTCGTTATGGGCTGTGATATTGGGCAATTGAAAATCGCGTCCATAAGCCTGATGTACCTGTTGCACCGGCGATTGTTTATAGGTGGTACCATCAGGCGATACGCCGTTATACAGGGCACCACAACCACCTGTAATATACATTTTTTTTGTTACCACATCATGCCAGATAGCATCGAGGGCATTAAAAAGGGAATCTTCACCGGTCTCAAGGTAAAGGTCCGCAGCACCTGCATAAAGGTAGTTGGCACGAACGGCGTGCCCTACGGCTTTTGTCTGCTGTCGGAACGGAATCCGGTCCTGGTTGTCGTCGGTGCCGTTTTTAACCATGCCGCGGATATTGATAAACGCCTGGGCAAGTTCCAGATAACGCTGATCATGCATAGTCCGGTACATCTCAACTGTGCCCATATAATGCGACGGGCATATGGCATTGTTCGCCAGTTCAACCGGATCCTGCCGGTACAGTTCATATAGAAAATCCGTTGCTTTTCGGGCAATCTCCAGCAGGCTTGTTTTTCCTGTGATCCGGTAATGCAGACAGGCTGCCGTCATCAAATGGCCCATATTATAAGTTTCAAAACCGAGCCGTTCAGTGAATTCTTTCTTGCCGTTCCGACTGTTGCGCTGCTCAATAACAACCGGAGTGTGAATATAACCGTCTTCACGCTGGCTTTTCGCAATGACAGCAATAAGGGAATCAATCTGCCCCTCAAGTTTCTTATCCCGGCTAATTGCATTTACCATGATCAGGCCTTCGAGTATCTTGTAAAAATCCCCATCATGAAAAGCCGGGCCTTTGTGTTCTCCCTCTTTTAACCCT
>Ga0105101_10000914_pt1 | contig 12670 bp, 8 predicted proteins | sample PPLLak21cMay2015_2_FD_87037 | JGI IMG/M metagenome (GOLD analysis project Ga0105101, IMG submission 87037) | Freshwater sediment microbial communities from Prairie Pothole Lake near Jamestown, North Dakota, USA - PPLs Lake P8 Core (1) Depth... | ecosystem: Environmental > Aquatic > Freshwater >... | reverse complement strand
TGATTTCCCTCCATCAAGGCTTTTAGGGAGTATGTTAATGATGTGGAGAGAGGGAATAACTTCTCGGAGAATATGCATATAACAATTACTCAAATTATGGTACAGCCTCTCAGAAATGGCTCCATCAATCTCTATATCTTCCTTGTGCTTCATAGCGAGTATCAGTAATCCAACCACAAAACCATCCATCTTCTCGGTTGTGACATACTGCTCGTACCGCTTATCAACGGCATACCAGAGGTATTGTTTCTTTCCCGTGTATTCTACAAGTGATTGTATCTGGAGGTCGTTATCCCGTTCGGTGATCTCCAACATATGAATTCTCATGCGGCCTCTCCTCATATTTAGTAGTTATCTCGCAGTAACGCATCAAAATAAGCTATGGTCTTTCTCAACCCCTCTTCAAGTGAAGCTTCTGGAGACCAGCCCAGCTTTTCCTTGGCAAGGGTAATATCTGGTTTCCGCTGTTTCGGATCATCGGCAGGGAGAGGTCTAAAAATGATTTCTGAAGGTGAATTGGTCAATTTAATGATTTTATTTGCGAGTTCAAGCATCGTTATTTCTTCGGGATTCCCTAGATTAATGGGTCCGGTTATAGCATCTTTCGAATTCATAAGCTTTATCAATCCATCAACCATATCATCCACATAACAAAATGAACGTGTCTGACAACCATTACCATAAATCGTGATAGGTTCCCCTCTCAGAGCTTGAAGAATGAAGTTAGAGACCACCCGGCCGTCATTTGGATGCATGCGGGGACCGTAGGTGTTAAAAATTCTTGCTACCTTAATTTCAAGCCCATACTGGCGGTGATAATCGAAAAAAAGGGTTTCCGCACACCGCTTCCCCTCATCATAACAAGCTCGTGGTCCAATGGTGTTTACGCTTCCCAAATAAGTCTCCGGTTGGGGGTGAACTGTGGGATCTCCGTACACCTCAGAAGTGGAGGCCTGGAGGATTCGTGCCTTGAGTCGTTTAGCAAGTCCCAGCATGTTAATGGAACCATGAACATTAACCTTGGTGGTTTGTACCGGGTCGTTCTGATAATGGATCGGCGCTGCAGGACAGGCAAGGTTATAAATTCTATCCACCTCGACGTATAGAGGGAAAGTAATGTCATGCCGAAGAAGTTCAAAAAAAGGATTGTGGAGAAGATGTTGAATATTTCGCTTCGACCCGGTGTAGAAGTTGTCGACACAGAGAACATCCTGTCCGTCATTCAGAAGGTGCTCACAGAGATGAGAACCTAAAAAGCCAGCCCCTCCTGTTACCAGAACGTGAAGTTGATTTGGTTCCTTCAATCTAACTCCCTCCTTCGACTAAAATCTTTTTATTAACACTTTAGTTCCAGGTTATCAGCACTTAAAGTCTCACTTTTAACCCACAAGTCAAAACACATGGCTTAAACCCTTGAGGCCTATGCCAGAACATATTCTAAAACTCTTTTTAACCTGGATTGATTACAGAAACTGTTTCTATATCACATAAGAATCACATTTTATGAAATCAGGCAAAAAACCCCAAGATTTGAAGCTCTAGGATGAATGGCCATCAAAGCAAAGCGGAAGTTATTCATTATTGCTTCCATGTTAAACTAAGGGAAAATTTAGTGGGTTGGTATTAATTGCAAAACCTGAAACTCGGGGCATTTAAGTTCCAACCTGGTCCCTAGTGCAGGTAATTTTTAAAATGAGACTTCACCTTTAAATGAAAGATTTCATCACTACAGAGAGTGACTGAACGCCAAGAATTCCGAACACTAAATATTCCAAACGTAGCCGTTCAAATGTTCCAGGAACGGAAGAAGCTAACAGAGCGCGAGCCTTTGTTACTTCCTGAGAATCAAAGATTCCGATCTGGCGAATCGAATTCTCGCTCAAAACCTCCTCCACGAAACTTGGCGAGCCATTGGAAAAGAACCATGACCAGATTGGTGTCTGAAAGGCGAATTTTCGTCGCTTAACAATCTCCTGCGGAATAAGACCCTTCGAAGCCTCGCGCAGGATATATTTCGTATTGAACCAGTGAAGTTTCAAGCTAACGGGAAGACGAGCAACATACTCAACGAGCTCGTGGTCAAGATATGGAACACGTGCCTCAACCCCATGGGCCATTGAACACCGGTCGCCGATGACGAGAATCCAGTTCGGAAGACGTGTCTGGGTCTCCAGCCAAATCGACGCATTGTGAGGATGAAGTCCATTCATTGGGCTCTTGTTCATCATAACAAGTTCTTCTTCAACATCGACTCCGGCTAACTCCTCGCACATGGTGGAACTATAAATGCCTTGCCGAAGTGAATCAAGCATTCTCCAATGGTAGTACCAAGGCGGTACAGTGCCATAGCGACTAAAGAGTAGTTCAGGGGACTCAAAATGCACCTTCAAGAGATATTCAAGGCTATCAGACTGTCCCCGTAGTCGGCACCCAATTTTATAACCGAGCCTTCTCAGGTACATAAAAGGAAACTGGGCTATAATGCGGCGGACCTTATCGGCAACGAAAACATTGTATGCACCAAAATTTTCATCAGAGCCCTCACCAGTTAGCACTACTTTCACACCTTGTTCTCGAACAAATCGTGAGAGGTGGTAGTAGGGTATCGAAATTGGATGCCGGAAAGGTATCTCAAGGTGGTAGAGAATATGGGGGTAGCTTTCGGCCAATGAGGGTTCTGCGACCATGGTATGATTTACAACTCCAAGTGATCTTACCGCTACCTGGATCGCATGAGACTCATCATATCTTGGATCATTATAAACGATCGAAAATGTTTCGGGGGATGAGTTGTTCAGATTCTTCATTAGAGCGACGATGATCGACGAATCAATACCACCCGAGAGGTAAGCTCCAACCGGAACATCAGACATTAGCTGGCGCTTTACTGATTTTTTAAGAAGGGCTAGCAACTCCTCAGCATACTCTCGGATGGGCCGAGTACGGGGAGGCTCTTCGAAATGGAGCATCCAATAGCGCCTGTTAGATACCCTTCCGCGCTCGATTACAACTTCTTCCGCAGGTAATAGTTGGTTCACCCCTCGAAACATAGAACGAGGTTGAAGTGGATACGTGAAAGAGAAAAAATTATCGATACTGCGTGCATCCAACGACGGCCTCACGAGCCCTGACGCGAAGAGGGCCTTTGCCTCGGATGCAAAAAGGAAAGCACTTTCCGTCTTCGCGTAATAGAGGGGCTTGATCCCCATATGATCCCGTGCAAGGAGGAGTCGTTGGTTCGCCACATCCCAGATCGCAAACGCAAACATACCATTCAAGAAGTCAACACAATCATTCCCGCGTTCCTCGTAAAGATGAAGGATAATCTCGATATCGCACTTTGTCTTGAAATGGTGGCCTTTAGCTTCTAGGTGTTCGCGATGATCTAAATGGTTGTAAATCTCTCCATTGCAACAGATCCAGATCGTGTCGTCTTCGTTCGATATTGGCTGTTTTCCATGTTCTATGTCAACGATACTTAGGCGGCAGTGTCCAAGACCTACCCAGTTATCGAGATAAGAGCCCTTGCCATCGGGCCCCCGGTGGGCGATTGCTGACACCATACGATCAAGGATCGTTTTCTCAATCCTAAGAGCAGGCTTGAGAGAGAGAATTCCTACAATTCCACACATTATTTATTTTTCTTAGAGCGAAGAATCCAAAAATCGTTTTTTGTGGCATATTCTATTAAGAATCATAAATGGACCTAATATTCATTTCCTACCCCAATGCCTAAATGGTTAAAAAAACATATCCTTGGCAAGATCCTCTATTTGAATCACAGCTTCATTCTTAGCTTTGCTAACGGCTTTTCCAATCCTAACCTTCAGCGTAGCCATATTCTCCAAGATCAAATCAATAGTCGAACATGCTTTATTTAAGTCGTCTCCAAAATTAGCCTTTCTAATCTCCACCACTAATTCCGGTAACCCTAAATAGCTGCCTACGACTTCTGAGAACTTAACGCTATAAGATAAACAAATTGCTGGCACCCCTCTCTGCAGACTCGATATCGCCCCATGCATTCTTTGCGTAACGACAAAATAACTTGATCCTAAGATATTTCTTGCTTCATAAGGCAACAAAAGATCTGTGATCGCAACGATATCCCTATTCCCCACACTGGTATCAACTATTTGCCTTATCAAAGACCTATCATCAGAACTCCTTAATACATGCGGTAACAATACAAGCTTTAAATTAAGCTGTTTGCACTTATCCGAAAGGTAGTTTACCACCTTCAAGAGACCGACAAAGTAAGCTTTATAATCATGGCAGTATGATGACCAGAACCCCGAAGGTACAAAGGTGATGTACCTTCGGGGTTCTATATTGTATTTTCCTATATCACAATCTGAATCTTGTCGGGCTAAGTCTAGGAACGCCAGGTCCGCGGAAAGGAATGAATTCCCCTTGACCCCCAGGACATTGATAACATAATTGTAGCTCATGGAGCCCCTGTGATAAATTTTATCCATTTTACACAATACCTCTCTCGCAAGTGCAATTCTCCATGAACTCATGGGTCCAATTGTTTGCCCAAGGAGGTATACTTTTTTACCACTTTTTTTCAAATAACGGAGCCTTAATAATATATCCACTAACCTAATGTTACCATAGTATTCTGAAATGTCATCGCCTCCAAGTACGATTACTACATTGCATCCCTCTAATGCCTTGGTGAGATTCTTATATCTAAAGATCAACTGGTCCACCACGAAAGACATTTTATTCGAAAATCTCTTAACCATAGGAGATGAGAATGTGCGCCGCCTCACTTCGATATTTTTGCACCCAGTGGCTCTTTTTAATCTGTTTTCAGTTTCCTCCACAAAATCCGACAGAACTATGAAACTTGCATTTGGGAATATTTTTGACAGGTAAAAAATCGTATTTTCACACATCATCATACTTCCATAGTTTAAGGTATTGTGGGCATTCACAATACCTATACCTATTTCAGGCATTTAAATCTCCTTGATTATAACTTATCGAATCTTTAAACAATTGCGGTCAGCCTTTTTCCGTAATCAAAAATAAGCGTTTCTGGCATTTTAACGAATAACTTACTAAATCCTAGAGATCACGGATCTCAGCTTACCCGATTTTTCTCTCTCAATTCTTTCTACAAATCTTGTGTTTATGGATACATTATTTCCTAAAATCCTCCTAAATGCGTTTTCTATTTCTTCAATTACTTTAACATCGCTGAGCTCATCTAATTTAACTACATATGCAACAATTTCATCCCTTTTTTCTTGAACAATCTGAAACTCTGAAACCCCTGGGATCGATTTCATTGATGTGTGAAAAACGGGTGGTGCAACAAATCTGTCGCCGCTTAGCCTTATAAAATCATCACATCTTCCTTCAACCCCCTTTAATAAGTACCCACCTCTACCGCACCGGCACTCTTCGTATGTTGGAATAGCATAATCTCCGAGTTCGTATCTTATAATTGGCATTGCATAAGAATGTAAATTTGTAATTACTACTTTTCCTCTCTCACCCTTTTTAACACTTTCTCCATTTTCGTCAATAAATTCCATCAATACTTGATCCATATTGATATGATATCCAGCATGTTCAGAGCATTCCCATGCCATGCATCCACCTTCCCATGCTGCATATGAATCGATAAGATTAACCTTGAATGCAGAATTTATTAGACTACGACTTTCCGGGTCGAGCAACTCTGAACATGTAAAAATTAATCTCGGACTAACTCCTTCAATTTCTTTCTCTTTAATTATTTTAGCTAACAGTCTTATTGCAGATGCATACCCCCACAGAGCATCAGGCCTGACTTTCTTTAACCTTTCTATCTGTTTGTCTAAAGGCTCAAACACATTGATTCCATCTTTCCTGCGAATCCCGAAATGCTCCCATAGTTTCTTCGTTTTCGGATTATTAAAAGGACTACCCATATAAGCCAATTTATCCCTCAAAATTCTAAACCCATTCTCAGTCCGAGCCCGTTCGTACATTCCTCTGCTATAAATGGCATCCTCCATTGAGGAGCATAATGTTAAAGACATCCCTGTAGATCCGCTTGTTTTATGTTCTACCCATATATTAATGTTTCTTGCTATCATCTCATCTTTTGCCTTTTGGATCTGAGCTTTAGTTGTAATTGGAATCTTAGAGATATCTTTGCAGTCCCTAATATCTTCAGGCTTTAACTTAATCGAGTCAAAAAGATGACCATAATATGGTACATTATGATATGCATGGTTCAATAACATTTTTAATTTACGCTCCTGCAGCTCCTCCAATTGCGATGTTTTAAGCCACACATTACTTTTTAAACTTCGCAATACCTTTATATTAGTGATGATTTCTTTAATCATTAGATCTAGTACTCCTTCCTAACAATCTTATTTGCCAGAATATTGCACTTTTTTGAGAGATGAATAGAAAGGGTTCCAAACCTGACTAACTGCGTACTTTTTTCAATTCCAGAATTACTTCCATCAAGAATTTTCCACAAGGGTTGTATTTCATCTTAATACCTCCCAAAAATCTATCTCTTGATTTTTATTTACTCTCTTTAATATAAAATATGCGTTTATTTTCGCCCAGAGCCTTATTAATCCATAAGCTATTATTAGCGATTTAGGTTTGATCCCTTTCATTAAGAACCACATTTGCATAAGATGATTATCTGTGGCCCCTACCCACCTGTAATCGCCATGAAGTGGCTTTTCGTAGAAACGGATCATTATGCCCCTTTTTTTTAAAGAGGAATAATATTCGTGGTAGCGTTGCGTAGACACTTCCTGTCTCGTTCTTCTTTTTAATTCATTCTTCAGATTGTATGGAGTTGTAAAAACAACTTTAATATCCCTATCTCGGAAAAACCATCCGTCTAAACGAGAGGACACATACATATCTTCATTGAATTGGATATTTGGAAAGTTTATCTTATTTAAAATATGATACTTTATGCTATAACACATACCCGAAATAGAATTTATTTCTAATAATTCGCCTAACTTGCAAATTGCTCTATAAGTGTCAGCAACAACGTCCTTTCTCTTATTAAACACGACATCCGGCAAGCAATTTGCTCCCACAGCGCACAGCGGAAGATTTTGCTCAAACCGGTTGATGAAATTGATTAAGACCTCTTCACCAAGAAACCAACAATCTGCATCCAAGAAAACGACGTAAGGGATTAAGAAACCTTTCCTTGATAGTTCATCAAAATAGCCAATTGCTCCTTTAATTGCTCTGGTTTTACCCTTCTCTGTCATAGATATGAGTACAACTCTATCTGAATTCTGCTCTTCAAGCCCTTTAACAATTTCTTCTGTCCTGTCACTGCAACCATTTGCTACCACAACTACCTTGATAGTGAATCCGGTCGGAGTGTTTTGGCTTAGAACACTTTCTACTGCTTTTTGTATAACCTTCTCCTCATTATGTGCCATAATCGCCACTGGAAGCAATTTGCTACTATTTTGATCTGATTTAATCATGCAGTCCATTTCTTTATTTTCTACTTAGTCAGTTAATTTTGCAATTTATTTCATGATGAAACTAAGCCAAGGAGTATTTTGGTTTATTCTTTACATACCATCATCAAAGTTTCTCTTATTTCCCAAGTTCTCAAATTCGTCAGCGCGTTGCACTTTAAGAAATTACGGGAGCGCAGGGAGAAAGGATATTAAAAAAGAGAAGGCTTAAAAGGCTTAGGTCATGATTTAAGGGCTTCTGCTAAGGCGAATAGTATATTATTGGAATTTGGCGGTAAATACCCTATTAAACAACAATCTCCTTTATAAAAACACATACTTTTGCCATATTTCTTGCAAAAAACTTAAGGTTTTTCAGATTCAGACTTCTTCCCCCCCAATAGATTAATTGAATTGATGTGTTTCTCTTGGTATTCACCTACTTCTCATTTTAAACCGCCCTAAGTCAAAATCCATTTTGAACATCTCCAATTTTTCTAATAATTGATCGGTTACAGATGCAATTACATTATCATCGCTCAGTACAGGCTGAGATCCCATAATCCTGCTTAGTAAACGAGCAGCCAACATTTCCCTCCTCTGCTCAGTTATCTTTGAAAATGTCCTTCCCAAAAAGGTCAATACCGCCAGAGAAGGTCTAATAATCGACTTTAGTCGATTGCGCTTTTCAATAAACCTATTACGCAAAACGGTCGCTAACTTATCCTGTCTCAACAGGCATGGAAGATTAGAAGGTCTGTACTCCAGTCCAAGTGATTGGCACCAGTCGTTCCATTTAAATTTCGGAACCCCATAATAGGCCCGCACCGGGATCCATGGGATCCTCATTGCATCTGCGACAACTGCCCCATGCATGGCTTCAGTGATTAACAATTCTGTCTTTAAAATATTAAGCAATACCGTCTCCACATCCCACCCTGGATGGATAAAATTAATTCCTACCTCTTTGCATACCTTCTCCCAATCACCAAGAGCAGCACTTGTCTGATGAGGCATGTAAGAAACCCTATGTACTTTATTCAAATTCGGCAACTGAATAGAGCGAACTAAAATAGCACAATCACCAATCCCAAACTCCTTTTGAAGGCCAAGCGCTTTCGCGGAGAGCGGACCCCTAACGCAATAGATTCTCCACTTTTTCTCACTGATGGATGGCGGTTTCCCATAACCAACTCCAGAGCCCATAACAACTTTAAATGGTTTTTCAGGAACCTGTCTGTTGATAATGCTTCCAATACCAACAAATAGGACACTGTTGTCTTCATCAAAATAACCAGGTAATAATTTTGACCAAAGCCACGGGTTGAGATCGTCACCGAAATTACCTCTTGGAACATGGCGGTAATATAATTTCATTCAACTATCCCTTATTCCTTTATTTGTCCTGAACGATACTCAATCTGATGGAAATTGTTATGCCTCCTTACCATATTAGCACACCGCAACCGCCCAGGGTACATCATTTAAAAACATCGGGTAACCACTTGTTCACCGAGAGCCTCAAAAAAATCCGGCCTTCGCAAACGCAAATCTTATCCGCCGCTTAAGAGAATTGGGCAACATTTTTCGAAATCTTTCTCGCAGTCTTTGCTCCAAGAAGGGTGGAATAAAAATGCAAGAAACATAGGCAAAGAATACATGAACAATCGGGAATCTAAACCCTGCTCTTTTCGCATACTCTAACATTTCTCTATGAAATGGATTATTCTTGTTTCTCAAAATGTGTCTTACGTACCCGTTCCTCACCTTCCCGTATTTATCCAAATCGAATACGCTTCTATACTTTTCTAGCTTGCCCAGTATTTCTAAACTTAGTAAGGTTCTACAGCACTTCCAGCAAACGGAGCAATTTGCCCCGGTCGTGTCAGTCCGCACACAAACGTTCAAATATCTATAAGATGGCTCTATTCGGCTAACCTTCCCGGCTTTTTCGACACGTGAATACTGGGAGCCGGTCAATATGCATTCCAGAGTTTCAGTAGAAAGCAAGTGGACGACTGCTGGATCAGCGTATGCCTCCTCACATGTTGGCCCAATAAAACAATCCTGGTATCTATACGCTCCCGAATAATAATATTTTGTAAAAAGCTTTTGAAATAACAGTACTGGCGAGAGATTTCTCGATAAATGGGTTATATGAAAATCGAACTGTAGGAATTCAGACAGATTGGAATCGATCTTCATGAATTCCAATCCTATCTCTTCGGCAAACGGTTTCAATATATCATATCTCTGGTTGAACAGAGTTCTTGCGGCACTCCCGCCCCATTCTCCATGTGAACCAACGTTGTTGAACAAGAGATGTGTAATCTTATAGTTTGTAGGTGTGTCGTTAGTTAAGTGATCAAAAACAGTACAGAACGAATCGATTCCACCTGAGAAACCTGTTGCGACGGCCTTCTTGCAATGATATGACTTCCCTCCATCCAGTTTTTCAGGGAGTATGTTAATCGTGTGGAGAGAGGGAATGATTAATCTGAGAATGGGCATATAATAATTGGTCAAATGATAATACAGCTTCTCAGAAATAGCTCCATCAATCTCCATATCTTCCCTATGTTGCATAGCGAACAACAGTAACCCAACCACAGAACCATCCATTTTCTCCGTTGTAATGTACCCTTTGTATCGTTTATCTACCGAATACCAGAGGAATTGTGTCTTTCCCACATATTCTATGGGAAACTGTATTTGGATGTCATTATCCCGCTCAATGATCCCTAAATTATGAATTCTCATCCGGTCTTGTCCCGCTAGAGTCTACTGATTTAGAGTAATTTATACATAAAGAAAATCTAAAATCATTGCAGGAAAAATGTTATCTAATTTCACGGTGTCCTTGAGGCCCCATTCTAACTCCCACATTTCATTTTTTTGCTCAACCAAAAATACCTCCAGAAAACTAAATACATGCTCTAAGAGTCAAACTCTCAAAGGTAGAAACTCCTAATACATTACCTCAACACCTTCCAATAATCTGTTTTCTCATTATTCTGCATCTTTCTAATAGTATTGCGAGCTCGCATTTTAGCCCACAATCTTATCAAGAAATATATGCCTAATAATGTTTTCGCTCTTAAAGTCTTCGTTTTTGCCCATTTTTTGATCATCCCATTATCCGTAGGCCCATACCATTTATATTCTTCACTCAAAGGCTCCCCAAACAATTCAACTCTCATGCCCTTCTGTTTTGAATACGAATAATACTTATGATATCTTTGAGTAGAAATTTCTTGCCTTGATCTTCTCTTAATCTCAGTTTGTAAATCAAGGGGTGTCTTAAAAATAATTTGAATGTTTCGATCTTTATAAAACCAGCCATTAAGCCTTGCGGACACAAACATGTCCTCTGCAAATTGAAACTCAGGGAAATCTATCTTTTTTAAAATATCGAAACGAATGCCATAGCACATACCTGAAATTGAATTAACCTTTACTGTCTTACTCAACCCATAAGTTGCCCTGTAAACTTTGGCCACAAGATCTTTCCTCGTATTATAAAAAACATCAGGCAAACAATCTGCGCCTACGGCACATAAACCCGGATTCTGCTCAAAACGATTGACAAAATTAATCAAAGCCTCTTTGCCATTGAATTCGCAATCCGCATCTAAGAATATGACGTAAGGGATTAGAAGAGCATTCTTTGATAATTCATCAAAATAGCTGATTGCTCTATTAATTGCTACGGTTTTACCTTTCTCCTTAATGGATACAAGTATAACCTTGTTTGGATGTCTGTTTTCAAGATCATTAACGATCTCCTCTGTTCTATCACAACACCCGTTTGCCACAACCACAGCTTTGACTGAATATCCAGTAGGATTTGTTTGATCTAAAACACTTTCGACTGCCTTTTGGATAACCTTCTCTTCGTTATGGGCCATAATGGCCACTGGAAGCAATTTGCTGGTATTTTGACCTGGTTTAAACATAATTAAACTATTTCCCTGCATTCATTTTCTTTTCTATTTGCATATTACTCCTCACAACAAGTCCCCAGATAATCCAATAGAAACCCATCAAATTTATATAGCTCCAATTATCATGGGTTACGTTAACAACCATATTGGCGATTACGCACCCGGCGAAACCCAATCCCAGATTTTTCAAAAAGCTATCTTTCGCGTTTCGGTATAGCTGCCAACCACTTCTAAATGCCAAATAATACAAATACAAGTATATCAGGAATCCAATAATTCCCAATTCTGCCAGGATTTTCAAAAAATTGTTATGAGTATCAATATGATGAATGTAACTAAAAGAGCGGTACCCCCCTCCGAACAAAGGATTTTGTTTGAACATTTCTAACGCACTATCCCAAATGTCAAATCTACCCTCCGCACTTGGGTCAAACTGAGGTTCTTTGTCCCCACCCTGTTTCTCCATTCTTTTACTCTTTTCTTCCTCGGACAGAGTGGTCATTTCAATCCTCTCTATCACAGAGACAGGCAAAAGTTTCGGGGCTAGGACCAACATAATAATAAGTAGAATCAACAATTTTTTGTTCTTCATAAATAAAATGAAAGCTACTCCAATAGGAAAAGCCAAATATCCGGCTCTCGAAAATGAATACATCAAACAATAAAAGTTGAATCCGAAAACAATTCCAAACAACAATTTTCCAAACTTTCCTGCCGGGTAGAACAGTAATGCAAGCAGAAGCACCCCATATTGGGCAAAAAAAGCTCCAAGTTCATTTGCCCCCAAATAAACAAAAGGGCCGCTCACGCGCATGTCATGAGTATAATGATAGGTTTTATACCATCGAAACTCCCTGTTAAAAGAAATGTCTGTGAGGAATAAAGAAAATACTATTACACACACGAGTAACTTCGTCCATCCTCTGTCTTTAAAGCTATTCACCGAGACAAAATAAATAACAGGTAACAACATTAAGTTCTTCCAATCTCGAAGTCTATTATCATCGAGAAACCCCCCTATATCTATATTCACATTTGACAAGCCCAACAACAGGCTTACAAAAGAAAAACAAGCATACAATAATATAGGAACAATTAAGGTTTTCTTATCAAACATCTTCCCTTCATTGCTTCCTCTAATAAGGCAGCCAATAACCGATGAGAACACTAAAATGTCTATGAAATGGTTTCCTAACGGGAAGATTTGCATTCTATTTAAAATATTCTGAAGAGGAATAAATAAAGCTAAATATATAAGACCCAATTCTG
>Ga0105101_10000912_pt1 | contig 12681 bp, 9 predicted proteins | sample PPLLak21cMay2015_2_FD_87037 | JGI IMG/M metagenome (GOLD analysis project Ga0105101, IMG submission 87037) | Freshwater sediment microbial communities from Prairie Pothole Lake near Jamestown, North Dakota, USA - PPLs Lake P8 Core (1) Depth... | ecosystem: Environmental > Aquatic > Freshwater >... | reverse complement strand
CCAAGGTGGGTCCATGGGATGGCGGAGATCTGGTTGTTTTTCTTTCTTATTTCAAGACTGCGGAAATAGTATTCCAGGGACTCCTCAAATTTTTTTTGCTGCCTGAGCACCATTCCTATTCTGTTAAGGGATGAAGCAACAGCATTTTCATCCCCGAGATCTTCCCTGATTTTTAATCCCGCCTTAAAATATTCGAGTGATTTACCGAAATCGCTTAATCTTGAATAAATCAATCCAAGCTGACTGCACGATTCACCTTCAGACTCTGTATCCCTGATCTCCTTCGAAATTTTGTAAGCCTCAAGCCAGAGTGAGAGGCTTTTTTCGTAATCACCGAAGCTTTCAAAAATACTTCCCTTGAGGAGCAAAACCCTTGGATAACCTTTTTCGTGCGGATTATTTATGAACCATTGTGAGGCTTCAGTAAGGTATTTTAAAGCAATTTCATTTCGTGATTGCAGAAAATTCGCTGCTGCAATGTTCAGTTTTGAGTATGCAATTCCTTTATGATATCCGTATTTTTCGGCTTCAGAAAGATTTACGGCAGATTCTTTTTCAACAGATCCGGAGTCATTGTAGCGATTGATCCATAACCTGTCGTTAATTTCATCAATTCCGGATTCCGGTAAATTCTGTTCCTCCATTTGCCCGTTCAGGATTTATTTCTTTAATCTTCTGATAGTAAAAATAGTAAAAACTATTTGTCACCAGTAACCTGTAATCCATAGCAAATAAACTTTGTGAATGTGATTATGATTTAATAAATTTATCATTCATATCACCCGGGACCATATGTCCAATATTAACGAGGTTCTGATAAGAGCCGTCTTTGACGAGATGCTTAAACATAAAACATCCCTCGCAAAAATGGTAATATCAGACGATGACGATGACGATGAATTGCCAGATTACAGAATTCTTGCTGATCTGATAATTAAGAACTTTCCATGGCCGGTAGGTGTTGAACTCCGGAGACTTTTTTCCGGTTCGATGCGGCAGCTTGATCGTATGCGGCTTGATCAGATTTTTAAAACCATCGAGCGATCAATGCAATTCCTCAGCTTTGTAATGTTATCCCACCTGGTAAAGTCGAAAGAGGAAGGCAAACTTACAATTCCTGGCGGTTTCAGTCATGAATTCAAAAACAGATTCCTTGTTCTGAGCCTTGGAAATTTTTCATGGATGATCAGGAGTATCGGTAAAATTTTTCAGGACCAGAAAATCGAATGGTTCATGCCTGAAATGTCAGAATATTTTGATAATAAGTTTTATGGAGCACTCGATTTCTGGGTGCCGGAACGTAATGAAATAGGGCACTACCAGATAAATCTGACACAGGAAGAAATCGAAAAAAGATGTGTTGAATATGAGGAAAAACTGACATTTATTCTTAAAAGGATCTCTTTTCTTGCAAAATATAAACTTGTTTCAGTGAAGGAGATCAAAGTGATCAAATCCAAAGTCGAAAGGGCTGTATTTCAGCATGTATTTGATCTTCTTAACAGCTCTGATTCTGATTTCAAAGCGAATGAACTTCAGGAGCCGACTTTTACCGAAAGTCATTCTGTATTGTTGATGAAAAACATCAAATCATTTGATGAATATCTTAACTTATCTCCCCTGATAATCGATACAAGCACCGAGGTGCTGGATTCAAAAGAAAAATTTGATATCAAAAAAGATATATTCATGTATTCAAAATTCCGTGACGATCAGCTTATGTATCTTGGCACTGAGGTGACTGAAAAGATAGATCTCAGGTCATTAAAAAACTATTCGGTGTTGTTAATGGAATTCAGATACATCCTGTCAGTAATTTTACCAGGTACAGAAACCAGATAGAAGAATCTTTCTTATTTATTTAAGATGTATAAAAGTCCGTACAAGTTCCTGGACAGTTATTCAAAGGAGGACCGGGATATTTTCTTTGGGAGGGATAAGGAAATTGATGAACTTTATTCCAGGGTTTTTGAAAGTAAAATTCTGATCATATACGGAACCTCGGGTACGGGGAAGTCATCTCTCATAAATTGCGGACTTGCAAACAAATTCAATGATTCCGACTGGCTTCCGGTTACTGTCAGGAGGGGAACTGACATAAACCGGAGTTTTAATGAAAGCCTGGAAAGAGTCGCACTTAATGATTATTCGTCCGGCAGGAAAGCTACAACAGGGAATAAAAGCGGTGACATTCTAAAGATCATCCGCTCAATATACCTGGATCATTTTAAACCTCTCTTTCTTATTTTTGATCAGTTTGAGGAACTCTTCATCTTTGGCAATAACAGGGAAAAAGAAGAATTGATTGAAAATGTCAGGCGGGTAATTGATTCCGAACTGCAATGCAGATTCATATTTTCTGTTCGTGAGGAATACCTTGCCGGACTGACAGATTTTGAAAAGGTAATCCCTTCATTTCTGTCGAACAGGGTCAGAATCGAAAAAATGACCAGGCAGAATGCCATCCAGGTAATCGATGGTCCATGCAGGTTTAACGGTATCAAAGTTGAATCCGGATTTGCGGAAATGGTTCTCGATAAGCTGAATCAGGGTTCGGCAGAGATCGAATTAACATGGCTGCAGGTCTACCTTGATAATCTGTTCCGTATTGGTTCCCGTAATGGTGAAAACATATCAGGCTTAACGAAAGGTCTGATCGAAAGAACCGGGGATGTCAAGGATCTGCTGGGGGCATTCCTTGAGGAACAGATCTCCAGGCTTGACGATCCCGAACTGGGAATGGTGGTATTGAAATCGTTTGTTTCGGTTAAAGGAACAAAGCAGCAGATCACTGGTGACGAGGTGATCGGGTATTCAAAATCGCTGGGGAAAAACATTGACGGGGGGAAAATCAGGGAGCTTATTCAGGAGTTCATACGGTTAAGGATCCTGCGGGATAAAGACGAGAACGGCAGGTTTGAACTGCGCCATGACAGCCTTGCAACTAAAATATATGAAGAAATAACCATGGTAGAAAAGGAATTGCTTGAGATCAGGCTTTTCCTGGAGAATTCCTTCAATAATTATGAAAAGAGGCATTTATTCCTTTCAGAGGAAGACCTGAAATACATTGCGCCATATGAAGAAAAGCTTTTTCTTAACGATAGGATAACAAAATTCATTTCCCAAAGTAAACGGGAGATTCATAAGGTAAGGAGGAGACGCCAGAATATACTGGCAACGGCAGCAGTAATTCTGATCAGCATCCTGTCGTTTTTTACTTTCTGGGCATTAAGGGAGCGAAACAAAGCCGTCGAACAGCAACAGCTGGCCGAAACCCGAAAAAGCCTTGCAGAAAGGGCGAGGACTACAGCTGATTCGGCAACCATTGAAGCCGAAAAATCAAAAGATCTTGCAGTTGCCAGGGAGACCCAGGCTGTTTTGGCACAAATGCAATCTGATGAAGCAAGAAAAACTGCCCTTGCAGAGCGGGAATATGCCATGAAGCAAAAGGTGAGAGCTGATAACTTTTCAATAACGGCCAGTGAAGAAGCCAGAAAAGCCAGGGAGGAGAAGATCAAGGCCGATTCGGCAAGGATTAAAGCAGTGCTGGCTGAAAGTGATGCAAGAAGGCTTGGTCTGCTTTCAACAGCACAAAATCTTGCACTGAAGTCATCAGGTATGGAAAAGGATCCCCAGCTGATGGGATTACTGGCAGTCCAGGCCTATAATTTCAATAAGAACAACAACGGGGAACCCGAAGATCCAATTATCTATGAAGCACTCAATAAAGCTTACTCGGTTCTGGATAATTCCCGTCATTCGGTCCTTACAGGTTCAGTTAATGAGATCCGGATTCTGAGAGGAACTGATGATGGATCATTATTGAGTGCAGACCTGGACGGACATATCATAAAGTGGAATAAGGATGGTGGTATTAAAGATAAATTCACACTACCTGTAAAATCTCCGGTTAATTTCATCGGCGCCAGCTTAACCGGTAATGAAATAATCACCCAGCATGATAATCTTGATCTGTATTTATGGGATCTGAAATCGTTGGGGAAAGAGGGATCTGTCTTTCAGTTACCGGACAGTCATAAGGATTTTGTTCATTGCATTGCATTCACGGCGGATGATATAATTCTTGCAACGGCGGGCCGGGACAGTTCTCTTGGTATATGGGATATTAAAGGGCAGGCTCCCTTGGGCACAGACCCGGTCAGAACAGGATCCGGCATCCGGGCTATTGTATTTTCGGGTAAGGCATCTTTGATAATAGCACAGGATGACGGCAGTATTGTTCAATGGGATATTATACCTGACAGCATTAAGACGGTAATGCCGGCCGGAAAAGAAAAACCACTCAGTCTGACCTGGAATGACAATGACAAAGTCCTTATAGCGGGATGTACGGACGGGGATCTGCTGTTATTCAAAATGGTTGATGGTAATTTTCTGCAACCTTCTCATTATCGGGTTCATGATTCCGGAATTGATCTTCTTGCATTTAATTCCGATTATTCCCTTCTGGCAACTTCAAGCTGGGATAAGACCATCAGGTATTATAATTATGAGGAGTTTTTTGAACTTGGGAACAGTATCGGGGGAGGTGAGCATATCAGGAATCTTAACTCCAGGGTAAGATCACTGGTGTTTACAGATAATAACAGGCTTGTTGCAGGGCTTTCAGATAAAAGCATCAGGATTTGGGAAACATCTTCGGAGAAGCTGGCTTCTCTGATCTGCAACCTGCTGACGAGGGAGATGACCGTTAATGAATGGAACGAAAAGGTGGGACATGAAATTCCATATGAAAAAACCCGGGCCGGAGGTGCAACACAGTAATACCAGGTTAATGAAAAGGGCAATCTTCATATTGATTTTATTTTCAGGCAGTTGGCTGCTTTTGGGTCAGACAGCAGATATTGTTGTTAATACAGACATTGATTGTTCAGCCAGTGTACGGGAAGCTGACAGGTTATATCAGGCAGGCAGTTACGACAGGTGTATAATTCTGCTTGAAGAGATGCAAAAAACCTTCGCTCTGGCAAAAAACGAAAAACTGCTTGCTCTGGAACTTCTTGCAAAAGCTTATCTCGAGACTGATAATCCGGGGAAAGCCGAGTATGTTGTCAGCCTGTTGCTCCACAATTACCCTCATTATGACCTTAAAGAAAAAGACAATCCGGAATCATTTAACCGCCTTGTAAGGAAATTCAAAGTGCACCCGAGGTTTTCAATAGGGTACCGCAATACCATGAACTGGGAAAAATTCAAGCAGGGCGAGATTTATTCAGTTCATGACGGACTTGATTACAGCGAACCATATCGCAAGCCTGAGTATGGGATCATGCAGGGTTTTGATTTCAGGCTGTATGGATGGGCTGAGCTTGAATTTGACGGTGATATTTCGCTGAATTGCGATCTAACGTTGAAATGGGCAGAATTTGAGCGAAATATCGGCGGACCTGAATTTAACCTGAATTTCACAGAATCTGACAATTATATTGAGATCCCGGTTTATCTGAAAAAATATTTCCATCCGTGGAAGAATATCCTGCCTTATATCACCGCGGGAGCAGGCTGGCTATATATGACCGGGGCAACAGGCAAGGTGACGGTAAACTATGAGAACAGTGATCCCAGTATTACGACAGGGGATATGGGGATGCTTGATATGAGGAACAGGCATACTTTTGAATGGATCGCAGGGACAGGAATCGGCTACAAGCTTAAAAACTTCAGGCTTTTCCTGGATGTAAGGTATTACGGGGGATTGAAAAGCTTTACAAATCCGGAAAAAGGTCTGAACAACGAAATACTTGTAAACGATTATTTCTACATTGATAATCCGGTCAGATTGAATCAGTTTGAATTAGGGGCGTCAGTCTCCTTTACTTTTATAAATTCGGTGAAACGGATCAGGCGCTGAGCCGGACCCGGGATTTGTCACTTTTTTACTGCACGCTTTCCCTTTTCCCTCACCCTGCTGACCTCTCTGGCAGTAACAGGTGTAGCCTTATTACCAAAGTTACTGCGGATATATGTCAGTATTTCGGCAATCTCCGTATCGGTCAGGTAATTCATTGCAGGCATTACCTGTGCATAGATTTCTCCCTCTGTATCAGCTGGCTTTTGGGAACCGGAAAGGATAATTTTTATCAGTTCATCTGCCGGCTCCGATATTTTTTTAGTCCGGTTTAAAGCCGGGAACATACCCGGAACTCCGGATCCGTCAGCCTGGTGGCAAACAAGACAATGCTTTGCATATAATGCTTTCCCCTCACCGGATGGTTTTTGAGAACAGGCATGGATGCAGGCGATATTTGTAAATATCAGTAAGAGAGCAAGTTCTGTCCTATGCATAATCATTTAAAAGAAATTTTCCAGATCCGGCCCTCCCTTGAATCGGAAATATAAAGTGAACCATCGGGGCCCTGAGCCAGTCCCATTGGCCGGAAGCGGGCATCATTCGGACTTTTGACATGACCGGTGCCGGCAAATCCGTCTGCAAAGATCTCATAATCACCTGATGGTAATCCGTTTCTGAAGGGAACAAAGCATACATAATAGCCTTCCTGTTCAAGGGGGGCGCGGTTCCACGACCCGTGAAAAGCAATAAAGGCGCCATCTTTATATTTTGCGGGGAACATGTCACCCGTGTAGAAGAGCAGGTCGTTTGGTGCTGTATGTCCGGGGAATGCCATTATCGGGCCTTTGGCATCCGCACATCTCCCGGTTGCCGTTTTATTTCCTCCGTATTCGGGGGCCAGCAGTTTTACTTTCCTGATATGATCGTAATAACAATAAGGCCATCCGAAAAAATCGCCTTCTTCGACCAGGAAGAATTCCTCAGCCGGCAGCTCGGCGTTTTCCTTATCAGTATACATGTCAGGATAAAGTTGCGACAACTGGTCTCTGCCATGCTGCACAACATATAACTTATTATTTGTATGATTCCAGGCCAGGGCAATTGAGTTCCTGATCCCCGATGCATAACGGTGCCCATCTCTCACCTGATCCTGTCCCTGAACATTATCGCTGAACCTCCAGATGCCTGCATGCCTTTCGAGTTGAGGACAGGGATCAAGCCCCGGGGTCCCGGGTATTCTGTCGGGCATTGTACAGGCATTGGATGGTGCGCCAACATTGACGTAAAGATTTCCCTGACCATCAAGGGCAAATGTTTTGTCGGCATGCGGCCGTTGCTTGAGGAAACCGCCGGCAATAAGGACCGGAGCTGAAGCCGGGATCAGCTCTCCGGGTATAAGAGGTACACGCCATACCTCCTCAAAGTTGCTGAAGTAAAGGAAATCGCCCGCCAGCTCAATACCTGTTGTACGTGTATCAGCAAAGTAAACGATTGAATCGGCAGAGCCGTTGCCGTCTTTATCACGGAGCGCAACAATACCTTTCCCGTCCCTGAGTTCCCTGAGTGCAAGATAGATATCCCCGTTTTCACGCACTGCAATATGTCTGCCGGGACCCAGGTTATCGGCAACTATTATTGATGAAAATCCTTCGGGAAGTATCAATCCTCCATCCTGCGGAACATTTATATTCCCTGAACCTTTTCGCTGGCACAATCCCGAAATACTTATCAATCCCGAGAATACGCCTAAAAGCAGTAATTTCTGTGGTATTATCATGATCTGATCTGTTGATTGTTTAAGGGCTGTTAATATATTAACAATCAGAACCTGAAATAGTTTACTTGCGGTGCTTTAAAATGCTCATTATGTGCACTATACTGATTATTTATCAAGCATAAGACTGAATATTCCTTTATTGCGGTAAGATCTGAATGATCCTCCCGGGATTTTCAACAGATACATAAATTGATCCGTCAGGCGCCTGAACAACATTTCTTACCCTGCCCTCACTTAATAAAACAAATTCCTCTGTTATCTTATTATTATTCACCACACATCTATAGAGCTTATGGGAGGCAAGACCGGTGACCAGCAGGTTACCTTTCCAGGATTTAAATTTGTCGCTGGTAATAAAGGTCATTCCGCAAATTCCAATTGAAGGCGTCCATGTATAGAGTGGCGGAGTGATACCTGCTGCAATATGGCCTGATGAAATGGGGGCGCCATCATAATTTACCCCTATGGAATAAACAGGCCAGCCATAGTTTGCACCTTTGATAATGATATTGACTTCATCGCCGCCTTTGGGACCATGTTCAGTTTCCCAGATTTCACCTGTTTCAGGATGTAATATTAATCCCTGAGGATTTCTGTGCCCATATGAATAAACCGAGGTTGGTCCGGTATTCCCGGTTAAAACCGGATTTTCAGCAGGGATAGTGCCATCATCCTTCAGCCTGTGAATTTTTCCCCAGGATGATTTTGGATCCTGGGCATTTTTATTTGTGGCATTAGGACCACCATAACTATTTGTGCCACCTTCCCCTACACTCAGAAACAGATATTTATTGTTATCGAATACGATGCGGCTTCCATAATGTCCATACCAGGTGTTTGAACCGTTGGTCGAAAAAATATTTTCGATATTCTGAACCTGGTTATTTGTTATTTTGAAACGGATCAGTTTTAGCTGAGCACCGCCTCCCGGATTTGATGTAGCATAGGATGCATATATCCAGCCATTATTTGAATAATCAGGGTGTACACTGATATCCAGTAATCCGCCCTGTCCGGAAGACAGAATTGCCGGGAAACCAGTAATCTCCGTAATTGTTTCCCCGGATTTTCTATATACTTTCCCTCGCTTCTCAGTGAAGATCAGATCACCATCCGGAAGGAAATCCATCCCCCAGATTATTTCATATCCGGTCAGAATGGTTTCGATATTTACAGTGGGATCTTCAGTTTGGGTTCCTGCAGGCTCTTTAGTACATGAGTGCACGAAGAGAAGACTTAAAGTCAATAATATTAACATTTTATTGTCCATTTACGTTGTGAAACAAAATACCGGATGATTAAGTTCATTGAAAGGGGAATCTCTTCCTGCAGATCTGCAAAGTTTTCATTAATTTTGATAATGCATCTTACAAATTACAAATAACCGGGTACTGTTATAATTACTTAAATAATCTGATTATGAAAAGCTTCTCGTTATCATTAACAATATCGGTCCTTATCATCTTAACAGGCTGTAGTGCTGAAAAAGAACCAGTTATAGTAAATTTTGAGGGAGAAGTATCAGAACAGAAGTGGGCAATAAAAGATTTAAATCCTGATTTACCTTCAGATTGGTCGTCTTTCGGATTTCTCACGTTTGAATTAAAGTCAACCACCACCCAACGGTTTGATCTCAAGCTTTATGATACGGCAGGAATACGCAGACTAACAATACAACCTTTTCAGGGTCCGTGGATTCGCGCTTCGATTCCACTTGTCCATTTCAGAACAAGGAACACAAAAGGGATGGATCTGGCGGCAATTGGCAAGACTGCACGTCCGGGGTACTGGATCGGATTCTCAAGCGCTGTCGGATCAATCAGTAAGGTAGATTCGTTGGGAGTGTCAATGAGGCTTCCTATCGGATCTCCGGTGCTCGAAATCCGAAATGTTCAGCTTACAATGAACCCCATGGATACCATTTTTGGTCCCGTTCCGCTGGTTGATGAGTTTGGTCAGTGGATCCCTGACGAGTGGCCCGGGAAAGCTAAAACATTTGAGGATCTGAGAAAAGCATGGGATGACGAAGATAAAGCTCTGCTGCCGGGAGATTTCAACACTTCACAGTATGGTGGATTCCTGGAAACCAAAGTAAAATCAACAGGATTTTTCCGTGTAGAGCAGATCGATGGCAAATGGTGGTTTGTTGATCCTGAAGGTTACCTCTTCTTCTCAACAGGATCGACAGGCATTGGGCCGAGGTCTGAATTCTCACGGATAAAAGGAAGGGAATACATTTTCACCTTAATGCCTCCCGGCGAAGAAATATCTTCAGCAAGCGGAATGGCGGGCCAGCCCGCTAATCCTTCTGCACGGCCGGCCACATCTTTTATCAGCTGGAATCTTTACCGCCGTTTCGGAAATGAATGGTATCAGAAATGGATGGATTTCACTGTCAGGCGCATGGATAACTGGGGCCTCAATACAATTGCAAACTGGTCGGATGCCACAATCGGCGGAAGCGGGCGGAAAGCTTACGTGGCAACTCTTCGTGGATGGGGGATCGAGACCGGGGTAATGGGTATGCCTGATGTTTATGATCCTGGTTATGAAAAATCAGTTGATGATGCGGCGTCCAGTCAGTGTACCCCGCGAAAGAATGATCCTTTCCTTCTCGGATATTTCATTGGTAATGAACCGGCATGGCCAAACAGGGAAGAGGAGTTTGTCAACGTAATTCTATCGGGTGACGATACACCGATGAAGACGGCGCTTAAACAATTCCTTGAAAAGGGAGATACCCCCGAAAATCGTAAAGCATTTGTGCATGCAACCTATGCTAAATTCATAAATATAGTCAATTCTGCGATCAAAAAACATGATCCAAATCATCTTAATCTTGGTCTGAGGTTCGGAGGTTCAGCCCCTGATGTCATCATAAAAGCGTCAAATGGATTTGACGTATTCAGTTTTAACAGTTACGGTTATACGGTCAATCCCAATATAATTAAAAGGATTTCGAAACTGACAGGACTGCCGATGATAATCGGAGAATTTCATTTCGGAGTACCCGGACGCGGACTTGCTCCCGGACTGGCACAAACATCAAATCAGGAGGAACGGGGAGTTGCCTATCGGTATTATGTCGAAAATGCTGCGGCAAATCCGGCAATTATCGGAACTCATTGGTTTCAGTGGATCGATCAGCCGCCAACCGGCCGTAATGATGGTGAAAATTACAATATCGGTTTTGTTGATGTTACTGATCGTCCTTATAATGAGCTGGTTAACGCAGCAAAAGAAACATTCGGAAGAATTTACAATATACATTCCGGAAAAGAGTCACCGGTAACCAGGGAAGCATTGAGGCAACAGAATTAAGACTTTATGAATTTTTCCTGATTCTGAGCCAGACTATAAAGCCCGATATCAGAATAAACAAAACTATCAGACCTGTCAGGGGAACGATCAGGACATAAAAATCTCCGATGACCGGCTGGTATATTCTTCCCGTGTGAATCTCGAGGGCTACATTCCACAACGACATGGGTGTTTTATCTATCACGTTCCCGGGTAGCGGCGGAAAGCTTTCAGATCCGCTGATCATCCCCGCCCCGGAAGTGTAATCAAAGTAGAATTCCCGGTCCTTATAATCACTTGTGAAACCTGAAATCAGGAAGTCGCCGATGGGCCGACCTCTTTCAGAAGGCGGTAAGTATTTCTGCTTCTTTATGTAATCAAATATTTCCCCGTCTCCGGAGTTCCATTCAAAAAGACCTTCAAAGGAGCCAACCAGGTATGTATCGGTGCCGGTCTTTTCAAGAACATTAACTCCCATTATGCTTGCAGGTGGTTGATGGATGAACTTCTTAAGATCAGTGTGAAAATTATCATCGGAATAATAAAATCCTTCGGAAGTTGCAACAACGAATCTGTCCCTTTCCCGGTCATAAGTGATCCGCCGCAACTGATCAAACCATGGATTGACGTCCGCAAGTTCGGTGAAAGGGATCTTATTGACCTTCGAATATGCGATCAGAGCCAGAAGAGGCGGACGAAGGAACATGCCTGTGAGAGTATTCAGGATCAGCAGGATAATAGTTATCCATCCCAGCTTATTATGCCATTTGATATTCCACCTGTTCGATCTCTTCAGTCTTGCCTTTAAATCTGCCGGTTTAGTCTCCTTTTTTAAAATGGTCTTATTTACAAAAACAATAAAACCGGTGATAGTCAAAAAGGCAAAGACAAGGCCTGCAAAATCAACAACGAGTTTGCCGGCCAGACCATAAATTTCGCCGCTGTGAATTACCCATAAAGTCTTAAAAAGGCCTACTTTATTATCATATCCTTCGGGAGGAGGGAGCTGTGAAACGCTGAATTTCTTAAGATCTCCGGTCTTAAGCAGTAATGAACGGGTAAGCAGGTAAACCGTGTCATCTATCTGAATAATATCCGTTATGTTCTTATCCCTGACAGGAAGAGTGGCTGCAATCCATTTATTCTGTTCCGGTTCAAGGGTATAAAGTCCGGACAATGCTCCTGCAACAAGTTTATTGCTGGAGGTCCTTATGATCCGGAAGATCTTATGGTTGTCAATACCTTTTGGAAACCCTGAATTAAAGTCTGTAAACCTGAAGAAGCTGCTGTCAGTAAGCCAAATACCGATATTACCATATACCAGTATACTGTCGGCGGATAGTTTCAGGGTGGATCTGACAGCGGCATTGTTCCAGTTATTATATCTGTAAACTGCGGGAAGCAGTTTTCTATTTACATCAATTGATGAAAAAACTTTACGGTGATTCAGAATTATTCCTGAAAAGACATAAGATAAAATGATCAGGGCATAAATAATTCCTAACCATTTGTGGTACTTTCTGAAGAACCTCATCATTTAAGATCGGGATTAGCTGGTTGACAAACATCAGGTTGTTATTGCACTTCCTGATATTTCAACATTAAAACCGGCCGGATTGTTGTGTTATGTTTTTTAATTCTCCGGGTATTTAAAAGATTTCTCCGGATATTTCAGCAGGAGATCGTCCAGGGACAATGCCAGGTTGTTACTGAATAGTCAGAGAGTGCCCGTACCGATTGTGCCGACCTGTCAGGTGTAATTTAGTAGCTGATACAGAGCAATTTATTG
>Ga0105101_10000910_pt1 | contig 12714 bp, 7 predicted proteins | sample PPLLak21cMay2015_2_FD_87037 | JGI IMG/M metagenome (GOLD analysis project Ga0105101, IMG submission 87037) | Freshwater sediment microbial communities from Prairie Pothole Lake near Jamestown, North Dakota, USA - PPLs Lake P8 Core (1) Depth... | ecosystem: Environmental > Aquatic > Freshwater >... | reverse complement strand
CGGTTGCACATTCTCAGGCAATGATTCTTGACGGATTCCCGGCAGAACTAAAACCGCTGATCCAGCCAATCGATACCTGGTTTGAGAACAGGAGACTGGCGCTGGCCTTTGAGGTAAAAACCGGAGGAGGGAAATTGATGGTTTGCAGTATCGAACTGAAAGAGAACCTTTCAGAAAGGCCTGTGTCCGGACAACTTCTTGCATCGATCATTAAGTATATGAACAGCAATTCGTTCAACCCTGAGATAAAGGTTGAAATGGATAAAATTGAAGATCTTATGACGGACTGACCGGTATTTCAGGCTGGCATCAACTCAATCTTTTTACTAACCACTGACAGGTTTTCAAGCAACATCTCTTCTGTTTTGATTCCGGAGATAACTGCAGACAGATCGGGATTTTGTAAAGCCCACAAATAAGCTTTGACCGGTAATTTCATGTCGCCAGGTATTATCCGGTTCAGTTTCTGTATTCTCCATTCAGGGACAGGAACCTGCTGAGGGTCGTAAGGTGTCGATACAGCCATGGCAGCTTTCATTGCTATTGTACCAATATTATTTTCTTTTGCTCTCTTAAGGACATGATCCATAAATCCATAAACAATGACATTATATGCCAGCATTACCAGATCAAAATGACCCGCATCAATTGCTCTGTTTAAAAGTGCAGCCATGTTGTGATGAGTTGAAAATCCAAGAAATCTCACCTTCCCCTGTTTTTTCAGTTCATTAAAAGCTTCAATAATAAATGGATTATTTATTTCGCTTATACTTGTCGCAGCATGGGGGCAATGAATAACGTCAAAATAGTCAGTCCCGACTCTCTTTAACGACTCTTCAACAGAGTTTATTATGAGTTTTTTGAATTCCGAATTCCCTTCCACTTTTTCACCATACTCCTCCATCATGGCATCGCCCAGGAATACTCCGTCGAGCTGGCGGGGTTGCCCGGGCCAATAGACGAGGAAATACCCCGGCTTCTCTATACCGCACTCCTTTCGCATTTCCAGTGCTCTTTTTTGGATCGACTCCTTTTTTGATGGTGACAGGGTATCGAATATCTCACGATAGAGCCTGTTCCTCAGGGATGGGAAAGGACTTATTTTTGTAGCAAGAAAGACCTTTTCTCTCTTTGAGGAAGTATCGAAGACTTTTCCCAGGGCTGTTTCAGAGGCTCCTCTGCCATACTGGGGTGCCGTATCAAAATAATTAATACCCCTTTCAATAGCAATCTCTATTGGTCTGACATTTTCAGGTGTGATTCTTTCACTGCCAAAGACTAATTCCGAAACCATTAATCCTGTTCTTCCAAGTTGCCTGTATGCCATGCCATCCTGTTTATTGCGCCATTCAGGTTTTACTTTCTGATCTGCAGGTTCAGTTTTATTCTGCCAGATACCGGTATTATGACCTGTAATAAATGGAATTGATAAAGCTGCAAGGGAACTTTTTTGCAGAAATTCCCTCCGTCCGATTGCCGCTGTTGATTTCTTTCTATTCATTTATTTTAAGTTATTGATAGTTAGCAGGATCACTAATTTTAAATAATAACCCGCTGAACAAAATTCAACGGGTTATAATTTTAACAAATAATTTCAATTAAACAAAGTGTATAATCCTCAATTCCCCCATCCCGGGTTTTGCCCCAGATTTGGATTAAGAGTTAATTGACTTTCCGGAATAGGCCACAGGTAATCGCGATTAAGGTTGAACTGGTAGCCATTTGGATAAATATTCTGGTACATATCCAGGTATCCGTTCTCATCAACGGGAAGATTGTGAGGCCAGAGAAACTGAGCAGCTTTGGCGCCTTTAGGTCTCTTGCCGACAAGCTTACTCATGGCAGCCCATCTCATAAGGTCATCCCAGCGGAAACCTTCTCCTGCAAGTTCAACCACGCGTTCACGCCTGACCTCATTGATAAGAGGAGATAATTCAGGGTATACTGCCTTCGGATCATCCGGAACATTAGAGAGCATCAGATGCGGCATACCGACCCTGTCCCTTAGTTCATTGATTGAAATATCCAGATCCTGCTGAGTTATTGTCCCCAGCTCTGCCTTAGCCTCTGCATAATTGAGCAACGCTTCAGCATACCTGTAATGCGGTACAGGAGTATCCTCATACTGGCTGTCATGATATTTGTAATATTCATAGTATCTCTTTCGGAACTGATATCCGGTGCCATTGCTGTTAAGCACATTTCTGAATATATAGTCTGTGAAGACCCAATCATAATAATGATAAGTACCATCTTCATAGATCTGCCAGATATCATCCTGATTGAATATGAACTGATCAAACCTGGGATCACGATTCATCGTTTCATCTTCAATTGTATTATCGCCCATATACAACGGACTCATGGAAATTGGTAATCCGTCCTTGCACAGGAATTGATCAACAAGATCTTTAGGAGGTCCAAAACTATTCATAAAAGCTTGTATATAAAGATATCTATGGGAATGTATTTCCAGCGCAATGTCCATCTTGGACCATCTCATGATTTCAGGATGGTTGGTGAAATCCCGCCAGTTAAAATTATAGTAAAAATCATTTGCGGTATCGCCGGTTGACCATACCTGGTAAAGATCAGAGTCAATTATTTCCTTTGCAGCCGCAGCAGCCTTGGTTAAATATTTGTCCGGGTTGGGATTAGCGGCACCAAACACAGTACCGGCATGATATTTTTCCCATGTGCCCTCATAAAGGGCGATCCTTGATTGCACAAGAAGGGCAAGCCATTTAGGTAAGCGGGAGTACCCGTTACCCTTTTCAGCCATGCAATACATGGCAGCAGTGTCAAGATCCGCAATTATCTTGTCAGCGATCAGGTTTCTTGGATCCCTTGTTCCGTAGAGCTCCTCAGATTCCATTGTAAGAACATCATCGATCCATTGTACATCGCCGAAATTCCTCAGCAGCACATAATAATACCATGCCCTGAAGTAATGTGCCTCCCCGACGGCCTGTTTGATACTGTTGAAATCACCTTCAAATTCCCTTGCTTTTTTTATTACATAGTTAGCACTCCTTACATTTCCATAACTGTAACCTGGACCGTCATTAATTGTCGATTGTCCTGCTATACGGGTAGGCATACTATTTGTGCTGGTTTGAACATCAGTACCATTATCCCTTAAGGATTCTGAAGTCGTCCAATCGCCTGTGGTAGTATGAAACCCATTAACGTAGACTGTAAAATCTCCCGGGGATTTGAAAAAACTTACTTCTGAAACCACATCCAGAGGTTCCCTGTCGAGCCAATCTTCACATGAATAGAAAATTGTACAAAACCCGATCAAGCATATAATTAATTTTTTATAGTTCATGATTTCGATTTTTTAATTAATCATTAAAAAGTAATGTTTAGACCGAGTGAATACAGTCTGGCGAGCGGATAGATCCTGAAATTTGAATCCGAAGCAATTATTGACTCAGGTTCAAATGCTTTTGGCAACGGCGACAATGTGAGCAGGTTCTCCCCGGTAAAGAAGACTCTCAGACTGTGGATAGGTGTTCTGTCTGCAATTCTTTGCGGGAGAGTATAGCCTAACTGAAGATTCTTCAACCTGAAATATGCTGCATTCTCAAGAAACCTGGTCTGTGTCTGAACGTTTTTGACCCGTTCATTTGAAGTGTAAGGTTTGGGTAAAAAAGCATCGGTATTGGGCCCGAGGAAATTAGTTTCATCAGCAGGCCTCCAATAGTCAAGCGCATACGAATCCTGAGCATAAAAAGTATTGGCATAACTGGTAGTTGTCCCCCACCAGCATTCCGCATTATAGTAAGGGAAAAAAGTTCTCTTGCCGATACCCTGCCAGAACATGCTGAAGTCCAGGCTCTTCCATGTTACTCCGCCGATAAGGCTGAGTTGATACCTGGGTGAAGTATTGGCGATCACTGACAGATCCCCGTGATCATCGAGTGTATTTAATCCCGGGTCGATCTTTTCGTCATCGTTCAAATCTTTATATACTATATCGCCGGGTCCCCATTTTGAAAAATAATAAGATTGATCCGGCATTTCTTCGCCGTCTTCCTGAATTATCCTGTCGGTTGTAAGTCCCCACAGATCACCAACTTTTCTCCCCACGTACCAGCTGCCCAGACTGCCTGTTTCATTCACGTATTCCAGTATTTCTGTCTGGTAGTCGCCGAGTCCGAATCTTACATTATATCCAAGTTCGTTGATCCTGTCGCTCCAGCCCAGCGTTAATTCGAAACCGGTGGTTCTTAACTTTGCATTGTTGGAAGCAGGTGCACCGGTCCCCAGAACGGAAGGAAGCTGTATCGAAGGCCCCATCATGTCTTTGGTTGTTCTGCTGTACATGTCAAACTCCAGGGAGAGACGGTCATTCAGGAAACCTGCTTCAAGCCCCACATTGGATGTTAAAATTGTTTCCCATGTTAAATTTTCAGGTTTTAAACCAGGTATAGTTGCGTAGCTGGGACGAACACCGTCTATAATACGTTCCAGCAAAGGGTATACGGGTACCTCATTAAGATACAGATAACTCTCAGCATTCGGATTTTCTACATCTATCCATGCCTGAGAGATATTCTGGCGCTCAGCAGCCTTGACGAGATTCTGATTTCCCAGTGTACCATAAGATACTCTTAGTTTCAACCGTTGAACATAGGGTTGAATTGGTTCCCAGAAATCTTCCCTTGAGATATTGTATCCCACTGAAGCTGAAGGGAAAAATCCCCATCTGTGACCCTTTTCAAATCTTGACGAACCATCATAGCGGGCGCTGAGTTCCAGCAGGTATTTTTCATTGAAGTTATAATTGATACGCCCGAATATTCCCTGTGTGGCCCAGTGATATATAAGATCATCAACTTCCTTTGTCCCAAGGGCTGAAGATATTGCATTAACCTCAGCGGTAATCAAACCATAACCTGTTCCTGTAAGTTTTCTGTTATGGAAATAGTCCTGTTCATAACCGGCCATTACTGAGAAGTAGTGTCCTGCTATTGTTTTCTCATATTTTGTATAAGCTGTAAAAACCTCATAATGGCCCATTTGCAGGGTTTCAATAATACCCGACTGGGATGCACCTATGTTGGTGAAACTACCGTTTGCATTTTCTACCATAACCGGCTTCAGATCATTTGTACTTACTCCGGATGATAACATATAGTTATATCTGACGGTCGTCGTCCAGCCTTTTAAAGGTTCCAGCACAGTGCCAAGAGAAAACTGTGCTGTATTATTGTCGGTTTCCATTCTTCCGCCGTTTCTCATTGCCACTTCAATGGGATTGGCAAGGGTGCCATTAAGATTGTATCTGTGAGTGTTAGGAAACAAAATAAGATAATGCATCCAGTAACCGCTTCTGTCTCCCCAGACACCCCCGTTGGGATAATCCCTTAAAGCCTTGACGTATTTTGCGCTGAAATCAAATGTTGCCCAGTCGGTAACTTTTGTTTTGACATTTCCCAGGACATTAAATCTCTTATACTTATCATTGCCCCAGGTATACATACCGGGCTGGTCCTGAAATCCGACTGAGGTGTAGTATTGAGTATTTTCAGTTCCACCTTCCAGGTTAAGATTATGTTTTTGCTCATAGGAATTCGAGTAATACATATCTGACCAGTTATAATTCGCATTTGCCATCCATCTCCCTCTCCATTGGTTATATGGCGGGTCATCCGGATTGTATTCAGTAGTGTATGTACCATCAATATAACCCTTGATCCTTTGGACCATTTCATCTGGCATAATGGGTGTAAGGCCGGCATTGATCCTACCCTGGTTCAGTGCAATGGCATATGTATAGGAATCTTCCATCTGAAGAACATAAGTAGGTTCCTTGAGCGAGATGATATTGCTGTATGTTACTCTCATCGCCTGGTTCTTTTTCCCTGTTTTTGTAGTGATCAGAACTACTCCAAAGGCTGCACGCGAACCATAAACAGCCGAAGCCGAAGCATCTTTTAATATAGTCACATTTTCAATGGTTGCAGGATCAATCAGGTTCATATCCATTTCAACCCCGTCAACCAGGACAAGAGGTGATGTATTGCCTGAAAGTGATCCAACTCCCCTGATCTGCAGTTTTTGTTTGGCTCCCGGTTCACTTCCGCGGTCCCCCATCGTGATAAGCATGCTTGGTTCCTGTCCCTGTAAAAGCTGACTGGTCTGTGCTGCAGGCCTGTTTGCCAGTTCTTCGCCTGTAATTACATCCACGGCACCTGTCAGGTTTATTCTTTTCTGGGTGCCGTATCCCACTACAACTACTTCTTCCAGGCCTGTCAATTCGGCTTCAAGTTTCACATTCACAACAGATTTCCCTTCAATCGGAACTTCCAGGGTCTTGTATCCAACAAAGGAAAAAACAAGGGAAGCACTCATGTCAGAGACGCTTATTGAGAATTTTCCTTCAGGATTAGTGATCACGCCCTGAGTTGTGCCTTTAACAATTATATTCACACCAGGCATGGTTTCGCCGGTCTGACTGTCAGTAACTATTCCTGTGACAGTCTGTTGCAGAAGAGGGTCAGCCGCGTATCCTTGCAAAAATCCTCCAAACAGGAAAAATGCAATAATACACATGATTACAAAAGGTCTTTTCAGAGGATCAAAGAATAATTCTCTGAAAGTGTTGTTTTGTTTCATAACTTTTAGAGTGTTTTAAGGTTAATAAATACAGAAAGTGATTTTTTAGATAAATCGCCGGAGTAAATTCCTTATTGTAATAATTAAGGACCATTGATCATTTTAATGGTTTCTCAGACCTTGGTGTTGTTGAAAAGATCCCTTAAAAAATGTTAAAGAGATAAATTTATACTTTATTAACAGGCAAATCAAATTTTCATCCGAATATAATTTATTTTTAAAGGTCGGATGGAACCGCACATGATTGAAAATGAATTATTTTCTTACTTGTTTGTGATTGGGCTCAATCATGTGGGTTTCATAAAAGGATTTTCTATTTTTTAACCAAACCAGGGGCGGATCCGTGTTTTGGCTTTTTCGAAGCTCTGTATTGCAAGATTTACATTCTCAACGATCTGGAAATCGAACATGCCCACTTCAATAAAATCGGCTCCATTGTCAAAAGCCCACTGGAAACCCTCTTTAGGGTGAATGGCGCCACCTGCGAGCACCTTGAATCCTACAACCGGCTTTTGAGTTTTTTGAACATACTCTATCGTTTTTTCAGGAAACAGACACCACATATTGTCGTGAAATTCATTGTGATCTTCACTTATATTCCTCCATATTAAAGGATAATAACGGTTTTCCCTTGGAATAGCAGACCAGTACTTATCGTGATGCATGGTTTTATAATAAAAGTCGGGTTCTATGCCTGCCTCATCGCAGGCAATTAATACCTGAACAGAATGAGCTCCAAGACCCGCAGGATAGCCTTGTCGTTTTATGTGATTTATGCATTTCGCTACAACATCGATATCCCCTTCACGCACCCTGTTGTCGCATGCGGCACCCTGAATAAGAATATAATCCACTCCCTGATCGATTGCTCTGTCGACCTGGCTGTAGATATCTTCTTTTGTGGGAACTACATTGATCCAGGTCTGGAAATTGCTGCCGTAAATTTTCCTGTAACGGGTTAACAGAGGTGTTAAATAAAAAAGATTAATCCCGGCTTTTTCAGCCAGAACATAGGTTTCAATTATTTTTCTTTCAGTGTTATAAGCTCTGAAAAGGGAACGGGAATAAAGCAGGTCCCTGGCATGGGCAGTTCCCGACAGGATATTTTGGCCCAGAATTAACCGGCTGACCGGTGGCTTCCCTTTCACCAGGTTGCCCATTGGCATAACTCCTTTTAATTCACTTAATGACTTCTGATCCAATGTAAATGTACTTCCTGAAAAGGCATCAGTACCCGTGTACTTTTTATTACTCGTAAAAGCCCAGGCAAAACCTCCGAGAAAAGGCAGAAAAGCAAGATGCTTCAACAGGTCACGGCGGCTTTGCAAATCTCCGGTTTCAACAGCTGAAAGCTGAGGTTTCCGGCTTTTCATGCGGGAAGGCAAACGTACCCGGAACTTCAGCTTTTTCAGAAGGCTCCGGACACCAATGTCAAGGGTACAGGGGAAGAGCGCCAGAATAACAAGTGCTGCCAGTTCTATGAACGTTTTATCAAACAATAAATAATGGCCCTCCTGAGGAACACCAAAATTATAACCCTGAAACGGCGGATATGCAATATAATAAAAGAACAACATTAATATTCCTGCATATACCGCTGTACGGGCAAAAATACCAAGAAACAATCCTGTTCCTATCAGAATCAATCCCCACACATTCAGAAAATTGACAACATCAAGAATTGTCGGGTCAGAGGCCATTGCATGAAAGAATCCTGACAACAGACCGCGGGTATTGATCAGGTAACTTTCAGCAGACCAGCCGGGATCAATCAACTTAATTATACCTTCATACAGAAGATGCCACCCGATAATGATGCGCAGAATTATAAGACCCCATTGACGGTAAAAGGCCAATTGGGAAGTATTTCGTGATCCTGTCATAATAAGATGGTTTTATTTGGACAAACAAATATTATCTACTAAAACAGCCCTGGTAATTCAGATTTCAAAAAATAATTTTCTTCTATATCAGGTTAAAGTTATAAACTTTACCCTTTAAACTTTTAAAATTCATGTACTTTGTGAATCCTTCGGGTAAACCTTTGAGTGACTTTGTGGTAAAAAAAAATTTAACCACAAAGGATCACAAAGGCTTTCACTAAGGAACACAAAGGAATACAATAAATAAGAATTAAACAGGTTAAAGTTCATAATTTAAATATCTTCTTAAAATTTATCAGATCACCCCCTTTCCCGTTTCCCATAAGGGGGAAAAGCTATATTCACCGGAAATGTTTAAAATGATTTATATCTTTTTTATATGATGTAATCGAAATTTTTTTATATTTTTCCATCTTTAAAGTAAATCTAAGCAATCATGAGAAAGGATTATTCGCGCAGAAAATTCATTAAGCAGACATTAGGTGCAGGTGTTGCAATTGCCGGTGCACAACTGGCTTTTTCTGAGGTTTCCTGTTCGGGAAAGCAGGTTAAAAATCAATACAACCCAAAAGGATTGCCGACTGCTGTTCTTGGAAGTACCGGAGTTGTGATTCCCAGGATTGCCATAGGCCTGGGGAGCAGGTTCCTCAATATCAAGACATTGGAAGAGGCTATTGAGATGTGCAATTATGCCCTTGACAACGGATTATATTACTGGGATACAGCTCATTCCTATGTAAATAATGCCACCGGAGCAGTAAGTGAAGAAAGGCTCGGGCATATTATTAAGGACAGGAGAAAAGAGATCTTTCTGTCGACAAAGATCGCTGCACGTGAAACAGATGCGGCAAAAGCCCAGATTGAACTGAGTCTCAAAAGGTTGCAGACCGACCACCTGGATATGATGAAGATACATTCAGTTACGACACCCGAGGATGTATCTAATATCTGCAAAACGGGCGGAGTGCTTGACCTGTTCTCAAAAATGAAGGAAGAAGGCGTTACACGGTTCATCGGATTCTCCGGACATGCCAGCGCCCAGGCATTGAAAATGATGATCGATACAGGCAGGTTTGACAGTATGCTGTTCGCAATGAATCATTATGCCGGTCCAAGCGACACCAGGCAGGAGGTTGTGATTCCTGCCGCAAAGGAACGGGGAATGGGTATTATGATGATGAAATCTGTCAGGCCCAAGGAGACTATCCAGGGTATCGATATCCGGGAACTGGTGAGGTTTGCACTGTCACTTGAAGGACCGGACGGGCTGGTTGTCGGCATGGATAGCAGGAAAGTTGTTGATTCTGACCTGGAGCTTCTGCGGAATTTCAAGCCTATGAATGTCGAGGAGAAACGGAAATACGCAATGTTATTATCTCCATTTTTCCGTCACGAAAACCTTCCGTGGATGGCCACGGATTACCATGACGGGAACTGGAGCTGATCTGACCTGATCAATTACATTTTGCCGCATCCGGCATCTTACATATAATCTGAACATTCTTCGGGGCAGCAGATCTGTGGAAATCTGCGAAATCCGAGGGGAAGTAATTTCTTTGTGTTCCCGCAGATCTGCGAAGATTTTCACAGATTTTGCACAGATCCGTTAAATTTTCGAAACTGTGGTAAAAAGGTTACTTTTGGATTAAACAAAAAATCCAATCATGAAATCTTTAATGAAATTCTCTCCGATTATTGCTGTTCTGATTTGCCTGTTGCAGTTTGGTATTGTTAAAGCCCAGAACCTGAATGACTACCAGTATAAAGGCTCACTGGACATAATGTCAAACAGCGTCCAGAATGATTTCCAGTTCAACGGATACACCAACCACTGGTGGAATGAATACAAAAAGTGGTTCAGATACGGAAACCTTTATAAGATCAGCATCCCGGATGTGGAAAAGAAAATAGCAGAGAGCAGGATCGACCTGGCTGAGGATATGAAAGTCCCCGGTTTGTGGATGCAGGAAGGATTCCTGATGAACTGGCTTGCTGAGCCGGGCACTACACTTGACAATCCTTCCATGCAGCAGCTTGTTGAGGCTTCAAACAAGGGCAACGTGCTTGTTTTAGCAGATCCTTCTGCAGAAACAGGAAGGAGTATCATGGAGAAATATAAGGGTAATGATCCGTGGAAACAGACATTAAAAAGCTATCAGTTCAATGATCCCTCATTAATAAAAATAGATGCATTCATTCTTGAAAACGGCAACCGGAAAATATTTGTCATTGCATCAGCCGATCCCGCTTCACGATTAAAAATTAAGGAACTGATGGATGACACAAAGAAAGTTGTGTCCACATATGATATGCATAAAGGATGGTTTGGAACTGAGACACTACTAAAATCTGTTACATGCACTCCCGGGCACCCGCTTGAAATTATCGGAAAGGGAATGAATGAAGGAAATACTTGGTTTGTCTTCAGCGGGTATATGGACTTCTTTATGAAAAATGAACTTGCAGACTGGCTTTCAAGGACCAGGATGCCGGTTGTGGCTGATGTGGGATTTTCACCCATTTTTGGACTGGATGACTATGACGGACTGCAGGTGCAGGACATGCAGACAAGGCAATCGTGGATTGATTTTGCGCATAAGAAGAATGGGTTTGTTTTCCATCCGGTTGATGATGATGACGGTGAGTCCTATCTTTTTGACGGATACCTTGCAAATGCAGGGAACAAGCTTCAGATCGATAATGAAGATGTCCCGTTTATTGTCCGTTCCGGCTCTCTTCTCGGAGATCTTATTCCATCTATGGTCCTGTTTGTCAAAAAAGGAGAAAAACTTTCACAAAAACAGATCTACAGTGCAATAATGGAAAGGCGTGAAGTTGGCGTATTGGAAGACGGAGTGGTCATGGGACCAGCTCAATTCCGGACCACCATGCAAATGCTTATGCTTGACAGGCTTTTCCTTGAAAATTATTATGGTGACCGGATCGATCTGAATGCAGAAATTAAGGGATATACTCTCAACCTCACAATTTCAAATACTTTTGATAATCCGGTAAGCGGTAAATACGACGTTCAGCTTCCCGAGGGAGTGCTATCGGATGAATTACTGTCGGGCTCATTGACACTACCGGCTAAAAGTAGTAAGACAATCCAGGTCAGTTTAAGACCTGATGCAAAGGGAATGGATTATCCGAATCCGGTTGCAGCAGGCTTTCAATGGGGTGATAATAAGAAATATACGATGTGTGTACTGAACATGCCTCCGGCTATCTCAGTCCACAGGCTGTTATACGGACATGCACCTCTGGTAAAATACCCGGTGAGCATTCATAATTTTACGAATGAAACCAAATATCCGGTAATCCTTAGGGTATTCGAAAAAAACAAGCCTGCTAAACCTGTCTTTACAGAAACTCAATTTGGGAACAATACATTGGGAACCTATACCGATTTGAATTTTGAATTAAAAGTTCCTGCAGGAATTTATGATGTGGAAGTTACAGCTCTCGGAGTAAAGACCATAAATCAGCTCGGTGTTGGTAAAGCGGTGGGCGCTGTGCTGGCATACGAACTCGATCTGAATTCAGACGGAGTGAATGAATTCAGGCTTGAAAATGACAGTGTACAGGTAACCCTTCTTGCAACCGGTGCCAGGGTAATAGAGTATATTGTTAAGAGCCGGAATGACAATGTTCTTTTTAAATTATGGCCCGAAAAATCAGGCGATGATAAAAGGCCTAACCGCAGCTGGGGTTATTATCCGTACGGGGGATTTGAAGACTTCCTGGGCCAGGCCAGTATGGAAACCCATAAAGTGTACGATGCAAAACTTATAAAGAGCAAAGGCGATTATGTACAGATAAAAATGAGTGCAGATTATTACGGTAATAAACTTGAGAAAACCTTTACCCTGTATGGCAATTCTCCCCTGCTTGAAGTAAGGTATGCGCTTAATTTCATTAATCCTGAGGCGAATGTAATAGGTCCTCAGCCGATCCTGGAGCTCGGAAAGGTTCACGGGACCGAGGATGTATTTACTGTTCCGGTTATCGGAGGAATGCAGGAATTCAGGATGAGACCTGAGCAATATTATGGCAGGGCATTGATGATTGAAGAAGGCTGGAATGCAGGTTATGACACAAAAGAAAAGGTCTCCTTCATAGGAGCATTTCCGGTTTCACAGCCTCATTTTCTGCATATGTGGATGAATCATCCTGTTAATAATGATGCACATTACTATTATGT
>Ga0105101_10000909_pt1 | contig 12717 bp, 8 predicted proteins | sample PPLLak21cMay2015_2_FD_87037 | JGI IMG/M metagenome (GOLD analysis project Ga0105101, IMG submission 87037) | Freshwater sediment microbial communities from Prairie Pothole Lake near Jamestown, North Dakota, USA - PPLs Lake P8 Core (1) Depth... | ecosystem: Environmental > Aquatic > Freshwater >... | reverse complement strand
TTCCAATCTGCTGGCAGACACCGAAAAAGACATCAAGGCAACTCTGAAACATGTTACCGTTTATCCCGATCGCGCCCAGCTTACCCATGAAGCAGCTTTTGAAGTTCAGCCAGGAAATTCGACCCTCAGGCTTGGCGGCCTGTCACCCTACATTGATGCGCAAAGTATTCAGGTGAAGGGTTTCGGAAATTTTACAATAATGTCGGTTAACCAGCAGAATAATTTTCTTGAGAATCTCGAGGATATACCTGAAGTTAAGTCCATCAGGAGTCAGATCGAAGCCCTTCAGCTGAAAGTTGAAGATGAAAAGGCAGCCATTACCGTGCTTAAGGAAAAGGAAGCTTTCCTGGTTGCCAACAGGGCAATACTTGTGAAGGAGACAACATTTTCACTTGAGCAGCTCAGGAGCTTTATGGATCTGTATACCAATAATATGGACCAGGTTACAACTTCAGTCCTTAAGAAAAACAGGCTCATCATCGATTATGAAAAACAGATTACAGTCCTCCAGCAGCAGATAGCCGACAAATTCGGGAAGCAGCGTCTGCCATCCGGTGAAATAACCGTGACAGTATCTGCAGAAAAGCCCGTATCAGGCAGGATGACATTCAGCTATGTTGTGACGAATGCCGGCTGGTATCCTTCCTATGATATCCGTGTTGACGATATAACCAAACCGGTTACATTGTTCTACAAGGCAAATATCTTCCAGAACACAGGCGTCACGTGGAACAACGTGAGTTTAAGCTTCTCCAACGCCACACCATGGGTTGCCGGGAATGTTCCGGTATTAAACCCGTGGTTCATTGATTTTTTTACTCCCATGCCAATTGTCAGAGGCCGGGCAGCCAATTACCAGAGGAAAGCGGAAATGCCGATGATGGTGACTGAAGAAGCTAAGGCAGCTGATGCGATGGAAATGGAGGAAGTTGTTCCTGTTGCGGTACAGAGGCAGGTGGGAGAGACCACCGTATCGTTTGATGTTGCTGTCCCATATACCATATTGTCTGACGGAAAAATTCAGACAATTGAGATACAACGGACTACCACACCTGCCGAGTACAAGTATGCTACGGTACCAAAGATATCACCGCTTGCCTATCTCACAGGGAATATCACCGGCTGGGCAGAGCAGAGCCTCATAGGAGGTGAAGCAACGCTTTATTTTGAAAACACCTATGTTGGGAAATCATTCCTGGATGCCAATCAGATGACTGACACGATGACCCTTTCGCTGGGTAACGACAACAGCATACTTGTAAAAAGGGAGAAAAGACAGGACTTCACAAGCAAGAGGGTCCTCGGTTCAAATAAAACCGAGACCTACTCATTCCTGATAACTGTACGAAATAACAAGTCAAACCCTGTAAGGATAACCGTAAACGACCAGATCCCAATATCATCGAACAGCGATATTGAAGTAGAGGCTATTGACCTTTCAGGAGGAAAGCACAATGCACAAACGGGTGAAATCAGATGGGACCTTAATATCAAGCCGCAGGAAACAAGGCAGCTGATCTTTACCTACTCGGTAAAATATCCTAAAGACAAAAATGTAATCCTCGAATAAAACTGACTCCTCAATGAAAATACTTGGCAATTTAATCTGGCTGATCTTTGGTGGTATTCTCATAGCCATTGAATATTTTATTGGCAGCCTGATCCTTATGATAACGATCATTGGCATACCCTTTGGCCTTCAGACTCTCAAAATGGCATCCCTTTCGATATGGCCATTTGGCCGGACAAGTTACGTCCAAACGAGGGCTTCGGGTTGCCTGTATATATTTATGAATGTACTCTGGCTTCTGTGCGGGGGGATCTGGATCGCGATCACACATGCATTCTTCGGGGTTTTGCTGTGCATTACCATAATCGGCATCCCGTTCGGAAAACAGCATTTCAAGCTTACGGAAGTAGCAATCAATCCCTTCGGGAGAACCATCGGGCATATCGGATGAACTTATGAAGGAATCGGAAAGCAGCAAGACTCCTATCGGGAAGTTTGGCAAATTTGGTCTTATCGGCCATATCACAAATGGTATAAAGCCTCAGAATAAAAGTACTTTATCAGTGATTGGCGATGATGCTTCAGTGATTGATACCGGTGACAATCTGACTCTTGTCTCGACTGATCTGCTTCTTGAAGGCATACACTTTAACCTTATTTACACTCCGCTGAAGCATCTTGGCTACAAGGCTGTTATAAGGGCAATATCCGACATATATGCAATGAACGGAAATCCCGGACAGGTATTGATCGCCGTTGGCATCAGTTCAAAATTCACCGTTGAACAGGTCGATGAACTTTATGAGGGGATAAAGCTGGCCTGCAGCAGGTACAATGTTGATATTGCCGGGGGAGATACAACAAGTTCACTCACAGGGCTTACTATTGGTGTTACAGCGATAGGGTCGGTCGCAGGAAACAGCCTGGTAAAGAGGGATGGAGCCAGTCCAAATGACCTGATATGTGTAACCGGTAACTTCGGTGCAGCATTCATGGGACTTCAGGTTCTTGAAAGGGAAAGAAGGCTCTTCGAAAAAAACAAGGATTTTAAGCCTGATCTGGCAAGCTATGAATATATTATTGAGAGACAGCTTAAACCGGAATTCCCTTCCCATATCATCACCGATCTGAGTGATCGCGGAATTTTGCCGTCCTCAATGATCGATGTTTCAGAAGGACTTGCATCCGACCTGCTACAGATCTGCAAACTGTCGCATACCGGCTGCAGGGTTTTTTATGACAGGATCCCTATCGATACGGAAACCAGCCGTGCTGCAGGGGAATTTGAAATTGATCCTGTCACCACGGCGCTGAACGGGGGTGAGGACTATGAAATCCTGTTTACTGTTCCGCTTGAGAATCTTGAAAAGGTCAGGGATATTCCCGGAGTAAAATTAATCGGACATCTTACGCACCATGATCAGGGTTGTTACGTGGTAAGTGAAGCGGGTACTGAAATCGAGCTCAAGGCTCAGGGCTGGGAAACAGCCGATTGATTTACTTCTATCTGGGGCCTCTTATTATCCCGCGTTCGGATTTTCTTATGAATTCAAGAATATAATCCCTGTCGTCGGATTGGCTGAATTTAGCTTCAATAAAATCAAGAGCCTGCGATATATTCATTCCGTTCTGATAGATCACCCTGTACATGTCATGAATGCAATTGATCCTTTCATTTTCAAATCCCCGCCTGGTTAGTCCGACAGTGTTAAGTCCCATATATGAAAGCGGATCCCTGTCAGCTTTTATAAATGGAGGTACGTCGGTTCTTACCTTCGATCCGCCTCCGATCATAACATGTCCTCCGATCCGGGCAAACTGGTGTACCAGGGTACCGGCGCTTAATATAGCCCAGTCATCAACCCTCACCTCACCGGCAAGTCCGCAACCGTTGCCAAGGATGCAGTTATTCCCGATTATACAGTCGTGTCCGACATGTGCATATGTCATTATAAGGCAGTTTTTTCCCACGATCGTTTTACCAGCCGAAGCTGTACCCCTGTTCACGGTCGCCCCTTCACGGATTGTGGAATTATCCCCAATTATTGCCACAGTGTCCTCGCCCCTGAATTTGAGATCCTGTGGAATAGCCGAGATCACGGCACAGGGAAAGATACGGCAGTTCTTTCCTATCCTTGCGCCATACAGGATTGTAGCATTTGGCCCGATCCAGGTTCCTTCCCCGATCTCAACATTATCTGCAATATAGGCAAAGGCTTCAACTGTTACATTTTCTGCCAGCCGGGCATCGGGATGGATGTATGCTAAATTTGAAATCATTGGACCATCATTTGTTTTTAACAATCTGGGCAACCAGTTCCCCTTCAAGTACCAGATGATTCCCGACAAAAGCCTGGCCGAACATTGAAACTATCCCTCTCCGTATCGGCTCTATCAGTTCCATCTTCAAAATCAGTGTGTCGCCGGGTACCACCTTGTGCTTGAATTTTAACTTATCTATTTTGAGGAAATAGGTAGAATATTTTGATGGTTCGTCAACTGTGCTCAAAACCAGTAACCCCCCCGATTGGGCCAGTGCTTCAACCAGCAATACTCCCGGCATAACAGGTTCGTCAGGAAAGTGACCCTGGAAGAAGGGCTCATCAAAGGTAACATTTTTTATCCCTACAACACTGTTTTCATCAAGCGCTATTATTTTGTCAACCAGGAGAAAAGGATATCTGTGAGGTAATCGTCTTCTTATTTCTTCTATATTGTAGACGGGAGGCAGGGACGGATCATAAACAGGTATATTTAACTTGGAATGTGCTTTCTTTATTTCCTGCCTTACAAGCCTGGCAAGCCGGGTATTCGCCAGATGACCCGGACGGGTTGCCACGACTTTTCCCTTGATTGGCTGACCGATCAGCGCCAGATCGCCCATAATGTCAAGCAGTTTATGTCGGGCAGGTTCATTCGGATACCGCAGTTCCGTGTTGTTAAGGATGCCGGCCGTATGCTTGTTGATCCCGGGCCTGTTAAAAAGATGTGCAATCCGGTCAATCTCTTCCTGTTCAACTTCTTTTTCCAGTATAACCACCGCATTATCAAGATCACCCCCTCTTATGAGTCCAAGCTTATAAAGAGGTTCAAGCTCATGAAAGAATACAAAGGTGCGGCTTCTGCTTATTTCCTTTTCAAAATCATCTATCGTATCCAGAATGGCATACTGGTTCCCCAGGATTTTCGAATTGTAGTCGATAAGGACGTTAATGCTGAGATGGTCATCAGGATAAATAATAAGATCGACCCCGTGTTCTTCGTCGGAATATACTATTTTCTCCTTTATGACAAAATAATTCCGGTCTTCCCTAAGTTCCTGAAAACCAGCATCCTTAATTGCTTCAGTAAATGACCAGGCGGCGCCTCCCATTATCGGAGCTTCCGGCCCGTTCAGCTCTATCAGTGCATTATCGACCCGTAATCCGTGCAGGGCCGCGAGTGTGTGTTCAATGGTTGCAACTGATGCATTGTTCTGCACAAGCGTGGTACCTCTTGATGTATCCGTAACATTCTCGGCGAGAGCATCGATCACAGGTTTTCCCGGAAGGTCGGTCCTGCAAAATTTATATCCATGGTTAGCCGGAGCGGGTTTGAAAGTAATGGTGACACCAATTCCTGAGTGTAGTCCCTTCCCCGTAAGGCTTACCTCTTTTGCAAGCGTCCTTTGTTTCTCGCTCATTAGTCTGTAATCAAAGTTTTAGATTCGGGTACAAAAAAATTAAAAAAATCTGAACAATGCAATAACATGACTTCAGAGAGGGGCAATTTAAGTATTTATTATTAATTTATTCTTTTTTCTTCAGGCGTTCAATTTCTTTTTCAAGCTTTTCCACCTTTAAACTAAGATCAGGCAATCTTTTGAAAATAACACTCGATCTGAAGAAATCCCTGAGATCGATTGCGGGATATCCCAGCAACACTGCGTTTTCCTTCCTTATGTCCCCTGATATTCCCGACTGCGCACCGATTTTTACTCCATCAGCAACTTTGAGATGGCCGGCAATGCCAACCTGTCCTCCAAACATGCAGTTTTTGCCGATCTTTGATGATCCGGCAATACCTGTCTGGCCTGCCATCACCGTATTCTCACCAACTTCAACATTATGCCCTATCTGTATAAGATTGTCAAGCTTCACCCCCTTCCGGATCACCGTTGAGCCCATTGTGGCGCGGTCAATGGCTACATTGGCACCAATCTCAACGTGATCCTCTATCACAACATTCCCCAGTTGCGGGATCTTCATGAATTCACTCTCCGACTGCGGTGCAAATCCGAACCCGTCGCTTCCGATAACTGTTCCGGCATGTATTATGCAATATTCCCCGACAACGCATTCATGATAGATCTTGACACCCGGATTGATCGTGCAGTTCCTGCCGATGCGTGTATTGTCGCCGACATAGACATGAGGGTATATCGCACATTCATCGCCGATAATGCAATTATCTCCAATATAGGTAAAAGGTCCGATATACACATCGCTGCCAATTGTTGCGGTTGGTTCAATTAAGGCTGAAGGATGTATCCCCTTCTTCCGGGGCCTTGCCTTGTCAACAAGCTGAAGGAGTGATGCAAATGCATCATATGCATTGTCAACCCTTATGAGCGTGGCTTCAACCCTTGCCGACGCGACAAAATTCCTGTTTACGAGTACTATCGAAGATTTTGTAGTGTAGAGATAATGTTCATATTTCGGATTGGCAAGAAATGACAGAGCGCCAGGCGTCCCCTCCTCTATTTTTGCAACAGTATTAACTGTTGCTCCCGGATCTCCCTCTATTTCACCCTTAAGAAATCCGGCAATCGTTGTGGCATTAAACTCCATAGTTAATAATATTTATTGCCTGCATTCTTTGGGGTAACAAAGAAAATACTTGGTTACCCTTTCTGAAAGCAGCCTGTGGTCAAACATGTCTGATACCGAAGTTATATCGGCAGTAGTGCCATTTTTAAGCAATATTCTGACCTGGGGAGCATCAGGTGCATAGGTCAGGTTATAAATGCTGTTCGTAAAGACATAATAATTTGTCATCTCTCTGCTGATATTCATCCTGTCGCCTGCAATTTTCTTCAATCGTTCAAGCCTTTCTTCCGGGAATGGTTCATTCTGAAGTTCTATTGCAAGAAGATTCCTGCTTATAAGCCTGCCGGCCAGATCGGACAAAACTTTATCCTTGTGGTCTGACCAGTATTTTGCCGATGCAAAGATATCATTATCATCGAGCCGTGTGAAATTTGCAGCTACAATTCCCGGGGAAAAAAGGCCATCTTCCGCCAGATCAACTGGCCCTATGGTATTATAAAGGAAGAATCTGAGGGCAGGAGTTGCAAAGAGCTCGATCCCTTCCGATGCCAGCTCCTTTGCCCGCTTCAATACATTGACCAGGAGGCATTCGGATGTAAGAACGGTCTTGTGCATATATACCTGCCAGTACATAAGCCTGCGGGCTATAAGGAACTTTTCGAGTGAATAGATGCCTTTTTCGTCAACCACCAGGGTGTCGTTTACAACATTCAGCATCATTATTATTCGGTCCGACCCAACCGAGCCTTCGATAACCCCTGTAAAGAACGAATCCCTCCTCAGATAATCGAGCCTGTCCATATCCATCTGCCCGGTTACCAGCTCATGAAAAAATTTTCTCCGGTAGGTTCCCTTGAATATCTCAATCGCCATATCGAGCCTGCCCCCGAAAGCTACATTCATTCTCTTCATAAGAAGCCATGAAAGATCTTCATGGGTGATCCCGTGAATCAGCGAATTTTCAAGAGCGTGCGAAAACGGGCCGTGACCGATGTCGTGAAGGAGGATTGCGGTCAGAGTAGCCTCCTCTTCCTCCTTCGAAATATCCACCCCCTTGTTTTTCAAGGCTTTGAGGGCATTATCCATAAGATGAAGGGCTCCCAGGCAATGCTGGAACCTGCTGTGATTGGCCCCGGGGTACACAAAACTCGTAAGGCCCAGTTGCTTGATGTTCCTCAGCCTTTGAAACCACGGGTGTTCAATTATATCATATATAATATCGCCGGGTATGCTTATAAAGCCGTACACCGGATCGTTTATGATCTTGCGTTTGTTTGTTTTGTAGACCACCCGGGAAATTCTTAATTTACAAAATTATGAATTTGTTTGAATTGGAGGATCAGATTCCGGAACGCTCTTTCCATGTTAATTTCAGAAAAATGCTAAATTTCTTAACTTTTTATTGCCACATTTGAAATTTTCTTCGTCTTTTATACGTCAGAGTAACCGTGACTCCCCCAGAACAAACCGGATCAGTATATGAAAATTGAAATTCAACGACTAGATAAGATATATCCGAACGGAAATCATGCACTGAAGGATATAAACCTGGAATTCGGAACCGGCATGTTCGGACTATTGGGACCAAACGGAGCAGGAAAATCGAGCCTGATGCGGATAATGGTAACACTGATGAAACCCTCATCAGGTCAGGTGCTTGTTGATGGAAAGGACATCCAGAAAATCAGGAAGGAATTAAGGAAGATACTTGGTTACCTGCCCCAGGATTTCCGGTTCTTTTCCTCACTGAGGACCTGGGAGTTTCTCGATTACTCCGGATCGCTTGCCGGTATGAAGAACAGGAAGGTACGGCTTAATGAAGTTGACAGGCTGCTCGACCAGGTTGGACTCCTTGAAGTGCGCGACCGGCAGGCAAACAGGCTCTCGGGAGGAATGAAACGGCGGCTTGGGATTGCGCAGGCTCTCATCGGGAACCCCAGGATCATTATTGTGGATGAACCGACCACCGGGCTTGATCCTGATGAGAGAATCAGATTCAGGAACATATTATCACAGCTCAGCCAGAATGACGTTACAATTATACTGTCGACACATATTGTGGGCGATATTTCATCCACATGCCAGGGAATGGCGCTTCTGAACAGGGGAGAACTTGTGTTCTCGGGCTCTCCCGAAGATCTTGTGAAGCAGGCCTGGGGCCACGTATTCAGGCTTCACCTCACACCTTCTGAATATGACAAGGTAAAAGAACGTTACAATATCATATCAACAATTCCCATCGAAACGGGGTGGGAGGTTCAGATAGTCTCTGACGATCCGCCGGAATACACCTCAACCGCTATAATACCCGATATTGAACACGCCTATGTTTATTATATGGAGCATAAGCTCAAAACAACGATACTAGATTAATAAAAGTTCCCCTTCATGCCATTTCTGCATAATATCAGAACAGTAGCCCTGTACGAAGCCAAAACCCTGAGAAGAAGCTGGTTCTTCAGGCTCTTCTCAACAGGAGCGATTGTGATCCTTACATTCATGAATATCGGGATCTTTTCCCCAATTGGTGACGAGGATTGGGGACTGATGGCCATTCCTTCAGGCCTGCCGCTTGTCAATCTTTACCTGTTGAATATAGGTCAGGCTATTGTCGTTATCTTCCTTGCCGCTGATTTTCTCAAACGCGACAAGAAACTCGATACAAATGAAGTCCTCTATACCCGCTCAATGTCAAATTTTGAATATATAACGGGAAAAACACTGGGTATTCTAAGGCTTTTCCTCGGCCTCAATTTAGTGATCCTCTGCATTGGCCTGATCATTAATATAATTGCAAATAACTTTACTGTGGATATTATGTCGTACCTGAGTTACCTTCTTATAATTTCAGTCCCTACACTTGTATTCAGCCTTGGCCTGGCGTTTATGCTTATGCAGGTTATCAGGAACCAGGCAATTACATTTATGATCCTTCTCGGTTATGCGGTGCTCGACATGTTTTATCTTTATTACAGGGCAGGATCGATTTTTGATTACATGGCATTCGGCATTCCGGTTTTCAAATCAGGAATAGTCGGTTTTGATAACCTTGAATTTATTTTGAGTCAGCGGTTGCTTTACTTCTTCCTGGGAATGGCTATGGTAATGGGAACCATTCTGTTATTCAAGCGGCTGCCACAATCAAAATTTCATACTATCCTCACGATTGTCCTCCTGACACTGTTCGCAACGGGTGCACTTATAACCGGATCAAATACCTGGTCGATCCATTCGATTAAAACCAGGGATAAAAAACTGGTGGTCGAAGTAAACAGGAAATTTGAGGATCAGAATTTCCCTTCTGTCACTGATACCCAAATTGATTTTTTACAAACAGGGGAGTCATTTGAGGCATCTGCCGATCTCAGGATAATAAACAGGAATGACCAGTCGCTTCAGAACTATCTTTTCTCCCTTAATCCCTCCCTTGAGGTCACTTCTATAACTTCCGGGGGTCGGGAACTGCCATTCAGGAGAACAAATCATTTGATTGAGGTCGATCCCGGCAAAATGCTTGGAAAAGATCAGGCTGACAGTTTAAGAATATCCTATTCCGGAACAATCAATGAATCTTTCTGTTATCCCGACTATATCGACAACCTGAAGGAGAATTACTACCGCAGCGCAATGCTGAATATCAATAAGCGTCAGGTTTTCCTTACAGAAGATTATGTTCTCCTGACTCCCGAGGCCCACTGGTATCCCGTTGCTGGCCTGAATTATTATCCCTCAAATCCTGCCAGGATTAAAGTAGACTTCACACACTATACTCTTAACGTGCTTCCGAAAAACGGCCTTTCGGCTGTGTCGCAGGGAAGACCGGTCCGCAAGGATGACAGTTTCATATTCAAACCCAGACTCCCGTTGACCGGACTGACCCTGGCCATAGGCAATTATCTGTCAGATACCCTGACCGTTGATTCGATTGAATTCATCAGTTATCATTACCCGGGAAATGACTATTACAAGAAAGACCTTGCCGAACTTAAAGATACATTGTCATTTCTGGTCTCCGGCATAATGAGGGAACTTGAAACAAACTTCACAGCTGAATATCCATTCAATACACTCAGTATCCTGGAAGTTCCCGTCCAGTACTATTCATTCCCGAAGAGAAGCACTCAGACAAGGGCGGAGCTTCAGCCTTCCATGGTGCTGGTGCCCGAAAAATTCGTGACCTTAAGTGATGCGGGATTTTATAAAAGATTCAAAAGACAGAAGAAAAATTTTGCCAGGAACAACCAGGTTATTACCGACAAGGAACTTCAGGTCAGACTGTTCAATGATTTTGTCCGCAATACTTTTATCAGTGGGGATCAATTCAGGTATGTCAATGGTGTTGCATGGAATGAACCAACCCGCTACCGGCTCGGACCCAGCTTCTATTTTTTTAAAAATAATTTTTACTCCGATGAATATCCTGTGATCAACGCTGTATTTGAAACCCATCTTCAAAAGATTAAAGCCCCTTCCGACGATTTCGGCTTTATCGGCTTCTTCGGGAACCTTTCCGATAACGACAAGGCAAACCTTGTCCTCCGGAAGAAGCCGTTTAATGTTCTCCTGGCCCAAAATCCGGGGGGAGACACATTGAGAACTGTTTTAACTCTGAAAGGGGATTACATTTTTAACCTCCTGAGATCGAAAGCAGGCATTGAAGAATTCAACGGGTGGTTTAAGAAATATACCGATATAAACAGGTTCAGAAGTGTTAACATTCTTGAATTCAATGAAGAAATAAAACAGAATTTCGGATTCGAATTTTATTCTTTCCTTAATGATTGGTTCAACAGGATGGATCAACCGGGCTTTCTCTTTTCAAATCTTCAGGCAAAGGAAATTATTGCCGGCGACAGGGTAAGATACCGGGTAACCTTTATAGCATCAAACCCTGAACCCGTTAGCGGATTATTTAACATTTCGGTACGGACAGGTGACGAGGGAACGGGAGGTCAGACCAGGGGAATAGTGACCCAGGGGCCCGGAGGTGGAACCAGCCTCACTATTGCAAGGCAGGGCAGGGGGATGGAGGCTGACGATATTTCAAAAATAGTATTTCTCGGTCCGGGAGAAGCCCGGAGAATCGGGATCATCCTCGATGCCCCGCCCAGGGAGTTGCTGATCAATACCCTGGTTTCAAAGAATATTCCCGGTCAGATCACCCTCCCTATAGCCGAAATAATAAAATCGAAGGAGCACCTGGCCGACTTTCAGGAGGAACAGGTGCTGGCATCCATACCCGAAGTTTTTGATCCCTCGGAGATCATCGTTGACAATGAAGATTCCGGATTCATAAAAAGTACCCAGGATATGGTGAGTCCATTGAAAAAGATGCTCGGGGTCCAAAACCATAACGGGGAGAACTATGAAGATATCAGGATGTACAATATACCAGAATACTGGCAGCCGGCGGTTAAGTCGGAATATTTTGGCAAATATATCCTTTCATCAGTTTACACGCGAAGCGGTACAGGCGACAGGATTGTAAAATGGACAACTCCGATCGCAAGAGCCGGGTATTATGATATTTACTGCTATGTAGGCAAACCGATTGACAGGATCCTTATAGGTACTTCAGGATCAGCTCCTGCGCCTCCCCCGCCACCGGGCGAACCGGGCGGGAAAAGTCCTTACCAGGATATGCATTACAGGATTTATCACGATGAAGGGATGGACGAGATCACACTCGATTATGAAAATGCGGAAAGCGGCTGGAATAACCTTGGAAGATATTATCTCAGGGGCGACACGGCAAAGGTGGAATTGACAAACCAGTCGGCAGGAAGACTCGTTATCGGCGACGCAATAAAATGGGTGCTGCAGGAGTAGGAAGCGGAGAGGGGGAGAAACGGAGAGGGGGAGAAAGGGAGAACCCGACAGCTGGCGGAACGTGGTGAAAAAAAAATTAAAGATCTAATATACTGAATATGAAACCTTTTAAAATCAAGACCCGAATCATCATTATTGTATTTCTCATATTCACCATCCCGGGTTATTCCCAGGAGGGACTCACAATAGAGCAGGCAATGGACATTGCCGAAACGAACAGCCCCACGCTGAAAAAAACAAGGCTCAGCCTTGTAAGGAGCCAGGAGAATCTGAATGCTCAGAGAGCCTCGCTCAAGTCGAACTTTTCTCTCACGATCAATCCTCTGGAATATAACCAGAACCGCTCTTTCATTGACCTTATTTCACAGTGGAACACTACCAAAACGACAGAGAGTTTCGGGTTGTTTACGATATCTCAGCCAATTGTTTACACTGATGCAAGGATCTCTCTGGTAAACAGGTTTGGTTACAATGATTCATACAGTGAATTTACTGATCAGACCACAAAGGGTTTTTATAATAACCTCGCACTGAATCTCAACCAGCCGCTCTTCACCTACAACAGGACCA
>Ga0105101_10000908_pt1 | contig 12725 bp, 9 predicted proteins | sample PPLLak21cMay2015_2_FD_87037 | JGI IMG/M metagenome (GOLD analysis project Ga0105101, IMG submission 87037) | Freshwater sediment microbial communities from Prairie Pothole Lake near Jamestown, North Dakota, USA - PPLs Lake P8 Core (1) Depth... | ecosystem: Environmental > Aquatic > Freshwater >... | reverse complement strand
TATCCGCCTGTCGATACCGAAAAATTTGAATGTGAAACTGTTAAAGAAGATTATTATCTCACCGCATCGCGGTTTGTTCCTTATAAAAAAATTGATCTCATTGCAGAAGCATTTACAAAAATGCCCGATAAACAATTGGTAATTGTCGGTGAAGGTCCTGAAGAAACTAAAATAAAATCTAAATCCGGAAAGAATATAGAATTTGTGGGATTTAAATCTGCAGATGAACTTTCCTCAATTATGCAGAAAGCAAAAGCATTTGTGTTTGCGGCAGAGGAGGATTTCGGAATTGTTATTATTGAGGCTCTTTCATGCGGTACACCGGTTATCGCATTAAATAAAGGAGGTTCCGCGGAAACGGTAATTAATAACAAACATGGGATTTTATTTAATGAACAGTCTCCTGCTTCGTTAATTGAAGCTGTTAAAAAATTTGAAAATAGCGAGATTAAATTCAATCCTGCTGATTTATCAAACTATGCAAAGAGTTTCGACCGCAAAGTATTTGAAGAAAGAATACGGAATTTTGTTGAGGATAAATTAGAGAAATTCTTAGACCATGATAGTAAATAAAAGATCCATATATATTTTCAGGTTATTAAGCGATCTGCTTCTGCTCAACATTTCATTTATTACCGCAGCCGTTCTGGCGCAGTCTCTTGACATCCTTCTTTCAAGAAATTATATGTTCATCCTTCAATTGGGATTGAATATTGTATGGTATTTTTCCAGCAATGTTTTGAATTTTTACGAGGATTTCAGCTCCCGATATTTTGCCTTCCAGGTAGTTAACATAATTAAAAATGTTTTTATTCAGGCTATAGTATCTATAATTTTTATATTTCTAGTTAAAGAGGACCTCTTTACTAGAAATTTTATTGTTTTCAATTCATTTTTTGTATTCATATTAGTCAGTATAAGATCCCTTTTATTCAGATTCATAATGAAAAAACTTCGTGAAAAAGGGAAGAACATAAGAAACTTATTGATAGTCGGAGCAGGAAAAGTAGGAAGAAATTTTCAAGCCTTAATTAATGAAAATCCCGATTTCGGTTATAATTTCATCGGTTTTCTTGATGATGATTATCAGTTCTCGAACACTCAAAATGTTGTGGGAAGCATTGATCAAATTGAGGAAACAATAAAAAATAAAGAAGTAGAGGAAGTAGTTATAGCACTTTCGGATGAAAATCAAAACAGGCTGGATTCTATAGTTTTAATCTGCAACAGGCATGCAGTGCGAACCCATATTATTCCCGATTATTTCAGGTATATATCAAAAAAATTCAAGCTCAGCATGATCGGCAATTTCCCTGTCATCACTGCAAGAAACGAACCTCTGGATGAAGTGCAGTGGCGTTTTATAAAAAGGAGTTTCGACATTATTTTTTCGCTGTTCGTAATTCTGTTTATATTGTCCTGGATGTATCCCCTTATCGCAGTTTTAACAAAAATAAACTCAAGCGGTCCGGTACTATTTGTACAGGAAAGAGTGGGAGTAAGAAATAAGAAATTTAAGTGCTACAAATTTCGCACCCTTCATATAGATAAAAGTATAGACAAAATTTTTAAACCTGTCGTAGAGAATGACCCGCGGGTTACAAGTGTCGGAAGGTTTTTACGCAGATCGAATCTTGACGAACTTCCGCAATTCTTTAATGTGCTTCGCGGAGAAATGTCTGTCGTCGGTCCCCGGCCATATCCGCTTTCTTATGAAAATAAGTACAATATAATTGTGGATGAAATCAGGCTGAGACATAATATTAAACCGGGAATTACAGGGTGGGCTCAAATTCACGGCTTGAGGGGGGATGTATCTGATGAAAGCGAAAATACAAGACGGATAACCGTAAGAATTGAATACGATTTATGGTATATTGAAAACTGGTCCTTCTGGCTGGATCTGCAGATTATCATGCTCACCATATGGCAGATGATCCGGGGAAAAAGTAAGGGAATATAAATTATTTTATAGTCTTTATTTCTCCTCTTATTTGGAATTATACTGCGAATAATTTTCATCTCTGCGAAAAATATTTTGCGAATCTTATTTAAAACCTTTCATCAATAACAAATTATCTATCTTTTTTTTCTGGTATTATTATTGTATTGTTTATGTGGGATTAAAATTGGGACAAATGAAAACATCTGATGACAACTTTGTAAAGGGTTTGTTGAACGGGATTTTATACGAATTATTTTTTATCGCAGTAATTTTTATACTTGTTGTTTTGATATAATAAAATTCTGTTTTAGCAAAAAAATGATCCAGTTACGTTGATTTACGATTAGGAGAGGAAAAATACGTCTGGTTATGGTGTAAGAAATGCGGATTATTTTTTTGAGAGCCGTAGGTACTACGGCTTTTTTATTTTTAAACTTATGATCTCAATCTTGAGACTTATTTTTCTAAAGTATGGATTTGATTTTATTCATAAAGCTGGATAATTTTATTTAGAATATATTTCATCTATTAAGGAAGGAAAACCTAATGGCCTCGGATTTTGTTGCACATGTCGAAATACCGTCAACTGATTTAGCCCGGACGGCAGATTTTCTCAAAAAAATATTCGGATGGGAATTTAAGCCTTTCGGCAAAGGATACCATCTTTTTAATACTCATAAAGGATTTACAATAGGATTACGAAAAGTAGAAGATATTAAATCTGGGGACTCTACCATTTTTCATTTTCGTGTGAGCAATATTTCGGATGTTCTAAATTCGGTTGGAAATGCCGGAGGACATATTTATAGAGGGAAGACTACTATTCCAGCCATGGGGTATTATGCATTAATAAATGATCCTGACGGAAATATTATCGGGCTTTATCAGGGGAATTGATATAATTATATCAATCAATTAATTGAAAAAGAACCGGAATTTTATTCCGGTTTTTTTTTGTAGCGGATAGATCATGCAAAACTATTTCTTTAATTTGGATGCAGCTTTGAAAAAAATCTCTTATTAGTACTGTTTTTATTTCAAAGGAATGAAAGATGAATTATTATTTAGTGGGATTGATTTTTTTAACTTTTTTTGTCATTTCCTTTATAACAAATATCCTCGGTGCTCTTAATCCGGATATAATAAATAGTTTTAAATTAAGTTTAACATATTCTGCCTTTCTGCCGTTTGCATTTTTCATAGCTTATGGTGTCATGTCTATCCCGGCCGGTATTCTAGTCGAAAAATACAAAGAAAAAAGAATAATGATTTCTGCATTCATAGTTGCTTTTATTGGTGTGCTTCTATTTTCACTTTTCCCATATTATTTTGTTTTTATACCTTCGCTTTTTTTAATGGGTTCGGGAATGGCAATGCTTCAGGTGGCAATTAATCCGCTGCTGAGAGTATCGGGCGGTGAAAAACATTTTGCATTCAATTCTGTTATGGCTCAATTAATTTTTGGCGGAGCATCATTTTTAGCCCCAATGTTTTTAAGCTACTTGATGTTGAAGATTAAGAACGATGAAATCAGTACTGTGAAAAGTATCTTCATAAAGTTAATTCCGATTGATCTCCCCTGGGTATCGCTTTATTGGGTCTTTGCTTTATTACTGCTCTTAATGATATTCTTCATTTTTGTTTCTAAATTCCCTGAAGTTCAGCGAAAAGATGATGAAAAGTCAGGAACATGGGCTGTACACAAATCTTTATTTAGTCAAAAAATTATCATCATATATTTCTTGGGGATTTTCTCTTATGTAGGAACAGAGCAGGGTGTTTCATATTGGCTCTCTGAATTTCTCCATACATATTATGGTTATGATCCTATAAAAGTCGGAGCCCCGGTGGTAGGATGGTTTTGGGGAATGATGTCCATAGGTTGTCTTATTGGACTCATCCTATTGAAATTGTTTGATAGTCGAAAAATTTTAACCGGAGCTGTGATATCAGCAGTTATATTTTTAACTGCCTCATTATTCACAACTGGCAAAATTGCTTTAATTACTTTTCCATTAGTAGGATTTTCACTTTCGGTAATGTGGTCTGTAATATTTTCTTTAGCATTGAATTCTGTTGAGAGCAACCACGGTTCTTTCGCAGGAATTCTTTGTACGGCAATTATTGGCGGAGCGGTTATCCAGCTACTTATCGGCTGGTTAGGGGATGCATTTGGATTAAGAGCCGGAATGTCATTCATTTATGTAACTCTCTCCTATATTTTCTTCATAAGTATCTGGGCCAATCCGATTATCTCTAATGAAACTATAAAACTAAAACATTTATTGAGTAAAAAATAATCGTCATAAAAATATTTAGGTTAATTGTATGAGAAAATATGAAAGTTTTGGGAATTGATATTGGCGGTACCAATATCCGGGTCGGATTAGTTGAGAATAAAGTTATACGCCGGATCGAATCAATAAAAGTAAATAAGGAAGGCAGCGAAGCTGAAATCATAGATGATCTGAATCTTTTGATCGGAAAATTTGCGAACGAAAAAATTGCTGCCATATGTATCGGTGTCCCGAGTCTTGTTGATGCAGAAAGAGGGATTATATACGATGCAACGAACATACCTGCCTGGAAAAAAGTCAAATTGAAAGAAAAAATTGAAGCAAAAAATAATATTCCGGTCTATATTAATAATGATGCAAATTGCTTTGTATTGGGAGAGAAGTATTTTGGGCAGGTAAAAAATTATAAGAATATTGTTGGACTGGTAATTGGAACCGGTTTAGGATCTGGTCTTATCCTCAATAATCATTTATATGAAGGAAATAATTATGGGGCCGGCGAATTTGGCATGATCCAATATAAAGACAAAAACTATGAATACTATTGCAGCGGGCAGTTTTTTAAAAATGAATACGGACTTACCGGTGAAGAAGTCTTTCGGCTGGCTGAAATGGGTGAGGAAAAGGGATTAAATATATTCGATCATTTTGGTAATCATTTAGGTGAAGCAATAAAAATGATACTTTTTGCGGTTGATCCCGAAGTAATTGTTTTAGGAGGATCAGTCACCAAATCATACACATATTTTAAAAATTCCATGTGGGATTCTGTAAACAAATTTTCTTATAATCATTCTTTACATGAATTAAAAATTATGGTTTCCAGGATAAATCATAGCGCAATTCTTGGTGCTGCAGCTCTTTATTATAAGAGATCCGAAAAATAATTCCATGCATACAGTAGTAAAATAGAATAAAAAATATTAAGCTAAACTACACATAACCAGACGCATAGGCGGATTTCACCTTCAACTCAAATTCTTTTCCAGGTTTTCTAAAATAAGAAGAGAACCTTCGCAACTTTTTTAGTTTAAAAATTTCAATCAATTTAATCAAGTGATTGTTAATTTAGTTTAAAACCTTTGATGGCAAGCTTTTATAAAATTTGGAATTCGTCTGACCATTACAATTAATGATAAAGCAAGCATAAAGAAGAAAAAAATTTTTCCTACTATTAATTCATATTTTTCTAAGTTGACTTAGTATACCAAGTATATTTATTGAAGCTAGCTATTATTCAAATTTGATTTACCGTTTCTTAATAATTATTTGAATACTCTAAAGGGAAAGATGGGCATTGATTTTAGAAATCCGTTACCTCTTTATGAACAGATAGAGAACGATATCAAATCAAAAATTGCAAATGGTGAGTTAAATGTAGGAGACAAGATAAGCTCGCAGAGTCAATCGGCAAACGAGTATAAAGTAAGTTTAATTACAATCAAGAAAGCTTTATCCAATTTAATTAATGAAGGAATTTTATACAGCAGAGTAGGAAAAGGATCCTATGTCGCACGTAAGGCCAAAGTTGCGATATGTCGAAGCATAAATCGATAGGGTTAGTGCTCAGAGATTGCATCAACATATGCCCAATGCTAAACTGGCACATAAGCGGAGTGCGGTCAGGTTTTTTCAAATCCATAGCCGCTTTTATTCTTTCCTTGGGGAGCATCATTTATTCTTATTTGAAATACTTAAAAACTTATTATAAGTGAAATCTCAGCAAAAACATGATTTCCTTAAATTTTTTAAATATTTAAAAATAAAAAATCCTCATTTAAAATGAGGATGATTTTAGCAGCGGGGACGGATCCCGATTAACATCGGGATTTGTTCATTTTATTCACTCAATAAATATCAATGTCTGTCTGACTATTTAAAAAAAATATACCCTTTCGGCTGGATTTTTTAGCGGGTGCCCGAGACAATCACTGACAAATGGGAAATTCATTAGATTTCTAAGTAAAATTTGTTCATCGATACTTATATCGCAACTGCCGACAGAGCAAAGTTACCACAAGATAATAAATTTGTAGAATACAAACCTAATTCTGGAAAATAAGTGTTTTTAGAAATCTTTATGTTACTTGATAAGATGGGAAACAATGCCGATTAAAAAATTTATCCATTTACATTCCCATACCCCTTAGAACTTATCGGATGATGTGTAAAAATGAGTAAATTCCCGGCAGTTTTAATTTATTATTCTTTAGAAGAGCAATGGATATTGTTTACCGGATGCTGCTTTTAAATTTATAATAATTTATTTTCCTCCAATTAATAAAAAAATGAATCAACTTCAAACTTTAGATATAATAATTATAATAATATACTTTGTGGCGGTTCTTCTAATTGCCGCATATTATACAAACCGTGCAGGTAAAGATACCGGACAATTTTTTTTATCGGGTAGAAACTTGCCATGGTATATAGCGGGGACAGCAATGGTTGCTACAACATTTGCAGCAGATACTCCGCTGGCTGTAACTGAATTGGTTGCTCTGAATGGGATTGCAGGAAACTGGTTATGGTGGAACATGGCAATTGGAGCAATGCTTACTGTTTTCTTTTTTGCGAGGCTGTGGCGCCGGGCTAATATAATGACGGATGTTGAATTTGTTGAAATGCGTTATTCGGGAAAAGAGGCTGCAGTACTGCGTGGATTCAGGGCTGTTTATCTGGGACTCTTTATGAACGCAATTGTAATGGGATGGGTGAACAAGGCAATGGAAAAGATTTTTCGTGTTACAGTTCCCGGTATAGATCCTTTCCTGTTAGTTGCTGTTTCAGCTTTCATAATTGCAGTTTATGCTTCTGCTTCCGGATTGTTAGGCACGGCTAGAACGGATAGTTTTCAATTTATATTTGCAATGATCGGCTGTATAATATTAGCGGTAATAGTTTTAAATTTACCGGAGTTGAATGGAATTCAATCCTTGAAAAATAAACTGGCACCGCATGTGCTAAACTTTTTACCGAAGATAGGAGAATTATCATCGGAAGGTATTACGGGTGGAGTTCTTGCTATTCCTGCGGGTGCATTTTTAGCCTACATTGGTTTGCAATGGTGGTCTAGCTGGTACCCCGGCGCTGATCCCGGCGGAGGAGGTTATATAGCACAGAGAATGATGTCGGCTAAAAATGAGAAGCATAGTTTATTTGCAACGTTATGGTTTACAATAGCGCATTACACTATACGTCCGTGGCCCTGGATTCTCGTTGCACTTGCAGCATTAGTCCTGCTTCCAAGATCGGAAAGTCCTGAAAAAATAAAAGCAAAAAACCCCGTATTGTATGAAAAAATTGTTGAAGCATATAATAATCGAATACTTCTAAATTCAAATGATTCCATTTATAAATCGAAGGAGTTTCTAAAACTTTATGAAGAGTATGAAAACACAGTTGATCCCGGAATAATGTTTCCGAAATTGATGTTAAGGTATTTGCCCTCAGGATTACTGGGATTGCTAATTGCAGTATTTTTAGCAGCTTATATGTCCACAATTTCATCTCAATTAAATTGGGGAACATCCTATCTAATCAATGATTTTTATAGAAGATTTATTAAGCGTCAGGCGAGTGAAAAACATTATGTTCTGATTTCGCGCATAGCAATAATCCTGATGACTGTTTTTTCACTTCTTGTAACAAAATTTTTTCTTACAACAATTTCAGGAGCATGGATTTTTATTTTAAATACAAGTGCAGGAATCGGTGCTGTTCTGATTCTGAGATGGTATTGGTGGAGAATTAATGCCTGGTCGGAAATTTCCGCTATGATTGCACCGGTTATAATTTACCCGCTATCTATTTATGTATTTGAAATGGAATCCCCATTTACCCTTTACCCGGTTGTTTTTGGAACTACATTAGTATGGCTAACGGTAACTTTCTTAACCAAACCATGTGATGAGAAAAAATTAATTTCATTTTACAAGCAGACTTATCCGGGCGGGCTTGGATGGAAACATATTCAATCGCTTTTACCGGAACTTCATCAAGAAAATCACTTCTTAAAATTATTTATTAATTGGATAATGGGGATAATTTTGATATATGCTGCTTTATTTGGTTTCGGAAAAATAATTTTATCCGAGTTTTTACCGGGGTTAATAATATTATCGGTTGGATTTCTTGCAGCTGCAGTTATTTACTATAACTTGAAAAATTCCGGAAATTCCATCTGAGAAGCTGCACATTATAGCCATTCAATCATATGCCTGCCGCTAAGTATCTTTAAATATGCGAATTCTCTATTAATTGATCATGCGTTCTTTTTCAACATAAATATATCAAGTTTTGTTTGAGGCAATTCATAAAGGAAACCGGAGTTAAAAATTCACATCTCTTGCAAAAGTGTTTTCGGATCAAGATTAGCGGCTTCAATATCTTTAAAGTATTTTACCGTACTTACTTTTAGCTCATAAGTTGCCGGTTCGTCACATACTATTATTCCTTTTGGATGCAGCTGGAGCGCACTTACGGTCCACATATGGTTTACCCCTTCTTCTACTACTTTTGCCAATGCCCGTGCTTTATTTAAACCGCTTATAATAATTAAAACTTCTTCAGCATCGAGAACTGTTTTTACTCCGACAGTTAATGCGGTTTTAGGCACTTTATTCGGATCATTGTCAAAAAATCTTGAATTTGCTTCTATAGTATCCATTGTCAATGTCTTTACTCTAGTCAGAGATCCTAAAGAAGATCCGGGTTCATTAAAAGCAATGTGGCCGTCAGGTCCGATTCCGCCGATAAATAAATTAATTCCTCCGGATTTTAAAATTCTTTTTTCATAATCTTCACATTCCTTTTCAAGATTTTTGGCATTTCCGTTTAATATGTTTATAAATTTTTTATCAATATCTATATGACTGAAAAAATTATTCCACATGAATGAATGGTAACTTTGCGGATGATCTTCAGGGATTCCGATATATTCATCCATATTAAAGGTAGTAACATGTTTAAATGATACTAACCTTTTCTTGTTAAGCTTTATGAGCTCTTTATACATTCCTACAGGAGACGAACCTGTAGGCAGACCTAAAACAAAGCGTTTTTTTTCATCGGGTAGAAAGGAGTTTATTCTGTTCACAATAAAATTGGCAGCCCATTTTGAAATCAGTTCATATGTTGGTTGTATTATTAATCTCATAGTTACTCTATTAAAACCTTTTAAGACTTACTGCTTAAATTGAGTTTATCTTATTCCTGCTGTATACAATATTCCCTTTTAATATCGTCATTTCAACTTCATATTTATCATTAAACACTACAACATCGGCATCCTTGCCTGCAGCGAGTATGCCTTTTCTATCATTAAGTCCCAATACTTTTAAACCGTTTAATGAAGCCATTCTTACCGCTTCTGTAATTTTTGCTCCTGCTGCTTCAACCATATTTTTAACTGCGAGATTAAGAGTCAGAGTGCTTCCCGCTAAAGTACCATCTTTAAGATAGGCCTTCTTTCCTTTCAGGTAAATTTTTTGATCGGCAAATTCATATTCTCCTTCATGCATTCCGCCGGCACGAATTGAATCAGAAACTAGTATTATTCCGCTGGCGCCCTTTAATTTTAAAAGCAACTGCATTACGGCAGGGTGAACATGCAGTGTGTCGGCAATCAGCTCAATTTTTAACTCGTTATGGAGAAGAGATCCGAGGATTACGCCTGGTGTTCTATGGTGGAAGGGTTGCATTGCATTAAAAATGTGCGTTACATGAGCAGCACCGTTATCAATAGCATTTTCAACTTCATCATATGAGGCCATGGAATGCCCTATCGACAAGACCACACCTTCCTTTGCCGCGGCCTGCATTACTTTAACTGCTCCCGGAATTTCGGGTGCAATTGTCATTATCTTAATGTATCCTCTAGATGCTTCCCATATTTTATTCCATGACTCTAAATTAGGCTTCCATAAATAACTTTCATTCATTGCTCCTTTAAATAATTTGTTAAGGTAAGGTCCTTCCATATGAATTCCCTGGATATTAGTGTCATGATGACTCTCAATATATTCTGCTACTCTTTTTAAATCCTGCAAAAGCAGCTTTTCAGGTTTAGCAAATAGTGAGGCTAGAATAGTTGTGGACCCGTTATTCAGAAAATATGAACTGATCTTCTCTATACTTTCATTTGAATTATCGCTGAATCCGTGACCGGATCCGCCATGTACAAGAAGGTCAGCAAAGCCGGGGGAAATAGTTTTTCCGTGAACATCAATTACTCGATATTTTTCTTTTAAGGTTAAATCTTGTGTCTTTAATAATCCGGAAATCTTCCCATTTTCAATTGTTAAGATCGCATTGTCTACGATTCTAAAGGGAGTAATTATTTTTCCGCCGGACAAGGCTAGTTTCATTTTTGCGCTATTATTTTTTAAAAATGCTTGACAATAGATATAAAAAGTTTTATGTTCACATAATTGTTTGTTGGTTTAAACAACAAACTAAATTTACAAGGATTTTCTCTTACAATCAACTTTTTATGAGTGTTGAATCTATAATTGGCGGTAACGCTAAAGTAGTACGCAATATTAATCGCTCAATGGTATTGAATATAATCAGGAGCAAGCAGCCTATTTCCAGAACAAAATTGGCTAGAATGACCGGATTGAATAAAAGCACTATTTCCAGTATCGTAGCGGATTTGCTTCAGGAAGAACTCATTACTGAGGAAATAAAAGTAGATCAGAATATTGGACGCAATCCCCTAGATCTTTCTCTCAAGTTAGGCAAATACCTAGTCGGAGCAATTTCCATTGATGCTGCATTAACAAGGATTGCTATTGCCGATATTGACGGAACTATATGTGGAACTTCTTCAATTACAACCGAACCAAAACACCCGGAAGATTTTATAAAAAATTGCATCAATGAATTAAACAAACTGAGGAACGATAATAGTCTATCAAACCTGCACGGAATTGGATTCAGCATCGCCGGAATTGTAGATTCTAAAAAGCTTATAGTTAACTTTGCTCCTAATCTGGGATGGGAAAACTTCAGTTTAGGGGAATTAGCAAAGAAATTATTGCCGGACATTGAAATTTTAGCTGTAGGGAATGATGCAAAAAACTCTGCTTTAGCAGAACTATGGTTCGGCACCCACGGAATAAAATTATCCAATTTCGTTTTTTTGCAGATTGGTCCCGGCATCGGTTCAGGCATTGTTGTAGGAAATAAAATTCTTGACGGAGAATTCCATGCTTCCGGAGAGGTAGGCCATATGATAATTTTCGAGGGGGGCGAGCTTTGCGTCTGTGGTAATCATGGATGCTGGGAAAGATATGCTTCGGACAGAGCAACAATTAATAGATATGCCGTTAAGAAATACGGATCATTGGAAAAAATAAATAGCATTACTGTAGATGATATAGTAAAAAATGCCGGGGAGAATGATCAAATTGCCATAGAAGTTTTAACTCAAACCGGAAATTATCTCGGGATGGGCATTGCTAATATTATTAAGGCCTTTGATCCTCATGCAATTATAATTGGAGGACGCATTATTCAGGCCTGGGATATAATATATCCCCAAATTATAGAAGTTGTAAATCAGAGGGCTTTTTACGGAAGGAAGAAAAATTCAATTATTTTACCTACATCATTAAAAATAAGGCCCAGGTTGTTAGGTGCTGCAACATTGGCAATAAAAGAAATTTTTGATGATTATAAAATAACTCTTTGACTATTTTTTTTGACTAATTACTTTATTGCTTAAACCAACTAATTATGAAATATTTTACTCTTGGAATTGATATAGGGGGGACAACTACCAGCTACGGATTTTTTGATCTATCCGAAGATTATTTATTATATGCTAACTCTATTCCAACCAGGCCATCAGAAAATGAACATCTGTTTATAGCAAGGCTTGCTGAAGAAATAAAGAAAGTAAATGCTGAAAAATTTAATCAATATTCATTGGCAGGAATTGGTATTGCCGCTCCAAGCGTAAACAACATTCTTGGGACTCTTGAAAATCCTTCAAATCTTGAATGGGGTACGGTAAGTATTATTTCTATGATGAAAGAATACTTTGATGTTCCCATGGTGATTATCAATGATGCTAATGCAGCTGCACTTGGTGAATTAAAATATGGTGCCGCTAAAGAGATGAAAAATTTTATTGCCGTTACCATAGGAACAGGTTTGGGCGGAGGAATTGTCTTAGACGGTAATATTGTAAATGGCAAATCCGGATTTGCCGGAGAATTCGGGCATGTAATAATTGAAAAAAATGGCCGCAAATGTAATTGCGGAAGACTGGGATGTCTGGAGACTTATGTTTCGGCAAACGGTATTCGTCGAACTGTATTTCAGCTTCTTTCGCAAAGTAACGTTCAGAGTGAGCTTCAAAACATTCCCTTCAGCAGGTTAACAGGTGAAATGATTAGTGAATATGCCGTAAAAGGAGACCCCATCGCAGAAGAAGCTTTTAATATTACGGCTAACATTTTAGGAAGAGCTCTAGC
>Ga0105101_10000907_pt1 | contig 12734 bp, 16 predicted proteins | sample PPLLak21cMay2015_2_FD_87037 | JGI IMG/M metagenome (GOLD analysis project Ga0105101, IMG submission 87037) | Freshwater sediment microbial communities from Prairie Pothole Lake near Jamestown, North Dakota, USA - PPLs Lake P8 Core (1) Depth... | ecosystem: Environmental > Aquatic > Freshwater >... | reverse complement strand
TACGGTGCCAAGGCGGATTATTTCGAGAAGGCCTTCGTGCATCTGCACGTGCCGGCCGGCGCCACCCCGAAAGACGGCCCGAGTGCCGGTGTCACCATGGCGACGCGCTGCTATCGCTGGCGCGCGGGAACCGGATCGCCCGCCCGGTTGCCATGACCGGCGAGCTGACGCTCACCGGCCAGGTGCTGCCGGTCGGCGGCATCCGCGAGAAGGTGATCGCGGCGCGGCGCGCGAAGATTTCCGAGCTGATATTGCCCGAGGCGAATCGCGGCGACTTCGACGACCTGCCGGCGCATATCCGCAAGGGACTCAAAACGCATTTTGCGAGCCATTACCGGGACGTGGCGAAAGTTGTGTTTCCGAAAAAGAAATAGCAGGGGAGAGCCATTCCGTGGGGAGTTTTGTCGACTTCAAGTGCCAATTCTGCCAGTACGAGGAACCCAGCATCGGCATTGGCCGCGGCAAGGCCGAGTTCCCGTTCCTGGCGCTGTACCGTTGCCACCACTGTCACACCATCGGCAGCACCTGGATTTACGAGAACAGGATCCCGCGCTGCAGCCAGTGCTATGACGACGCGCTCACCCTGCTGCCGGAGGACACCCGGCGCGTGAACTGCCCCAAGTGCGGCGAACCGGCGGTGATTGCGCCGAAGGAAGGAAGCTGGGAATAAATAACAATGGAACCACAGATAGACGCAGATATGTTCCGAGTTTAGGGTTCAGAGTTCAGAGTACAGAGTTAAAGACCAAACTCGGTACCATGTACTCTGTACGCTGAACTACGCAAGATTTTATCTGCGGTTCCAAAATAATTTAAGATAACGTTACGTCCTCGCCCGACTGCTCACGCACCAGCCGTGAAAGTTCGGCGAACAGTTCTCCGCCGCCCTGATCGTTGATCCACTGGTCGTCGACGTATCCGTAATGAAAGCCGCCGGAGCGGGCGGCGACCCAGATCTGTTGCGCCGCGCCCTGCTTGTTGATGATGATCTTCGAGCCGTTGCCGAATTCGAGCGTCAGGATGCCACCGGCGCCCTCGAAATCGATATCCGCGCCGCTTTCCTCGATGGCCTGTTCGATGCGCAGCAGGGTGTCGGTGGCGCGTTTGTCGAATTCGGATTCGTTCATGGCCGTGGCGGTGGCTGGTGTTTATAATGGCGGCCCATGTTACAAGGAAGCGCGGCGTCGTTACAGGGGCGTCAATTCATCCCGGCATGATGCAAAAAAAGAAAATCCTGCTCCTGGGCGAATACGGTGCCTTCACCCGGCGCATCGACCGCGCCCTTTCCCGATTTCCTGACATCGAGTGCGTCATTGGCGTTGCCGATGCCGGTCGCCGTGCGCGGCTCGAGCGGGAAGCCGGCCATGCAGTCGTCGCCGTTCCCCATGACCCGCATTCCATCCGGCGCGCCCTCGAGGGTATTTTTGCCGTGATCAACACACGCGGGCCTTTTGTTGCAAAGAATTACACGATCGCTGAACAGTGCGCCGAGCGTGGCGTGCACTATGTGGATCCCGCGGATTCGAATGAATATGTCAACGGCCTCGGTCGCCTGGCGCGCAAGGCGGAAAAACACGGCAGCCTGATCGTGACGGGTGCGGCCGCCGCACCGACGGTTTCCGCCCTGCTGGTGGACATGCTGGCGCCGGAATTCGATCGCATTCATGAAATTCATGCCTGCCTGGCGCATGGTAAAAACGATTGTCGGGATTTTGCAATCGCGCGCGCGATCCTGGGGTATGTCGATCTGGTGTCGCGCATGAAGGAGAAAGGCCGCTGGCGCGAGTTTCAGGGCTGGACCCGGCCGCAGTCGGTATATTTTCCCGCCCCGGTAGGCCGCCGCCGCGGCTACCTGTGCGACGGACTGGATCTGGATATTTTTCCAAGGCGTTACGGGGCGCAAACCGTGACCTTCCGCACCGCGCTGTCCTCCCGCGCCAGCAATTTTGTCCTGTCCTTCAGCCGCTGGCTCAAGCGTCGCGGCATGATGCAAGGCCTGCCGTCACCCGTGAGGGCCTCGCTCCATGTCATCAGCGTCTTGCCCCGTTTCGGCGATTCCAACGGCGGACTGGGTGTTGAGCTGCGCGGGGACAAGGACGGAGAGCCGCTTACCCGCTCGATTTTCCTGGTGGCGCGCGATGGCAATACCTCGGCCATCGCCGCCGCGCCTGCCGTCGCGCTCGTCAGGAAATGGGTCCGCCAGGGCGTGTCCAGCGCCGGCGTCACGCCCTGCGTGGGTCTGCTCGACTGGCCGGAGGTGCGTAACGAGCTGATGGATTACGACATCGTGCTGGTGCGTACCTGACGAGGCTGGATGAAGAGCGAGAGGGCAGGGTAAGCTAGCGGTCTTTATCATGGAGAAAATCGTCTGATGCGGCGTTTCGGTTCGCGGTACCTCATGCCGTTGTGGCTCCTGCTCGGTATTGTCGTGCTGGCAGGCTGCGGCAAAAAGGGTCCTTTATATCGGCCGGATGCAAGTGCTGCGACGGACAAAGCCGGTGTGCAGGCTGCCGCCCCGACAGTGACGCAGCCCGAAAAAAAATAATTCCATTGCCGCTATCATGAATTCATTCAGCTACCGGGATCGGCAACTGTATGCCGAAAATGTACGACTGGCCGACATCGCACAACAGCTTGGCACGCCCTGCTACGTCTACTCGCGCGCCGCGCTCGAAGACCGTTTCCACGCCTTCGCGGATGCGCTGAAGGATCGCGATCACCTCGTCTGCTACGCCGTCAAGGCCAATTCCAATCTCGCGGTGTTGAACCTGCTGGCGCGCCTGGGTTCGGGTTTCGACATCGTTTCGGGCGGCGAGCTGGAGCGCGTGCTGGCCGCGGGCGGCGATCCTGCCAGGGTCGTGTTCTCCGGTGTCGGCAAGACACGCGATGAAATGCGCCGCGCGTTGGCGGCCGGGATTTATTGCTTCAACGTGGAGTCCGAGGCGGAGCTGGAAGTACTGAACGAAGTGGCCGGGGAGCTGGGCAGGCCGGCGCCGGTGGCGTTGCGCGTCAACCCGGACGTGGACCCGGCGACGCACCCGTACATTGCCACGGGCCTCAAGCAGAGCAAGTTCGGCATCGATATCGCGCAGGCCGTGGCCGCCTATGAGCGGGCACGATCGCTGCCCAACCTGCGCGTGACGGGCATCGCCTGCCACATCGGTTCGCAGCTGACGGACCTGGCGCCGGTGGTCGAGGCGCTGGATCGCGTAACCGGTCTCGCCGATACCCTGCTCGATAAGGGTTTTTCCCTGCAGCATCTCGATCTCGGCGGCGGGCTCGGCATCCGTTATAACGAGGAACAGCCGCCGTCGCCGGACGCTTATATCCGCGCGATCCTGGATCGGTTGGAGTCGAAGGGCGGCCATAGCCGGAAACTCCGGCTCGTGTTCGAGCCCGGCCGGGCCATCGTCGGCAACACCGGCCTGCTGCTCACGCGCGTGCTGTACCTCAAGCACGGATCGGAAAAGAATTTCGCCGTGGTGGATGCCGCCATGAACGACCTGTTGCGCCCGGCGCTGTACGAGGCCTGGCACGACATCACGCCGGTGGCGGTGGACGCGCCGCGCACCCTGCGCACCTATGATGTCGTCGGCCCGGTGTGCGAGAGCGGCGATTTTCTCGGACATGACCGCGAGCTTGGCATCGAGGCCGGCGATCTGCTGGCGGTGGTTTCCGCCGGCGCCTACGGCGCCGTCATGAGCTCGAACTACAACACCCGCCCGCGCGCGCCCGAGGTGATGGTGGACGGTGACAAGTTCCAGGTCGTGCGCCGGCGCGAGACCGTCGCGGAGCTGCTCGCTCCCGAGACCATCCTGCCAAAATAAAAATGAATAGACAGGATTCACAGGATTAAAAAACAAGATTAACAGGATTTATATTTTCTAAAATCTTTAATCCTGTAAATCCTGAGAAATCCTGTTAATCCTGTCTATTCATGAAACGAATCCCCGAACCAGAATTGATGGACGAGCCGGAGCAGGCGCGTGCCTATGCCCGCGCGGATTTCTCCGAACCACACCAGGCCTTTGTCGAACGTTTTCACCAGTGTTTCCCCGGTCATCGACCGCAGCAGGTGCTCGATCTTGGCTGTGGCGCGGCGGATATCACGATTCGTTTTGCCCGCGCTTATCCCGAAAGCAGACTAACCGGCGTGGACGGCGCCGCGGCCATGCTGGTGTTTGCGCGTGAAGCTACTGCGCAGGCGGGTCTGGGCGATCGCATTCAGTTGCAACAGGCGCGCCTTCCCGAAACCACCTTGCCACGCCGCGCGTTCGATACCGTCATCAGCAACAGCCTGTTGCATCACTTGCACGATCCACAGACACTGTGGCAAGCGGTGACACAATACGCCGCGCCCGGCGCGGCGGTATTCATCATGGATATGCGCCGCCCCGATTCGCGCGAACGGGCCGGCGCCCTCGTGGATGAATATGCCGGCACGGAACCGGAGGTATTGAAGCGCGATTTTTTCAATTCGCTGCTGGCGGCCTTCCGGCCGGATGAAATCACGCAACAACTGGCCCAAGCCGGGCTGGCGCCGTTTCAGGTCGAGGCCGTGGGTGACCGGCATGTCATCGTGCACGGCAAGATGGAGTGATATCGGATGGGAATTTTCCAGAATCCGCCGGACGAGGAAATCAGGGGATTGCTGCGGCGTGTCCGCACCATCGCCGTCGTCGGCCTGTCGCCGCGCACCAACCGTCCGAGCCACGGCGTGGCGGCGCAGATGCAGCGCTTCGGTTACCGCATCATCCCGGTGCGTCCGGCGGTGGACGCCGTGCTGGGCGAGAAGGCCTATGCCTCCTTGCGCGAGGTGCCGGACAAGTTCGACCTGGTGGACGTGTTCCGCGCGCCGGAGTACGTGGACCAGATCGTCGAGGAATGCATCGCCCTGGGCGTCCCCGCGATCTGGCTGCAGGAAGGCGTGGTGAACATTCCCGCGGCCGAGCGGGCGCGGCAGGCCGGCCTGATCGTGGTCATGGACCGCTGCGTCTACCGGGAGTATCTGCGCCTGTTCGGACCGGTGCCGCATCCGTGAGCACGCCCGCGGTTTATTTGCCGCACGCCAACCGGTAAGCTTGCCGCCATGCCCGTTCCCTTTACCAAGATGCACGGCGCCGGCAACGACTTCGTGGTGTTCGACGGCGTCTCCCGCCCGATTCAGCTCACACCCCAAAAGATCCGCCGGCTCGCGGACCGGCACTTCGGCATCGGTTGCGACCAGGTGCTGCTGGTGGAACGTCCCACGGCAGCCGGCGCCGATTTCCGCTACCGGATTTTCAACGCCGACGGCGGCGAGGTGGAGCAGTGCGGCAACGGCGCGCGCTGCTTCGTGCGTTTCGTCCGCGACAAGCGGCTGACGGCCAAGGACGAGATCGCCGTGGAGACGCTGGCCGGCATGATTTACCCGCGCCTGGAAGCGGACGGCAGCGTCAGTGTCAACATGGGCGTGCCGCGCTTCGAGCCGGCCGAGGTCCCGTTCGAGGCAGCCGCGTGTGAAAACGTCTATGATTTGGAAGTGGACGGCCGCAATGTGAAGGTGAGTATCCTGTCCATGGGCAATCCGCATGCGGTGCAGCTGGTGCCGGACGTGGACGCGGCCCCGGTGAACACGCAGGGGCCGCAAATCGAGCGGCATCCGCGTTTTCCGCGGCGCGTGAACGCCGGTTACATGCAGATCGTGGACCGCCGGCACATCCGCCTGCGGGTCTACGAACGCGGCGCCGGCGAGACACTGGCCTGCGGGACCGGGGCCTGCGCCGCGATGGTGGCCGGTCGCCAAAGAGGTCTGCTGGATGATAAGGTAGAGGTGAAGCTGTCCGGTGGCACGCTGCGCGTGTCCTGGGCCGGAGAAGGGGAGCCGGTGTGGATGACGGGACCGGCGATCACGGTTTTTGAGGGTACTATCGACCTGGACAAGCTATGAAACAAAAACTGCCGAGCGAAGAAATTCAGACGGAACTTTCCTGGGAGGAGGCGGTGGCGCGCTACCTCGAGGACCATCCCGATTATTTCCAGCGTTACCCGGAGACGCTCTCGCGCATCCTGCTGTCGCACGAAACCGGCGGCAAGGCGGTCTCGCTCATCGAGCGCCAGGTGCAGGTGTTGCGCGAACAGAGCCAGACGCTGCAGCGCCAGTTGCGCGAGCTGGTGAACAATGCCCGTGAAAACGACGTGCTGAGCGGCCGGCTGCACCGTTTCGCGACCGCCATGATCGGCTGCGCTTCGCTCGATGACGTGCTGGACACGACCTACGACCTGCTGCGCCAGGAATTCAAGCTGGATGCCGTGGTGATACTGCTGCGCGGCCGTCCCGTCCAGGGCGGACGCGCGGAACTGGTCCCCGAGGACGACCGGCGTCTCAACTCGCTGTTCCAGCAGTTCAGCGGCGGCAAGCCCATCTGCGGCGGCAAGTTCGAGGACAGCCTGATGAGTTATCTTTTCAGCGGACGCGCCGCCGAGATCAAGTCATCGGCGCTGATTCCGCTGGGAGAGAACGACCCCCATGGCGTGCTCGGTCTCGGAACGCAGGACCCCTACCGTTTCCATCCCGGCATGGGCACCGTCTATCTCACGCGGCTGGGCGAAATGCTGACGCACAGCCTCGCCCGCCACCGCGGGTAAATCCGTCGCGCGCCACGGTGTTACCGCGCGCCACACAACACCTCGACGGTTTTTTCCGCCATCTCGGCGATGAGCGGCGCCTGTCGCCGCTGACGCTGACGCATTACCGGCGCGACCTTTCCCAGTGCATGACGTATTGCGACGGCGCCGGTGTCGCCGGCTGGGAGCGCCTGACCCCCGCCGGGGTGCGCGGCTGGGTGTCGACGCTGCATCGGCGGGGACTTTCCGGCAAGAGCATCCAGCGCGCGCTGTCGGCGTTGCGCAGCTTTTACCGTTACCTGTTGCGCGAGCAGATCGTCACGTGCAATCCCGCGAGCGGCGTGAGCGCACCCAAATCCGCGCGCCGTTTGCCGGACACGCTGACCGCCGACCAGGCCACGCGGCTGGTGTCGCTGGAAGTACACGATCCGCTCGCGGCGCGCGATCGCGCGTTGCTGGAACTGCTGTACTCCTCCGGCCTGCGCCTGTCCGAACTGGTGAATCTCAATATCCCGGAGCTCGATCTTGCCGCAGGCCAGGTGCGCGTCACCGGCAAGGGCCGCAAGGTGCGTGACGTGCCGGTGGGCGCCAAGGCACGCGCGGCCCTGCGTGACTGGCTGGCAGTGCGCGCGGAGTTTGCCAGGACGGAAGAGGCGGCGGTGTTCGTGGCGCGCAACGGCCGGCGCCTGGGCGCGCGCGCGGTGCAGGCGCGACTGCAGCAGTGGGCCAGGCGCCAGGGACTGGAAGTGCCGGTGCATCCGCACATGTTGCGTCATTCCTTCGCCAGCCACGTGCTGGAATCGAGCGGCGACCTGCGCGCGGTGCAGGAGATGCTGGGGCATGCCAACATCTCGACCACCCAGATTTACACCCATCTCGATTTTCAGCACCTCGCGGGCGTGTACGACAAGGCCCACCCGCGGGCGCGCAAGAAGACACCGGCATGACGCCGCCGCGTTATTACAGCATGCGTCGCCTCTCGCCCTACCAGGGCACGGTGCAGATCACGGAATTGCCGGATTTCCGGGCCGTGACCTCCGATGGCATCGCCTGGCGCGTGCAATTCCTCAACCAGCGTTCGCGGGTTACCGGCCACGCCGTATGGCGCGCCGACGGCGGCGGCAACCTGATAGAAACCCCGTACACCAGCGAGCTGATCCAGGCCCTGCAGAATCACCCGCCGTTTCCGTTTCCGTCGGAGGACAATCTCGAGCTGTGGCTGCTGGACGCCCGCGAGCGAAAACCGCTGGCGATCCTGGCCAGCACGCTTGGTCGCATCCGGCCGCCGCGGTCCGTCGATACCCGCTGGCATGCCACGCTGGCGGAGGACGACAGTTTTGTTGCCCCCAGTCTGGCGCCGGAATCCGGCGCGGCCTCGACATCGCACATCCCGCACAGCCAGGTGCTGAGCCGGTGCGTGCAGAAGGCCGCCGGCCCGCTGGAGCGGGCGCAATGGTTCCGCCGCGAGGACGATGGCAGCGGCACCGGCCTGCACGGCTGTCGTCTCGACGCTGCGCAGGTGGGGCGCAAGCTCGAACGCGATGCCTTTCCGGAAATGCTGCTGCGCGAGACATGGGAAGTGGAACGGGAGCAGAAACTCGTCAGCGATTATCACGAGTGGCAGGCGCCCAACCTGTTGACTCATGCCCGGCTTTCGCACGCCGCGCGCGACCGCCTCGAGCACGCCGCCTGTCGCCAGGCGGTGAAGCTCTACAACGTCCGGCATTTCCTGCCGGAGATTATCAACCGCGACCTGCTGAATGTGGCCTTCGTCGAGGCCGTGATCCGGCGTTCCACGTAGATCCAGTAGGTGAATTCGCCCGCGGCTTATCGTTCTGCGGGGAATGGCTTAGAATGCCACCATCTGTTCATGGGAGGCTGGCGACATGGCGGCCCGATCAACCCGAGACAAAATTATCGATGCGGCGCTCGATCTCGCCGGGCGCCGATCCTGGGAAAGCCTGCGGCTGCATGACGTGGCGGCGGAATTGCGGCTGGACCTGAATGAGGTGCGCGCGCATTTCCGCGAAAAGGAAGACATCGTCGATGCCTGGTTCGACCGCGCGGACGCGGCCATGCTCGCTGCCGGCACCGGGCCCGGTGTGGCCGATTTGCCGGCGCGTGAGTGTCTGCACCGGTTGATCATGGCCTGGCTCGCGGCGCTGGCGCCACACCGCCATGTGACGCGCCAGATGATTTACGGAAAATTCGAGCCGGGCCACGTGCATTACCAGTTCGCGGGCCTGTTGCGTGTCAGCCGCACGGTGCAATGGCTGCGCGAGGTGGCGCACCGCGACGCCGTGTTGCCGTGGCGCGCCTTCGAGGAGACGGGCCTGACGGCGATTTATCTGGCGACGTTTTTCTACTGGATGCGCGATGAGTCGGAAAACGCCACGCGCACTTCGGTGTTTCTCGACCGGCTGTTGGGGCGGGCGGAGCGTCTGACACAATCCGTGCCCGGGTTTTTGGGGCCGCGCAGGAAGACCGGTGCGCCGCCGTTTTCCGCACCGAAGTCGTGAATTCGAATTTTTAACCGGAGGTCCGGCCCATGGCCGATGCATTCAAGAATATTCCCATCAAGACCAGCATTGGCAACCAGGAGCATGCCGAGATCAGCAGCTGCGCCGATGCCGAGCCCTACGCGCTGCGGGTCATTGGCGACAGCATGGAGCCGGAATTCCTCGACGGCCATATTCTGATCGTAGACCCGGCCATGCCGCCACAGCATGGCGCTTACGTGATCATCGACTATCAGGGCGAAACCACGTTCCGCCAGTTCATCATTGAAAACGGCAGGAAATACCTGAAGGCGCTCAACAGCGCCTATCCGGCGGTGGAACTGGTGGAGAATTACTCGGTGCGCGGGGTGGTGGTGCAGCGCGCCAGCCGCCGGCGCAAGGACCACAAGCATTATTATTAAAAAACTGGAACCGCAGATGAACGCAGATGAACACAGATAAAAACATAAAAAGCTTTTTCGGTTTTTCTAATCCGCGTTCATCTGCGTTTATCTGCGGTTACTTGCTCATACAAATAAGCCCGTGACCAGGGCAGGTCATTGTTGGTGGCGCGGGTAAAGAGAATCTGGAACAGTTGCATGGTGCCGGCTGTGAATCCGGCGATCGAGCCGGCGAGATAAAGCCGCCAGGCACGAACAAAAGCGCTGTCATATTTTTTTTCTATTTTTTCCGCGCTCTGCTCGAAGCGCTCGAACCAGTGTTCCAGCGTCCGGGCGTAATGCAACCGCAGATTTTCGATATCGAGCACGGAGAAATCGTGTGACTCGAAAATACCCATCATTTCGCTCAGCGCGGGCGGATAGCCCCCGGGAAATATCCGTTTTTCAATCCAGGCGTTCAACCGCTCGGGCTTGTTGCGGCCGATGGAATGAATGAGTCCGCGTCCATGGGGCGCTAGACAGCGATTTATGACATCACCCAGCGCGGCGTAATTGTCGCGGCCAACGTGTTCCAGCATGCCGACGGAAACAAATACGTCGAATTCCCCCGTGATGTTGCGGTAGTCGTCCTCCACGTATTCCACGCTGTCCCCGAGGCCGGCGGCCTGGGCCCGCTCCCTGGCATACAGGATTTGCTGGTGCGAGATATTGTAGGACCTGACCCTGACGCCGTAGTGCTGCGCCATGTGGAGTGCGAGCCCGCCCCAGCCACAGCCGGCTTCCACCACCCGGTCGCCCGGCTTCAGTTGAAGCTTGCGGCACACGTGATCCATCTTGGCGCGCTGCGCCTCCTCGAGCGTCAGGTCCGGGGTCGGGAAATAGGCGCAGGTGTACTGCATGGCCTCGCGGTCCAGCCACAGCTCGTAGAAATCGTTGCCGATGTCGTAGTGATGATGAATGTTGTCGCGTGAATCCGCGAGCCGGTTGGAGCGCGGGCGATTGAACAAACGCGTCTGCGCCTCCTTGAGTTTCTGGTACTTGGGGGATGATCCCGCCGCGCGATAGGCAAGCACCAGGAACTCCACGAGATCGCCTTCCACCTCGATGCGCCCGGCGCTGTAGAGGTCGCCGAAATGCAGCGCGGGATTCACCAGCAGCTTCTGCAACACCTCGCCGTCGCGGAAATGCACGCGGGCGACAGAGGTCTTGTCCGCGGAGGGAATTATTTCGCCATTCCACAACACGAAGGTCAGTGGCGGGTCATCGAGCAGGTCGAGCAGCTTGCGCGCCATCCAGCGGTCCAGCACCGAAACCCGCGACGACGAAGGCAACGGGCCGGACCCGGCCCTTCCGCCCGTCAGCGCCGGAATATTGAGCGAAGTCAGCCTGGATTTCTGCACATCCTTTTCCATCGGGCCTTGCTCCTTCAGGACGTTTAATCCTACCTTGCCCGCGTGCTCATTTACAATGATTCGCCGCCGCCGCGCTTTCAGACGCTGATTTTCCCTGTCATATTCCCGTGAGCAGGGATGCGGGATTGCGCGACCATGCCGACATGGTGTCCGGGTGCGGCGACCCAGGAGAGGCGATAATGTGTAAAATGGCGGCATGCAATCCCGGCGGCGTCCAGCCAGCATTCATTTATTTCCTGGAATTTTGTTCCGGCTGCTTTTGGGCGCGCTGATAGCCGGCGCGGTATGGGTGCCGGCCGAAGCCGGCGAACGGGAGGAATACCTGCGCGGCTATGTCAATTCACTGCTCGACACCCGTTTCCCCGGGCTTGGCTTGCGCTCGCAGGTTATCTCGGCGGACGGTGCGGTGACGTTGACATCGCGCGCCTGCCTTGGTCCGTCTCAGAAACGCGACGTGGCCTATCTGCTCACAAAAACCGGCCGCGTGAAATCCATCCAGTGGGACCTGTCGACGGAATGCGATAAATCTGACGAGACGGCGGAGCAGGATAGAGCGAGAGCGGAGCTTGAAGCAGCGGAACCCGTCGATGTTTATGCCTTGCCTGAACGGGAACTGTTTGGGCCGCTGCTAGCCGATCCACGCCAACCGCGATTTTCTGTAAGTTACCAGCGCTATCGCAGTCCTGCGAGCGAGTTTTCTGCCGCCAGCGTCGCCTTTGGTGAGTATTTCGGCCTGGCTTCTGGATTTTTCGGAAGCTCAGGCAACTCGCAGGTCGGGATTCAGGGCGGGGTGTTCGCGCTGTTCAATCTCGACGCGCCGTCGAGCGATTTGATCAACGCGGATTACTGGATCGGCTTGCCGATCAGTTACCGCAAGGGCCCGTGGTCGTACGTGTTGCGCTTTTATCATCAGAGTTCGCACCTGGGCGATGAGTTCATTCTGGGCAATCCGGGTGTCGACCGGATCAATCTGAGTTATGAGGATATGGAACTCCTCGTATCTTATGAATGGGAGCGGTGGCGCCTCTATGGCGGTGGCGGTTATCTGCTGGGCGATGAGCCGGATCTGGCGCCCAAACATCTTCAGGGCGGCGCCGAGTATGTCCGGCCACGCGCGGCCGGGAGACTAAGCTTCATCGCCGCGATAGATGTGCAGGCCTCCGAGGAACTCGACTGGCGTCGCAGCAGATCGTACCAGGCCGGGCTTGAGTTGCGCAGCAGCAGCCTCCGACGGGTGCGCCTCATGGTCGAGCATTTCCGCGGCCATTCGCCCAATGGACAGTTCTACAGCGAATCTCTGCGTTACACGGGACTGGGGCTTTACTTCGGTTTCTGAGGCAGCCGTCCGGAATGCCCGGTCGGTGCGATAAAAGCGATTGGCGGACGACGCCGGGCATACTATCCTTAGGATTATTGCGGGGCCATCAGGATGCCAGGAAGGTTATCGGCGGGCATGGCTTGCCTCTGTTTCAGTAGTATCTGTGCCGGATCAATAATTGGAAATCACAGGAAGGTGGTTACAAATGAAACTCGATAAAAAATCCCTGATTCAAATCGTCATCCTCATCGTGCTCGTCATCGGAGGCGCCGGGGCCTATCTCGCACAGCAGGAAGGCGGGTTGGATTTCGTCAGCGGCTTGTTCAAGAGCGAGCCGGCTACCATTCGCACGCCGACGCCAGCTGCCGCCAGGAAACCGGCACCAGGCCCGGCCGTGACGGCCGCCGCCAAACCGGCCGCACCCGGGATTCCCGCGGCACCCGCCAAGGGACAGGTTCACGGGAAACCATTTGTGGTCGAGAACAGTTATATCGAGAAC
>Ga0105101_10000905_pt1 | contig 12775 bp, 19 predicted proteins | sample PPLLak21cMay2015_2_FD_87037 | JGI IMG/M metagenome (GOLD analysis project Ga0105101, IMG submission 87037) | Freshwater sediment microbial communities from Prairie Pothole Lake near Jamestown, North Dakota, USA - PPLs Lake P8 Core (1) Depth... | ecosystem: Environmental > Aquatic > Freshwater >... | reverse complement strand
TCCATTGATTCCGCTATTTTTAACACTCATTGATAACTGAGATATTCCTTTGCAAAATTGCACCTGAAATCATAAGCATTTTGTAATGATTAATCCCCGGTGCATAAAGATTTTATAAAATCGTTATGAATTTGTTCCCCGGATTGATATTTTAAATAATATTTCTATATTTAGGGCTTTAAAAGAAAAAAATGTATATAATAACCTGATAATCTGTATTAAAATGAATATGAAAATAATGAGAAAGTTTGCGGGGATTCTGGTCGTCTCTGCTGTAATCGGTACAAGTCTTCATGCTCAGGAGCGGAATGATGTAATACAGGCATATAATGAAGGAGCGAAGTCGATGCAAACTGATGCCCAGGCTGCCATTGCTTCATTTGAAAAAGTAGTTACCCTTTCCGAACAGGTTGGCGAGACCGCCAATGACCTTAAGCAAAAAGCTGTCCAGGTTTTGCCGGGATTGTATTTAAGAGTTGCGAATGCCAGTCTCAAGGAAAACAAACCGGCTGCTGAAATAATCCAGGCTGCAAAGAAAGCCTCCGCAGCTGCAGAAAAATATGGAAACGCCACGGTTAAGGAAAATGCCGGAAAGGTCATGGTTCAGGGCTATAATGCAATGGGTACCGGATTTTTTACCAAAAAAGATTATGAGAATGCTTTGCTTGCTTTCGACAGTCTTTTATTGATCAACCCCGGTTATGTCAATGCAATTTATAATAAGGCTTTGATATACAGAAGCCAGAATAATCCGGCAGCTTTTGAAGAAACGATTGATCTGTTCCTGGGAAAGCTGGAAAGCGGAAAGGATGATGAAAGAAAAAAACAGGCATCTGCCTCAGCCCTTGAGTATTTCCGTGCCGCAGGGTCACAGGCAAACCAGGCAGAGAAGCTTGATGAAGCGCTTGCCCTGTTGAATAAAGCCGCAAAATACGGCGACGACAAGGACCTTTTTTACTACTTTGCCGATGTTTATAACAAACAGAAGAACTTCAACAGCGGTGCAGAATATGCCCAAAAAGGCCTGGACCTTGAGACGGGCAATGCCGAAGCCAAAGCGAAATTTTACTATCAGCTTGCTGTTGCACAGGTTGGCAAAGGCCAGACCGCAGAAGCCTGCTCCTCATTCAAGAATGCTTTGTACGGAGCTTTTGCCGAGGCATCAAAAGCGCAAAGAACTAACCTGAAATGTGAATAGGTTTAGCTCTATCTTCTTTCCTTGTCTGATTTAGTATTTCGTTAGTTGAAGCGTTTCCGGGGTGATGCAGGCAATCCTCCGGCAACTTTATCCTTCCTTCCTGGTACTTAAACCAAAAGGCAGGTAAAGAGGGCAGAATCCGATCACGCTTGTCAGAACAAGAATTCCAGCCAGAATCAGGAGGATGATTGCCAGTGTGCCGGAAATTACGCTGGTAAAATACAATACTAAAACGACGACAGCTGCCAGTATCCTGACTACTTTGTCAACGCCACTCATGTTTTTCTTCATTTTAAAAGTTTTTTGATAATACATCCAATAATTGAAGCCTGGTATGCACCCCTGCCTGCTTATATTTGATTTCCCCGTTTTTGAAAATCATTAGCGTGGGGACACCCCGAATATTGTAGCGGCTCGCTATTTCAGGATTCCTGTCAACATCAATCTTTATCACTTTGATCCTATCCCCAAGTTCAGCTGCTACCTCTTTTAAAATTGGAGTTTGGATCTTACAGGGAGCACACCAAGTTGCATGAAAATCGACAACGACCGGATGAACATCCCTGATCAATTCATTAAAATTACCCTTCATTTTATTTTCAAAATTATCGATTGTAAATTAAATTGTTGATAATTGTTTTAGTTAATTTTCATTTCGCTCAAATAACCTGGTCCGGCCTGACCGGCCCCCGGCATTATAGCATTAACATGATATTTATATTTATAATTTATGCTACAAAAGTACTGTGCATTACTTCACAAAAAAAAGAAAAGTAAGGTTTTGCTGCACAACTTGCGGATTGAAACCGGACAACTTTTTTATTGATTTAGATTAACTTTACCTCCACCTCAAGGGATAAAATGACCGACAGCGAAGTAATAAAGCTGATCCTGCAGGGCGACAAAGACAAGTTTCGCATGCTGGTGGAACAATATCAGCAGATGGTATTCAGAACCTGTATGGGTTTTTTACACAATAAAGACGATGCCGATGATCTGACTCAGGATGTTTTTATCCGGACCTATCAATCGTTATCCCGTTTTAAAGGCGATTCGGCTTTTTCTACCTGGCTCTACAGGATTGCGGTCAATGCTTCACTTAATAAGATCAGAAAGTCGCCCCTGAACATGATATTTCAACGGTTTGAAAATATTACAGGCGGTAAAAATGAAAAAGAAAGATACCATCTTCTTTCAAATGAAGAAGATCCGGAGAACATTTTAATCCGCAGGGAACATTTTGAATGGGTTCAGCGGGCGCTTGACACCCTGCCTGAAAATCAACGCACTGCAATTGTCCTGAGCAAGTATGATGATTTTTCACAAAAAGAAATTGCAGAAATAATGGACATTACTGAAGGTGCGGTAGAGGCCCTGTTACAGCGTGCAAAGAAAAACCTTCGTGAAAAATTATCTTCTCAAAGAAAAAATAAATGAATATAACCGCAGGAAAAAAGTAAGTTTTGTTTCTAACCATAAAAATCACTAAAATGGATTGTCAGTTATGTCAGAAAGAAATGGATGCCTATCGCGAAGGGAAACTTCCCCGCGATATAATGACTCAGGTTGAGTCTCACCTGGAAACCTGTAAAACATGTTCCGAGATTTACAGACTGCAGGTACTTGCAGACAAAGTCATCGATCAGGAAAGAAAGCTTCAGTCTGATCCTTTCCTTACAAACCGGATCATGGCCGGAATTGATGATCCTGCAGGTTCCGGATCCCAGTCTGAAACTGTATTGATAAGGATATTGAAGCCTGCACTGATGACGGTATCAATGGCTGCCGCAATTTTCTTCGGGATCTTGCTGGGTAATCTTTCGCAGCCTGTTACAGACAGAGTGAAACTACCGGTTGAACTTGCACTTATTGATGATGCAGCCATTGAAACAGTTAATATCCTTTTAAACGAATAGCAGAAACCAATGAAAACTGAAAACAAAATCAGCTGGATGGTCTGGGCAATAATTATTCTTGCAGTCATGAATGTTGCAACAATAATAACCGTACTCTATAACAGAAACCAGACCCGGAAGGAGATTGTTGTTGCCGAATACAGCCAGCCTCGATCAGAAACTACGTCAATCAGATACAGCGGACGCTGGTTTCGTGATCAGTTAAATTTCAGCAGTGAGCAGATGGACAGGTTTGCGGAATTTAATCCGGCTTTCAGGGAAAATGTGAGGAATATTAACATCAATTTAAATATCCTGAGACAAAAAATGCTATTTGTGATGGCGTCGGAAAAATGTGATACAATCAGACTAAACATATTGTCTGATTCAATAGGAACTCTGCACGCGGATCTAAAGAAAACAACTTATAAGTATTATATCGATCTAAAAGAAATCTGCGATCAGTCGCAGCAAGAGAAGCTCGAACAGTTGTTCGGCGGAATGTTTTCGAGCGACGGCCGGATGGGACAATTTGGAAAAGGAGGCCAGCAGGGCAGACGTCGCGGCAGGCAATTCACTAACTGATTAATTTTTAAATTTTAAAACTTTTATGGAAATGAAAACAAAACTTTTAATTACAGGATTAGCTTTCCTGGCTTTAACAACAATTGTAAATGCCCAGAATAAAACAACCGTGCAGAATCAGCAAACTACACCACCAATAACAAGGGGAAGTTACGTTGATGCAAATAATGATGGTATCTGTGACAACTTCGGAACCGCATCATCATACAATAGAAATGGCCGAAGAATGGCAAATGCATCCGTAACCGGAAACAGAAGAGGAATGGCAGCCGGCCAGGGTCGGGGAACTGCCCGTGGTCAGGGACGTGGCATGCGACCAGGCCATGGCCAGGGACGTGTGCATGGTGGAGGTAATTTTGTCGATGCCGACAAGAACGGAATATGTGATTTTCGTGAAGCACCTGCAAACAATTAGTCATCGGACTCCAGGGTTGCCGACCGACTTTGAAAAAGCAGTGAAGAAAATGATCGGTTTATCAATTCACCGAATGCAGATGAACGGTAGGCGAAACTTAAGAAACGGACAGAGGCTAGATTGAAAATAAAGGGGTTACGGCCATAATTTGAAGGTTGTAACCCCTCTTTTCATCTGTTCTTCATTTCAGTATTTTATTTTTGTTTTTTTACAAGGCAATTCCTTTAGACAGATTTATTGGAATTGATAAATTTTAAGGTTTTAAATCTGATTTGAAGCAAGTTATACTTTAAGATGCAATGATAAAGGCGGGGAAAATATTTTTTATTATCGTGCTTATGATTTTTGCCGTAAAAACCAGCTATTCGCAGAATTCGTCTCATCAGTCTGATACGCTTAAACCGGGTTCGGCAGTAAGTCAATATGATAAGGATGTCAAAACCCAGACCGCAAACGGAACGGAAACCGGGCAAACAGGGCCAGACGGAATGAGCAACGGGATCCAGACTGCCAAGCAGATTAGAGGCGGTCGCCCGGATATGAGCAAAGCAAGGGGAGCACGTCCACCTCTGGTTGTCAGGCCATCAGGATCAGGTATTCCAAAGGGTGCCGGCAAACCGGGTGGAGCGGGAAGATACGGCGGTAGGTAATTTAATAACTGAAATCATGAAACGATCACAGTTACTTCGGGAGTTGATATTGACAATATTGTTGATGCTGACCATTACAGCGTTTTCTTATTCACAGAATAATGCCATAAATTCTGTGCAAAAAACCGACACCATATCCCCAGCTTCCAAAGAGCCGCCTCATACAATGTTCACAGGGGCAGGATATGGAACCAACATGATATACCTGGGTTCTACAATCTCCGGCAACCAGCCTTTTTCATACAGTGCATTTACTTACGGTTTCAGGAGTGAGTTTTATGCAACTGCCTCAGCTATTCATCTTTCAAACGTCGATCCTTTCCTGGCTTTCTACCTGGGATCAATAAATTATAATCATGTCTTTAATTCGTGGTTTGATATCTCCACCGGAGTATACAGGTACGAGGTGGCCCCGGCACTGGCAGATACCCTTTTCAGCAGCTTCACATACGGGGATTTTACATTGGGTATTGACTGGAGGCTTATTTATACCAGGTTATCGGCGGGCATTCTTTTGTCTGAAGACAACCTCTCCTATTTTCAGATCAGGAACTCAAGGTATTTTCAAACACCTGAATTCTTAAAGAAAAAAGTCAATATTTCGTTTGATCCTTATATAAATTTACTTTTAGGAAGTCTTTATAAAAGTGAAACCACAACCGAAACTTTCATTACCACCTCTTTAACAACCCCAATGTGGAGAGGGGCTATTCAAGGCAATTCAAATACAACAAAGACGTCAAATACCTCTGCAGTTCCTGCTACGACCAGTACTTCAAATACTGCTTTTGCAAGGTCTTTTGGACTTATGGAAGTAGATTTCGGACTTCCGGTTGCCCTAAATTCCGACCGTTTTACAATTGAGGTTGAAGCCAGCTATGTTTTGCCTTTATATAATGATTCATTTTTCCCCGGGCCCAGGGGATTTGTACTGATGTTTAGCGGGATTTTCAGAATTTTTTAAAATTCCCCTGTTTATTTTCCTGAATTTTAGTAAAATTCATTAGTTGTTCATCTTCACGGATATACATTTGACTTGTATATAATTTAAACCAAATAATTAAGATAATGAAAAGGACAATTTTTTTGAGTGCCATTGCACTTTTGATCAGTGCCGGCATAACAGCTCAGAGTACCAATCAGACTCAGAACCAGACACAGACACAGGTGCAGACCGGCTCCCGGACTCAGACGCAGCTGCAGAATGGAACCCAGACGCAACTGCAGAACGGAACCCAGACGCAACTGCAGAACGGAACCCAGACACAACGGCAGAACGGAACCCAGACACAGACACAACTGCAGGATGGTACCCAGAATCAGACACAGGTACAGAATGGACCCCAAAATCAATCACAGGTACAGAACGCAACTCAGAACCAGCCGCAAACCCAAACCGGCGATCAGAGTCAGCTTCAGACGCGCAGAAGGGACCAGCTTCGCACGCATGACCAGACCGGAACCGGTGATCAGATCCGCAAAAGGGATCAGACCAGGTTGCAGGAGCCTTCCAAAACAATGTCGCAGACAGGAACACAGAATGCTCAGGTACACTCACGGAACGCATCACAGGCCCGCAGAATGCAGACAATTGATGGTGCACGGTCAGGTGTTATGAATCAAAACATGAGAATGTCAACAATGTCGGGAGCAAGACGCAGATAAGAGTTTAAGAACAATCAAAAGAAAAGGGGCATCATATGATTGCCCCTTTTTCATTACCATCCGTACCAATTATTTTCTTCCCGGGCCTCTGTTTCCTGAGACTTTTGCAGCATTACGCTGAGGTGTTGCAGCACGAGCCCCTTTGTTTACAGAAGCTGCCCTTCCCTGCTCCTTGAATTGTTCACGGTTCCGTGCAGATTCCTGTTTTTTCATCTCTTTCTGCTGCTTTTTCAACGCCTTCTGCTGTTTTTTCAGCTCTTTATTTTGTTTTTTCAGGGCTTTTCTTTCCTCATTCCTGGCCTGTTTTTGTTCGCTGGTCATCTGACCTTTATTCTGATACTGGCCCTGGGTCTGTTCCTGAATCGTAGCAGCTGATTGATTTTGCTTTTCTGTCCGGGTCTGAGCCTGGGCCTTTTTACCAGCCTCTGTTTGTGTCCGTGTTTGTGTCGCATTCTGAGCTGTAATACATATACTGATCAGAAAGGCAACTGCTGACATTAACATTTTACATTTCATTTTTTTGATAATTAGGTTATAAATTACTCGACAATATTATATTGATAACTATGAAGTATTTATGAATTTTTCATTAAAGTCATAGTGAATTAAAAAAATCTGAAATAAAATCACAATTGAAAAGTAATGACTTAAGGAGTCAGAATATCAGGTTAAGAATATGCCGAAAGTATAATTATGGTTCTGTTATAAGTCAACAATCCATTGATGAAGAATTAATTAGCTTTTATAATAATTAAAAACCTGGAAAATATTCCAGCCCTGACCAGAAAATCAGGAATAAATTTGTATAATGAACCTACGTTCATTATATTTGTAGCGAACTTTTGCTCATAACTTATGTCGCCACGTCCATTCAGATTAAGAAAAGTCAGCGATCCCCCGTCATTCTCAGGATCTTATCTCCGGTGTGCGGATTTGAAAAACCCCATCGGTTTGAGTGCCCGTGTAAAGAAGAAGTTTGTCCTGAATGTGGCACAAATATGGTCAGAAAAGGTGCTCCATACGTAAGAAGTCATTAATTTTTACAACATGAAGATAGCAATTACAAGTACCGGAAACAGCCTTGAAAGTAAATTGGATCAACGTTTTGGTCGTTGCGGATTCTTTATTATTTATGATAATGAAACTCAAGGTATAGAATTCCTGCCAAATCCCAATAAAGATACTCTGGAAGGGGCAGGGCCTGCCTCAGTACAACTGGTTGCCTCACGAAAGGTTAATAAGATAATATCAGGTGAATTCGGAATAAAAATTAAATCATTGCTCGATAGTCTGAAAATTCAGATGATAATACTGAAAGAACCAGAGAAAACTATCGGCGAAATTATCAATATGTTAAACAGTTAATAAAAAAAAATTATGCCAGGATTCAATCAAACAGGTCCGGGTGGACGGGGTCCCGGGACAGGACGCAAAAAGGGCCGCTGCACCAATTACGGAGCAAGCCTTGGAAATCAAAACGATTCAACACCTGATGACAAGGGAGGAGAGCAATCAGTAAATTTACCGGGAAAAGGTCCCGGTCGGGGGATGGGAAGAGCTGGCAGAGGACGTGGTCCGGGACGGCAAAACCGTTCCAGGAGCTGAATTTAAATAATCAGCGAGTGGACTCAATCTTCTCTCTGAAGTGAATTTTATCATTTAAATTATAATTATAATATGAAAAAAAGGATTGCCATTCCGCTGGAAAGCGGGATATTATGCTCGCATTTTGGTCATTGTCAGCAATTTGCAATAATAGAAACTGACAACACTTCAGTCACAGATGAAAAACTTATTACACCGCCTCCGCATGAGCCGGGATTATTGCCGGGCTGGCTGGCTGAAAAAGGAGTTACTGATGTTATAGCGGGAGGAATGGGGCAGAGAGCTATAAATTTATTCAATCAGCAGAATATTAATGTTTTTGTTGGCGCACCGATAAAAAAGCCTGCAGACCTGGCAAAAGATCTTCTGAACAACACGCTTGATGCAGGAGCAAATTATTGCGACCATTAATTTTAAAGGGGACATGATATCAGATTATCGTTGTTTTTTCTGCCTGGTAAAATCCTTTGAGAAGCTACTTGAAAAGGAGTCAATTTCAGTCCAGGCGAAGAACCGTTTTACTATGGACATGATAAATCTCTACAAAACTAATCAGGAGAAAACAGGCTCACCGGAATTTGCCCGTAACCTTCACTGGATTTTAAAAGGCTATACAAATAACCCCGACCCTTATAAAGCGGAAAAAAGGAAAAGCAATATTCAGGCTCTTAAAATGCTTCCCGAAATGGGGGATATTCTCAGGCAATCTAAAGATCCGTTCATTACAGCGTTAAAGCTTGCTATTGCCGGAAATGTAATTGATTATGCAGCCAGCCAGAACTTCAATCTGGAAAATACGATCAGCAAATCCCTCAAATCAGGTTTTGCTATTGATCATTCAGAACAGTTAAGGAGAGCCGTAAACAAAGCAGATTCCATTCTTTATCTGGGCGATAATGCAGGAGAGATAGTCTTCGATAAACTATTTATTCAGACCTTAAACCATAAGAAAATTATATATGCGGTAAGAGGGATGCCGGTTATCAATGATGCTACAATGGAAGATGCTGATTATATTGGGATGAAAGATGTTGCCAAAGTAATTTCCAACGGTTATGACGCACCTTCAACAATACTTGATAAATCAAGTGATGAGTTCAGAAGTTATTTTTATAGTGCCAGCCTGATCATTGCAAAGGGACAGGGTAACCTTGAAGGGCTGGTGGATTTTAATGACAAGAGGATCTTTTTCCTCCTGATGGTCAAATGCAATGTGATGGCAGAATATCTTCAGGTTGAAAAAGACAGTTTTGCCGTATATAATGCCTTGAATAGTGTAACAAATTAAGTCTTCACCACTATATTATGATAAGCTTCGGTCCAGTACCATCCAGAAGATTAGGAAAGAGCCTTGGGATAAACAATATAGTCTTTCCAAAAACCTGCTCATATAGTTGTATTTATTGCCAGGTGGGGAAAACACTCAAAAAAAGTTGCAAAAGAGAAAGCTTTTACACACCTCAGATTATTTATGAAGAAGTTGTGAGGCATTTGGATCAACTCTCAAAAGATAGTTACCCTGATTATCTGACCTTTGTATCTAATGGAGAACCTACACTTGATGAAAACCTGGGGAAAACTATTAAATTATTAAAAAAAACAGGTATTCCTGTTGCTGTCATTTCCAATGCTTCTTTATTGTTCATTGATTCTGTTAAAGAAGATCTTCAATTGGCGGATTGGGTATCATTAAAAATGGATGCCGGTGACCTTATAACATGGTACTTAATTAACAGACCAGTTGCTGGTCTGGATTTTGATAATATTTTAGCCAATATATTTCTATTCAGGGATAAGTATAAAGGGAGGTTATGCACAGAAAGTATGATTGTCAGCGGAATAAATGATTCGACTGAAGATATTTCAGCACTGGCCGGAATAGTAAAAGAAATTAATCCGGATATAGCATATCTCGCTGTCCCAATACGTCCTCCAGTAGAGAAATTTGTAAAACTACCCGATGCTGAAAAATTGAATCTGGCCTGGCAGACTTTCAATAAAATGAAAATAATGACAGAATTTCTGACAGGTTTTGAAGGTACAGATGCAGGTTACACGGGAAACATTTATGAAGATATTCTGAACATTACAGCAGTTCATCCCTTAAGAAAAGACACTCTGCTTAAATTGCTTCAGAACGATAGCGCCGATTATTCAGTGATTAACTCCCTGATCAGCCAGCACCTGATCAAATCTGTTACTTACAGGGGCTATAAATATTTCATACGTGATTACCATTCAACTGGTTGACCAATGGAAGTTCCAATCATACTATATGGATCATCAGTACTCAGGAAACACTGCAATAAGGTTACTGAAGGGGATGACGTAAACCGGATAGGCAAAACGCTGTTCGAAACACTGAAAAAGGCTAACGGAATAGGATTGGCTGCACCACAGATTACCCTAATCAAAAGGGCTTTTGTAATTGATACTTCACCGCTAAATGAGGATGATTTAACCATAGAAAAATTTGAGGGGATATTCATAAACCCCGAAATAATCGACAGGGACAGCGAAAATATTTTTTTCCGGGAAGGATGCTTGAGCATACCTGATATTTTTGAAGAGGTCGGCCGGCCAGGTAAAATACTGGTAAGATATCAGGATTTGAGTCTTGAAACCCACGAAGAAGAACTCGACGGGATAAAAGGAAGGATCTTTCAGCATGAATATGATCACCTGGACGGAATCCTGTTCATTGATAAAGTCAATCCTATAAGAAGAAAATTACTGATTGGTAAATTAAACAAAATCAGGAAATTATCCCTTACTCAAAAAGCTCCCAGATATGTTGACCTTATATGACCGACTGGAAAAGGATGTCCGGTTCAGGGAAGGAATGAAAGCCTGCATGAATTGCGGTGTCTGCACTGCCATTTGTCCTGCGGCGGAGGTAAGCGATTATGATCCCCGAATGGTTGTGAATATTGTACAGGAAAGAGATGAAGCGGAGCTTGAAAAGCTGCTTAAAGGTAATACAATATGGAGGTGCGGTGAATGTCTTTCGTGTAAAACAAGATGCCCGCGTGGGAATGTTCCCTGTTATATAATCCAGGCTTTGCGAGGTTTGTCAATCGAAACGGGTTTTTTTATCGAAAGTGAACAGGGGAGGAAGCAGCTTGCCATTAAACGGACCGTAGGAGATCATATTCTCAAATACGGATATTGCGTATATATTGATGAAGTTGATCTTGAAACCTATCCTGAGCAGGGACCAGTATGGGAATGGATGAGGAATAACAGGAAGGCAATTATGAAACGGCTCGGTACAAGCTATGGAGAAAACAGGTCCGGTACACTTCGCAATACCATGAAGGAATCGCTTGATGATCTGAAGAAGATCTTTGATGAAACAGGCGGTACAGAGAGGTTTGAAAAAATCGAGAAATACTCATCTGTCAAGGCGAAAGAGCTTAATAAGCAATTTGATAAGGGGAAAGATGAATACTGGAGATTTCTATATAATAAATAATCTAACGATCTGATTACGAACTAAAATATTGCACGTGATACTTAGGAAAAATGAGATCTGGGCCTCATACCAGAAGGAAATTGCAGATGATAAATATTATTTTGCCCGCAGCTGTATCAGGCAAAACATCTTCCCTGCTGCTGAAAATCTGTATATAAATATTCTGAGGGATGTACTTGGGAAAGACATATATGACGACATCAAACAAACTACCTGCACGGGAATTGCTTATCACTCAGGTTTGATACCGATGGAGACCATAATGACTGTAGTTGCCAGGCAGTTTGCACTCATGAATGAAGCTGGCTATGAGAATTTTGTAGTTTCTTGCGTCACTTCATTCGGGATCTATATCGAAATGCTGGAAACATGGAAGCATTTTCCGGAAACTGAAATGAATACCCGGGAAGCCCTTAAGAGGGCAACAGGAAAAGACTTTGTAATACCGAAAAATCTAGTTCATGCCAGTGATGTTATCTATAAATTCCGTGCTGAAATTGCAGCAAAGGCAAAATACAGACTTATAAATGCAAATACCGGTGAACCTCTCAGGGTTGTTGACCATATCGGGTGCCACTACGCAAAGATCTTCCCATCTCATGGTATAGGCGGAGCTGAATATCCATACGTGCTTGCAGGACTGATTGATGAATGGGGCGGCCGGCAGATTGATTATCCGGAAAGGAGGCACTGTTGCGGTTTCGGATTCAGGCAATACCTTCTTAAATCAAACAGATCATATTCTGTAACGAATTCCAAAAAGAAATTCGATTCAATGTTACCTTTTAAACCTGATCTGGTTATCGCAAACTGCCCCGGTTGCACATTCTTCCTTGACCGGTGGCAATATGTAATTGCTGAAATGGAAGGTACGACCTATGGCGAAAACGGTTATGGCATTCCTGTTTTAACTTACGAAGAGGTTGCCGGACTACTTTTAGGTTATAATCCATGGGATATAGGCCTGCAGACTCACCAGGTGACAGTCGAACCTTTGCTTGATAAACTTGGGATAAAATACGATCCGGAGCAGAAATATAAGGGAATGGATGGTGAGGACATTGGGAGACCTGAACTTCCGCAGATATTGAAATGCATTTAAAGCCACAAAAAAACATAAACAATCTAAAAAATAGAAAAAGTATAAATGAAAACTACAGATGTATTAGTGATTGGAGGAAGTGCAGCTGGTATGGTTGCTGCCCTGACAGGCAAATCTTCATGGCCAAAGAAGAATTTTATTCTGGTAAAGAAACAAAAGGAAATGATGGTACCATGCGGTATCCC
>Ga0105101_10000903_pt1 | contig 12792 bp, 13 predicted proteins | sample PPLLak21cMay2015_2_FD_87037 | JGI IMG/M metagenome (GOLD analysis project Ga0105101, IMG submission 87037) | Freshwater sediment microbial communities from Prairie Pothole Lake near Jamestown, North Dakota, USA - PPLs Lake P8 Core (1) Depth... | ecosystem: Environmental > Aquatic > Freshwater >... | reverse complement strand
TTGAAGAAGGCATCGTCCCCGGCGGCGGCGTCGCGCTGCTGCGCGCCAAGGCCGCTGCGGCTGCGGTGAAGGGCGACAACCACGACCAGGACGCCGGCGTGAAAATCGTGCTGCGCGCCATCGAAGAACCGCTGCGCCAGATCGTCAAGAACTGCGGCGAAGAACCCTCGGTCGTCGTCAACAAGGTGCTAGAAGGCAAGGGCAACTTTGGCTACAACGCCGGCACCGGCGAATACGGCGACATGGTGACGATGGGCGTGCTCGACCCGACCAAGGTCACCCGCATTGCCCTGCAGAACGCTGCGTCGATCGCCGGCCTGATGCTGACCACCGACTGCATGGTCTGCGACCTGCCGGAAGACAAGCAGGCTGGCCCGATGGGTGGCGGCATGGGTGACATGGGCGGTATGGGCGGCATGGGCGGCATGATGTGAGCGTGGTTGTTGGCGCCTCGGCGTCTTTACAACCACGGCCTACCCCTTGCGGGTAAAGGCCCTGAATCCAACTGTTCAGGCAGTCCCAAAGCCCCGCTTCGGCGGGGCTTTTTAATGCCCGCTTCCGCTATCATCGGGCCTGGATTCCGAGGAGGTTTTGCCATGCAATGCGCCACCCGTGAACATGTCCTTAGCCTCTGCCCGCGCCCTCACGGGCAGAGGTACGCGCCCATCATGCTGCGGGACATCGGGGCAATGGCATGACCTCCACCCTTCCCCTGGCCAACAGCCTGCACCGTGCAACCCTCGACACATTGCGGCGGCAGGCGCCATTTTCTGCGATGGCGGAAGATGCGCTTTTATGGCTGGTTCAACATTTGTCGGTGAGCTATTTCGCGCGCGACGCGGTGCTGCTGGAACCCGCCGACACACCGCCCGATGCGCTGTTCATCATCAAGCAGGGCACCGTGGCGGGCGCCACCGCCGAGGGCCAGACGGTGCTGCAGTTGGCGACGGGCGAAATGTTTCCGCTGGGCGCGCTGCTGGCCGGACGCGGCGCGGCCAACCGCTATGTCGCAGCAACGGATACCTTCTGCTACCTGCTGGCTGCCGCCGATTTCCATGCGCTGCTGGCGAAGAGCACCCAGTTCAATGATTTCTGCACACGCCGCATCGCCAGCCTGCTGGAAGATTCGCAGCGTGCAGTGCAGTCGGAATACGCGCTGGCGCTCGACGACGAAAGCCGCTTTGCGCGCCCGCTCGCCAGCCTGATCCGGCGCACACCCCTGAGCGTGCTGCCCGATGCCCCGCTCGCCGACGCCCTGGCGGCGATGGAGGCGACGCAGGTGGGGTCGGTGGTGGTCACCGACGCAGCCGGACAACCGCTCGGCATTCTCACCCTGAAGGATGTGCTGGCCCGCGTGACCTTGGCCGGCGTGCCGCTCGCCACCCCGATTGCGGCCGTGATGACACCGGATCCGGCGACCCTCTCGGCTGATGCGCCGGTGGCGGATGCACTGGTGCTGATGGCGCGCCAGGGCATCCATCACATTCCGCTGGTCCGAGAGGGGCGACTGGCCGGCGTGGTGTCGGAAAAGGACGTGTTCGCCCTGCGCCGCCTGTCGGTGGAAGGCATCACCTCGGCCATTGCGCGTAGCGAAGACCCCGCGCGCCTGCCCGCGCTGGCGCACGACATCGGCGACCTGGTGCACAGCCTGCTGGCGCAGGGGATGGATGCGGAAAACCTCACCGCGATCATTTCCAGCCTGAATGATCGCCTCACCGAGCGCATCATCACGCTGGAATGCGAGGCCGATCACGCGTTGGTCGGCCTGCGCTGGTGCTGGCTGGCGCTGGGCTCGGAAGGCCGCATGGAACAGACGCTCGCCACCGACCAGGACAATGCACTGATCTTCGCCGAGGCGGATGACACCCAGCGTGATGCGCTGCTGGCCTTTGCGCTGCGGGTGAACCATCGGCTCGACGCCTGCGGATTTCCGCTGTGCCGCGGCGGCATCATGGCGAGCAACCCGAAATGGTGCCTGTCGGCGGCCGGCTGGCAGCAGCAGTTCACGCAGTGGATCGATCACGGCAGTCCCGAAGCCCTGCTCAACGCCAGCATCTTTTTCGACTTTCGTCCGCTGACCGGCGATGCCTCACTGGCGCTCAATCTGCGCGCCTGGCTCAACCGCGCAGCGCAAAAGAATCCTCGCTTTCTGCACCAGATGGCGGGCAACGCCCTGCGCAACCGCCCGCCACTGGGCGTGGTGCGTGACTTCGTGCTGTCCGATGACCACGCCCACCCGCACACGCTCGACCTCAAGCTCAATGGCGCCATGCCCTTTGTCGACGCGGCGCGCATTTTTTCCCTGGCCACCGGCAGCCCGCAGACCAACACCGCCAAGCGGCTGCGGGCGGCAGCGCATGCGCTGCATATTCCCGACACCGAACTGGCCGACTGGAACCGCGCGTTCCACTTTCTGCAGCTGCTGCGGCTGCGTCACCAGCATGGACAGCAGCGCGCCGGCATCGCACCCGACAACCACCTCGATCCCGACACCCTGAATCCGCTCGACCGCCGCATCCTGAAGGAAGCGCTGCGCCAGGCGCGCAAGGTGCAGGCGCGGCTGGCGCTGGATTACCAGCTGTGATCTGGCCGTTTACAAAACGCTCACTGCCCGCCCTGGACGCCGCCGGCAGCACGCGGCGCGCAGCACTGGTCCGCCAAAAGATCGACCTCAATCTGCCGCTTGCCGACATGCGCTGGTGCGTGGTCGACGTGGAAACCGGCGGGCTGGATGCGGCGCGCGATCCGCTGCTGGCGATCGGCGCGGTGGCGATCGAACGCGGCCGCATCGCACTCGATGCCAGCCTGGAAGTCGGGCTCACGCAACTGCAATCGACAGCTGCCGCCAACATCCTGATCCACGGCATCAGCGGCAGCGAACAGCGCGCCGGGCAGGTGCCGCACGAAGCACTGCTCTGCTGGCTGGAATTTGCCCAGGGCGCGCCGCGGGTCGCCTTCCACGCGGCATTCGACCAGACGGTGTTGCAGCGCGCCGTGCGCGAGCAACTGGGCCTGTCGATTGCCGCACCGTGGTTTGACGCGGCGGTGGTGGCGCCGCTGCTGTTCCCCGACGTGGCGCCACACTGCCGCCACCTCGACGACTGGCTGGCGCACTTCGGCATTGCGGTGTACGCGCGCCACGGTGCGCTGGCCGACGCCTACGCCACTGCCGAGTTGTGGCTGGTCCTGCTGCAGGCGGCGCAGCGCGACGAGATCACCACCGCGCAGCAACTGCGCCGCCTGCTGCGCGGCCGGCGCTGGCTATCAGCACATTAGCGCCTACTAATCTGTTTGTCGGCCGCAAAACAAGTCCTTACACTCCGCGCACGCGCGACTTCTATTAATAAAGCGCGTTCCCCACTCATGCTCACGGAGGAGTTGCCATGCAATTGTCGGAGAGACATCAGGAGTACTGGCGCAAGAATCTGCGGATCACCGCAGTCCTGTTAGCCATCTGGTTCGTGGTGACGTTCGTCGTCATCTACTTTGCCCCCCAGCTCAATGAAATCGTCATCATGGGCTTCCCCTTCGCCTTCTACATGGCCGCCCAGGGTTCCCTGATCATCTATGTCCTGATCATCTGGTTCTACGCCCGGCGCATGAACCAGCTGGACAATGAATTCGGCGTACAAGAGGGGGAGGAATAACATGACCACAACGACCCAGAGCCAGTTCTTCCAGCAGCTCAAGAAGTACTACACCTTCTACACCGGCGGCTTCATCGCCTTCGTCATCGTGCTCGCGATCCTCGAGCAGATGGGCCTTCCCCCCAGATGGATCGGCTACATCTTCCTCGCCGCCACCATCTCGCTGTATGCCGGCATCGGCATCATGTCGAGAACCGCCGACGTGTCGGAGTACTACGTCGCTGGCCGCCGCGTGCCCGCCCTGTTCAACGGCATGGCGACCGGCGCCGACTGGATGTCGGCAGCGTCCTTCATCGGCATGGCAGGCACCCTCTATCTGGCCGGCTTTGACGGCCTCGCCTTCGTGATGGGCTGGACCGGCGGCTACGTGCTGGTGGCGCTGTTCCTCGCGCCCTACCTGCGCAAGTTCGGCCAGTTCACCATCCCCGACTTCCTCGGCACCCGCTACGGCGGCAACCTGCCGCGCACCATCGGCGTGATCGCCGCCATCATCTGCTCCTTCACTTACGTGGTGGCGCAAATCTACGGCGTCGGCATCATCACCGCCCGTCTCACCGGAATCGAATTCCAGTACGGCGTGTTCCTCGGTCTCGCCGGCATCCTGGTGTGCTCCTTCCTCGGCGGCATGCGCGCGGTGACCTGGACCCAGGTGGCGCAGTACATCATCCTGATCATCGCCTACATGATTCCGGTGGTGTGGCTGTCGGTGGCTCACACCGGCAACCCGGTTCCGCAGGTCGTCTACGGCCAGGTGCTGCAGCAGGTGACGCAGCTGGAAAACGAGTTCAACAATCCAGAGACCACCAAAGGCGCCGCCGAAGCCTCGGCGCGTGCGGCGTACAAGGCGCAGCAGACGTCGTTCGAAGCCAAGGTCGCGGCGCTGGACGAGGCCGTTGCCGCAGGCAATGGCGCGGCCTTCCTCGAAGCCCAGCGCACCGAAGCCGGCAGTCCCGCCGACTTCCCGGCCACCCCCGATGCGCTCAAGGCGCAGTGGAAGAAATCGGCCGACGGCGCCAAGGCCAAGTCCGGTCCGGTCTCGGCGCATGCCGAGGCTTTCGCCGGCAAGGGCGCGGAGAAGAAGCTGCGGAATGACACCCCCGACGCCAGCGCAGCGGAAATCGCCGCCGCGCAAGCCGAAGACCAGCAGGCGTCCAACATCAAGCGCCGCAACTTCATCGCGCTGGTGCTGTGCCTGATGGTCGGCACCGCCTCGCTGCCGCACATCCTGATGCGCTACTACACCACGCCGTCGGTGCGTGAAGCGCGCAAATCGGTGTTCTGGTCACTGCTGTTCATCTTCCTCTTGTACTTCACCGCGCCTGCCCTGGCGGTGCTGGTCAAGTTCGAGGTATACAACAACGTGGTCGGCCTGCCATTCTCGTCGCTGCCGGCGTGGGTGGCGAACTGGCAGGCGGTGGATGCGACCCTGATGAAGATCGTCGACATCAACCTGGACGGCATCGTGCAGCTCGCCGAAATCACCATCGGCGGCGACCTCATCGTGCTCGCCACGCCGGAGATCGCCGGCCTGCCCTACGTGATCTCGGGCTTGGTGGCGGCGGGCGGTCTGGCGGCTGCGCTGTCGACCGCCGACGGCCTCTTGCTGACCATCGCCAACGCGCTGTCGCACGACGTCTACTACAAGATGATCGACCCGAAGGCCTCGACCATCCGTCGCCTGGCCATCTCCCGTGGCCTGCTGCTGGTGGTCGCCGTCTTCGCCGCGTACACCGCCTCGCTGAAACCGGGTGACATCCTGTTCCTGGTCGGCGCCGCGTTCTCGCTGGCGGCCTCGGCGTTCTTCCCGGCGCTGGTGCTCGGCGTGTTCTGGAAGCGCGCCAATTACCTCGGTGCGGTGATCGGCATGCTGGCCGGTCTGGGCGTGTGCATGTACTACATGTTCATTACCTATGACTTCTTCGGCGGCGTCGCCGCCAACGAGTGGTTTGCCATCAAGCCGATCGCCGCCGGCGTGTTCGGCATGCCGATCGGCTTCCTCGGCGTCATCATCGGCTCGCTGATCTCGCGTGCGCCCAGCCTGGAAATTCGGCAACTGGTCGATCACGTGCGCTACCCGAGCCTGGTGGGCGACATCGAGACCCGCGCGACCTGATCGCTGCACCCAGCGCGTCCCTGGGCGCGCAACGAAAAAGCCAGCCTTGCGAGGCTGGCTTTTTTACGCCCGGATACGCCCGGATGTTCAATCCCGGACCATTCATCCGGGCGCGATCGGTCACGGCTGAGCCCTACAGCTGCATTGAACCCAGCCGATGCATATAGTCGCTGCGCCCGGTATCGCGAATCAACCGCTGCGCAGTCTGCGGATCGTGCGTCAGCGTATGCTCGATCACCGCCGCCACCTTGTCCGGCTCGTTGCAATGCTGCCAGGCCATCCCCAGCGCATACCAGGCCAGCCCGTTCATCGGCTGCAGCCGACCAGCCTCGGTCAGCGCCGCCGCCGCCGCAGCATGGTGGCCATGCCGCGCCTGCAACATCCCCAGCCCGTACCAGGCGCGGTCGTTATTCGGATTCAACTCGGTCGCCCGCTGCATGGCCGCGATCGCCGCCTCGTCCATGCCGCCCCTGTCACGCACATAGCCGAGGTTGAACCAGGTGGGGGCATCGTCCGGCTCAATCTCGATCGCGCGTTCAAACCAGGCCTCCGCCGCAGCCCAGCGTTCCTGCTTCGCCTCCAGCCAGGCCAGCGTACGCAGCGTGCCGACATGGGCGGGCGCCGCCCGATGGCTGTCGTGGTAGGCCGCCAGCGCGCGCTCCGTCCGGCCCAGCATATTGAAAAACAAGCCCCGCAGGCCATGCCGCACTCGGTCATAATCCATCGTCTGAACACTCCCTCAAGCCAACGCGCATTGTCATGGGCAGGCGTCAAGCTTGCAAGCCGCGTTAAAATTTACGATTCGCTTCAGGAACACTCGCCATGCCGCTCGACATTCTGCTGGTTTTAATTCTGCGCACCCTGGTCGAGGTCGCCGGCTTCGCCCTGCTTGGGCAAGGCGTGCTGGCGCTGCTGGCCGGCAAATATCGCGAGGACAACATTTTCTACCGCGTGCTGCGCATCGTCGCCAGCCCGGCGGTGCGCGCCGTGCGTTTCATCACCCCGCGCTTCATCCTCGACGCCCACGTGCCATTCCTCACCTTCTTCCTGCTGTTCTGGTTGTGGGTCGCGCTGGCGCTCGTCAAGCGCCATCTGTGCGGCCTGCATGGATTGGCGTGTTGAGCTGAGAGGCAGCAAGGCTTTTCCTTGACTGGTATGCAAATCCAGCGTAATCAACAGGTTACGATGGACACCCTGAAACCCGGGGTGGCCCAAGGCCGGCGCTTCTGACACATTTCTGACAGTGTCAAAGACGCCCGACTGCGGCCACATGCGCTCCACGGCGTTCAGCCCGGGCTGCATGCACTGTATATAGCCGTTGTCCCTATACGCAACTCCCAACCCGAGACTCCCAACCCAAGGAGTTGCATCATGCATCAACCGCATCAACCGCTACCTGCGCATGCTCGGCCTCGACCTTCTCAAGCTGGCCGAGCAAGTTCCGGAAGACGGGAAGGACGTCGACAAGAGTCCGTTCTGGATGGCCGAGCTCCTGTAGATCGACAACGAGCGTAACCGGGTGCTCACCAATGCGGAGTGGAACCGCCTCAGTGCTGTCCTCAAACGCGGAACCAACCACTACATCGCCCCGGCGGTCGCGCTGCTTCTGGTGACGACGATGCGTGTATCCGAAGCGCTACTCAGGTCCCGCTGGGAGGCAGTCGATCTGGATCGTTGCATTCTCAAGCTCGGCCGGGCGAAGGCGGGCCGACGCGAGGTGCCGCTCCTTGGCGATCCTCTGCGTATTATTTTCAGCCATGCCGAATTTATGTAACGGCGCTACGCTGCTGACTCACAATGTGTGTTTGCGCCTTGCTGCATATAAATCTTAAGACATTTGGCCTAGGCTGATTTCAGCCACTCAGCGCTTGATGAATTGCCCTCAGTCTCTTTTTTATAACGTAATCATCATATTGGCCTCTGATACTAGCTAAAAAATCAAAGCACTCATTCAATATGACTGCCGTCTCTATCTTGATAAATGCCCAGACCCTTGGGGCGTTTGAATAACTGTTCGGCGGCCCGATTCAGGCTCGTAATTTACACACGGCGGGGGTCGGCCCTTCTTTTTCACCTTTGGGGAATGTGCGATGAACGGTGAGTTTCAAGTCTGCGGTCAGAATTCGGCGGCGCTCTTCACAGTCAAGCTTCATCGCGGTGATGGCATGACCCTTGTGGCGATGAATTGGAAGAAAGGGAGGCCGCCGGAGGAATTCGCCGGCTTCGCGATCGAATACAAGGAGCCTGGCGGCAAGAAGTTTTTCGCCTTGAAGAACCGCCTTTCGTTCCCCGGTGCGGCAGGCGCGGTTAACCCGAACCGACTGTCAACCCGGCTGTCGCCGATCCAGAAATTCCGCTGGGTACATTTCCCGCGCAATGCCGAACTCGCCGGCAAGTTTGTTTACCGAGTCACGCCTGTCTTTATGGATGATGACGACGTGTTGAGCTATGGCGAGGCGCAGGAAGCCGCCATCGAACTTCGGCGCGAAACCTATCCCGGGCAACTCAACGTCACCTTTACGCGCGGCTTTGTGTCGTCGCAGGCCTTCGTGGATCGGTACGTCACCGAGCACGACGGGATTGCAACCCTCTTACCGGCCAACGCCGATGAGGGACTGGATTTCGTTCCCACGCATCCCAAGGCCGACGAAGCGCTGGAATGGATGGGGTTTGAAGCACGGAATGCCATCCTCGATGTGCTCGACGAGGCGATCAAAGACAAGAAAGCCCAGGTCCGTGTGGTGGCTTATGACTTGAGCGAACGCGAGGTGGTGTCGCGTCTTCAGAAGCTCAAAAAGCGTCTACAGATCATCATCGACGACAGCGGCGCCCACGGTCAATTGGATTCCGCCGAGTCGGTGGCGGCAGAGCGTCTGAAGGTCACGGCCAGCGAGGATAACGTCAAGCGGCAGCACATGAGCAATCTGCAGCACAACAAGACCATCGTGGTCGATGGCCCTAAATGCCAGATGGTCGTGTGCGGCTCGACCAACTTCACTTGGCGAGGGTTCTTCGTGCAAGCGAACAATGCCGTGATTCTGCGGGGCGAGACAGCGGTCAAACCCTTCCGCGAGGCGTTTGACGACTATTGGCAGAACGATAGCGCTGCCGGTTTCGGCAAGACGGCTTCCGTGAAATGGCGCAATCTTGGCCTCGACGGAATCAACGCGAAGGTGACCTTCTCACCGCACTCGAAGTCGAACGCGCTGCTACAGTCTATCGCGGACGATATTGGCGAACGGACCAAGTCGTCTCTCTTCTATTCCCTGGCCTTTCTTTACCAAACGAAGGGGCCTATTCGCGACGCGATCAAGAAGGTTTCCAAGGACGACGGCATATTCGTCTATGGCATTTCCGACAGAAAGGTCGGCGGCGGACTCGATCTTCAAACGCCGGACGGCAATATCCCGCCGGTCTTTCCCGCAGCCCTCGCGAAGAACCTGCCGGAGCCGTTCAAGAGTGAGCCCACCGGCTTGTCCGGTGGCGTGGGCACTCGGATGCACCACAAATTCGTCGTCATCGACTTCGACAAGCCGACCGCACGGGTCTATCTCGGCTCGTACAACTTTTCCTCGCCGGCGGACATCAAGAACGGGGAAAACTTGCTCCTGATCCGCGACCGCCGTATCGCAACCTCCTACATGATCGAGGCGCTGCGCATCTTCGACCACTACCATTTCCGCGTGGTTCAACAGGAGGCGAAGCAGGCCAGGAAGAAGCTTCAACTGGCCAACCCCCCGCGAAGCCCAGGGGAAATCCCGTGGTGGGACGAGGACTACACGAATATTCGGAAGATTCGCGATCGCGAACTGTTCGCTTAGTTTGTCTCAAACGGATGGCATCGTAGTCGTCAGCAAAATGCCGCCGAACCCGTCGCTCGAGGCATCCGAAGCCCCCACCTGAAAGCGGTCAGTCGCCTCTAAATATCCTCTTCCATCGCCTCCATCGCGATCAGCCGCTCGCGCAAGGCCATGTGCGCGCCGAACCCTTCATTCGGATCGTACAGCGGGTCGCGCTGCAGGGCCGCGATCGCCTGCTCGTCGGTGAGGTGCACACGGCACCCCACCCTTCAATCTGGCACATGCGACGCCGTCGGGGGCGGAGGAGTCCATTTCATTCGTTAGCCGTGCCCATCCGTCCCCCTGAATTTGATGCTGCCGCTCTTTGGCTAGAGCCTATGCTGACTAACCTGCCGCCAAAATTGATTGCGATTACAGGGCCTATGGCTGCCGGAAAAACCACCCTCGCCCGTTTCTTGGCCTGGTATTTCAACATTTCGCTAATCGAAACCGATCACTATTTAATTCCCCACAAGGGATTGCAGTGCGAACCCAATTAAATAAACCGCATCATCCAGTTTCGGCTTGACATGCCTCGACCTGTGATCGTAGAGGGTGCTGAAATCCTCCCCCTTTTGTTGAAATTAAACCGAGTTCCCGATGCCATCATCCATGTTCGGAAAAAATCAGATAACCCGCGGGCAACTACGGCTAAGGCGCGAAATCGCAACCCGAGCGCATGGGGCTTTGGCGCATGCCCTACTCACGAAGTCGCTGTGACACATTGATAGCTAACCACTCGTTTGAGTCATTCGCTTCGCTCGCTAGGGCTGGCCGTCTACGGCGTCCAGCCCCTCAATTCAAACATTGGACATCACGAGAATGTTATGACGCAAGCTGAGTCCGACTATCAGATATTCTGGCCGCGCCACGCTGTGCCCGGTGCTCTTGTGGTTGTCGGCACCGTAAAACAAGCTGAGCGCTTGCTGCAACTGGAGCGTGCCGCAACTCACTCGCTCTATTCCGTCCGAGCTGTTCTTTCAGACCATATCCCGTTGATCGGCTCACTCGAACAACTCCTGAAAACGCCTTCTCATTGCACGATAGCGCTAAACGAGAACCCATTGACCATCTATCTCCATCATGGGGGTGACGCGGCGGTGTTCTTCGACCTTCAGGGCGAGAACGATCAGGTGCTTTCAAATATCCGGGTCGAGGTCGAGGCGGAAGCCCCGCTGGCGGCATTTCAAGCAGCACGTACCGCGATCAACCAACTGCTTGACACTCTGATGCGGAGGGTCTGGCTACCTGTCGTTGTCGCGCGCCTTGAACTCTTCGACGCGGAAGATAATCCTCTGGCCTATCAGCTGTTGCTACCGTTTCCCGCTGGGTTAAGGATCGGCCCGCTGGGCGGTATTCATCAGTACCCTGCATTCTCTGAACTTGAGAGTCTCGGCAGAGAAGCGATTTGTGCGACAAGTCCATACTATCGGCTTCTACGCTGAAGTTTTGAGCGCCGCGTGATGCGCGCGCCCACCCGGCTCAAACATCGCCACGATCCAGGCCGTCTTCTTCGGCCAGTTCCACACCCGTGACGCAGACATCGCCGTCGTCGATCACCAACGTGACGGGGGTCAGCTGCTGCCCCCTGCACGGCCCGATGAAGCAGTTGCCGGTATCCAGATCGAACTGCGCGCGATGGTTGCCGCAGGTGAGGAAGTTGCCGTCCTCATCGAGGAAGCGCCCGGGCACCGTATCCAGCCGGCTGCCGGTGTGGGGACAGGCGTTTTCGTATCCGAAAAAGCGGTTTCCCTTGCGCCCGATCACGATGGGCCAGGGCTTGGCTTCACCGGTCTCGGTACGCACTGCCAGCCAGAATCCGCTCGGCCGGTCTTCGTTGATTTCGATCGTGCGGCAAATTGCCAAGAGCTCATTCATGTTGGCTGTCCAGTTTCAGGCGAGGGGTGGGAAGACGGCTCGGGATCATCGCTGACGCGGCGCGTGCGCTATTCGGGCTGGTTGCACATGAAGTCTGCGGTCTTGGACAAGGCTTGCTCCAGTTCCGTCCGCAGGTCTGCCGCCAGCCCGACGTCCTGCATGGCGCGCACCATGCACCCCATCCATTGATCCCGCTCGCTCACGCCGATGGCAAAGGGCGCGTGGCGGCGGCGTAAAAAGAGCTGGCCAATGTGCTCGGCGAACAAGGCCGGGCCGCCCGTCCACTCGCTCAGAAACCAGTAGAGCTTGTTGCGGGATTCGCCCAGGTCCTGCGGATGCAGTTTGCGGATGCCGTAATAATCCGGATCCGCGTCCATCAGGTCGTAAAACCGGTCTACCAGTCCGCGCACGGCTTCCGCCCCGCCAAGCCGCTGATAGTGGGGATTTGCCTTGACGATTTCAGCGTTCATGATTGCCGCCCCTTGGCCTCTGAATGGATGCGCACGCAGGATTTGTAACAAACCCTACGTTTTACGCGCCGCCTTGGGGATCAAGCAGAATATGTTCCAGCTATGCGCCTCACCCCACCAGCGCCACCGCCTTGATCTGCGCCCACACGGCCTGACCCGGACGCAGTTGCAGCCTGGCGGCGGAGCGCCGCGTGATGCGCGCGACCAGCGGGACGCCACCGGCACTCAGCCGCACCAGCGCCAGCGCCGGGTGGGTGTCGTCCGCCAGTTGTTCGACGCGGGCGGGGAGAATGTTGAGAATGCTGCTGTCGGTGTGGATGTCCTGAGCGATGCTGACGTCGCGCGCCAGGATGCGCACGCGCACGTGCCGGCCCACCGGCACGCCGCTGTCGCGCACCCACAGGCTGCCGCCGGCGAAGGCGACGCGGGCGAGATGCCATTCCGCATCGAGTTCGGCGACTTCCCCCTCCAGCACGACACCAGCGTCTTCGCCCAGACGTGTCGGCAGGTCGAGCCGCGCCAGAGTTTCGCCGAGCGGGCCGCTGGCGAGCGCGCGGCCCTGTTCCAGCACGACCAGGTGATCGGCCAGGCGCGCGACTTCGTCGGGCGCGTGGCTGACATATATAAGTGGGATTTCCAGTTCGCCGTGCAGACGTTCCAGGTAGGGCAGGATTTCATTCTTGCGTTTCAGGTCGAGCGCGGCCAGCGGTTCGTCCATCAGCAGGATGCGCGGGCTGGTGGCGAGCGCGCGGGCGATGGCGACGCGCTGCTTTTCGCCGCCGGAAAGTCTGTCCGGCATGCGGTCCAGCAGCGGCGCGATGCCCAGCAGTTCCACCGCGTGCTGC
>Ga0105101_10000902_pt1 | contig 12808 bp, 10 predicted proteins | sample PPLLak21cMay2015_2_FD_87037 | JGI IMG/M metagenome (GOLD analysis project Ga0105101, IMG submission 87037) | Freshwater sediment microbial communities from Prairie Pothole Lake near Jamestown, North Dakota, USA - PPLs Lake P8 Core (1) Depth... | ecosystem: Environmental > Aquatic > Freshwater >... | reverse complement strand
ATGTTTTGATAAAAAAAATGTTATCGGAACATATTCCTATTTCGAAGTATGAATTAAGTGAGTATTGGCTTGATATAGGAAGAATAGATGATTATGAAATCGCACAGAAGGATTTTAATGATAACTTTTATAATACTGCCAGATGAATGTTGTAATAAAGATCGAGGGAGAATTTATTAGTTCCTATCTTATCATACTACCGCTGAAAAAAGATTCTCTGACATTAATTGGACTAAATTATTCAGAAATATTTTAATTTGAATTAGACCAAGATGGCAGAAAAGTTCGGGTACCTTTGATTAGTAATAATTAATACTTTACAATCTGTTTAAAATATTAAACCACGAAGTTCCTGACTGCTGCTGATAATTTTTCTTAATTATGAAAAAAGTTTACATTGGACCCGCTAACCTAGCCAATTTTTCTGACCATATAGAAAAATCTTTGACTATAAATGGAGTTAAAGCAGACTTTATCACCTGGTCATATATGGTTCATCCTTTCGATTATGGGGAAATGAAAGTTTTCAGAGTGGTAAACAAACCACCATTTAAGATATTTGGTAAAAATATTTTTTATTCCCTCAATGAATATTTTCTAAAACCGCTTTATTTTCTATTTGCTTTAATAAAATACGACATTTTCTTATTTATTAAACCCTCAACATTCTTTAGGAATCATAGTGATCTCAAGATTTTAAAGTTTTTTAATAAAAAAGTAGGAGTATTTTTCTGCGGTTGCGCAGATAGAGATATAAATTTCGATTCCGATTTGGAGTACGTCTGTAATATGTGTACGGACAGGGAAAAGCAAAAAAACTTTTTCTGCAATAAAGTTGACAAAAAAATTGCAGAGGTCAATTTTTTCGAACGATATGCCGACTATATTTTCGGACCTCCTGATACAGTATCTTACGTTAATGATAAAAATAAAGTACACCGATATGTAATTCCTGGTACAGCAATTAAAATTAAAGCAATTGATAAAAATTTTAACGGTAGGTTAAGAATTTCGCATTTACCAAGTAATCCATTACTAAAAGGCACACACATTATTGAACCGATTCTAAACAGATTGGGTAAGGAAGAAGATATTGATATAGTAATTAAAAAGGAAATGTGGTCAAGAGAAAGAATTACACAAGAACTTAATGATGCTCATATAATAATTGATTCGCTTGCAGGTTATATTTTCGGAACACTATCTTTAGAAGCCATTCAGTATGGTTGCGTTGTGTTAAATGCTTACCCGGACTGGATTGCAAGTTCTTATGATATACCACCAGTAGTTAAAGTTACTGGCAATACGCTTTATACTACCTTGAAGGAATTAATTAACAACCGTGACTTGTTGAAGCATTATGCAGAACAATCTCAAGAAGCATTTAACAAATATTTTACTTACACAGCTGCTGGTAAGCATTATAAAGAAGTATTAGGTTTATAGAGCATTCGTATGTCATCTATTAAAGATCTTTCAAAAGATACTCTTATTTATGGTGTTGGAACCGTACTCCAAAGAATTATTGGCTTTGTTCTTCTGCCTTTTTATACCAGAGCTTTAGTACCTGCTCAGTATGGCGTCTTGGATACCTTAGCAACTTTAACTTTCTTTCTTTCAACTATTTTTGGTTTAGGACTTGCAGGTGCTACTTCCCGCTATTTTTTCATTGCAGAAGGTGAAGATGAAAAGAGAAAACTATTATATACTTCAGCAACTATAAGATTAATTTCGTATTCAATTCCAGCATTATTTTTAATTATTTTTTCTTCTGACATTTCAGTAATACTTTTTAATTCTGACAAATATTCTTCAGTAATAATAGCTACCGCTTTTCTGATTTATCTTTCTTCTCAGGAAGAAATACAATCTCAAATTTTTCGTTTTTATCGTGAACCAATCAAATATACTGTTGTTACCATATTAAGAGCCATTATTTACCCGGGTTCCGGAATTCTCCTAGTAGTGGTTCTACAATGGGGTGTTTTGGGTGCAACCCTTACCAGTTTAATTACATCGATAATTACACTGACATTTGCTTATTTATATTTTACCAGGAAAAAATACATCCGTCAATTTAGCTGGTTATGGGCAAAAAAAATGTTAAAGTTTGGTTTTCCGCTCATATTTACTAGTATGCTAGGGTGGATTAATAATGCATCAAATCGTTTCTTCATCTTACATTATCAGGATCTAAGTCAAATCGGTTTGTACTCAATTGGGAACACATTCTCTCAGCCTATCCTATTGGTAAACATGGCTTTAACGATGGGATTTGGTGTTCTTTTAATGTCCCTTTACAGTGAAGAAAAAGCAGAAGATAAACCCCAAACAAAAACATTCCTTATAAAAATCTGGGACACATATCTTGCAATTGCAATTTCGGTTGCCGCTTTAATATCTATTTTTAGTTTTGATATAATAAAATTTATTACCACACCCGCATATCTCGGCGGTATTTTGGCATTACCTTTTTTAATTTTCAGTCAGATATTGCAAATGAGTGCACAGATAACTGGAAACGGTATGACTTTAAAAGAACAGAGCAAACCTTATTTTTGGATACTGCTCGTTGCTGCGGGAACTGGTTTTGGACTTAATTTTTATTTTGTTCCTAACTTTGGATTTGTTGGTGCTGCAATTACAACAATAATTTCAAATGCTATATACTTTATACTATCGTATTACTGGTCACAAAAGGTATTTTATATTAAAAGAAGTTTTATTAAACCAGCAACTTACTTTCTAATAGGTTTATCGATTGCAATTTTTTTCCCGTTTTACGAATTGAAATTAGGAGTACATATATCTTATTTAATTAAAACAGTTGTTTTAATTCTAGTTTTAACATTACCATTTATTTTTAAATTCGTTGATTACAATCAGATTATAAATTTATTTAATAGTGTAAAACAAAAAATAAAAGGATAGGTTGATATTTTTCCAATTGATAGTTACACAGTTATGAACTTAATGTAAATAATCTTATAGTTTTAAGAAATTAATAGTATGTATAAAGTTATTTATATTGATAGAATATCCGGGCATTCCCCTGATCTCCCATCTAACATTAAAGACGGCGATAATTATTTCACTTATGGATGGAGCGGTGGATGTGCAAGAAAATTAAAGGAGTTTAATCCTGATGTTGAAGTTGAAGTGTGGAAAACAGATTATAAAGTTAAGAGGATCTATGAAAGAGAAATCTCCGGTGTTACATTTAGAATTTTCCCAGCATATTATATTAAATACTTTGGGGATTATTCAAGGACTCTGTTGAATCGTCTTAAGAAAGAGCTTAAAAATAGTGAACCAACCATTATCCATATTACAAGTTTTAGGCACTTATTATTTTACAGCATAGCTTTAAAATTTAAAGATTATCCTTTAGTAGTACAAAATAATGGCGAATCATCAGCTATTTATAAAACTAAAATATCAAAGGGAATAAAAAAACTTTTTTACTTATTGCAGATGCCTCTAGAGAAAAAATCATTTAAGAATGTCGATTTACTCTATATTCTTGATGAAAAGTTAAAAGCATTTCTCCCGCAAACAGGGGCAATAATAAAAAAACAGACTCTAGGAGTAATGCCGGAAAGATTTATTCCTTTAGATAAAAAAGAAGCAAAAAAATTATTAAATCTGGATGTCAATAAAAAATATTTACTGTATGTGGGTAAACTTAACTACACAAAAAGACCGGATATATTAATAGATATCTATAAAGATATAAAGAAAGAAAGAGATGATATAGAACTAATAATAATTGGCACAAATAAAAATGATCCACTCATTAATTATGCTTTAGAAGCTGGAGTAAAAGTACAAGGAATTATTATGCATACGGAAATGTACAGATACTTATCTGCTGCTGAAGTTTATATTCTTCCTAAATATTCGGTAGAACATATTTTTGGGGGTATTGGTTTACTTCCTGTTGAAGCTTTATTGTGTAATACGCCAATAATTGGTGGGAGTTTAGAGAACTTTCCACAGGAATGCAGAGAATTCGTTGGTTTGGCTGTATCAGAAACTGAAGAAATAAAAAATGCAATTATTAAAATAATTGATAATAAGATAGCGTTTAATAATTTAAGACAAATTGCAATTGAAAATTACTCGTGGGAAAAAATTATTGAAAAGACTTCCAAAGATTTTCAAGAACTGCTAAATAAATATTATAAATAGATTGACATGAAAAATGCTATGAGATATAAGGAGGTTCATAAAATTATTTGTGAGGTTAAAAGAAATCCCGAAGGGAATATTTAAAGAATCATGTTAAAACTAGCACTTATAGGTGTAGTTGTATTAATTCTTGTAATTGCGTTTATCATAATTATACGCAATAAGCCCGATCTCTGGTTCTGGATATTCCTTAACCTTTTTTTTGATCCCGGTGGTTATATAGGAGAATATATGGATGGCAAACTTATCGGACCTTTAAATGTTACAGATGTTCTTGTTGTTGGTATGATAATGTGTTTAATATTTACAAGTATTAATTGGAAAGTAGTCTTTGAAGATAAATTTTTCTCTGGGTTTTTATTAGCCCTTATAATTTTTTCTGCGTATTATTTTATTTTTTATGGTGGTGTTGTTCCCTATTTTCATAATGATTTTGACTATCCTACATTCCTGTTAAAAAACAGGATATACGCTTATGGTTTAATTATTTTAATTTGCGTTTATTTATTCTCTTTGAGAAGTTTAAAATATTTTTACTCCGTTACACTTGCTACGGGTGTTATATGTTTAAGTTTGTATATGATAACTCTACTTACCGGATTGAATTTAATACCTGTGTTGAAATTACAGAGGGAGGGGACAGAAATGATGAGAATTTCGATGGGTGGTTATGGTCTATTTGACGTAATATTTCCTCTGGCTTTGATAACATTTCTTTTATCCAGAAAAATAAAATTAAATTTGAAATACACTAACTGGTTATATTATGGCGGTATTGTAATGATAATTACTCAAATAATCACACTTACCAGACGAACACAAATAGATATTATCGGAACAACAATAATAATTGTATTAATAATCGCATATATATTCCGAACAGGACAACTTTCAGAAATGTTCAAAATTATAATCCCAGCTATCCTGATTATTTTCGTTTTATTTTTCACTTTTCCGAAATACCTTGGATATGTTACGGAAGTTGCTGAGAATACTTTTTTAGTTATAACTACGGGAAAAGATTCAGAAGGAGAGAGTGAGTACAGAGTTTCAGGTACGGCCGAATTGGAGATCACAAAAGAATACATCAGGAACAATTTATTATTTGGTACAGGATATACATATTTATATTGGGGACCTGGATATGCAAGTTCACCCAGAGGCGATGAATTTGCGCTCGCTGCCGATGCTGCCGGTGAAGTGCCCATATATTATTTACTTTTTGGTTTCGGCATTATTGGTGCAATTCTGATGGTTCCGTTATATTTTATCTTGGCAAAACTGTTTCTTAAACTTATAAAATTACTGAGATTAACTTTGATGGATTATTTACAAGATCCGTTAATCATAATATTTTCTATATGTATATTAATGACTATTGCGACCAAGTTTACAATAAAACTTTATAGTTTAAGCCAAGATTTTACGGGTGGACGTTTTAATCTTGCTGCTTTATTTATTGGAATTGGATTTGCTTTATATCGGAAAATAAATTTGAACTTTTATTTAACTGACAACAAAAAGTTTATGATATAAACTTCTGTTATAAGATTCCATACGATTTTATTAAAATAATATTGGATTTGATCAATTCTCGGACACTGAATTCGGTCAATTCAAATCAAGTATATTTACTAAAAACGAATCATTTTTTATCTAATCTATGATTAATGCTGTATAATTCTTCTAAAAATAAGTTAATTGTCCTTCTAAATTTATCAGGTAGTTATATTGGAGGAGCTCAGAGAAGATATTTGGCTTTGTTTAATTATCTGCAAGAAAATAATAAAAACGATTATTTCCTTTTATTAAATGATACTTTATTCGAAGAATGTTTCAAAGATCAGGTTTTAACAAATAGAATTAATGTGCTTTGCATACCTGTCAAATATGGTAGGAAAATACCTCCGAAAAAAAAAAGTAGTTCCTTAAATGGGAATACAAATTATATAACGGACCTAAAACAAAGATCAAGGTTATATAATTTTCTTGGATTACTTTTAAGTTTTTTAAAACAATTTAAGGGCTGGATTAGTTATTCTATACATCTACTAAAAATTATAAAAAGATTTAATATTGGTGTTATTTATGGTGTGTTTACAGGTGGGATGTGGTCATGGCAACTCGCACAGTTAATGAATATTAAATTTATTTATAGTTATAATGATTCTACCGCAGGTATGATTGATAGTCACATTCTGAAATTTCTGAGTTCAGAATATTACACATTAAAATTTGCGGATAAAGTTGATTTTTTATCTGAGGGAATCCTGAAAAAGTTGAGAGGAAAAGGAATTAATTTCAATGAAAACAAGGCCCTATTTACACCAAATAGTTTTATACTTTACAAAAATTTTGAGCCGGAATATCCTAAAAGCAATTGGATTGTTTTTTCTGCAAGACTAACAAAAATAAAAAATCCACAACTTCTGTTAGAAGCTGTATCAATTTTGAAAGATCGGAGTTTTACTGAATTCAGTCTCTATTTTTTGGGGGAGGGTATTTTGCTTCCTGATTTAGTCAAGCAAAAAGATGGATTTAAGTTAGAGAATGTCTTTTTTGAAGGTGGTGTATCTGATACAGCAAAATATTTAAAACAAAGTAAAATATTTATATCAATACAGAAGGATAATAATTATCCAAGTCAGTCACTTTTGGAAGCAATGTCTTGTGAAAATACAATCATAGCGTCTGACGTGGGCGAAACAAGAAAATTGGTAACAAAAGATGAAGGTATTCTTGTTCCTTTATTAGCTGAGAAAATCGCTGATGCCATTCAATTTCTTTTAGCAAATCCTGAAGAATGTGAACGTTTAGGAAAGAATGGAAGAAAAAAGGTATTAGAAGAACATAATATTGAGAAATATTCAGAATATTTTTTTGAAATAACAAAATATTGAAAAGGTAATATGAAAAAAATATTAATTATTGGTGGCACCGGCTCGTGGGGTCAAGAACTAACCAGACAAATCCTCGAAGGCAGTTCAATTAAAGAGATAAGGATCTATTCGCGTGGCGAACAAAAACAAGTCGAAATGTCAAGAAAATTCAATGACAAAAGGTTAAATTTTATAATTGGAGATATAAGAGATAAGAAAAGACTAAAATATTCAGCTGAAAATGTTGACCACATCTTTCATTTAGCTGCTTTAAAACACGTACCTGTCTGTGAACATACCCCGGAAGAAACTGTACAAACAAATATTATAGGAACTATAAATGCCGTTGAAGTTGCAATTGAATCTAAAGTGAAAACATTTGTACTTGTCTCAACAGATAAAGCTGTTGATCCAATTAATGTTTATGGTGTTTCTAAATCTATGGCTGAAAAAATTGTCGTTAACTCAAATTTAAAATTTATGAAAACCAAATTTGTTTGTATAAGAGGGGGTAATGTAATCGGCACTAATGGATCAGTGGTACCTTTATTTAAAAATCAGATTCTTAAAGCAAATGAAGTCACAATTACAGATAAACAAATGACCAGATATTTTATGCGACTGCAGGAAGCTATTGGTTTGATATTTAAGGCTGTAGAAGACTCAATTGGAGGCGAAATCTTTGTTATGAAAATGCCAAGTATTAAAATAACCAGTTTAGCAGCATTAATGATAAAAGAATTGGGAAATAACTCAACAAAAATTAAACACATTGGAATTAGACCTGGTGAAAAAATACATGAAGTATTAGTTTCACGGTATGAAGCTAAAAGGGCATTTGAACATGGTAGTTACTTCGTGATTCTACCTAACTTCGATATACATGGTCTATACAATAAATATAGTAAAAAAACGTTTTTACGCAGTGAATATAATTCAAAAAGAAATAAATACTTAACACAAATAGAACTAAAAACAATTCTTAAACTTGATGGATGGTTAGATGATAAAAACTTAAAATCTCTTGAGGACTATTCTAAAGATGAGCTGCTCGAATACTTTAAGAGAGAGAGATGGCAACGGTAACAATGATTAATGTTTTAGTTCTGGGTATTACAGGTATGCTTGGATCAATGGTTTATCGCTATCTATCCCTAAATGAAAATCTTAATGTTCTTGGAACCGCCCGTAATACTTCAGGCTTACTTGATAAAAATATTTTTCCATTGGATGCTAAAAATACCACAGAAGAACATTTATTAGATTTAATTAAGAAGGCAAATCCTGATTATATAATTAACTGTATTGGTGTAATTAATAAATATTGCACGATTGATAACCAAGAAGGCATTCAAAATGCTATATTAATCAACTCTTTATTTCCTCATAAATTAGCTTATTATATCAATAGAATTTCACGCAAAATTAAAATTATACAAATCGCAACAGATTGTGTATACAGTGGTAATAAAGGTAGCTATGTTGAGAATGATATTCATGATCCCGTGGACCTATATGGTAAAAGTAAATCCTTAGGTGAAGCAGTTAACAATAATTTTATGAATATTAGGTGTTCGATTGTCGGCCCTGAATTAAATAATAAAAACAGTCTCTTAGAATGGTTTTTATCAAAAGATGGGAGCGAAACCATTAATGGGTATAACCACCATCTTTGGAATGGTGTTACAACTCTTCAGTTTTCACAATTTTGTGAGAAAATTATAATCGAAAATGAATTTGATTCTTTGAGAAAATTAAAACACGTATTGCACTACTGTATAAATGAAAGTGTTTCAAAATATCAGTTACTCTTAATATTTAGAGAAGTTTTCAAAAGGAATGTTGAGATTGTCAAAATAGACGATTCAAAAATACTGGATAGAACCCTAGCTTCTATTTATTTGAAGAATCACAAAAGAAAAATGTTTGATTCAGTACTTGAATTAAATAAATTCATTTTAAAAGCAAATTACTATGAATAAACTTATTTCCATTCAGGATTTTTTATCAATTCATGAATAATCATTTGTCCAAGGTAGGCATTCTCCTAGTCGTTACCAATGAAGCTGACTTCTTACCAGTATTATGCAATTCGCTTATTAATCAAAATTACAAAAACATAAAGTTATTTGTTCTTGATAACAATTGTGAAGATAATTCAATTGAAATAATTCAGACATTTTTCCCGGATGTTTTTATATTACCCGTTAAGGAAAATGCCGGTTTTGCCAGGGGAAATAATCTACTTGCTGAAGAAGCGATCAAGTCTGGTTGCGAGCTACTTTTTACTTTAAATCCAGATATTGAATTAGAAGAAAATTGTATTAACAGCTTAGTAAAATTAATAAATACTAATGAAAAGATTTCAGCTGTGGGACCAATTTGTTTTTTTGGTCGTGAGGACAAGAATTTAAATAAGATTCAATTTTATGCTTCGAAAATAGATTTCAATTCTAGAAATTCTGTATCATTACACTCGAACCAATTATTTATTGAAGGAAAATTCCCAAAAGAAATTGAAGTTAATATTGTGGGTGGTGGTATCACTTTTATTAAAGCGAATATCGTAAAAGAGATCGGTCTTTTCGATGAAAGATATTATATTTATGGGGAGGAAGTCGATTTAGGCTTCCGCTCTTTCCGCGCTGGTTATAAAATGATGGTAACTTCTGAAGCTAAGGTATGGCATCATCATAATTGGTCACCGAAAAACAAAAAACAATACTATTTCTCCTATTTTTATATAAACCGCGCAAAATTTCTTTATTTCATGAAATATAAATTATATAAGCCATTAATAATTGTGCTTATTAAGGAATTACTTTTATTCCCTTCTAAAATTAAGTGGTCAATAAAAACAGCTGATTTAAAATTACTTAAATTCTATTATCTAGGTTTCTTACACGGAGTTTTGAATAAACAAAATAAATCTTCTATCATCTTCGAATAGAAAAAAGCAAGGAAGGTCTTTAATTTTTTCTATATAAAAAAAGGCGGGGCCTTACGAAGGATACAAAATTAAAAATATTAAAATTTTATTATTCCGGTTTATATGATGGTTATTAGGAAAAAAGGAGAGAGTAAGTAATTCATTCGATTAATATATATATAAAATGAAAATCCAACATTACAGTAGATTAAATGATATACCATGGGTTGAAAGATACCTTGACAAACTACCGGTTTTCGCAACTCAAGAATATGCCAATTATTTGCGCAAAACATCAAATCATTCTACTCGTTGGTTTTATGGAATTGTAAACTCAGATATTCAATTTTTGATACCATTTGCTGTTAAAAATAAATATTTTTTTACAAAAGGCCAGTTTTTGACAGCTACGATTTACTTAAACAATGATATTAATATCGAAACTGAAAGGGAATTTCTAAATTCAATTGTAGAGATTATCAAACAAGAAAAGCTCTGTGACTGGATTGAACAACCACCAAACTGGGCTTTATTTAATGTAGTGCCTTTGAATTCGATTTATTGTGAATTTGGTACTTACAGAATTGATTTAAAAAACAATAACGAAAATGAATTATATGGAAAAATTAATAAAGGCACCAGACGTAGGATAAGAAACGCAATAAGTGACAATGTTATAATAAAAATTGGACTAGAATATTTAGAAGATTGTATCAAAGTCTTTTCAGCATCATCTAAACAGGGAAATCATACATTACCCAATGACAAAGAAATAAAAAGAATTTTAAACTATTTACCTGATAAAACTTATATTTCTACTGCCTATCACAATACTACTCCTCAAGCTAGTACTATTATATTTTCAAATAAATTCTGTTCATATGGGATTTATTTCGGCGTGGTCGCGAATCCATCATCATCTGTAGGTCATTTATTAGTGTGGCAATCGATAAAAGATGCAAAAATAAGTGGAGTTAAATATTTTGATTTTGTTGGTGCACGTATTAATCCTACACCAGGTTCTAAACAAGAGGGAATCCAATCTTTCAAAAGGCACTTTGGAGGAGAATTATATAAAGGTTTTTTATGGAAAATGCCGATTAATAAATTCAAATATAAATTTTATGAACTATTCGTTAGAACATACTTTTTTTTAAGGGGGAAGAAATATGGTGGAGATATAATAGATCAAGAATTAAAGAAAGTAAAAAGATGAAAGAGATCATCTTAACTGTAGACTATGAATTATTTCTTGGAGATTTAACAGGTACAACTAAAGAATGTATGATTGAACCTACTCAATCGTTAGTATCAGTTCTAGAAAAGAATGGTTCAAAAATGACTATCTTTTGGGATATTTTACATTACTATCAATTACTTGAATTTGAAAAGAGTTTTCCTGAATTACTTCAGCGTAGACTATTGATTGAGGAACAGATTCTGAATTTGAACAAAAGAGGTCATGATATTCAATTACATCTTCATCCGCACTGGTTAGATGCTAGATTTGAAAATAATAAATGGAATTTTACATACGATCGATTTAAACTACACAATCTTTCTTCCGAAAATAATCCGAATGACATAAATACGATTTTAGGCTGCGTAACTATATCAAAAAAGTTAATAGAAGATACAATCAGGAAAGTGAGTCCAGATTATAAAGTTACCACCTTCAGAGCCGGCGGATATTTAATTGAACCATTTGATAAATTAAAAGATGCATTTCTGAAGAATGATATCAAAATTGATAGTAGTGTATGTCCGGGATTATATAACCCAAGTAAGGTTTCCACATATGATTTTCGTTTTTACCCAAACAAAACAAAATATAATTTTGACTCAACTCCAAAGATCATCACAGATAATGGCAAATTTATTGAAATTCCTATTGCTACCATTCATCTATCTATTTTTAGGAATATACTCTTCAAATTTGTAAGAAGAACTAAATATCATTCTTTAGAAAAGGAAAGGCCAGGTGTTGGTGTCGGAGCTAAGTATGAGAATGCAGTAGCTTCAAATACCAAAATGCTGATTAATACATTATTCTCACCTCAAAGAACTCAATTAACAACAGATTCCAATTTTAGTGAGAAGTTTAATTATTTATTTAAAAAGATACCAGCATATTCAACAATGATTTTACACTCTAAATTGTTAAACAATCATACTATACGCATTTTAGATGACTATATATCTACTAATAAAATTCGTTTCATTTCTATACAGAACTATCTCACTAAAAATATATGATTATTCGCATGGATTGTAATTATTTGGCAATATGCCTAATTAAATTGGCTTGATATTTGAATCTAATAGGACTAATTATAATAGAAGTTGTCAATAAAAATCAAATAAGCGACAAGTCTGTTCGATATCATCTGACTTATTTGATAAGACTTACCAAGAACTAAATTATCCACATTCATAATTAATCTTTTTGAAAAATTTTCTATTAAAATATAAAACACTTATTGGGTTGGCTTTATCTCTGGTTTTTCTTTACTTATCCTTAAGAAAAATTGACCTTAATGATATTTTGCAGATTTTCAGCCGCAGCAATCCTTCTACTATAATTTTTATCATATTGCTTGCATTTCTCGTGCGTATAATTTTAACAGTCCGGTGGTACCTTCTTTTGCACTTTACGGAGAAGAGAAACCTTAGAGATACTTTTAATTATTTAAACATAGGGTATCTAATAAATGATATTTTACCTGGTAGAATTGGTGATTTTGTAAAATCTTTTTTTTGGGCAAAAAAAGTTAATGTCAGTAAAGCTGACGCTTTGGCTTCTGTTATT
>Ga0105101_10000901_pt1 | contig 12811 bp, 9 predicted proteins | sample PPLLak21cMay2015_2_FD_87037 | JGI IMG/M metagenome (GOLD analysis project Ga0105101, IMG submission 87037) | Freshwater sediment microbial communities from Prairie Pothole Lake near Jamestown, North Dakota, USA - PPLs Lake P8 Core (1) Depth... | ecosystem: Environmental > Aquatic > Freshwater >... | reverse complement strand
GCCCGATAATGTGAAAACCCAGTATCTTTTCTGATTTTTCCTCGACGATTGCCTTGGCGAACCCGCTTTCATCCATCATTGCCTCGCCTTGCGCCACGCTTGAGTACCGGGCTTTGCCCACCATGATCCTGTGTGTTTCCCTCGCGGCCTTTTCCGTAAGCCCTACGGAAGCGATTTGCGGATGGGAGTAGACTGCGTGCGGCGCTGCGCTGTAGTCCATTTTTATTCTGGGACTATGCAGAGCGTTATGCACCGCCGTCGCCGCTTCGGCGTTGGCCACGTGGGTGAACATCTGCTGTCCGTTGATGTCCCCGACGGCGTAGATGTTCTTCCGGGTCGTCTCCAGGTACTCGTCCACCTTGATGAACCCCCTTGTATCCAACCCGACCCCTGTCTTTTCCGGGATGAGCTGGTCGGCATTGGACCTTCTCCCGGCTGCCGCCAGTACCCGTCGCGCGGTAAATTCCCTACGGCCGCCTCCATGTATCTCGTTGGCGATGACCGTCAAATTGTCCCCGTTCTGCTTTACTTCCTCTACCTGGACACCTGTGACTACGTCCATCCGTTTGCCGAGTTCTTGCTTGAGTAAATCGGATATCTCCGGCTCCTCGGCCGGCACCAATCGCTCGGCCATTTCTAGTATCGTCACTTTCGTGCCCAGCGCGGCGAAGAAATGGCCGTATTCCACCGCCACGTATCCTCCGCCGATGATGATCAGGCTTTCCGGTCTTTCCTTGAGCTCAAGCACGGTGTCGCTGGTCAGGTAATCGATTCCACCCAGTCCTTTAATAGGCGGGATCAGGGGTCGCGACCCCGCGGCGATGAATATTTTTTCGCTCTTGATTTTTTCGCCCTTGATTTCCAGCGTATAGTCGCCGGTGAAATGCCCTTCGTTTTCGTAAAAGTCCAGATTCGGCGCGCGGGATATGCCGCCTCTCATTCCCTCCTGGCCTTTTAGGACGGACTCTTTCATGCGTTCCATGATGGCATTGAAATCGATGTATTTGATCTCGGCTGTGATGCCCAGTTTCGCGGCTTCCCGTATTTCCATTATGCTGTCCGCCGTGTATATCAGTATCTTTGAAGGTATACACCCCCGGTTGGGGCAGGTCCCGCCCAGCGGTCCCTTGTCCACCAGCGCTACTTTAAGGCCGTGGGATAGCGCCTCCTCCACGACGTTCATGCCGCATCCGGAACCGATGACGATAACGTCATATCGTTTCATAATGGGAACTCCAGGCCGACCTCTTGTTTAGGGTTTCGTCTCCAGGCGATAGCCGGCGTCGAGCCAGGCGTAAAAGCCGCCTTTGAGCGGGTGCACGTTCTCAAAGCCGTTTTCTAGGAGGATTTGCGCCGCACGGGCGCTGGATGCTTCCTGGTGTCAGGTGCAGTAGGTCACGATTAACCGGTCGTGCGGCAGCTCGTCGAGGTGTTGCATCATCTCGCTGTAATGGATACGCCGGGCCCCGGGTATCTTTGCTTTCGAGGCGCTCCAGTCGTGCTGGTTTCTCGTGTCGATGAAGAGGACTGGTTCGCCCTTGTCTAGCGTTTTCTTGACCTCGGCGGGGCTGATCCTTTGGGGTTCCATCCGGCGGGCCTCCTTGGTTCTCTACGCGGTCCCGGCTACTTTCTGGAGCAGCGCCTTGTTGATGATCAAACGGTGGCGGTCTATCTTGATCGCTCCCTCTTCCTGCATGGACTTGAGCGACATGTGGACCAGTCCCCAATCCGCGCCGACCACCGCGGCGATATCCCGCTGGACCACCCGCGGCCGCTCTCCGGCGCTTTGGCCGTCGCCCGCATGCTCGAGCAGCACTTTAGCGACCCTTCCCTTGATATCGATGAACGACCGTTGTGATGTCATTGAGTTCATTGATGTTTCCTGCAACCTATCCACCGCCATTTTAGTCGGCCGGCGATAGCATTGTCATAAAATAGGGGGTCGAAATATTACAAAACTATGACATTTCCCGTGGGGATGATTGGTGATAGTTTATAGGCGTATTCAAAAGGTCAGGCTAAAGGCTGTTCTATCATGTAGCCGGTCTTCGGCACGGTATGAATGAGTTCCTGTCCTTTGGAGCCTTTTTCTATCTTATGCCTGAGCCGGCTGATCCATGTCCTGAGTATCTGCACGTCGTCCCTGTATTCCGGGCCCCAGACTCGGCTCAGCAGCTCGCCGTAAAGCATCAGCTTGCCGGCATTGCGGGACAGCTCGCTGAGGAGGAGCCATTCGATGCGCGTCAGCTGTATCTCTTTCCCGTTCATCAAGACGAGGTGGCTTTTCAAGTTGATGATCAGGTTCTCCAGTTTGATGATGTCCACGATCTTGCGGTCTTCCGCGGGGGCCAGGCGGCGCCTCACCGCTTCGATGCGCGCCACCAGTTCATCGGGATTGAATGGCTTGGCCAGGTAGTCATCGGCGCCCATGTCCAGGCCTTTGATTTTGTCGACGTTGGTTTCCCTGGCGCTGAGGATGATCACCGGCACCGCGGAAAATTGCCTGATTTGTTTCAGCGTCTCGAAGCCGTCCAGTCCCGGCATGACCACATCCAGGACGAGCAGGTCCGGCTCCTGCGCCCGTACTTGAGCTATCGCTTGCGCGCCGTTGTTGGCGGTCAGTACCTCGTATCCTGAGGCCTTTAGCTTGAGGTTGAGGAACTTAATGATGCGCGGTTCGTCGTCAACTATCAATACCCGGAATTGCTTCACCGTTCCATCCTGTACAAATTAACTGCACCCAAATAATAGTCGCAGGTACAGGAAATTGTCAAATTTGGCTTTGGCAATTCCTGAAAAAACGCTTTTATCCGGGTTGTTTTTGCCCGAAGTAGCCGTTATAAGCGCCGTATACGTTCGTTATCAGCTCGCCGGATTTTGGATTTTGCCAGCTGTGCATCCATTCGGAGATGACCTGCATCCAGGTGCAGGGGACGACCCCCGCCTGGATCATGCGCTCGATAGCCATGTTGTGGGCATCTTCGGACTCCGCGGACGCCGCGTCTATCACCCCGAAGACGTTATAGCCTTCTCGAAGGCCGCGCAGCGCCGTAAAAGCCATGCACATGCTGGTCCACAGCCCCGAGATGACCATTTGTTTTCTGGTTACTTTCTTGACAGCCCGGAACACCGCCTTGTCTTCGAAAGCGTCGAAAGACGTTATCTTCCGGTCAATGACTTTAACGTCCGGGAACATCTCCACTATCTCCGGCAGGAAATCCCCGTTGTATTCAGCGTTGATGGTTGTCAGCACTGTTGGCACGTCCAGTATCTGGGCCCCTCGCGCCAGCGCCATGACGTTATTTTTTACGTAGGTGGGGTCTTTAGCTCTCGCCCCCCAGAACATTCTCGCCTGGTAATCAACGAGGAGCAGGACGCTGCTGTCGGCTTCCAGGGGCTCATAGAACTTGATATCCATATTCGCCCTCCGTTTTTAGTGTGGTTTTTTCGGAGTTATTTTAAACTGGCGCTCGTTGAATAGTCATAAATTCCGTGAGGGAATAGTTACAAAATCATGACAAATGAAGCTTTTACGCCATGATTCAACAGTGGGTCAGGCAACGTGAATAAAGCTTTCGCCATCTGTAAATTTGTAATAAATATGTAATGATTTACAGGTTTTTGTTATTTTACTTCTACGGCTGATATTCTATAATTCAAATATCATCAACATTCGACAGTTAAACTACATGACGGAAACCGCTAAGAAGAAACTGGTGCTGGTCGTAGACGACCACCCTAAAGTGCTGAAGTTTATCGAGATCGACCTCAAGCTGCGCGGCTTTGAAGTCGTCAGCAGCACCTCGGGCAAAGAGGCTTTGGAGTTACTCCGGTCCAGGAAACCCGATATTGTCCTGCTTGATATGATCATGCCGGGTATCGACGGTTTCGGGATGCTAAAAGCGCTGCGGACCTTTACCGACCTTCCAGTCATTGCCTTCAGCGCCAGTCCCGGTAACCAGGATGAGGCTATGCGGCTCGGCGCTGATGATTTCGTCCACAAGCCGTTTGACCCCGATGACATGGCCAGGCGGATTAAAGCGTTTGTAGAATAGACGGCGGCTACGGATACCCTGAGCTTTATTCGATCAGCGGTAGTGTAAAATAAAAGGTTGAGCCTTTGTCCGGCTTGGACTCCACCCGTATCTGTCCCCCCTGGGCGTCCACTAATCTTTTGCAGACTACCAGCCCCAGCCCCAGCCCCTGTGACTTCGCGCCCCTCCCGAGCCGCTCGAAAAGCTCGAAGATCCGGCTCTGGTCTTCCTGGGACATTCCTATGCCTTTGTCGGCAACTCCCGTAACCACCATCCGTTTTTCTTTCCGGGCAAATACCCTGATAACGCTTGTTTCGGGCGAATACTTGACGGCGTTCTCCAGGAGGTTATAAAGTATCCTCTCCACGCGCATCGGGTCGGCCTTGACCGCGGGCAGGTCGTCGGGGAATTCCACCAGGAACTTGCGGTCTTCGGCCCTCGGCTTGAGTCGCTCGATTACGCCCCTCGCGGCATTCGGTATATTGACCGCCTCTGTGTGTAGCTGGAGGCGTCCGGCCTGGTATCTTGAAAGCTCCAGCAGGTTCTCGAGGATGGCTGAAAGCGAGTCCGCTCCTTCTATGGCGTTCTGGAGGAGCGTATCTTTATCCTGGTTCGATATGTGTTCGGACATCGCTGTCCGCAGCGAGCCGGTGATGATTGTCATCGGCGTGCGCAGCTCGTGCGAGACCAGGCCTATGAACTCGTCCTTCATCTGCTCGGCCCTCTTGCGCTCGGTGATGTCCTGCCCCTGGGCGATGGTGGCGATGACGCTCTTTCCGTCCGCGGCGTACAGGTTGGCCGAGTTCCATAGCAGGATTCTTGCTGTGCCGTCCTTGTGCTGTATCGGTATTTCCACGACCTCCCAACGTTCGCCGGAGGTAGCTTCGTAGATATGCTTCATGGATTGCTCGCGGCTGTCATCGGGGAAGAGGATGTCCAGCTTTACTCCCATCACCTCCTCCGATCGGAGCCCGGTGATGCGTTCGAAGGCGTGGTTGAAGCGCGTTATTTCAAAATCGGGGTTCCAGACAATGATGGGAGCGTTGGCATAGTTGAAGAGATTATCCAGGTAGTCGCGTGTCTCCCGGAGATCTTCTTCCCCCTGCTTTCGCTGCGTTACATCCAGGATGGCGTAGGCGAACTGTGACTGCCCTGAAAGGGAATCGCGTAAGTAGCTAACCGTTGCCGAGAGCCAGGTCTGTCGGTCTTCCCGCTGGTCGAGGTATTCGAAATTAGCAGGTTTGCCTGTCTTGAGACTCTGTCGGTAATACTTAACCCAGGTGCGCATGACTTCCGCCGTCTCGCCCAGTTCTGTGCTTAGCTTATTCCGGAGAGACTCGGGGCTCACTCCCAGGAAGTCTGCTTTGGCGCGGTTATCGGTGATATGGCGGACGGTGGTGTCATCCACTATTTCCTGGATGCCTCGCATTACCCCCGGGCTCTCGAAGAACGCGTGCAGCAGGTCTTCGCTTTCTTTAAGGGCGTCCTCGGCGTGTTTGCGCTCGGTGATATCCTGCCCCTGCGCGATGGTGGCGATGACCGTTTTCTCGTCCTGGGCATAAAGGTTGGCCGAGTTCCACAGCAGGATGCGCTCCGTGCCGTCCTTGTGCTTGATGGGTATTTCCACCGTCTCCCAACGTTCTCCGTAGGTCGCCTGGTGGATATGTCTCATGGACTCGTCATGGCTGTCGTCGGGGAACAGGATATCTATCTTGCCCCCGATCACCTCCTCCGCTTTCCGCCCGGTAAGGCGTTCGAAGGCGCGGTTGAAGCGCGTTATTTCAAAATACGGGTTCCAGACGATGATCGGGGCGTTGGCGTAGTTGAAAAGGTTGTCCAGGTAGTCCCGCGTCTCCTCCAGTTCCCTGGTGCGTTCCTTGACGTTTATCTCCAGTTCGGCGTGGGCTTTGCGCAGGGCTGCCTGCGCCCGCTTTTGCTCGGTGACGTCTACACCCACCTCGAGGATCAATTTAGAGCCGTCTATGTCGGTAAAAGGAAAATCGTTGATGTCGTAGTCACGGTGGTCGGGGCCGGTCCATTCCCAGTGGTGGGGCGCGTTGGTCTTCAATACCTTATAGGTCTCGCAGTTCTCGCAGGGTTCTGTGCGATTGAACAGGTACTCGTAGCAGCGCTTGCCGTCTGAATCACCGAACCGCTCCCGGAAAAAGCGGTTGGCGAACGGCACGTGGTAGTCCGGCGCCAGGAGTATGACGTAGACCGGCAGCATCTCCAGGACCTCGTTGAAGCGGCGCCTCTCGGCGTTGACGCTCTCGCGGGCCAGCTTGTGTTCGGTTATTTCTATCCCCAGCGATTTGTTGACTTCTGCCAGCTCTGCCGTGCGTTTCTGGACGCGCGTCTCCAGTTCATCGTAGGATTGTTGCAGGGCTTCCTCTATTTCTTTACGGTCGGTGATATCAATGGAAGCCCCCAGGATTGCCGGCTCTCCCCCGAACTGTATTTTTCTTGCCGAGGTGGAAACCCAGAAAGGCGTGCCGTCGGCCTGCTTGACCCTGGCCTCGTAGTTTGCTAAGAAGCCCTGTTCGCCTAGTATTTGTATGAGGAGCTTCCTGTCCTCGGGGTCGACGTACACGTCTGGGGCTTTTTGCCCGATTAGCTCCCCATCGGCGAAGCCGAACGCTTCGTTATAAGTGCGGTTGGTGAAAAGGATCGAGTTGTCGGAGACGCGGCTCACCGCTATCAGTATCGGCGAATCCTCCGCTATGGCCCGGAAACGCTCCTCGCTCTCTTTAAGGGCCCGTTCGGCTTTCTTTCGCTCGGTTACATCATGTACCATTCCCAGCGAACGGAGGATTTTCCCGCTTTCGTCCTTGACGTGCTGGCATTTTTCATGGACGTAACGCACTTCTCCGTTATCTTTCCTGATTATCCTGTGCTCGATTTCATAGCCGTCTCTACCCTCGCGGACCGAGCCGGCATATGCCTCATCCACCGCCGCCCGGTCATCGGGATGGACGTTATCCAGGAAAGCTTCGTAGGTAGCCCCGAATTCCCCGGGTTTCAGGCCGAAAATACGGTATATTTCGTCCGACCATGCCAGCGTATTCTCGGTGAGGTTAAGCTCCCAGCTCCCCAGGTGCGCGATTTCCTCCGCCCGCTTCAGCCGCTTTTCGCTTTCCTTGAGCCCCTGCTCGGCTCTTTTGTGTTCCGCAATTTCCTCGGTCAGGTCAGTATACAGGTTTTCCAGCGCGCTGGTACGCTCTTTTACCAGCCCTTCAAGGTGTCCCCGGTATTTCACTAGCTCCGCTTCGCTTTTCCGTCGTGTATCGGCCTCTCTGGTGGCTTCATCGGTTTGTTTATGGAGTCTTGAAGACAGGTAGCTTATGATTATCCCTACCGCGAGGAATACCAGCAAGACCGGCCATACCTGTATGGAGAAAGTGAAAGCGTGGACCGGCGCCAGGAAGAAGTAATCGTAGGCGATCAGGCTCAGGACGATGCATAGTATCGAAGGTCCCAATCCGAAGAATGTGGCGGTAAATACGATGGACAGTATATATAGGATGGGCACGTCGGCGGGGATGATTTCCGGCTCGGCCAGCTCTTTAAGCCAGGTAGATAGGACTACCAGCACCGCCGCAAAGAGATACCCGCGCCAGATATTGAACCTGATTTTCTTTAACGTGTTTGTTAGAGCCGTCGCCATGCTATCGTTATGCTCTCATAAATTATTCACAAATGCAATTGTAACACCTCATCGAATGTCAAAGTCAAGAAAAAAAGAGGGGGGCTTTTGACCCCCCTCTCGTTATCAGTGTTACTAATGTCTACTTCGTCAGCGCGATGTCCCCCAGGTTGATGTCCTTTTCCGTGTTCAGCTTATCGTAGGACTTGGCCGCAAAGCCCTTGGCTTCTATCTTTAACGAATAAACGCCTTCTTTAAGCCCCTCGAACCAGAAGTCCCCGAAGCCGTCGGTAACCACCGTCTTCCTGGCCCGTCCTGGCCCTGTCAGAGTGCAGTTCGCCCCGATGATGACCTCTTTTGCTACGGGGTCGTAGACGGTCCCGGCGATGAATTTCTTGGGGATATTGAGGTAGTAGCAGCGCGGCTTGGCCCCGAGCTCCGGGTTCATTACCTCGGCCTTAGCGATGAGGTCTTTAAACTCCTCTTCCTCCCCGAACTTAATCGCCTCCGTAGGGCAGGCGTCCGCGCAGCGTGGTATCGTCCATTCCCCGCTGTCAATGAGGTGGGCGCAGCCGGTGCATTTCTGCGCGATGTTGAGGCCTTCGTTAAAGTATATCCGCCCCCATGGGCAGGCGTCCACGCAGGCCTGGCAGCCGGTGCATTTCTCCGGGTCAATGATCACCAGGCCGTCGTCCCGCTTGTATATCGCCCCTTCCACGGGACAGGCCGGCATGCACGGGGCTTCGTCGCAGTGGAAGCAGGGCATGGGCACGTAATGCATCTTGACCTTGGGCACCGTGCCCCGGATGAACTCGTTTTGTTTCAACCAGAACTGGCCGGTGTCCGGCTGGGGCTTGGCGTAAGGCGTCCAATCGTTGCCTACGTGCTCGTCCTTGCAGGCGATCTGGCAGCTATAGCAGCCGTTACAAATTCCTACATCGATGACAAATACCTTACCCATTTATGCGCCTCCTTCTACCCAGGCGTTAAAGCGCAGGCCGGACGCCTGGTCGTATTCTCTCTGATAGGCAGCGTCGAATGCCTCGGGATCCATCTTGCGCCACTCTTCGTAGTCTTTCTCGCCGACCCTCTGGACGTCGACCAGGTAGCCGCTGGTGGCCTGGCCGACCGCGTTGCGCGACGAGACGCCGTAGGGGGCGATGGTGTTGATGGCGCCGCCGCGGTCTACCCATCCCGGCACCAGCGGGTCGTGCCTGGCGCCGTGGTCCACGTATACCGTGCCGGGCATTATCCTCTCGGTGACGTAGGCCCCTACCAGGACGATGCCTCTTTCGTTGAACGCCTTGACGATGTCCCCGTGCTTGATGCCCCTCTTTTCCGCGTCCCTAGGGTTTATCCAGACCGGCTCGTATTTATAGCCGTCTTTGCCGAGCACTTTGCAGGTCGGCGCTTCACGGGTCCAGGTTATGTCGTCGCCCTGGGCGTGGGTCCGCCACCGACCGTGATTGCTCATCAGCAGCAGCGGGAACATCGCCGCCCTCTCGCTGGATATCCTTTCGTCGTGGGTCGCGCTCTTCTCGATCCACTTGGGGATTGGCGGCCTTTCTTTGTCGTCAGGGAAGTGCTTCGCCAGCCGCTCGGAATAGAATTCCAGCAGGCCGCTGGGCGTCTTGAGTGGATTGTTCTTCGGGTCTTCGTAGAATTTTCGGAAGCCCGGCGGGTCGCTCTCCCAGTCTTTGGCCACTGGGAAGACGAAGTATTTCTTCTCAAAGAAATCTTCCCAGGAGATCATTTTGTGTATTTCCATGTCGTCGAAGACCTGTTTTTGCAGGTCGCGGGTGGTCTTGTTCTCGCTGAACCGGTCGCCGTACCCCAATTTCTTGGCTACCTCCAGCACCACCTCGTAGTCGCTCTTGGACTCGCCGATCGGCAGGGTGGCCTGCTCCATGATGGCGATGCTGTGGAAGTTCACGCCCTGCCTGACGTTGGTGACGATGTCCTCCACCTCCAGCGTGGTGTTGGAGGGTAAGATGACATCGGCGATAAGGCAGTCGTTTTCCAGCCACGGATGCTGCGCCACGACCGTCTCTATCTTGGGGTTCCTGAAAGCGTCGATGGTCCAGTTGCCGTGGTTCCAGCAGGTGATGCGGCACGGGGTGTCCGTCCAGATCATGTGTATTTCCGCGCCGCCTTTTTCCAGCGGATAGGTATACTTGATGAACTGGTCTTCCGTGGGCGTTTCGATGGCGCCGCTGCCGTAGAAGGTGAGTGGCGGGTTTTCGATGGCCTGCTGGATGTAAGTCTTCGGGATGAGCTGCTTGCCCCACGCCCTGATGGTGGTCGCCACGGGCTTGGTGATGCGCTCGCTGAGCTCGGGATTATAAAAGCGGGTACTGCGCAGCCCTTCCGCCCGCGGCATGCCGGTGTACGTTATCTGGCTCTGGTGGACGCCTGGTCCGCCGAGTCCCTGCATGCCCAGTAGTATGCATTCGAGACGGCCGGGCTCGTGGGAGAATGGCCCTCTCACATAGCTCCCGCCGAAGTAATGCGCTATCGAGGTTATCTTCTTGGCCCATTCCCTCGCCAGCGCCTTGATCGTCCATTCGGGAACGCCGCATTTTTTCGATGCCCATTCCGGTGTCTTGGGCACGCCGTCCTCTTTGCCCAGGACATACGCTTCCACCTTGTCCATGCCGACAGCGTGTGTCTTGACATAATCTTTCTTGTAAGTCCCCTCGGTGATCCACATGTAGATGATCGCCAGCTGCAGGGCGGCATCGGTGTTGGGGAGCACCGGTATCCATTTGTCGGCGTGGATCGCGGCGCCGTAGTTGAGGTCGGGGCAGATATAGACCTGCTTTATCCCCGCCTCCGACCAGAAATAGCAAAGCCGGGTGGCGCACTGCCCGGTGAAACCCCAGGGCGTGGTCTCCGGGTCGCCCCCCCAGAACAGGACCATGTCGCAGTTCTCGGTCATATCTTTGATAATATTATTCGCCGGGTCCATCATGCCCTGGATGCCCTGTCCCCAGACGTGCTTGGAGCCCCAATACCAGCCTTCCCAACTGTCCGGGTTCCTTACCTGCTGGGTGAACCCGCCCATCATCTCGAACAGCCGGCCTGAGTGGCCGTGGGGCGTGTTGATGGTCTTGCATTCGCCATGCCCGTCGCCCTGCACCAGGATGGCCAGCGGGCCGTATTTCTCGTGGACTCTCTTGACCTCGTTGGCGAGCAGGGTGGATGCTTCTTCCCAGGAGATTCTCTTATATTTGCTCTTGCCGCGGTTCTGCGGGTTCCTTTCACCATTCGGGTCCCAATCGACGCGTTGCAGCGGGTACTTGATGCGGTTGGGAGAGAAAGTGCGTTTTTTGTAGGCGAGGGAGAAGGGGGAGGGGACGGACTTAAACAGAGGCCGGTAGGACTTGCCGTTGCGGGTAATTTTCCAGGGCCGGAACTGCTCCGGTTTGTACTTCCAGTCGTAATGGAACGGCCGGATCCTGACCACCTTGCCGTCTTTAACGTCCACGGCGCATTCGCCGCCTCCGCCCAGCAACCCGCCCAGCGCCAGGGCTTTGATTACGGTCTTGTCCGGTTTAACGTCAACCTTTTTGCCTCTTGCTGCCGACATATCGATCACCCTCCTTACCAGAATTTGTCCGGGATAATGCTACGCATTGCTTATTGTAACCATTAAAGAATTACGCATTTGCGTATAATTGACATAATAGACAGGCGAAAGGTTAAGGGATTTGTTATAAAATACGCTACTTTTTAACCAAACCCTTACAAATCTACAATAGTATTGTTCCCCTTGTCAAGTCGGGCTGGATTTCTCGATCCGCCCAACAACTAATATCCGGTGTAATCGTAAAATTCGGTTCCTGTGATGTTTTTGATATAGATGACGTTTGATTTGTGATTTATTGTTGATACTCCTTCCTTAGACTTGGAACTGGAATCGATGACTTATGAACGCTGATATCTACGTGAACACCGAGCGGAAGTGGTATGAAACGGAAAAGGCCGTGAACGGTGTAATTCATGCCGTATCCCTGATGATGGCAAGCCGTGACCCCTATACCGCTAGCCATCAGCGACGCGTCGCTGAGCTGGCGCGGTCCATCGCTAACAGGATGGGCCTTTCCGAGTGGCAGATCACTGGCGTTTACGTCGCCGGCCTTCTCCACGACGTCGGTAAAGTGGCCGTTCCCGCCGAGATTCTCAGCAAATCGGGTAAGATCAGCCAATATGAATACAGTATTATCAAGTGCCATAGCCGGGTGGGGTACGACATTCTCAACAAGACAAATTTCCCCTGGCCGGTTAACACCGCCATCCTCCAGCACCACGAGCGGCTAAACGGCTCGGGATATCCCGCCGGTGCCTCGGGACGGGAGATTATCATTGAGGCCAGGATCCTTGGTGTGGCGGATGTCGTTGAGGCCATGTCTTCGCACCGCCCGTATCGCCCCTCTTTAGGTCTGGGCGCCGCCCTGGGAGAGATCGCAGCCAAGCGTGGCGTCCTTTATGACCCCCAGGTCGTAGATGCCTGTCTCAATCTCCTGCAAAAGAACCAGGCCGCTTTCGACCGGATTATGACCGTAGCCGCCACCAGCCGGCGGCCCCTCCTGGTCGAGACTATCAAGGGCGGCTGAAACCGGGGTATAACCACCAGCCCGACCCCATGCCTGCCCTGTTGACTTCATTCCCGGAGCGTGATATATCTGATTGTGCTTTTGAATTTGTGTTATAATGAAATTAGTATCGCTGGAAATACCTTTCTTGTTGTTCGAGGCTGGATATGAAATCGAATTGGAAACGCAATAGCTTAATATATATCATCATTCTTCTGGCGGCCATTCTGCTTTTCTCTTTCCTTATTCCGAGCACGAGCGAGCCGCAGGAAGTGCCGCTCGGGCAGGTCATCACCATGTCCCAGAACGGCGAAATTGCCAAAGTCGTGATTGATGGTGAGACGATGCTCGTTACTACCCTCGATGGCAAACAGCTGGAAACGGCCATCGGCATCATGACCATCCTCGACCTCAAGGAGCTGGGGCTGGTCCTCCCCGCCGAATACGATATCAAGGCCGGAGGCGGCGTTAATTGGGGCAGCCTCCTGATCAACTTCCTTCCCCTGGTGATTTTCGGCCTGCTCCTGTTCTTCATGTTC
>Ga0105101_10000895_pt1 | contig 12857 bp, 5 predicted proteins | sample PPLLak21cMay2015_2_FD_87037 | JGI IMG/M metagenome (GOLD analysis project Ga0105101, IMG submission 87037) | Freshwater sediment microbial communities from Prairie Pothole Lake near Jamestown, North Dakota, USA - PPLs Lake P8 Core (1) Depth... | ecosystem: Environmental > Aquatic > Freshwater >... | reverse complement strand
GGGGCTCCTCTGATGCGGGGTGGTCGGGCGCAGGCTGTGGCTCGGCAGGCTGGGGCTGGGCAGGCTTGGGCTCGGCAGGCTGGGGCTCGGCAGGCTGGGGCTCGGCAGGCTGGGCTTCGACAGGCTGGGCCTCGACAGGCTGGGCCTCGGCCTGCTCGGAAGGTGTCTGGTCCTTGTCCTCCGGCTCGTTTACTTCGGCTGACTCGGCATTCGGTTGATTAGCATCCCGTGGCGGCGGTGGTGGCGGGTTCCAGGAACTGCGTGGGGGGTTTGTTCGAGATGTTCTTCCCGCGTCTTGCCGTGAAGAGGTCGCGGACCGTCTGACCAGAGGTGTCTTCGGTTTGCTCTGGGCAGGAGCGGCCGGCAACTCTTGCAGATTAACATGAGGATCCCGCTCCAGTTTTTGGTCTATTTTTACCCTCGCCTCGTCAAGCTTTTTTTTCAAAGCCTGGGTCTCAGGAGAATCGGGACGTCCTTTCTCGGCCTCGGAGTATTGTAAAAATAACTCGAAAAATTCATCTTCAGGCGACGGAGCACCGCGTTTTTCGGTACGTTGCTCGCCGTTGTCAGACTGCTCGGAAGAAGCCGACGAGTTTTTTTCGGAGGACTTACCATTTTTCTCCGCGGATTCTTTGTCGTCGGTTTTTTGTGTCTCTTGTGCTTGGGGCTGTTCTTTTTGGCCCTGTTCACTTTCGGTCTGGGCCGATTGACCATTGCCGCTGCTTTCTTGTTCCGCCCGGCCCGTTCCGACGACGGTCCACAGCACAACAGTCAGTAACAGCAATACAATAGCAACGGGCCAACTTCGCAAACTCAATGGCCCCTGCCAGAACTTGCTTTCTCGCAACGGCCCTGACAAAGAGTTTTCAGTATGACAATCCGGGAAATGTGACCGTTTAACCTTTGCCTTGTCATCGGCTTCGCGGTTATTATAATTGTCTTGATTATGAGTTTTCATTTTTCAGGCACGCTCCATAAAAACAGGTTAAATCGATGAACTACAACCGATTAATTATTTCTTTGCTTTTTATGACAATACTGTTGGCTTCCTGCGCCGGCCGAGCCGGGCAAAGGGTTGCCACGGATACCGCCGTTTCCAATACTGAAAACGCCGTACTTAAACCGCAACGTGAGTTTATCCAACGTCTCGTCGATGAAATCCTGTTGGCCCTGGCTGCTCACGATTACGACCGGATGGGCGAATTTGTCGAACCGAGCGAACCACATCTGTCCGGTCGGGAAATAGCGATGCGCCTGCTTGGCTCGCGGGCCTTTTCGCTGATACTGGATGCCTGGAATGCACAACATATCAAAGTGTCCTTCGATGACGACCTCCTCTGGGCAACCGCACAGCTAAATGTCTCAGTTCGCACCAGTCCCAATCGTCAGCCTAAAACAGTATCTTTTTCCTTTCGACTACATCGCCCGGCCGAGTCGGCTCCCTGGCGATTACACGTTCGCTAACAATTTTATCACGACTACACCGGGAAAACATCCAGTGAGATGCCTGCCCAAACTTGAATATCTGACAACAATGGGCTTAGGCATGTTTCCTCATCCTTCCTCTTTGGGAGGAGGTCTATAACCGGGCCTCGAAATCCGTCCCGGTTGTGGTGGACTCGTTTTAGATGGCTCCGCGACTGGCGCCGGCAAAGACTTGGAAATCTCAAGAGGAAACTCGAAACCTTCGCAAGTCAATACAACAGAACCATCGGACACTCGAGTAAGTGTGTAATTATCGATCGTCTCACCCACAAAAAACGCCTCGCTTTTGTTTTCTTGTGCTGATTTCTTGATCCAGGCGAGTCCGCCATTATATCCTTCTATCGTACCAACAAGGGTAAATCTCGGAGCAGGAGGCTTAGGTTGGCCGTAGGTTATGACAACCTGATTCTCTTTACCCATTGATATCTCGACAGGTTGCACTTCGGGGGTGATCCACTTGGAATTGGCTATGGGCTTGGACTCAATTGAATATGCCCCGACTTTCAGGTCACTGACCGTAGCCCCGCTATTGTTCCATGGTCCCCCTGTAACTCGCCATTGAGCCCCGGCAGCCACAACTCCCGGTGGAGTAATTGTCACCGTAAGACTGCCAACCTTAGGCGGAAGCGCCTTGGTATAGGTTGCCGATACTGTTGCAAGCTGGTCCTTGGATATCTTGGCGTTCAAACCGTCCGGCCGGTCCCATCCTGATATCGGTTTAAGCTCGATCTTGCGTGAACCCACCTGGGCTTTATCCCACGTAGCGTCGCTGTCCTGCCACGGCCCAGCGTCCACTCGCCACTTCCCACCCAGATCGATAACTTCCTGCGGAGCAATCGTTACTTTCAGTAAACCATATTCCGGTGGAGGTGTCTTTGTGTAGGTCACGGAATGCTTAGTTGTTTGTTTTTTGGAAACCTTGACGGTCGTTTTCTCAGGAACGTCCCACCCCGCCACTGGTTTAAACTCCACATCCTGAGAACCAACAGCAACCTTCTCTGCCATAACCCCGCTTGGCTGCCAGACTTTGCCCCCGACAATACGCCACTGAGCCCCGGCATTCGCAACTTCCGACGGAGCAATTGAGATCATTACCGAACCAAACGGCGGCTCCCATCGCTCAGAATAAAGCCGAAGAGCTGCCATCAAACCGGAATCGTTATTACCGGTAAGTCCGTCGCTGCCCTTGCCCCCGGACAGCCCATTTCCGCCGGATAAACCTGATTTCTGCTGGGCCGAGGCCGATACGGAAACATATTCATCCAATTGGACTAGGCCCGCAATCAGGGCCACTACCGCTACGAATGCCAAAGAGGCATTGATATACCACAAACGTTTGATCACCGGTATCCACCTTCGTTACACGTTTTTGACTGTTCCCTCATTTTACTAAAGGTTAGACCATCAATCAGCCTGTCAGTTCCATCGCAACAAGCCAAAAGCCGACTTTGTTGCTAAACCTGTCATCTACACATCCGATACCGACTGAATTTGGCCGGCTATCGAAGCCATAATTCCTTAAAAATAATACCTTTATAGCGTTTTTTCAGACCGCCGCCGGCAATGGCCTATTCGGATTTACTCGCCTCGGACGTACCGCCATAGGCGCCCTGGTTGACCGGCTCACCACCGGTATCACCCGCGTTAATACACGGGCTGGTCACGTTGTCGGTCTGCCAATCCTTCAATGACGGGTTCCATCTGCCGTATTGGGATTGCAGGTGATAATCGCCGTCCATCCAGTAATCGTCATCTGGATCAGCCACTGTGCCGTTGTCACTCCAGAAACCCGGCGTATCATAAAACAGCGGATCGTCGCTGATATTATTACCACCGGTCCCGTTCCAGCCGTTTTCTACATTACTGTACGTGACCGAAAGCAGCCCGGGATCATCGATGATTTGATCGGAACCGTTGTTCCATAAAATGCTGTTTGTGATAGCGATGCCGATCTGGCAGTTCCCAATCCTTATACCGCCGGCCGAATCCTCCGCCTGATTATCGGCAATACTGCAATGTTCGATGTTTATATCCCAGACGTAATCGGCAAATATACCTGCGCCATTCTGATCGGCATTGTTAGACGCAATTATATTATGGTGCAGCTCGATGTTACCGCAGTGTTCCAACGCTATCCCGGCCCCATTCCGTTCAGCAATATTATTGCTGATAACACAATAACTTATAGTAGAAGATAAGCCGGGATCGTCATTGTTCGCCTCGGCAAGATAGAGACCGCCCCCCAACTCGGCATTATTGCCGCTGATAACGCAATGGGTGATAATAGTACTGTTGTTGTCTATAGATAAAATACCGCCGCCCTTGACTATATCATCGGAAGCGTCGCCGGTACCATTGTCATCCAGATAACCCAATCCCCCGGTAACGGTAAGACCTTTGATAACGACATCGTCAGCCTGGCCCTGCGCGAGAGTTATAACAGAAGCGTTTTCAGTGGTGTTATGACTGCCGTCAACAACGGTGGACATGACAATATCGGGATCGCTGGGATCTGTACTTCCGATTGTCAGGCCGTTGCGGTTAATGATGATGCTCTCGAAGTACCGTCCCTTGGTGATTATGATTTCATCATTATCTACAGCGTTGTTAAGGGCCTCACAAATCCCACGATACCATGTGCTCACCGTAGTGTTCCCCGCTACATGTACCAGGTTCACCAGTTGCGATAGATATTGGGGATCGACCTGGTCGGCTTCGTCAGCGCCTATATCCACCCGGCAATAAGCCTGTCTCGGCTGACCGTCGATATCAAGATCGCCCTGTCTGTAATCATAGTTGTCAATGCCCTTGTTGACACAGGGCGAACTGCTCGCCAGATGATAATCGCCGTTGCCCGGATCGACAAAAACCGGATCGGCATCGATATTGCCGTCTCCTTCCCAACCGCCCTGCACATCACAGTAGATAACAGAAATCAGATCGGCAACATTGGGATCGTTATCGACAATCTGCCCATTGCTGTTGCCCCAGAAAATACTCTCTGCCAGCGAAACATCCTGACAATCACCCAGCAGTTGCAGTCCCCCGCCGCCGGTGGTTGCTTCATTACCGGCTACCGTACAGAACTCCAGGTTAATTCGCTCAATATTGCCGGCGAATATCCCGCCGCCCATCGCCGCTTGATTATCGACGATCATGTTGTTATTGATTTCTACATCATTGCAGTCCAGCAGCATGATACCGCCGCCGTCGGCGTCGGCCTTATTATCGCTGACTGTGCAGTGGTCGATGGTCGCCTTCATAGTTGCCTGAAGATATATCCCGCCGCCCAGATCGGCCTGCTCATTGGATATGATATTGCAATGAGAAATAGTCATATCGCTGTTATAGGCCGAAAAGATACCGCCACCTTTCCACAGATCGTCATCGGTCTCGACCGTGTCATTGTCATCCAGATAACCGAGGCCGCCGGTAACAGTCAAACCTTCTATGGTGACCTCAGCCGCCTGGTTGGGCAGCAGACTGACCGTCGAAGCGTATAATGGATTATTGGGGTCAGGCTGGTACGGCTGACTTATCTCAATTCTGCTCCCGTCGATAACTGTCGCGTTGATCACATTGGGATCAGTCGGCGCCGTGCCCTTGAGCGTTATTTTTTTGTTGCCGATAGAAATATTTTCATAATAACGGCCCGGCGATATCACGATCTTGTCGGCGTCCTTAGCGGCATCGAGCGCCTCCTGAATAGCGCAGTACCATTTGCTCTGAGTATTGTTGTTGACCACATTGAGCAGTCCTTCGGGACTCAGGTCCGCCAGTTCGCACGCACCGATATCGACCCGGCAATAAGCGACCCGACTGTTACCGTCCAGATCGAGTTCTTTGGGATCGTCCAGATAATCGGGATCGCCGGCATTTATACATGGAGAAGTGGTTCTGAACCGGTAATCGTGTTCGATCCAGGTATTGGGATTGTTACTGTCAGTGTAATAGCCGTCGAAATCAGGATCGTCCTCGATGTTGTCCTGACCCGGTCCGCTCCATCCGTTTTGTATATCGCAGTAATTCAAAGTCACATTCGCGGGATCCGCGAAAATCTGGTCCGGATTATTAGGATCGTCAATCTGGTTGTTCCATAGAATAGTGCTCCCGATCGTAATTGCCCCACTGCCGCCGGAGCAGAAACCGTAGTTGCCGTTGCCTTTGATGGTACACAAGTTAACGTTGTAACCGGATGTATCCTCGCAGTAGAGTCCCCCGGCAATCGAGGCTGCTGTATTGCTGACGATCGCACAACTATTAACAGTTACATTGCTGGCGTCGCGCAGCGCTACGGCCCCGCCGAACTGATCGGCGCTGTTACCCTTAATAACGCAACTGGTAATAGACGCCTGAGAACCGGAACAACTAACACCTCCGCCCCAGTCGGCGTTGTTATCCGAGATCACACATTTGGTTATAGTGGGACTGCTTCCCAGGCAGAAAACACCGCCCCCGTACCGTTCGCCTGCCATAAAGGATGTACCGCCGCCCCCGACTATAGTCAGGCCAGATATAACGCTGCTGTTCTCGATACCAGGGTTACCATCGGAGATGTAAATAGTCGAAGCGTAATCGATATCTGACGGCTGACTGCCGTCGATCACCGTAACAGCAACGAATTTATCGTTATCGGGCTGTTTGCTGCGCAGCGTAATGCCGGTGGGAACGTTATGGTCGCCGTCGAGCCGGAGATTTTCGAGATAGCGACCGGGGTTGACAACCAATTCGTCTCCCTCCTGTGCGCCGGTCAATGATTCCTCAATAGTCTCGTACCATATTTTGCGATTGCTGTTATAAACTCGCTGCTGCCTGCCGTCGGTGGAAAGCGTCTCGTCGATACCCATATCGATGCTGGAACCTAACAGGCGGGGATGCCCATCAATGTCGGCATGATCGATCTCGCCGACAAAGTCAGGATCGCCGGCGTCGATACAAGGTGATCTCGAAGACAGACTTGTCCGCAGATGATAATCACCGTCAACCCAAAAATCGTCACTGTCATCGCTTTCGGTACTGTTGGGATCCCAATAGCCTTCCACGCTGAAGTGTGGCTGCCTGAACGGATCACTGACACTACCGTTGATATTGTGGTCGTTGTTCAGGCCCCATCCGCCTTCGACCAGACAATATTTAATTTCCGGATCGGAGTATGGCGCCGCGATCTGCCCCGGCAGATTGAGCCAGAATATACAATTTCGCACTGTAGGATTGCCCCCGGTCATGCAGTGCAGTCCGCCGCCGACATCGTCGATGGAGGACGTGCCCCGATTACCGGCCAGAACGCAATTGAAAATCTCAGGACCATTGGTACCATTACAGTAAATACCGCCACCGAGCGCAGCGATGTTACCGGTAACGGTACAGTTTCTCAGCACACCATTGCTGCCCTTGAGATGCAAACATCCTCCATTATTGCCTTTGTTGGCCGTAAAATATGTGTCAGTAACAACCGCATAACTGTAATAACAATAAATGCCCCCACCGTTAGCCTTGGCCGTGTTTTGCTCTATCGAGCATTTACTGATTGTAGCTTCGCCGACACTGTCTAAAGCCACCGCCCCACCCGAGCTGTTGCTGCCGTTACGGTAAAAAGTACAGTTTTCGATAGTGACCGTGGGCGAATTAAAGCAATAAATACCACCACCGAGATCAGCGGTGTTATTGCTTATAGTGCAGCCGCTGACGATCAAACCGGCCCCGTTCTGACAAAAGATGGCCCCTCCTTTTTTGGTAACATGATTGCCTTCGAGAACACAATTGCTGATGGTAGCGCCGGCATTATAGCACACTACCGCGCCGCCAAAACCATTTCTACCGACCCCGCCGGTCAATGTAAAACCGGCGACAACCGAATCAACCCCTTCGTTGTTTTCAAAAGTAACCAAACCTTCAGGCTGACCATCGCTATCGGGCGGATCGATGCCGGGCGGATACCCAATGTCGGGATCGTCGATGTACTTCTCCCAATTTCGCCTGAACCACATATAATCCACAATATCTATGGAGTCATCCTGGTTAAAATCAGCTCTTTCATCCCAATTCGGATCGTCGGGTACGGTTTCCCAGGCTCTCCTGAATAGCATAAAATCACCGATATTAATCTGGTCGTCGCTGTCATCGATGTTATAAATGCACTCGGTTGGGCTGACGCCGCCTATGATCCTGGTATTGGCCACAACCGCAGGATCGTCAGGATTAGTGCTCGTCAGCGTTATCGCCTTACCAAGAAAGTTGACGTATTCAGAATACACACCCTCATCGACAATGACTGTATCGCCGTCATTGGCGTTGTTTATAGCACCCCGAATCGTTCTGTACTGGGAAGGAACATATAGCTCATCCGCCCAAACCGCCTGGCATACACAGGTTGAAACCAGGCAAACAGCCATGGCAAAAAGGTTTTTAACCATTATCAAATCCTTCTCTCAGGGAGAGGGTCTTGTTTGGAAGTCGGCCGCATTGTCCCCGCTTGCCACCCTGGTCACATTTACCTTGCCGATACGTGACGCGGCAAACAGACCGTACGGATCAGCCGAATCGCCTTCCAAAACCTCTCCCAGATTGGCCTGGCCGATTTCCCCAAAGCTGGCTTTTACTTCTTGGCCTTCAGGAGCTGCACCCCACTTGCTGGTATCCGTGTTGTAGTAAGGCTGCACCCCGGCCATAGCGAAACTACCATCGAAGCTACCTGCCACACCGGTCCTGATGGTCTTCAGTGTAGCGCCCGTCGGATTAAGTCCATAGCCGGCTACGTCCCCCAGCTCTCCGTCTGTGCCCACGTCATAACCGGCCAGGATATAAGAATCCACAATGCTCCCCCTGGCCAAAACAGCTTTAATATCGTTATACGAACTTATGGTTGCATTTTTGATACTATTGAAACTGACCGTGCCGATCTGATCGATCGCTCTGACCGAGCCGCTCAGCGCTCCGTTACGGCTGGCCAAACGCACGATTCGACCGGCCGCTATTATCTTCCCGGCCATATCACCCGCCAGATTGATGCTGCCGATAGCGCCGTTGTTCGCTCTTATTTCCACATCTGCGATCAATCCTCCGGTCTTGCTTGTGATCTTCTTGATGAAAGTTTCGGAAATAATATCACCTTCGATAGCCTTATAGGCGTACACCGAATTGATCGCGCCGTCCCGGCTGACAAGATCAGCCCCCAATGTGCCGTTCTTGATCTTGACATTATCGATGCTATCGGCAAATAACGAACCACCGACAAACGTGCTCGCCTGGAAACTCTTAACCGTACCGGCTATGTCAAAAGTAACCGCATCGCTAATCTCATCGGCCTTGAGTTTGAACCCTGTGGCGAATTCCGTCGTAGTTGTAATTTGACAGTTGCCACTCAGGTCGTCCAGGGTCAGCCCCGCCAGGCTCTTCGAAACGGCAATGCCCCTTTGCACGTCTGTCGTTTTGGCTGTGATTGCTTTGAGTGATCCCTCAACCACAATATCACCCACCGACGTCTCGGAACCTTTGCCTTTGGTCTTGACTGTCAGCGTCGATTCGTCCGTCGTACCGGACAAAACAATCGAGTCGGCATCGCAAAAACCATCCGAAACACAGTAAATCTCAAGAACTCCAGGGCCGCTAAGTGAAACGATAACGGTTTCCCCGTTTCCGTCCTGGTAGCTTGCTTTGTTGCTGGCCACCGATATTGTTCTTATTACCTGCGCGCTGATATCGAAATTAAACGAGTTTTCATCGCTGTCGTTAGTTGTAAAACTGATCTCACCCGATTTGGACCCCACTGTATGGGTGGCAAGCTGAACCGTAAATGTACCAGACTCGCCCGCCTCCAGGCTCTCGTCTGACTGTTCGATTAGAATATACCCATCCGGTAAGTTGAGATCGTTTAGAGTTAACGCCTCCTCCCCGTCGTTGCGCACGGTAAACGTCAGAACCGGACCGCTTTGGCCCTGTAACACCGTCCCCATATTGATCGGTTCATCCTGACCGTCGAATATCTCCGTTTCTCCCAGAAAAACCGCAATCTCCGGCGGCTCCGACGGCGGTGCCGGCTCCTGTGGCTCCGGCTCCTGCGGCTCCGGCGGACTTGTCATCGTGCCAATAGTAGTGACCACATTACTCCACGCTCCATCATTATCCTGTGCCCGGGCAAAGTAACGAATTATGCCCGGCGGCAGACCGTCGGTCGATCCGCTCCACGACCAGCCGTCCGTGCCGCTCGTGTCCGTTCCCAACCGGATATCCGTACCCACATCCAAACTGCCGTTTTCGTTGGAGTCCAGGTAAAATTCCACGTTAATGATTGCACCGCCGCTGTCGGCAACGTTATATGCACTCAGTGTCAACTCGTTCGGCTGCTCTACTGGATCAGGTTTGTCGCCAAGCCAGCCAATATTCGGCCCAACATTAGGCGCCTCAACCATCGTGCCGATCGCACTTACCGTATTGCTCCACGCCCCGGCATCGTCCTGCGCCCGGGCAAAGTAACGGATCGTACCGGTAGGCAATTTATCGCTCGCTTGAGACCATGACCAACCGCCCGAATCACTCGTATCCGCTCCCAATCGTTGGTCCACACCGACATCAAGACTGCCGTTACCATTGGTATCCAGGTAAAACTCCACCTGCAGTATGTTACCGTCACTATCGTTTACACTATTAGCCCTGAGCGTAACGCTGCCAGGCTGGATGACAGGATCGGGACTGTCAGAAAGCGAACTAATTGTCGGCCCGATATTTTCAGAAGGCTTGGGCTCAGGTTCAGGCTCAGGCTCAGGCTCAGGTTCAGGTGGAGGAGGAGGAGGAGGTGGTGGTGGTGGTGGCGGCGGTGGTGGCGGTTCAACGCCCGCACCGGAAAAAGTGATCGCATAACTACCTTCATTGACATCGTTATTCCACAACGTCAACACACCACTGTAATCGGCCTCGCCAGTTGGCGCAAAAGTAACGACAAACGTTGCCGTAACCCCGGGCGCCATAGTCCAATCGTCCGAATCACCGCTTCCATTCATTGGGTTGAGTGTAAACGGCTCATTCAACCCCGACGCCTGGCTGACCGTCAAAACCCCTGAACCTTCATTGCGAATGATACATGTCTTGGATAAACTTTGACCGACAGTCACCTGGCTAAAGCCGTAACTATGAACATCATCGTTACCGTCGATTTCCACATCAATTTCAGGTTCCGTTATAACTTCCGAATCGTCATTTTGGATCGTACCCTGCCCTTGACCGTCGCTGATCTCCACCCCATCGCTGGCATCGCTAAGGTTGACAACGAACACCTCATCCCCCTCAACTTTCGTATCCCCGTTAACCTTTACTGTAACGGTCTTTACGGTCATCCCCGGCGAAAAAGTCATCCAGCCGAAGACCGCTTCGTAATCATTATCATCCAGCTTCGCCGTGCCGTCATTTGTAGCGTAATGCACCGTCACATCGGACCCGCTCGCTTCTGAGAGGGTTACCACAAAAACCGCGTTCACCGTCCCGGCATCGCCTTCGTCCACCGTCACATCACTGATGGAAAAGGACGGTGGAGCAGGCGTGTACTCATCGTCATTTTCAATTGTCCCCACCCCCTGACCGTCCACAATCTCCGCCAAACCGCTGGCATTGCTGATCTCGACAAAAAACGTCTCATCCAACTCAACTTTCGTATCTCCGTTAACCTTTACTGTAACGGTCTTTACGGTCACCCCGGGCGAAAAAGTCATTAACCCTATGGCCAGCTCGTAATCGTTATCAATAAGTTTCGCTGTATCGTCAACTGTGCTGTAATTCAGCGTTATCTCAGACTCGCTCACCGGCCACATGGTCACCGCAAAAACAGCGTCCACCGTCCCGGCATCGCCTTCGACTACAGTAACATCGCCGATTGAAATAGTCCGCACATCATCCGCGAGAATCGTGCCCACGCCCCGATCGTCCGTAATCACTGCCTCGCCGCCGGCATTGCTGATCTCGACGATAAATGCCTCGTCCAGCTCGACTTGCGTATCCCCATTAACCGTAACCGTAATGGTCTTTTCCGTCTCGCCCGCCAGGAAGACCAGTGTACCGTCAGCCGATATATAGTCGTTATCTCCTGCCGCCGCCGTATCGTCAGCCATGCTGTAAGCCACCGTCACCGGCAACTCGCTCGCCTGTGACATAGTTACGGTAAAAACCGCGTCCACCGTCCCGGCATCGCCTTCCACCACTGCTACATCATTAATGTAAAGCGTTGGCAAAGCCTGACTTATCGTCACACTAGCCATGGGATTGTTGAATTCGATATCGTCCCATTCGACCTGGCCGCCCGGGTCGCGGCAAAACTTCATGTTGCCAAAACTCGCCTCAAACTCCACTGTACCTGCGTTTTCAGCGGTAAATTCCACATAACCCAACCGCGCCCATTGCTGGACCCCCATGCCGGTTTGATAAAAGCCCGCGGCCCCGCCCAGATAATCGACCAAGCCAGGGCTAATCGTGCCCCTGGTAAGCTCCGTAAAGATACCACCATGGCTGACCGCTCCACCTGTTACCAGCGATTCGTCGAATGAAAAATCTATGTAACCCCCTATTATTTCATCAGTTGCGCCATCGGCGTTTTTTATCCATACTTCTATAAAGAAACTCTCGCCTATGTCTATTTGCGATTCGGGCAGGGGTAGGTCGGTAAGCTCATCCGAAGCTGATGGTGCAATTAGCGGCAATAACTCAATGTCAATGGCACTAAGGAGCAGTCTGGATTCTAACTGCTCAATACAAAGGGAGTTACGTTGCCTGGCGACGATGTGCTTTTTCTTGAGTTTGAGCTGATTTGTTCGTATTCGCATGGCATCCCTGCCTTATTTCGTAGCTTCCTTGCCCAAGTGGACTGCCCTGAATTGACATACGGCCAATTCACAATAGAGACAGTCCATCGTGAAAACAGTAGCAAATATTATACCAACCGCTAAAGGATCGCGGTTCAAAGCAAGCCCGACACGCGACAGGTCGGCTGTAACATATTGCAGTTGCATGGGTTATGTGAAAGGCAGCCGCTTTTGTTTCGCGAATATGTTGAGCGGAGATAGGTGGTAGGACGAGGCTGTAATGGCGGCTAGAGCGCAATTATTGCGTTCTGATAGCGAGATAATGGGCTAGCACAATGCGTGGGGGCGATTGTTTTTTTGAGGCGGAGAATTGATGTGCTGGATGCCCGATCAAGTCGGGCATGACAATTATTTTGGGTTGTGGGAAATTGATGTAAGTCTTTATTTTTAGTGTCGGGAAATTGTTGTAAGTGCTTATTTTACGTTGTTGGAATTGATGTAAGTGCTTATTTTTGCGTAACGATTATAACGATTAGGTAAGATGGGTAAGAAAAAAGTGTGAAATTCGGCGAAATTTGGATGAATTCT
>Ga0105101_10000893_pt1 | contig 12867 bp, 10 predicted proteins | sample PPLLak21cMay2015_2_FD_87037 | JGI IMG/M metagenome (GOLD analysis project Ga0105101, IMG submission 87037) | Freshwater sediment microbial communities from Prairie Pothole Lake near Jamestown, North Dakota, USA - PPLs Lake P8 Core (1) Depth... | ecosystem: Environmental > Aquatic > Freshwater >... | reverse complement strand
CTCAGAATCTTGTTAAGGTATTTCCAGCTAACCCATGAATTTTAATGTAATTCACGGTCTGGCATTTGGCAAGACCGTTCACATCAGGTCATTTCCAGGGACGCCTCGACTTCTTTCAGGCCGGCGCGTTTCATCGGCCGGCCATCCACCGGGCTCAGGGGCGCTTCGCGCACGCTGGTGACACTGAATACGCTGACCTCAATCGTGGTGTCTTTGGCCAGGAAACCGTAGACAGGCACCATTTCACTGCGGTCGCCGCCGAAGCGCAGGCGTTTGCTGGTTTCCTCATAAGGAATGCCATGTTCCCGCAGGAAAAAGGCCACAAGTTCCGGGGAATCGGCCGTAATGTGCAGCTGGATTTCTGAAAACCGGGTGACATGGCCGGTCAGCAGCGACCCCACCAGGCGCGGCTCGAACCGCTCCAGAAAACGCATGGCCTCGAGCGCCAGACGTCGCAGGTATAGCAGGGTTTGGGGTAATTGCCGGGCGTGGAAGAGTTGCAAATGCTCGGCCAGTGCCTGCTCGATTTCCTGGTTGGATGGCAGGTGTCTGGCTTCCGGCAGGTTCAGCCGGTCCGCCGCCTTGCGTTTGGCGGCTTGGAAGTCATGCACCCCTTCTTCGGCCATGATGCGCGCTGCCTCGCGGCTGAGGCGCTGGCGGATCTCATCGGCGCCGTGCGCGCGTAGCACTGGCCGCCGGTCGCTCGCGGCATCCTCGGCAACTGCTCCCTGCGTTGCCCTACCTCGCGCATCCCTGCGCTCGTGCCTCCCGCGACACTTCCACGTCCCTGTGGGGCGCCGGCCGGCCATCAGAACAGACCCTCGCGCACGCCCTCCGGCGCCGGCGCGGTTCCAGTTTCGAGCACATCGGTGCTGGACTCAGTTGTGCCTTTGACAAAGTACTCGATCATCGCGTCCGGATCGGAAGGCGCGGTTGGTTTTCCAGACTCGCGGTTGATGTGCACGGCAACTACGCCGGCCGGCGGCAGCAGCGGTTTTTCCGGCATGTCCTCCAGCACCACGCGCATGTAGTCGATCCACATGGGCAACGCGGCGCGTCCGCCGGTTTCGCCCTTGCCGAGCGACTGGTTGTGGTCGAAACCGATCCAGGAAATCGCCACGAGATCGCTGTTGTAGCCGTTAAACCAGGCGTCGCGGTGGTCGTTGGTGGTGCCGGTCTTGCCGGCCAGGTCCTTGCGGTTCAGCACATTCGCGGCCCGTGCGGTGCCATAACTCACGGTGTCGCGCAGGATGCTGTTCATGAGGAAACTGTTTTGCGGTGTGATGACCCGCTCCGCATACCGGGGCACGGGATTGGCTGGATCAGCTGTTGGCGTGACGCTGCCCGGCGGTGCCGGGCAATCCGGGCAGACCACGATCGGATTGGCCTGTTCGAGAATATTGTGTTGGGCGTCTTCGATACGTTGGATGAGGTGTCCCTGGATGCGGTAACCGCCGTTGGCAAACACCGCGAACGCCTCGGCCATTTGCAGCGGCGTCGCATCGGCGGTGCCGAGCGTGAGCGACAGGTTCTTCGGCAGCGTCGCGGGATTGAATCCGAAGCGTCCCATGTACTCAGCCGCATATTCCGGCGTGATGGCGCGCAACAGGCGTACCGCGACCAGGTTGAGCGACAGAGCGAGTGCCTTGCGCAGGCGCGTCGGACCGAAGAACTTGCGCGAGTAGTCCTCCGGACGCCACTCGTCTTCCAGCGAGACATCTTCGATCACGATCGGCGCACCGCTGATCAGGCTTGCCGGGGTAAAGCCTTTTTCCAGTGCTGCGGAATAGATGAACGGCTTGAAGCTCGACCCCGGCTGACGCTGCGCGAGCGTCGCATGATTGTACTGGTTGCGGCGAAAATCGAAGCCGCCGCTCAAGGCCAGGATCGCGCCGTTATTGGGGTCGATTGCCACGAAGCCGCCCTCGACCTCGGGTACCTGCGCCAACATCCATTGCTCTTCGTTCACGCGTTCGAGATACACCACATCGCCGACCCGCAACACTTCGTTGACCCGTTTCGGGCCCGGTCCGAGCGTGTCTTCGTCGATCTGTTGCGCCGCCCAGGCAACCGCCGGCAGGCCAAGCTCGATGCTGCTGCCGTCCTGTATGTAGGCGACGGCCAGTTGTTCCTCGGTGTGCCGGATGATCGCCGGAATCAGGTTGCCCACGTTCGGGTAGTCTTTGAGAAGTTCATCGAGACTGTCGGTTTCAGTCTTGCGGCTGGTGTTCTCCCGCCCCGCCGGCCCGCGCCAGCCATGTCGGCGATCGTAGGCGAGCAACGCCTTGCGCAGCGCCGCATCCGCGGCCTGCTGGTCCTTGACGCGGATCGTGGTGTAGACGTGGTAGCCGTCGGCGTAGCTGCTCTCGGTATACTTTTCGACCATGATCTGGCGCACCATCTCCGCGACATACGGCGCGTCCACGTTGTAGCGCAGCGCGTGACGGCTGGCGCCGAGCGGCGCGTTCATGGATTCGGTAAACGCGGTTTCGTCGATCACCCCGAGTTTCAGCATGCGTCGCAACACGTAGGCGCGCCGCTCGAGCGCGTTGTCCGGGTTGGCGAGCGGGTTATAACGCGAGGGCGCCTTGGGCAGCCCGGCAAGCAATGCCATTTCCGGGAGCGCGAGCTCATTCAGGTTTTTCCCGAAGTAAATTTGCGCAGCGGCCGCGAAACCATAGGCGCGACTGCCGAGGAAAATCTTGTTGAGATAAAGCTCGAGTATCTGATCCTTGCTGAATTCGCGCTCGATCTTGAAGGCCAGCAGCACCTCCTTGATCTTGCGCGCGTAGGTTTTTTCCGGCGATAAAAAGTAGTTGCGCGCCACCTGCATGGTGATGGTGCTGGCACCCTCCGACGTGCGTCCGCGTCGCAGGTTGTTGATGGCGGCACGCAGGATGCCCTGGAAATCGACCCCTTGGTGGTAATAAAACGCGTCGTCCTCGGCGGCCAGGATGGCACGAGTCAACTGCGGCGGCACATCGGCAATCTTGATCGGAATGCGCCGTTCCTCGCCAAATTCTGCCAGCAAGGTGCTTTCCGCGCTGTACACGCGCAACGGTACCTTGAGGTGGTTACCGCTCAGGTCGTCCAGTGATGGCAGGGTCGGGGTGAGAACCAGCGCCACGGCAGCGGCCAGGAATACCCCCAGCACAAACATTCCGGTAACGGCAAACAGCGCGATTTGCCAGGGTTTTCGTGGGAGAAAGGGGGTGATTTTGAACCTGGCGAACAGGCTGTGCAGAGGCTTCATGCGACGGGAGTCAGAATTGCCGGAAATGGGGCCAGAAGTTGGACCGGAGATCCGTGCAGAATTTCCCGAGTATAAACAGATTTAGGTCCAAACCAAATGGCATTTGTCATTTCCGTTTGTCTTCGTCTATATTTGGGGGTAGCATTTAATGCAAAATTGCATATAGTCTATATAACCTACTGGGAACAAGAGGAAAATAACAAATATGCTGGGTAAATTCCTGGCCAAGAAGAAACCTGCGCCGCAGACAGGGGATAAACCAGCCGCTTCGGCCTTCCTGGGCAAGTTGTTGGTCAAGAAAAAACCACCGATTTTGGGGGTGGACATCAGCGCTACCTCCGTCAAGGTTCTGGAACTCAGTCAGGCCGGCGAGCACTTTCGCGTGGAGCGCTACGCCGTCGAACCCATGCCGCAGAACGCCATGGTCGAGCACAGCATTACCGAAGTCGACCAGGTCGCGCAGGCCATCGCCAGGGTGGTGAAGCGTTCCGGCACCCGCCTCAAAAACGCGGCGCTGGCCGTGCCGGGTTCGCACGTGATCAGCAAAATCGTCGGCATGCCGGCAGGCCTGAGCGACAGCGACATGCAGACCCAGATTGAAATGGAAGCCGACCGCCACATTCCCTATCCGCTTGACGAAGTGAATATGGATTTCTATGTGCTCGGTGCCGCATCTGAAGGTGATGAGCAGGTGAATGTGCTGCTCGCCGCCTGCCGCAAGGAGATCGTGGATGACTATGCGGCGGTGGCGGAAGGCGCCGGACTCACGCCGGTTGTGATCGACATCGAAACCTACGCCATGGAAAACGCCTATGGTCTGATTGCCCGCAGCATGCCCGGCGCGGGCATGGAAAAGACCGTGGCGGTCATGGACATCGGCGCGACCACGACCACGATCAACGTCATGCACAACAGCCGCTCGATCTACACGCGTGACCACACCTTCGGCGGACGCCAACTGACGGAAGAAATTCAGCGGCGTTACGGTTTGTCCTACGAAGAAGCCGGGTTGGCCAAGAAACAGGGTGGATTGCCGGACAACTATCAGACCGACGTGTTACGCCCGTTCATGGAAGCGCTCTGCCAGGAAGTCATGCGCGCCCTGCAGTTCTTCTATTCATCGAGTCCGTTCAACAGCGTCGATCAGGTCCTGCTCGCCGGTGGCTGCTCGCAGATTCCCGGCATCGATGAACTGGTGGCGGCGCGCGTCGGCGTGGACGCGGCCGGCGCCAATCCGTTTTCCAGCATGTCGCTGGCCACGCGCATCAAGCCACAGATGCTGGCCGCGGATGCGCCCTCGCTGATGATCAGCTGCGGACTGGCGTTGCGGGGGTTCGACGCGTGACGCGCCTCAATCTTCTGCCCTGGCGCGAAACGCGCCGCAAGGAACAGGACCGACAGCTGTTGTCGATCGCGGTCGGTGCCTGGATCCTCATGGGACTGGTCATTTTTTACGCGCACCTGCACGTCAGCGGCCTCATTGAAAACCAGCAGAAACGCAATGATTTCCTGGTCAGCGAGACCAAGAAACTCGACGAGGAGATCAAGGAAATCAGGGAACTGCAGGCGGCGCGCGCCGCGCTGCTGGCGCGTATGCGCGTGATTCAGCAGTTGCAGCTGGATCGCACGCAGATCGTGCATGTGTTCGATGACCTGGTGCGCAAGTTGCCCGAAGGCATTTACCTCACCAGCCTCAAGCAGGCCGGGCAGCTCATTACCATGCAAGGCAATGCACAATCGAACGCGCGGGTGTCGGCATTTATGCGCAACCTCGATGCCTCCGACTGGTTCGTAAAACCGGACCTGGATGTCATCAACGTCAAGTCCAAGGGTGGTGACCGCGTCAGCGAGTTCACGCTGCGAGTCAGCCAGAGGCCCAAACAGGAAAAAGACGAGGCCGTACCATGACCCTGGACGACCTCAAAAATATTGACATCAATAACATTCCCGGCTGGCCGATGCCGGTCAAAATTGCGGGCATTATCTTGATTTGCGTCGGGCTGCTGTTTGGCGGCTACTGGTTCCTGATCGCCGACGAACTGGCGGAATTCGAGCAAGTCCAGCAGAAGGAAGCGGGCCTCAAGGAGACCTACCTCAACAAGAAAGGTCTGGCCATCAACCTACCGGCGTATAAATTGCAGATGGACGAGATGCACCAGGCATTCGGCACACTGCTGCGCCAACTTCCGAACAAGACCGAGGTGCCGAATCTGCTGGTGGATATCACCCAGGCCGGTCTCGGGCGCGGACTCAATTTTGTATTGTTCAAGCCCGAGAAAGAGAAACCACAGGATTTCTATGCCGAACTGCCGATTAATATAAAGGTAACCGGCGGCTATCACGAACTTGGACTGTTTGTGAGCGATCTGGCGGCGCTGCCAAGAATTGTCACCATCGGCGGAATCGATATTACTGCCGATGCAAAAACCGGCGTTCTGAGCATGGCGGCCATAGCGCGCACTTTCCGTTACCTCGAACCTGAGGAAATCGAGGCACTCAAGCCGAAACCGAAGCCAGGCGCCAGGCCGGTTGCCAAACCGGCAGGGGGAGCAAAATGAAGCGCGTCCTCGCACCGCTGGTGTTGGTGCTCATGCTGCTTGCCGGTTGTAGCAGCGACGGGCTTGAGGACCTGCGCGATTTTGTGAAAAACGCCCATGCCGACCGCAAGCCGAAAATCGAGCCGTTGCCGGAGATCAAGCCTTACGAGGCGTTCGCATATGCGGCCACCGATCTCACCAACCCGTTTTCGCCGTCGAATCTACGACCTCAATCCCTGCAGGCCAAGCTGAGCGGGCCGCGACCGGACATGAACCGGCGTAAGGAACCGCTTGAGGACTTCCCGCTGGATGCCCTCAAGATGGTCGGCACGCTCAGCAAAGGCAAGCAGTCCTGGGGCATCATCCAGACAACGGAAGGGGCCGTGTACCGTGTGCAGGCCGGCAACCATCTGGGGCAGAACTTCGGTCGCATCACGCGCGTCACCGACGAGAAGATCGACCTTGTCGAATTGATTCAGGGCGCGCTGGGCGAATGGGTGGAACGCGAGGCAAGCATTGCCATACAGGAATAAGAGGGCGCAATTATGATTCAGAATAAAATGACAAGTACGGCCAAGGGTACGACACTGGCACGGTGGTTGACGACATTTCTTTTCCTCGCAAGCGGCACCGCGTTCGCCGGTGATCTGACTGCCTTGTCATGGGAAGACAACGCCGGAACGCCAAGTCTGCAGGTATGGGTGAGCGGATCGCCGGCATACGAAATCCAGACGCTCGACGCGGGACAGCGCCTGCGCCTGCGCCTTTCCGACACGGTATTGCGTGACGTGACGGATGTCGAGGGTCGCGGGGTTGTAAAGGGCGTCTATCCCTACCTTTCCGACACAGGCACCGGTGTGCATGTCGATTTTCTCCTGACCGAGCCGGGCCAGCTAAGGGTGGAGCCTGCTACCTATGGTTATCGCGTGATCGCGCAGGCCGTTGGCGGAGATGCTGCGAAGGCAGCAGAAGCAGAAAAGCCGGAAGCGAAGGCCGCCGTACCGGTAGCACCGACGGTTGCGCCCAAGGCCGCCGCCGTTGCCGCCAAGCCCACGGTACCGGAGAATGCGATCGAAGATATCGTGTATGCAAAACTTCCGGGTGACCGCATCCAGATCCAGCTGCGCATGACGGGAACACCCGCCAAGCCCGCCGTGTTCACGACCAGCAATCCGGCGCGTATCGCGTTGGATTTCCCGAATACACGGGTCAGCATGGCCAGGACCAGCGTCAAGGTGGGCGTGGGCGCCATAACCAGCGTCAACGCCATCGAGGCGCAGAACCGCACGCGCGTGGTCCTGAATCTTGTGAAGCCGGCCGCCTATACCAGCAGCTCCGATGGCCGCAGCTTTACCATCACGGTGGAAAATCCGGTGGGCACGGTGGCCGGCACGCAAGCGGCCAAGACCACGCGCTTCGCCAGCGCCGTGCGCCCCGGCAAGCACAGCCTCAAGGGTATCGATTTCCGTCGCGGCCCGCAGGGTGACGGCAAGATCGTTATCGGTCTGTCCGACACCGGTGTCGGCATCGATATTCGCGAGCAGGCCGGCGAAATCATTGTTGATTTCCTCGACACCGGAATACCCGCCGAATTGCAACGCCGGCTGGATGTCACGGACTTTGGCACGCCGGTGACCAATATCGACACCTTTGTGCAAGGCAAGAACGTGCGTCTGGTGATTGTCGCCAAGGGCAAGTACGAGCACCTCGCCTATCAGGCCGGCGAACTGTTTACGGTCAACGTGAAACCGATCGTGGAGAAGCCGGGCGAGAAGCAGAAGGATGAATTCGGTTATTCGGGCGACAAACTGTCGCTCAACTTCCAGAACATCGATGTGCGCGCTGCCCTGCAGGTGATCGCCGATTTCACCAATCTCAACTTCGTGACCAGCGACTCGGTCAAGGGCAACCTCACCTTGCGCCTCAAGGATGTGCCCTGGGACCAGGCGCTGGACATTATCGCCACGGCCAAGAACCTGGCTATTCGCAAGAGCGGCAACGTGGTGACGGTCGGCCCGGCGGATGAGGTGGCGGCCAAGGAGAAGGCGGCGCTCGAGGCCGGCAAGAGTGTCATGGAGCTCGAGGCACTGGTGTCGGAACTGATCCAGGTGAATTATTCCAAGGCCGAAGATATTGCCAAGCTGCTCAAGTCCATCAAGGCGATCGAACCGGCGGGACGGGTAGCCGGCGGTGGCGCCGGCGGCTTGACCGTGACGACACCGCCCAGCAACGTGCGGGTGGACAAAGTCGAAACCGAGTCCAATACGTTGCTGTCACCGCGCGGCCAGGTCACCGTGGATGAGCGCACCAACACCCTGCTCATCCAGGACACGCCGAGCAAGATTAGGGAAGTGCGCAAGCTCATTGCCGCGCTCGATCAACCGGTACGCCAAGTGATGATCGAGACCCGCCTGGTCGAGGCGCGCGATACCTTTGCCAAGAACCTGGGTGTCAAATGGGGTGTTTCAGCCCAAGGCCCGCTGGGAGACAGCGCATCTGGCGTCACCTGCGGAACTTTAGGGTGCGCATCGAATATGACACGTGGTCTTCCTATCGACATGGCTGGTAACGGCCTGAGCGTTAACATGGGCGCGGGCGGTATTGGCACCAGCTCGCCAGCATCCATTGCCACCATTCTCAATTTGCCGGGCGGCAATCTTCTGAGTTTGGAGTTGTCCGCGCTGGAGGAAGAGGGTCAGGGCAAGGTCATTTCCAGCCCGCGCCTGATCACCGCCAACCAGAAGAAGGCACGCATCGAACAGGGCCAAGAGCGCGTGTTCCAGGTGGTCACCGCGCAGGGCGTGACCGCATTGATCAAGAAGGCGGTGCTGGCCCTTGAGGTAACCCCGCGCATCACGCCCGATGACAAGGTGATTCTGGATGTTTTGATCACCAAGGATAACTTCAACTCGGCGGATCCGGAGGACAGCACCATAAATAAAAAGGAAATCACCACCCAGGTACTGCTGGACAACGGCCAGACCGTGGTCATCGGCGGCATCTACGAACAGGAACTGATCAACACCGTCACCAAGGTGCCGTTCCTGGCGGACGTACCGCTCGTGGGCTGGTTGTTCAACAAGAAAAGCAGACTCGACAACAAAACCGAACTGCTGATCTTCCTGACGCCACGCATTCTTTCGGAAACCTTGAGTCTCAGATAAGGCCGCCTTGCCCGGCCGCAGAACGAACCGGGTAGCGTGGCCCGGCGGCGACCGCTTGATTTCCTCCCGTGCTACTGGCATATGCCCGTTATGAATCGACAGGGCAATGTCTTTCTTATCGGCCCCATGGGCGCCGGCAAGACCACGATCGGGCGGCACCTGGCGACGCTGCTGCACAAGCGGTTTGTCGATGTCGATCACGAGATCGAAAAACGTACCGGGGTCTCGATTCCGGTTATTTTCGAGATCGAGGGCGAAGCCGGGTTTCGCCGGCGCGAAAGCGCAGTGATCGATGAGCTCACCCGTGACACGAATATTGTTCTGGCGACCGGCGGCGGTGCGGTGCTTCTGGAAGAAAACCGGAAACTGCTCAAGGACCGCGGAACCGTGGCGTACCTGCAGGCCGATATCGACACCCTCGTGGAACGAACGCGCCGCGACCGGAACCGGCCGCTGCTGCAGACCGAAAATCCACGCGCCAAAATCGAGGAGCTTCTGCAACAGCGTGAGCCGATCTACCGCGAGGTCGCGGACGTCATCATCAGCACCGGCCAGCGCGCCCCGTCGAGCGTGGCGCGCGACGTCGCCGTGCGTCTCAAGGCACTGAGCAACAATGAAAACTCTGAACGTTGAACTGGGCGAGCGCCGCTACCCGATCCATATCGGCAGCGGTCTGCTGCGCCGGCCGGAATTGTTGAAGCCGTGCATTGCCGGCAGCCGCGTGCTGGTGGTCACCAACGAGACCGTCGGCCCGCTGTACCTCGAACCCCTGCTGAAGCTGCTCGCGCCGTGGAAACCCGTCTGCGTGGTGCTGCCGGATGGCGAGGTGTACAAGACCCTCGACGTGCTGAACACCATTTTCAGCGCCCTGCTCGAGAACCGCTGCGACCGCAAGACCACGCTGATCGCCCTGGGCGGCGGCGTGGTCGGCGACATGACCGGCTTCGCGGCCGCCACGTACCAGCGCGGGGTACCGTTTATCCAGGTTCCGACCACGCTGCTCGCTCAAGTGGACTCTTCGGTCGGTGGCAAGACCGGCGTGAATCACCCGCTCGGCAAGAACATGATTGGCGCATTCCATCAACCCGCGTGTGTCATCATCGACACCGATGTTCTCGCCACCCTGCCGGACAAGGAGATGTCCGCGGGGCTGGCCGAAGTGATCAAATACGGCTTGATTGGCGACGTGGAATTCTTTGTCTGGCTCGAACAGAATCTGGACAAGCTCCTGCAGCGTGACTCGCAGGCCTTGGCCTACGCCATCGAGCGTTCCTGCAGCGACAAGGCCAGGGTGGTCGCGGCCGACGAACACGAAGCCGGCAGCCGCGCGCTGCTCAACCTCGGGCATACCTTCGGCCATGCAATCGAAACCGGTGTCGGTTACGGCGTCTGGTTGCACGGTGAAGCCGTCGCGGCCGGCATGTGCATGGCGGCGGATCTGTCGCGCCGGCTCGGATGGCTTACGCCGGAAGAATTTGAACGCATCGAAAAGCTCCTGCGGCGCGCGCGGCTGCCGACGCGGGCGCCTAACACGCTTTCCGGTGCGCAATTGCGCGAGTTCATGAGCGTGGACAAAAAAGTCGAAGCCGGCAAGCTGCGTCTGGTCCTGCCCAAGGGGCTCGGCCACGCGCTGATCACCCAGGACTTCCCGCCGACACTGCTGGGCGAAACCCTGGAGCAGTGCCGGGAGCCGGCATGAGTTTCGTGTTGGCGGCATTTGCGGCGAGCGACGCCAATTCACGCGGCCGGCGCTACCCTGAAACCGCGCCCGCCTACCGCAGCGAATACCAGCGTGACCGCGACCGCATTGTGCATTGCGGTGCATTCCGGCGTCTCGAATACAAGACCCAGGTGTTCGTGAACCACGAGGGCGACCTGTTTCGTACACGTCTTACACATTCCATCGAAGTCGCGCAGATCGGACGCTCGATCGCGCGCACCCTGAATCTCAATGAAGACCTGACCGAGGCGATCGCGCTCGCCCACGACCTTGGCCACACACCGTTCGGCCATTCCGGGCAAGATGCGCTCAACGCCTGCATGCAGAACCATGGCGGTTTCGAACATAATCTGCAGTCTTTGCGTGCCGTCGATATTCTCGAAGAACGCTATGCGGAGTTTCCCGGCCTGAATCTCACGTTTGAAACGCGCGAGGGCATCCTCAAGCACTGCTCATTGAAGAATGCCGCTGAGCTCGGCGAGGTCGGCCGGCGCTTCATCGAGAAGACCCAACCGAACCTCGAGGCCCAGGTGGCGAATCTCGCCGATGAAGTTGCCTACAACAACCACGATGTCGACGACGGCCTGCGCTCCGGCTTTATCAGTGTCGAACAGTTGCGCGACGTGCGCCTGTTCGGCACGCAGTATGCCGAGGTGATGCGCCGCCATCCGGATATCCCGGAACGCGTGCGCATCCACGAGATCGTGCGGCGCATGATCAATTATCTGGTGGTGGATCTGGTGGATAACAGCCGGCGCCTGCTGGCCGAAGCCGGCGCGGAGTCGATCGAGGACGTGCGACACGCCGGCCGGCCGCTGATCGGTTTCAGCGACCCGGTGCGTGCCGAAAGCCTGGAACTGAAACGCTTCCTGCGCGAGCAGCTGTACAACCACTACCGGGTGCGGCGCATGACCCGCAAGGCCGAGGTGGTTGTGTCCGACCTGTTCGGCGTGTTCATGGACGACCCGCGTATGCTACCGCCCCAGTACCTCGATAAGCTGCGCGCCGCGCAGGACGACAAGGCCGCCCGCGCCCGGGTGGTGGCCGACTATATCGCCGGCATGACCGACCGCTACGCGATCCGTGAACACAAACGTCTGCACGACCCGTCGGAACTGACCTGAGCGGTCCGAAACCGGCGCCAAAATCCCCGTTTTTCCGGAAATCCTCGCATCAGCGACGTTGCTGGAACCCGTTCCAGTAGGTAGACTAGGCGGCCCTTTTCGCCCGAATTCATGCGGTTTTCGCGGCATTCCGGGGGTTTTGTGTCCGGGCTGCCGGAAATTTGCCAAACTGTACGACCCAAGAGGTTCAAGAGTGAGTCATCCGGGACTGCCAGAGCGCCAGGGTCTCTATTCCCCAGAGCAGGAACACGACGCCTGCGGCGTCGGCTTTATTGCCCATATCAAGGGCCAGCAGAGCCACGCGATCATCGAACAGGGTTTGCAGATCCTGCGCAACCTCACGCATCGCGGCGCCGTGGGCGCCGACCCACTGGCCGGCGATGGCGCCGGTATTCTCATCCAGATGCCGGATGCGTTTCTGCGGCGCGAATTCGCCAAGCAGAACATCCAGCTCCCGAAGTACGGTGACTACGCAATCGGCATGCTGTTTCTGCCGCGCGCCGCGCAGACTCGCGCGGCCTGCGAGCAGATTGTCGAGGCGGTCGTAAAGGAAGAAGGCCAGACATTCGTCGGCTGGCGCGATGTGCCCACCCACAACACGCGTCTCGGTAAGGGCGTGCAGGCCGTGGAACCGGTGGTGCGCCAGGCGTGCTTCGGACGCGGCACCAGCACGCCGGCCAAGGCCTTTGAACGCAAGTTGTTCGTCATCCGCAAGGTGGTCGAGCATCGCGTGCGCGCGCTCGATCTCCCGGACAAGAACATGTTCTACGCGCCGTCCCTGTCGTCGCGCACGCTGGTTTACAAGGGCATGTTGCTCGCCGACCAGGTCGGCGAGTATTACCCGGACCTGCTCGACCCGGACATGGCGTCGGCGCTCGCGCTGGTGCACCAGCGCTTCTCGACCAATACCTTTCCGACCTGGGACCTGGCACACCCGTTCCGCATGATCGCGCACAACGGCGAGATCAACACGCTGCGCGGCAACGTCAACTGGATGGCGGCCCGCCAAGCCTCGGTGTCTTCGCCGCTGTTCGGCACCGACATCAATAAGCTGTGGCCCATTTCTTAT
>Ga0105101_10000892_pt1 | contig 12868 bp, 16 predicted proteins | sample PPLLak21cMay2015_2_FD_87037 | JGI IMG/M metagenome (GOLD analysis project Ga0105101, IMG submission 87037) | Freshwater sediment microbial communities from Prairie Pothole Lake near Jamestown, North Dakota, USA - PPLs Lake P8 Core (1) Depth... | ecosystem: Environmental > Aquatic > Freshwater >... | reverse complement strand
TCGCCGGAGACGCTGAAGTCATTAGGGGGCTATACCCTGCTGCGCGCCGACCGGTACGGCTGGATCGAATTGACTACGGACGGAGAGCAGACCTGGGTGGAGGTGGAGCATGAATGAATTTGGGATAATTCCTATTTTTGTGCCATAATTATCGGTATGACCTGCTCACCGGCATACGATATAAGAATACCGATCGGCGGCTTGTACATGAAACCCAGAGTCACAGGGAAGAACCCGAAGGAAGCGCCACATGGATATTTACCTTGCATCGGAACGTGCTTTTCATCTTACGCCTCAATTTTCGATTGAGGTGGCGCGCGATCGACTTGAACAGAAGAAAACCAGCCTGGTGGCTGGCACGGTAGGGGCGATGTTTACCCGGCCAAAACCGGATGAGATCCGTCAGTTGTCGGTCGAGAACCGGTTAGAAGCGTTTTGGTTGATTAACGTTATCGTGCGCACGATTTATGATAACCAGCGCACTTTCACCATCCCGGTCAGCGGTCCTGAAGTAAAACATGTCACCACTCTGGGGCAGGAAATCCCCGTCGGCACTGGCGCTAAAGGGGCGGCGAGCTTCACGCTCAACGCGGTGGAACACTGCGTTGAAGAAACCCACGGAAGCTACAATTTCGACAGCGCTGGGACAAGAGCAGACCTGAGCAAATACCAATCTTTTACGAAGGTAGAGATTCCAGACCTGGATCAGTTTGTGCCGGCGGAGGTGCTTGTGGTGCCGCCGAAGGCGAATGCCGCAACGGTGATGCGAAGTGTGCTGGCAGATGCAATCAAGCCGGTCCAGGCTCAAGTGATCCATGAGGAGAGCGTGAATGTGGAAGCGCTCGACCTGTACTTTCGACCCGTATATGCGTTCGAGTATGATTGGACGGCGAAAGGAAAACGGGTTGTGCTGGAGTTCGACGCCCTGACCGGTGAGGCGCATTCGGGGGGAAAGAAGCTGAGCGACCAGATCAAGAGCGTGGTAACCCGCGATCTGGTCTTTGACGTTACCGCGGACGCGGTAGGGATGGTTATTCCAGGTGGCAGTATTGCAGTTAAATTGGTCAAAGCGGTTGTAGATCGCGGTAAATGAGCGGCGCAACCTGTCAGCCTGTATCACAATAGAGTGGGATAGCATCTGCCCTGATGTTGGCAGGTCCGGGCTAGGCCCCGCCAACCCGCCGGAGTGGATCGAGAAGCTGCGCCCGCAAGCGATCCTGCTCAGCGTGGCCCCCGGCGACCGGGAGGGGAGGCCCTGGGCTGAGATGCTGGAGGCAGTTGAAGGATATACCCTGTTACGGACAGACCTCAATAGCTGGATCGAGCTGACCACGGATGGGGAGCGGATGTAGGTCGAGGTGGAGAGGCCGCGAAGGATAATCCTGATCAGACAATGGGAAGCTCAAGAAAGACCCTGCAAGGCAACAACCACCCCCACCAGTGGTCGCTGGTGGGGGTGACGTATTGATTGCTATAGGTGAGTCGTGCAGACCATTTCTTCATGGGGCTTGCACTGGGCGTGCATTCGTACAGATAGCGGGCCCATTCGGAGGCAGATTGGCGCACGCATCCACGGCAGGACGATCTACTTGAGCGGGTGCTTTACCTGCATTCGTACAGGTAACGGGCATATTCGGAGGCAGATTGGCGCATGCATCTACTGGAGAACTATTTAATGAAGCAGGCGCAGGGCGTGCATTCGTACAGCTAACCGGCCCATTCGAAGGCAGATTGGCGCACGCATCCACGGTAGGACGATCTACTTGAGCGGGTGCTTTGCCTGCATTTCGACAGCTGGCGAGCTCACTCAATGACACGTCGAAGCAGTCATCAAGTAGAGGTCGGTACGAAAGAGTATTGTTCACTCTATTTTGGTTGGCAGGTCGTCCTTGGTTATCGAGCACATTGGCTTGCTCGCTCGAAGGATCAAGTACGACTTCTGGTCTAAAAGCCACCGCCCTGATAGTGAGGGTGGATAGGACCAATAAGGCAACAGACAAAAGGGCAACACGAATTTTCAACATAATTTTCTCCTTTAGCTAAAATTGGCTCTCGCCCGGGATGCTCGCTGGATGTACGCTTACTATATCGAAAATGCGGAAGGACGTCGTTAGGGGAAACTCTACAATAGAGCGTCAGGCCACACTACACTTTTATCTCCATTTCCCGACAGACGTATGTTGCATCTGGAAAGCATACGGGGCGGCACTCAATAAGTGCCGCCCCGCGGAATTTCGTCTCTTCGAAACTATCGTTGCAATGGAATCAACCTTTCGGCGCCTGGATTGGCTGTCTCAGTCCTTTCTCTAGTGCCCATATCGCAATCTGGACCCGCGAGTCAAAGCCAAGTTTATTCAAGATGCGCGTCACGTAGGTTTCCACCGTTTTCACCCTCACCGTCATCTCCTCCGCAATTTCACGGTTGGATTTGCCCTGAGCGATCAGCGCAGCCACCACGCGCTCGCGCGCCGTCAGCCCTCCGAATATTTCTTTCACATTCTGGATGGGCGAGAGCGTTTCTGTCTCAAGCAGCGCGTACGCAACCGCTTGTTCCAGCGTCATCGTGCGGCCTTCTGCCCAGGCGGCAGTAAAGCTTGTCTCATCGAGCTGGGCGCGCACCGCGGACTCGTAACGATCATATTCGAGGCGGTCAGCATATGACACCGTTGAGCCAATACGGATGGCTTCGCGCACAGCCTCCATAGACCCAAGCAGCCGCGCGGCTCGCTCTGGCTGCCCGGCTCTTCCGACAACCCCGGCCAATCCCATCAGGCAGTCAACGACGCCCCGCTTACCCCCGTGTTTTTGGAACAGGACCATGCTCTCTTCAAAGTACACCGCCGCCTGCTGGTAGTCACCGCCATCGTAGGCAACAAACCCGAGGTTGATTAGCGAAACTGCTATCCCCCTCTGGTCGCCTAACTCTTGTCGGATAAGCAGGCTTTCCTCATAGAATTTGCGAGCCGCGGCATAGTCGCCTTCTACTCTCGCCATCTCCCCAAGAGTGTTGAGCGTACGGGCGATTTTCCATTTGTCGCCCAGCTTGCGCAGGCTGATCAGGTTGTCTACGGCGAATGAGCGAGCTTGAGCGTAGAGAGAGAGCGCCTCCTCGGCATCACCTTGGTTTGCAGCAGTATCAGCAAGATAGAAGAAGGCTTCGGCGATATTGTCCAGGTCTTTCATCTCTTGGGAAAGGGCTAGGCTTTGTTCGTATGCTGAGCGCGCTGCGGCATAATTACCCTGAAGATAGGTCAATGTCCCCAGCCAACGGAACGCCTTGGCGCGTGAGGCTAGCTGCCGAGGCGCTTCCTCTCGGGATAGAACTCGCTCCAGCCACTCGATCCCTTCGCCAAAGTGATGACCGCGCATAAACCAAAACTGTCCCAGCGTCTCCGCCAATTGCAAGGCCACAGCTGCGTCATTTTCGAGCGACCACGCCAACGCCGCTCGGAGGTTGTCGTGTTCGCGCTCCAGCCATTCTATCCATTCACTTTGTTCTGCCCCCTTTAATTCAGATTCCGCCTGCATGGCCATTTTCATAAACCAATCGCAATGCCGCACCTCCACCACCCTGGCTTCGCCCGCTGCTTGCATCTTTTCCCGCCCGTATTGGCGGATGGTCTCTAAAAGCCTGAAGCGTGTCTCCTGGCCTGGCACACGCTCTACGACGACAAGCGATTTATTCGCAAGTTGGGTCAGCAGGTCTAAGATATTGCGAGCTTCTATTCCATGATCTACGCAGACAGCTTCAGCGGCTTCCAGAGTCCAGCCACCCACAAAGACCGAAAGCATCGAAAGAAGTTTTTGCTCGGTCTTGGACAGCAGCGAATAACTCCAATCGAGAGCTGCTTCCAGAGTCTGTTGCCGGGAAGGAGCTGTGCGACTGCCAGACTTGAGGAGATGGAAGCGATCGGTGAGGCGCTCTGCGATTTGCTGGACGGAGAGCGTTTGCACGCGCGCCGCTGCCAATTCGATAGCGAGTGGCATCCCATCCAGTTTAAGGCAGACGTCGGCCACATATTCCCCGTTCTGCTCAGTCAGGGAGAATGTCGGTAGGGCTGCTGCCGCACGAGCGATGAATAATTGAACAGCCTCGGATTTTTCGTACCCTTTTAGGGCGTTTTGCCAGCTCGAAGAATCTCGCCACGGTCGCGGGTCTGGCAGTGAGAGAGGCGGCACGCTCCACACCGCTTCACCAGGAATGCCCAAATTCTCACGGCTGGTGGCGAGAATCTGTAGTCCGGGGCACGCTTGGAGAAGGGTCTCAGTCAGTCGGGCGCAAGCATCCACGAGGTGTTCACAGTTATCTAGCACGAGTAAGGTATGTCGGTGCAGTAGATGATCGATGAGCGTGTCGGTGATTCTCCGCCCTGCTTGTTCGTGTACGCCCAAGGTGAAGGCGATGGATTGGGGTACAAGTTGAGCGTCTGCCAGAGGCGCAAGTTCTATCAGCCACACTCCGTCAGCATACTCAGCAGGCAAGTCGCTCGCTACCCGAAGAGCCAGACGTGTCTTGCCACAGCCTCCGGGGCCAGTCATCGTCAGCAGGCGCACAGCCGACAGCTGCCGCTTAACTTCGGCGACCTCGGTCTCGCGACCAATGAAGGTGCTGAGCGGTGCTGGCAGGTTATGGCAGTGGGGGTCGAAGTGTAGTGCCATTGTCAACTCACTTCGGTCAAACTAGGCCCTTTCCCTTCGCCCAGGGTGCAAAAGGAGATTGATTTCATTAAATTATAGTATGAAATGAATAATTGCGAATGGTCAGAATAACTCCGGAAACGGCTTGATCTGATTCGAGGCTTCCGTAGCCATTTGGCAGGGAGTCTGGAGGAATTTCCCCGCACTACTACCAATCGGGATGGATTTCGGGACCCTGCAGGCGCTCCAGTACTAGCCTTTTCCCACCTCGGTCACACCCTGTTGCTGGCGGAGAGCGGCTACGCCCCTACCAACCCGCCCGAGTGGATCGAAAAATTGCGCCCGCAGGTGGTGCTGCTCAGCGTAGTAGCAGGCGACCGGGAGGAACGACCCGACTCCGAGGCGTTGGAAGCAATGGAAGGTTATTCGCTGCTGCGCACCGACCGCAACGGCTGGATCCACCTGGCGATGGATGGGAGGAGATGTGGGTCGAGGTGGAAAGAAAGTGATTGGGAGAGGCCATGCTATAATAGACTTATTGTTGTCTCGAAAATTGAGGTAATCCCATATGGATACTCTTATTCTCCCGAAACCAGCATATAACGTTCTGCGGCGTCTGACCGGAGAAACTCGCCCCGATGTCGCCTTAAGTGTTGCACTGAAAGACCTGGTGCGATTGCGCCTGGAAGCTGCCCGGGCGATAATCGCTGTTTATGAAGAGAAGTATGGCATGCCGTTTAATGAGTTCCAGCAAGCATGGCAGTCAGGACGTATATCTGCTCAATACTCGTACCCGGTCGAGGGGGATTATTGGAACTGGGAAGCGGCTGTCAGCGATGAAAAAGCACTTCAAGAATTGGCTGAATCGATGGCATGACATTAGATGAATTTGAAAGCCAGGTGATTTCTGCCTGCGCTGCTTCGCCGATGGTTGTCAGTGTAGCAGTGATAGGCTCCGGGATCACCTGGCTTCGTTTAAGGGCCTATATGATTGACGAGTCGTTCATCGAAGCATTTTTCAATGAGGCGACTCAGAAATTAGCTTTTGCTCGTATCAAGGATGGAAATCGTATCTTAGGAGCTGACAACACAGGTGGCTGGCATTGGCACCTGATGGATGCGCCAGATGAGCATACTAGAACGGGAGAGGCCGTTTCTTTCCCCGTCTTCATTCAACGTGTAGAGGAAGATCTGAAATCAAGGGGCAATAATCCCACAGGTGTCCGTTGAGCACCGGCTGGATCGAGCTGACCACCGATGGGAAGCGGATGTGGGTGGAGGTGGAGAGCAAAGGTAAGCACTTCTTTACTCTTCTGAGCTGCTTTTCCCCTCGTAATCTATTGATAATCAGCTTCGAATTGTGTAATACTAACCCCCTCTATCAGGTCCTCGGCCTTGTTCATCGCGTCCAGAATATCTTCCACAAAATCCAGGAACTTCTGGCTTATACCGGAACAACTTCTTGTAAGATTCGCTTGCCGAGGCGTTTTTTGAGATTTGTCTTGATGGCGAGATCGACCTTTACCCCCAGAAGTTGGCTTAAATAATCCTCTAGCTCGACCAAGCCGATCAGACTGATCCTGGGAGGCCTGTCTAAATCAATCAAAAGATCCAGGTCGCTATCAGGACGCTGTTCCTGACGAACATACGAGCCGAAACCCCCCACGATTCTCACGCCGTATTTCTCAGCCAGATTGGGTTCTTGTTCTCTAAGGATTTGCCGGATTGCGGAAAGGTCCTGCATATCTCGATTATACCTGATCGATCGACGTGGGAGATGACGCATTCTATCTTCTGGTGTGTATGGCGTGGGTATGTCGGCAGGTAGCACTGTCCAACGCGGCCTCCAACGACCGGAGTGGCTTGCCCTCGCCCGAGCTGTTGCTGCGCTAGAAGGCTACACCCTGCTGGTGGGAGCGGGGGATTTAGTGGAGGTGGCGGCGCTGGCGTGGCTGTTCGCCGCCTACAGCGTGCGCCTGGCGGAGTGGTTCGCCGCCTGCGGGGCAGCGGACGGGCGGCCTGAAGCTGGGTCGCTGGAAGCGCTGGAGGGTTATAATCTGCTACGCACCGCCCGGAATGGATAGGATGGAGGCGGAAAGAGAGCAAGCACATATGACCGGGGCAACTCTATGATCAAAAGCTCCCTGCTCACGCCGCTGATGCGCTGGTTCCTGCTTGCCATGATCCTGGCCAACATCGCCGGCACCATGACCAATATCCTGATGCCGATCTACCTGACCGAGCTGGGCGCCAGCGTGGGACAGGTTGGCCTGGTCTTCACGCTCACCTCGGTGGTCATCCTGGTGTTGCAGATCATGGGAGGCTGGATCTCCGATTCGATCGGGCGGCTGCGCGCCATCGCCATCGGCAGCCTGGGGGGCGTGCTCGGCTTTCTCTTTATGCTGCTGGCGCCCACCTGGCAGTGGATGCTGCTGGCCCTTTCAGTGACACAGATCCCGTATGCCCTGGTGGGACCGAGCTTCAGCGCCTTTATCGCAGAAAACTCTTCGGAGGAGAATCGCGGCAAGGTTTACGGCATCACCGATACCATTTACCAGGTGGTAGGGATCGTCGGGCCGCCATTGGGCGGCTTCCTGGCGGGCCTGTATGGCTTCAAATTCATGCTGCTGATCGCCACCGGCTTCTATACCACCGCCGCCGTCCTGAGGATCTGGATGGCGCGCACCATGCGCTCTCCGGGTGAGAGCGCCTCACAGCAGCTTACCCTGGCTTCGTTCAAGCAGAGCATGGGGTTGATCTGGGCGATGCTGGTGGGCGGCGGGATAGTGACCTGGATCTGCCTAACTGACGGTGTACGGGATGTGGCTTTCCGTCTATCAGGCGAGCTGGAGCCGCTCTACCTGGAACAGGTAATCGGCCTGTCCCTGGCGCAAATCGGCCTGCTGGGCTCGTTCTTTTCCGGAGCGATGATGATCATGCCATTGCTCTCAGGGCGATTGGCGGATCGCTACGGCGAGCGGGTGCCGATCGCGGCCGGGTTCCTGGTCGAGTTCGCTGCCTTAATGGTCTTCTTGCAAGGCAGGACCTACCCGGTTTTCATCCTGACCTGGGTGCTGTTTGGCATCGGGGTGGGGTTCTTCAGCCCGGCTTACCAATCCTTGATCTCCAAGGTGGTGCCGCAGCAATCGCTGGGCACCTTTTCCGGATTATTTCACAGCAGCCTGGGGTTCATCTCGCTGCCGGCGCCCTGGATCGGGGCGCTGTTGTGGGAGCGCTTCGACCCGCGCCTGCCGTTCCTGATCACTGCTATTGTCGCGCTGGTCACCGTCATCCCTGTCTGGCTGAAGTTCAAGCTGCCGCAGAGTCCAGCACCAAAGGCTATACCGGTGGAGTAGCCTGTAAATGTGATAAGACCGTCATCAGGTCTAAAAAGAGCCGAGCCTGACTGCACCGTCTCTTTCGTATGATGCGATAACCACACCGCTGGGGGATACATTGGATCGCGCAAGTTTGAAGGCTGCAGGCCGCGTGCCCTCACCAAACAACCGCTTGCCCTTACCAAGCACAACGGGGAACACCTTCAACCACAACTCGTCGACCAAATCATACGCCAGCAAAGTCTGAATGAGCTGGCTGCTTCCATGAACCTGCAGCATAGGACCGTCCTGCTGCTTCAGCTTCCGTATCTCGGCAGCCACATCGCCGCTTATTTGGATCGTCTCTTCCCAATCCGTCTGGATGGCTTTGTGCGAGACCACATATTTTTTGGCTGTATTGATAGGCTCATCAGGGCTTTGATGGGGCCAATAGGAGGCAAATATCTGGTAAGTCTTTCTGCCCAGCAGCAAATTGAAAGGCTGGCCCATTTGCTGCGTCATTTCATCGCCCAACGCTTCGTCAAAGTAGGGCACCGTCCATCCTTCAAGATCAAAGCCGCCTGAGGGGTCTTCGCCCTTCCCGCCGGGGGCCTGCATAACACCATCCAGCGATACAAATGTTAAAACTACTAATTTCCTTGTCACAGGCTGGGTAACTCCTTTTCTTTATTGAGATTATACGTGCTGGTCGAGAAGGATCGGGTTTCCGTCGGGATCGATAACCATAAGACTGCCCGGTCCCGTGGTGCTCTCATCTGCCTCGCTCACCAGGTCCACGCCCTGCGCCTTGAGCTGGCGCTGCAGCTCACGCACATCGGTGAAAGAATCGAGCGCCTGGGCGCTGCTGTCCCAGCCGGGATTGAAGGTGAGGATGTTCTTATCGAACATCCCCTGGAACAGGCCGATGACGTGATCGCCGTTCTTCAGGATGAGCCAGTTCTGCGAGTTATCTCCGTGGAAGGCGGTAAAGCCGAGCTTCTCGTAGAACGCCTTCGAGGCGGCGATATCCTTGACTGCCAGACTGATTGAAAAAGCACCGAGCTCCATCTTGTTCTCCTTTGGCTGCAATTACCGGTAAAGTCAACTATAAACATTTTTGGCGCTATCGCCTGACACAGAAACACCCGTTCTGGAAGCCAGAATGATAGCACAAATGTTCAAGCCGGTCAAATGGAGGCATACGAGCAAGGACGGGTGGGGAGAGGGGTAGCAGGTACAATATCCACCCAGATAGACTACCAGGAGAGACCATGATCCGTCCTGCACAGCCGGGCGATGCCGAAGCTATTGCCCGCATCTACAACTACTACATTCTAAATACTGTGATCACCTTCGAGGAACAGCCCATAACGGCGCAAGATATGGCACAGCGCATGCTCCAGATCACGGCGGAGAATTTACCCTGGCTGGTGGCCGAGTCTGCGGGCGGGATCGCCGGTTATGCGTATGCCTCGCGGTGGAAAGACCGCTCTGCGTACCGCTACTCGGTCGAGAGCACGGTGTATCTCGATGCTGAGGCGCGGGGGATGGGATACGGATCGCAGCTATACGGGGCCTTGCTGGCGGACCTGCGCCAGGGCGAGGTGCATGTGGTAATCGGCGGCATTGCCCTGCCCAACGAAGCCAGCGTCAGGCTGCACGAGAAGCTCGGGTTTCGGAAAGTGGCCCATTTCAAAGAAGTGGGATACAAATTTGTGCGGTGGATTGATGTCGGCTACTGGGAACTGAGCATCTAGGAAATGCCTGGGTCAGGGCATCCATCTGGCTCGTCTGCTGCTCAGAAGACTATTCTGCAGTCAAGGCCTGACTGCTGGCAGGCAGAAGCGATGGCGTGAGCTGCCCAGTCGAAAAACTCATCCGAGAGCTTATCCTCCAAGCCGTATTTCTTGTAGACCCAGTTCCCATAGCTGTAATTCATGCGGTCAACCAGGATATAGTCCACCTTGCCTGCCAGGTATTTCCCCAGATCTTCGGCTCCCGGAAGGAGAGGCGCGACCATGGCATAGGTTTTAATCCCCGAGCGGTGCAGCTCGTCGAGGGCTCTTAACCGCTCCGTGATCGGGGGCGCATTGGGCTCAAACAGTTGTCGAACGTCGTCGTCTGCCGTAGTTATGCTAAGCCCGACTTCAAAATTTCGCGCCCTTTTGAGAATATCCATATCCCGCAGCACCAGCGACGAACGCGTTTGAACCACCACCGGCCAGTCGTTCTGCGCCAGGATCTCCAGGCACTGCCGGGTGAGGGCGTATTTTCTCTCCAGGGGCTGGTAGGGGTCACATACCCCGCTGACCCATACTTTGGCGCGCCTTTTCCTGGTGATTTCTGAACTCAACAACTCGGCTGCGTTGATCTTTACATCGACAAATTGGCCCCAGGGCTCCTTATGCCCGCTGAACCTTTTCATGAAGCGGGCATAGCAATAGGTACAGGCGTGCTGGCAGCCCACATAGGGATTGATCACATAGTCATAAACCTTCGATGCCGAGAGTATGGTTTTAGAGCGGATTTCTTTTACGTGCATGCATCTCCAGTCGGTTGGTGATCCTGGATCTCTCCGAAGGCCTCATACGCAGGGAAGCAAACGGATGTGGCTCAGACAGCCATCCTCGCCCATAGATCGAGGAGATTCAAAGTCAGGCGCAATCCGCATTTACATTTACAGCTCGATTTTGGTTCCCAGGACAGCCAGGAATTTGGACAGCCATTCGGGATGGGCCGGCCAGGCAGGGGCGGTGACCAGGTTGCCGTCCACGCAGGCCTGGTCCGCAGGCAAGGCTACCCATTTGCCGCCGGCATTCGTGACATCCGGGCCTACGGCTGGATAGGCCGTGCAGGTCTTGCCCTCGAGCACTTTGGCAGCCGCCAGCACCTGGGGGCCGTGGCAGATAGCCGCAATCGGCTTGTTGGCCTTGGCGAAATGACGCACAGCATCCAACACGGCCTCGTTCAGCCGGATATATTCCGGAGCGCGCCCGCCAGGGAGGACCAGGGCGTCGTAATCCTCCGCTTTTACTTCATCAAAGGTGGCGTTCAATGCAAAGCGGTGGCCTGGCTTTTCGCTGTAGGTTTGATCTCCTTCGAAGTCGTGCACAGCCGTGCGGACCTTTTCCCCGGCTTTCTTATCAGGACAAACAGCGTGGACGGTGTGTCCCACCATCTGCAGCGCCTGGAAGGGCACCATCACTTCATAGTCTTCCACGAAATCGCCGACGAGCATCAGAATTTTCTTTGCAGCCATTGGTTACTCCTTTCATAAGCGGATTGCGCCTGACTTCCTTATGGACCCAGAGGAACGATCACCACCTGTATTATCGCACACTTGTTGGAGGGGAGACATTTAATTTGAACAGGCTGTTCGTTCAGGATCGCCAGTTTTAGAAATTTGTGACATTTATCACTGTTCGAGCGAATAAAACCTCTTTATAATTGAGAATAATTATCATTCTCAATTTGTGACAATGGAAACCGATCCGGAACTGATCCAGGCTCTGCACAAACAAGGCAGCCACCTGACCCGCCAGCGGCTGTTGGTGCTGGATATTCTTAAAGAGATCCCGGGCCACCTGGATGCCGGGGCGATTTTTCAAGAGGCAAAAAAAAGGGATGAGCGCATCAGCCTGGCGACCATTTACCGCTCCCTGGCCGTCTTAAAAGCAGCCGGCCTGGTGGAAGAAAACCGCCTGGGGGAAGAACACGGTCATTTCGAGACTATCCAGCAGGCTGAGCACTACCACTTCACCTGCTTAAGCTGTGGGAGGGTCATCGAGTTCGAGGCCACCGGTATACCAGAAGTGGTGCAAGAGCTGAGCGGGCGGGAAAATTTGATGGTGACAGAAACGTACTTTAACCTCCGGGGATACTGCCCGGAATGCCAGAAAATCGAACAGAACACATAGCGCCAGGCCAGAGCCGCAATGGAAAACCAACCCCGCACCCTGCACCCATCCCAGAGCTATGGGGAGAATGAGATTCGGGAAATCCCGCTGAGCAGTTTACCCGCCGGGAAAACCGGGGTCGTGTGCCAACTGGAGGGAGGTAAAGAGTTCACCGCTCGAGTTGCCTGCTTAGGATTCACACTTGGAGCGCAGGTGACAGTCCTCCAAAACTACGGCCGGGGTCCGATGATCGTATCATTGCTTGGCGCCCATATTGCCCTGGGGCGCGGGGAAGCCAGGCGGATCCAGGTCCAGCCGCTGTGAATGGGCAGAATCCGGCCGTCACGATTGCACTGGTAGGCCAACCAAATGTCGGCAAATCGACGGTATTTAACGCCCTGACAGGCCAATCGCAGTATGTAAGCAACTGGCCCGGTAAAACCTGCGAATGCCAGATGGGGTATTTCGATTTCGAGGGGGAGACGATCTGCCTGGTAGATTTGCCAGGCACATACAGCCTGTCAGCCAGCTCGGTCGAAGAACGGATGGCGCGTGAGTTCATCATCGAGCACAGCCCGGATGTCCTGCTGGTCATCCTCGACGCGGCCTGCCTGGAGCGAAATCTATACCTGGTCGCTGAGCTGCTTTGCCTGCCGGTACCGCTGGTGCTGGGGATCAATCGCATGGACCTGGCAGCTGCCCAGGAGATCCACATTGAACCGCAGGTGCTGGAAGCAGCGATCCGGGTGCCGGTGGTGCCTCTAATCGCCCAGCGCGGGGAAGGGATCGAAGCATTGATTGCAGCCGCGCTCCAAACAGCACACCACTCCGCAGCCTGGCAGCCCAATCGCCCGATCATCCGGCAGGACCATCAGGAAGTCCTGCTCCAGATTGAAGGCATGATCCGCAAACAGGTCCGAGCCCCCTACTCTTCCGATTGGATGGCGATGAAGCTCCTGGAAGGGGATGGCGTGGTGACGGAAACGATGAAGGAGCGGCTAGGCGCCGATTGGGAAG
>Ga0105101_10000888_pt1 | contig 12884 bp, 16 predicted proteins | sample PPLLak21cMay2015_2_FD_87037 | JGI IMG/M metagenome (GOLD analysis project Ga0105101, IMG submission 87037) | Freshwater sediment microbial communities from Prairie Pothole Lake near Jamestown, North Dakota, USA - PPLs Lake P8 Core (1) Depth... | ecosystem: Environmental > Aquatic > Freshwater >... | reverse complement strand
AGAAGTAATTGTCCGGGAGTTCTGGGATGAATCCGCCGGCGCGTTCTACGACACGGGCAAAAGGCACGAGTCCTTGTTTATCCGGCCGAGAAACTCCTACGATAACGCTGTCCCTTCCGGCGCATCAGCGGCTGCCCTGGCGCTGCTGAAGATAGCACGGATCACCGGCAGAGCAGACCTGGAGAAAACCGCGGTTCAAGCGTTACGGTCTATGCGGGAGTCGATCAGCCGTTATCCGCTTGGCTTCTGTAAGTGGCTGTGTGCGCTGGATTTTTATCTCTCTCCGCCCCAGGAGTTCGCCATATTGGGACCTAATAGCAATGAGAACACCACGGCGCTGATGCGGGTTCTCTACGGCACCTGGCTACCCAACAAGGTAGTAGTCGCGAGCGACCCCGCGGACCCCACCCCGATTACGGGACTGGCGATCCTGGAGGGTAAACGCATGATTGATGGCTGCCCCACTGTCTATCTCTGCGAGCGTTTTATATGTCACGAACCGGTGACCAGCCCGGATGCACTTCGCGACTTATTGGGTGAGTCATAGAGTCTGAATATTCGCACTTTTCCTGTGGTAAGCTTCCGTAGCCTCAGGGTAGTAACAGTAAAGAGGACTAAAATTCAAAAACCACACCCCACACTCGCAGCTAGGTCCCAATTCGGTGAAAAGTTAGATCTGGCTTAGGAAGTGACACAGTTCGACTCCAATTCGGTAGCCCAAGTTGTTCAATATATAGGACTTTCAGCGCTGCGTTTGCGTTTGCCTGAAGTAGTTTGAGCGTCCGTTGGTTATAGGTTACGCGGCCCGATCAGCTCAGCACTCTCTTGTAGAACCCCTTTATCCCCGCCCAGAGCAGCAGCGCACAAAAGGCCGTCAGCACAGGATAAATAACGTACAGCGGCATGTGCGGCGCGGTCGTCAGCGCGGCGCGGAAACCCTCGGTGATATAGATCAGCGGATTAAAGCAGACCAGCGCCTGCAGCCAGGGGAATCCGCCGACCGTCACCGCGGAGAGCGAAGTCCACGGGTAATACGTCCCGCCGAGGAAGGTCATCGGCAGGACAATGAAGCCGAACATGACACTGATATTCCGGGGCGATATCCGTGTGCCCAGGGCTAGCCCCAGGCTGGAGGTCATGATACAGGCGAGCGGTATCAGCGTCAGCAGGGTCGCCCAGTGGACGGAAAGCTGCGGGTGCACGCCGGGGGCATGTACCACCGAAGCGATAGGGAAGACGATGATCGCCGCGATGAGCCCCTGGATGGCCCCGGCGATGACTTTACCGACCGCCACCAGCGCCACCGGCATCGGCGCCAGCACGCGGTCCTCGATTTCTTTGGTGTAGCCGAACTCGTTAGCCAGCGGCAGGGCCACTGCCTGGATGCCCTGGAACATGATGGACAGGCCGACCACCCCCGCTACCAGCACGGTGGCAAACGAGGACAGGCCGTCCGCCCCCGAGCCCCCGCCCACACCCGTGCCTATTTTAGGGAAGACGTACAGGAAAACGAATACCAGCAAAAAAGGCTGGATCAGGGTACGCGCAATGAACACGCCTAGGCTCTTCTTTAATACCGTAAGGTCGCGCAGCAGCAGCGCCCCGAAGGCGGTACGACTGGCCTTTGCCTCGGAGCGGGTGGGTTTGGCGGGGACGGCGCACTCGATCGAGGTTGTCATTCTCTGAGCTCCTTGCCCGTCAGCTTGATGAATACCGATTCGAGCGTAGTCTGTGTCACGGAGAGGTCGACGATGTTGAACCCGCCCTGTTCGGCTACGGTGACTACCCGCGGCAGCAGTCCTCCGGCGCCTTTAACCAGCAGCTGTATCGTCCCGTCCAGCCGGCGGGTCTCGGTCACTCCTTCGATTTGCTCCTTGAGTAGCCGCGCCAGCGCGTCGAGGTCGCCGCCGGCGGATACGGTGATAACGCTATCGGCGGCGACCGTATCTTTCAGCTTCTGCGGCGTATCCAGCGCCAGGATACGCCCGTGGTCCATGATCGCCAGCCGGTCGCAGACGGACTCCGCCTCTTCCATGTAATGCGTGGTCAACATGATGGTCTGCCCTTTGGTACGGAGCCTGCCCAGGATCTCCCAGAGGGCCAGCCGACTCTGCGGGTCGAGGCCCGCGGTAGGTTCGTCGAGGAAAAGGACCGATGGCGCGTGGAGCAGCGTGCGCGCTACCTGGAGCCGCTTGGCCATGCCGCCGGATATGGCCGAGACCTCGGCCCCGGCATGCTCATTGAGGCGGAACTCCTCCAGGAAGCGGTCGGCGGCCTCGCGGCTTTCCCTGGCGCTCATCCCGAAGTAGCGGCCGTGGTAATACAGGTTCTCCCGGACCGTCAGGGCGCGGTCAAGGTTGTTGGTCTGCGAAACGACGCCGATGACCTGCTTGACGAGGGCGGGATGGGCGATAACGTCGATACCCGCTACGTAGGCTTTACCGCCCGTAGGTACCACCAGCGTCGTGAGCATGCCGACGGTGGTCGTCTTGCCCGCGCCGTTGGGCCCGAGCAGCCCGAAGATCTCGCCCTCGTGTACCCGCAGGTTGAGCCGGTCCACCGCCAGGACGCCCGGATATTGCTTGGACAGGTCCTCGCAGCAGATAACGTCTTTGCCGAATTTATCGGTTATTTTCTCGCTTTGTTTTGTCATATCCTTTATGGACTTCGATCATTCCCCCTCTTTTCATCGTTCATCCTGGCCACACGCCGATGTGGATATACGAAGCTGTAAAATGCCCCGCTATCGCCAGGACTAGTATCAGCCAGTAACAGGCGTGGTACCGGTAAAACGAAAAATACCTTTTATTAGCGACCGGCGACTTCCCGGTGAACGTATTTAACAGGGCGGCCGTGCTGCGGCAGGAAGACAGCACCGCCCCGGTCATTAGCGCCGCGCCGAACGCGAAGCCCAGGATCGCCCAGTGTACCGGCGCGTCGGGGTCGCCGGCTTTAGGGATAGCGGTATGCATGACGGCGGAAAGGAAGTGCAGCGTCAGACCCATGACGAATACCCACCAGAATAGCCATGGTACTTATAGAATTGCCGGTACCAGCCGGTATCTGTAGGTGCCTTGATTCCGAAGCGCGTCAGTAAAGAAAGACAACTCCGGCAGGTCGCGAACGTCGCCAGGCCGGCGGCCGGCGCTTCGTCAACGACGGGCGCCACGGTTCGGCAGGAGGGAAATAACGACATAATCGGCGCGAGGACTAGTAGAAGCAGCCCATATCTCAGCATATGTTACTTCCTGTATAACGCAGGACGGCGAGGCTAAAATAGCCAGCTTTCAATATATTGTGGCAATTGTATCAGGCGGGGTACTTAAAAAGCAATGTCAAGCAGGTGAAAAACATTACATATTTATGACATTTAAGTTGCCGGAAATCCCGTTGATAGAAAAGGTTATGGATAATGCCCCCCTATGGTCCCTCTACCGTGGAAGAGAACTACTTTTTTACTTAGCACGTTTCTTCCTCCCGGACTTCAGCGAGAGCTTTACAATTCCGCCGAGGCCAACAAAAAATCGGCCTCTTTTAGGCCGATTCCTGTGATTTTAGCTTCGAATATTGACTTTAGTGAGCCGTAGAGGACTCGAACCTCTAACCTGATGATTAAGAGTCATCTGCTCTACCAGTTGAGCTAACGGCCCGAACATGAATATTGTATCATCAGGAGACGTATCGTGGCAAGCGGGGCGAAGCTATCTGGACGGCGTGCCGCCTGTAAAGAAAGCCCTCCTCCGGGGGAAAGGAGAGCTTCGGTTCGAGGGTGATTGTTTCGCAGAAGCAGGGATTTTAGTTCTGCTTGTTCTTGTCTAGTTGGACCGCGTTGACGGGCGCCAGCGGGTTGCCGCCGGCGTTAAGGATGTCGCTGGCGTGCACGATTTTCACATCCCGGTCGGGGTGGGCGATGCGAAACTTCTTCATGATCTCGTCGTGTTTCTGGAAGGAATCGCCGTCATCGTTCTTATTCGTGTCTTTCTGCTCGCCGTCTTTTCTTTTTCTCACCCACAGTATGATCATGCGGTTACCTCGCGTTTTGCTCTAAGAATTCCCGGTTTCTAGGCGTGTGAGTTCGACGCCACCTCGGCCAGGTCGTTGCGCTTGAGCGAGTCCTTGATACGCTTCCTCAGGACGTCGCCGCCGAAGGGCTTGGTCAGATAGTTGTCGGAGCTGAGGTTGAGTCCCCTCACTGTGCCGTTTCCGGTACCCCAGGTGCTGAGCATGACGACCGGGGTCTGGGTCCACTGGCGCAGCTGGAGGCAGGTGCCGATGCCGTCCAGCGAGGGCATCACGATGTCCATGATGATAAACTCGGGTTTTTCCGTCTCGAGGACGCCTTTGATCTCGGGGCCGTTGTGCTCGGTGTTGACGATTTCGTATTCGCCACCCTCGAGCTCCTTTTGCAGGAAACTTACCAGTACGGGATCGCGGGTGACGGCCAGTACCCTGGTTTTGCCTAACATGTTTATCTCCTCTGGTAATACCGTAATGCTTTAGACTAACATCGGGGCGGTAAACGGGGCATAAACGGGGCGGGAGATAAGATAAATAGTTTATTAATGAAAAAGCGAAAATAAAAAAGAGGGGTCGTGACCCCTCTTAGACGCCCCTATAAAAAATGCCATCCCGAGGTAAGTCGGGATCCAGGACATTATCTCCTCCCCCTCTCAAACACTGGATAAACCGCGAACGCGATAAATATCTGTTTGAGAGGTGGCAGGGGGTTAGTATGACAACAGGTTATTTTTTGCCCTTGGGCTTCGCTCTAGCCGTCGCCTTGGCTTTGGGTCTCGTCGTCTTCGGCTTCACCGCGGCGACCTTTGCCCCGGGTACCGCCGCTCCCGGACGCGGCGGCAGGTTGCTATGGTACTTCCGCGTCAGCATGATCTCCAGGAAGATGACCGGCTTGGGGAGCTTTTTAAAGTACAGCGGCCCGTGCGGCAGCCCCTTGGGCAGCGGGACGATGACCGGTGCATCGATGATATGTTTCTCCTCTTCCTTACCCAGGCACAGCTCTACGACCGCCCCGCCGAAGTCGCGGACGTCTTTCGGGTTCGTCCCCAGGAAGCACAGGATCTGCATGAAATCATCATGATAATGTGATTCCTTGAGGACGTATTCCGGCTTAAAGAAAATGTGGTGCGTCAGGATGCAGTCGGCGTCCATCTCATCGCCGCTGGCGGAGAGGCCCTCCATCTGGTGGTGCTTTTTAAAGGCGTTTCTCAGGATATACTTGCCGTATTTCGTCTTGTCTGCCATTTTTCGACTCCTTTTCCGACTATTTAACCTGAGGCTTTAGTAGCAAGGATGTTATCAATTCTATCAATTGCTTCTTCATAAAGCACATGTATATGTTGGAATGTTTCTATGTCTAGTATCTCCGTGTCCCTTTGTACTAACCTATTTTTTAGTTTTATTAGTTCCGAATAATTCATCTCAGACATTACTTCAACAATCATATTTAGTATATCTGATTCGTCTTTAATCTCACTAAAACTAGCTCTGAGGTTTCCATAATCCTTTGCTGTTCTTTCGTTCTCTTCATGGTAACGAAGCACTATAATACCCCCAATTATTATAAATATACCGAAACTTATACCGAGCCAAGTCATCCAGCTTTCAGGGTATTGAGTCACAAATCCGATAATACCTATACCAGATAGAATCGCCCAAAATCCTATGAACGTAATCACTCTTGCCGCCTTTTTAATTTGATGAAGTCTGCCCTGGTTTAGATAGGGTATATTGTCTCTGGTGTTTGGTTATTGCCTTCAGGCGAATTCCTCGTCGCCGCTCGATCTCGTATAGTCGGTGCCGTTGCCGGCCGTCCAGAAGAAAATGGGGTAATCGATCCTTTTGAGGGTCAGCGGCAGGTGTTTCATGCCACGCGGAACGTAGATGAGGCAGCTCTTGGTGATGGTGAACTTTTCGTCTTCCAGCCACAGGTCCAGCTCGCCGCCGAGCTCGTGGGGCTGGCCCGGGACAGTGCCCACGAAGCCCAGCGTCTCGTCGAAGCTATGCGTATGGGCAATCTCGATATCCAGCGGTTCGGCGCCATGCTTTTTCCAGAGCCAGACGCAGTTGGTATAAAAGGCCCCCGCGGCGATCCGGTTGTCCAGGGCGAACAGCCATGTGCCGTCGAAGTAGTTTCCTTTAGCCCGCGCTTCCACCAGCCGCTTGGGCTGCGGGAAAGGCTTGTCGCCCGGCTTTGGTTTCGGGGGTTCGTAAACGATGTATTTGGCGTATTTCGACTTGGCCACTTATTTGCTCCTCTTCGCAGGCTTTTTCCCCGCTTTTTCCGTCGTCTTTTTCACCGCAGTTCCAGCCTTTTTCTTCGGTGGCCGCCGGCCGGGTTTCCAGATGCGCGTCAGGGAAATCTCTAAGAACACCAGCGGTTTAGTGACTTTAGTGAAAACGATAGGGCAATGCTTTACCCCGCCCGGTATCGAGACCACCGCCGGCTCTTTTATCACGTGTTTCTCGCCGCTCAGGGTGAACTCTATCTCCGCCCCGAAGTCGGTGATGTCCTCCGGGTTGCCGCCGATGAAGCAGAGCATCTCCGGGAATTTATGGGCGTGGGGGAAATCGAACGACATCGGCTTGGCGATGCAGTGGTAGCCGATCGAGCAGTCGGCATCCAGCTCCCCGTCGTGCGCCACGATGGACTTGCCGCCGTAATACGGTATTTTCTTAATGAGGTCGCCGCTATGGATGCACTTGCCGTATTTCGTCTTGTCCGCCATCTTGTCGGTCCTCCTATTTATTCTTCGTCTTCACATCGGTGAAATTATTTACCTGATTTTACTCCGAAATACAGGAAAGAAACAAATAAAAAAATGTCCCCCTCTCCGCAGGCGGAGAGGGGGACTTAGGAGGAGGAAGACAATTAATAGAGTTACTTCACCGTCGTCAGGTGGTAGCCCACCCCGGGGATGGTCTGGATATAGCGGGGATTCTTCGGGTCGGGTTCCAGCTTGCGCCGCAGCCTGCCGACGAACACCCTGAGGTATTCCTTCTCGGAAGAATATTCGTTGCCCCAGACGCTCTGCAATAACATGCTGTGGGTCAGGACTTTATCCGAGTTCACCGCCAGGTGCTGCAGCATGGCGTACTCGGTAGGGGTCAGCGATACCTCTTTGCCTCCCACTGTGACCCGCCGCTTGGCGTAGTTGATTTCCAGCTGGTCGCAGACGAAGTTGGCCTGGGCCGGGGCTACCGCCGGGTCGCCGCGGTGTCGGAAGGCCGTCTTTATCCTCGCCATCAGCTCGGCGATGCCGAACGGCTTGGTGAGGTAATCGTCTGCGCCGAGCTCCAGGCACCTGACCTTGTCCTTTTCATCGCCGCGGGCGCTGAGTATAATTATCGGGACGTCCGACCATTGCCGGATGCGGCGGCAGACCTCGACGCCGTCAACCTTGGGCATCATCAGGTCCAGTATGATCAGGTCGATGAGCTCGTTCTGCAGTTCCTCAAGCGATTCCTCGCCGTTAGTGGCCGTCACGATCTCGTACCCGCGCGCCTTAAGGTTGGCGCCGAGCAGCCTTAATATTGCCGGATCGTCATCGACGATCAATATCCGTTTCTTGTCCATAGCTGTCCCCCTTTATACCGCCGGCAGCGTGAAGCTGAACCTGGCGCCCCGCCCCGGCTGGCTCTCCACCCAGATCCTTCCGCCGTGGGCCTCGATGATCCCCTTGCAGATGGCCAGTCCCAGACCGGTGCCTTTGCGTCTTCCGGCCTTGCGGCCTTCCCCCTGGAAGAACCGCTCGAATATTTTCTGGTGCAGCTCGGCCGGGATGCCGATGCCCTCGTCGGCCACACTGACGGTTATTTCTTTATCGCCGGCTTTGGCCTCGATAGTTATCGTAGTATTGTCCTCGGAGAATTTCACCGCGTTCTCTACCAGGTTGGTGAGTACTTCCCCGATGCGGGTCTCGTCCATGGCCGCCACGGGCAGGCCGGTGGGTATGACCAGGCGCAGGTGGTGTCTCGGGGCGATATTGTCCAGGCGGTCCTTGATGCCGGCGATGACCTCGATCAGCCGGTAGGGTTTTTTCTGGACTTCCAGCGCCTCCGCTTCCAGCCGCGATATCATCAGCAGGTCGTCTACCATGCGGGTGAGCGTGTCGGCGTCGCGATCGATCGACGTCAGGAATTCGCGCCGCGTCTGCTCGTCGAAGATCACGTCCGGCTGGAGAAGGCTGTTAGCGGAGCCCTTGATCACGGACAGCGGCGTGCGCAACTCGTGCGATACATTGGCCAGGAACTCGGTGCGCATCGTGTCCAGCTCGCGGAGGGCTTTGGCGCTGGAGGCTTCTTCGTAGAGCTGGGCGTTGCGCACGGCGATGGTGATCTCGCGGGCGATGCCTTTAAGTAATTCGATGTTGTTATCGCTGAAATAGCGGGGGAAGCTGGTCGCCGCGCCCATGACACCGATGCTCTCGCCCATGAGCGTCATGTTTACCCCGGCGAACGATTGGAACCCGCCTGCTCCGAGATGGGCGAGTTCCGGCGGGCTGTTGTTATCAAGACCCTCGAAGACCTCGGGCTTTCCCTGCCGGAAAATGCGTCCTATGGTGCCGCTGTCATGCCCGATTTCTTTCGGCATGGCTTCGAGCAGGCGCCGCGTCAAGCCATGATGTGCCTTTAAGACCAGGTGGCCGTTCTTGTTGAGATAAATATAGCTGGCTTCCAGCCCGGTGCACTGGGCGACCCGCTCCAGGGCGGCGTCCAGTATTTTAATCATGTCGAGCGACTGCCCGGCCGCCTGCGCCACGTTCAGGAGGGTGTTGGTGATGTGGTTACGCCTTTCCAGCTCCTCCATGAGTTGCCGGTTCTCGATGACCAGCCGCTGCTTTTCCAGCCCCCGCTCGATGACCGCCAGCAGGCCGGCCGTGTCCAGCGGCTTTTCCAGGTAGGCGAACGCGCCCCGGTTCAGCGACTTCACGGCGTTCTGCACCGAGGCGTGGCCTGTAAGCATGATGGCGATGATGTCCGGGTATGCCTTGAGGATTCCGCCCAGTAGCTCGGTGCCGTCCGCGTCGGGCAGGCTGATGTCCAGCACGGCGACGTTATACGGTTGCTCCTTGAGCCGGGTCGTGGCTTCGCCGGCCGAGGCGGCCGCGCCGACTTTGTACCCCTTCTGTTCCAGGATGAGCTTGATGATTACCAGGAAATCGGGGTCGTCGTCGACTACCAGTATGCTCGCTTCGTTATTCATCGTTTATCTGACCCGCTGCCGCTGTTCGTCTTTCCTCTTGACGACGATGGTCGTTTCCGTCCTCTCGTGTATTTGAGCGTCATCGCTGTCGACCACCAGTAACGGCTGGTCACCGGCGGCTTCGGCGATCAGCTCGATCAGCTGCTCGATTTTTACCGGTTTGTTGACGATGTGGTGCCTGCCCTCGTCACGGGCCAGCCGCAGCAGGGCTGCGTCGGAGTAGCCGGTCATTAAAATTATGATGGCTTCGGGGTCTATCTCCTTGATTTTGCGGGACGCTTCCACGCCGTTTATCCCGGGCATCGCAATGTCCATCAACGCCACATCGTAGCGGTGTTTCCTGTACTTTTCTACCGCCGAGAGGCCGTTCCTGGCCGTCTCTACGAAGAATCCGCGCCGCGTAAAGATCATGGCAAACGTCTCCAGGAGGTCTTCGTTATCATCGGCAATGAGAATCCTCAGTTCGTCGTTCATCGCAATCTAGCTCCTTTTCTCCAGCGGTAGTCTCACGGTGAAAGTCGCCCCCTCGCCCTCCCGGCTCTCTACTTCTATCCTGCCGCCGTTCTCCTCGACCAGCCTCCTGGAGATGGCCAGCCCGAGGCCGATGCCCTTGTGCTTGGTGGTGAAAAGCGGCTCGAAGATACGTTCCAGGTTCGCGGTGGCGATGCCGCAGCCGGTATCGCGAAACCTGATCCAGGTATAGCCGGCGTCCTCTCCCGTTTCTATATCCAGCTCTCCGCCGCGGGTGTTCATGGCCTGGAGGGCGTTCGAGATGATGTTGGTGAAGACGCGGCTGATCTGCTCGGGGTCGGTCCTTATCGGCGCCACACCGTTGAGATTGGCCCTGACGTTGACCTGCGACGGCACCGTTATCCAGTTCAGGCACTCGTTGATCAGGGTCTTGAGGTCGACGCGCACCGGCGAAGGCGGCGTGATGCGGGTAAAGTCCAGCAGGTCGGTAATGATCCGGTTGGCCGCGTCCACCTGCTTATCCAGCACGGCGACGGTCTTGATGGCCTCGGCGTCGTTTTTCTCGGACAGGGTCATCTTGAGCAGGTAGGCGCAGTTCCTGATGACATTGAGCGGATTGCGCAGCTCGTGCCCCACCCCGGAAGCCAGTTCGCCAACGGCCGCCAGCCTCTCGGCCCGGATGAGCTTCTCCTGCACCTGCTCCAGTTCGATGCGCCGGACCGCGCTCCCGATTGTCCCGGCGAGAGCCTTGACTGGATAGTTGCCTTCTTTTAAGCAGAGGCCGTCCTGCCCGGAGTATATCTCCACGCGGCCGATCGTTTCGCCGCCGGACGCCAGCTCTTCCGCGATGTGATACGCGTACGCCTGGAAGCCCGGGCTTTCGTAAACGCGCCCGCGCAGTGTTATCCGGACAGCGGATTGCGGCGGCGAAGGCATGGCTTCGCGAACCAGCCCGGTCGCTTTAGCTATAAATTCTTCGACGTTCCGGTTCTCTCCCGCTGCCCGGCCGATTTCGTAGAGACATTTCATTTCCGCACCCGTCTCCGCCGGTCGGCTGTCCTCATCGGGTCTTTTCTTGTAAAATCTAACGCCCATTTACGCCCTTTCCCGGCTACACGTTTACTGTAAACCCGCCGCTTCCCCCCTGCGACAGGCCTAGCCCTAGTCTTGCTATTCCATTTTCCTGATATTCGCTGGGTATCTGCTATAGGAATAAAGTAAGGTATACCCTGAGGGAAATTGGGGGTCAGCCTGTATGGTAAACGGGGCTTGGCGCGTGACAGCCTTCGGGAACGGGCCCGGACATTATTTGCCAGGTGGCAAAACGTAATGAATTATTAATGAATATTTAATGGTAAATTTATAAATCTTTATTATTCTCTTTATATATGTGGGCTACAATCGTAATGTTGCCGTTGGGGGGATAAGTGAGGAAAAGTGATGATGGGTGACCGCCACAAGTAGTCGGTCGGAAGGTAAAAAAATGAGCCAGACAAAATCGGAAACCATCAGTCTTTATGTCGTCGAGGAGCAGGAGATCTACCGCGAGGTCTACCGCCGCGGCCTGGCCGGCCGGGGTGATATCGAGGTGCTGCAGATCTCGGAAAACTGCGATTCCGGTGTGATGATGCAGGCCGTCGCCGAGCTCCGGCCGCAGGTCCTGCTGCTGAGCGTAAAGAAGCTCGACGCCGGTATTATCGAAGAGCTGGAGCGCATCAGGGCCGCCCATCCCCTCATGGGCATCGTGATTTTGATTATCTTTTACAGCTCCCAGGACATCGAGCTGTTGCGCCGCCTGGCCATCCGCGGCGAGAGCGGCATGGCGCTATTTCTAAAACAGTCGCTGGACACCGTCGACCAGCTTTGCCGGACTGTCATGGCGGTCAGCCAGGGACAGGTCATCCTCGACCCGCCTTTAGCCACTTATATGTTCGCCGGCAAGCCGGACTGCCCCTTCCTCAAGCAGCTTACAACCCGCGAGCTGGAGATCCTCGGCCTGCTGGCGCGCGGTTATACCAACTCGGCCATCGCCGCTACGCTTTTCATTGATATCAAGACCGTCGAGCACCACCTGAACTCTATGTACAGCAAGCTGAAGACCGACCCCGAGTACAACACCAAGCACCTGAGGGTCAGCGCCGCCAGGCTGTACCTGGAAACGATGGGCGGTCTTTATCACAAGGAAGAGGCGCTGGCGCGCACCGGGACGCGGTAAACTCTAGAACCAGAAAACGCAGATCTCCCTGATATTCCAGATCACCGCGAATCCCAACAGCGCTATCGAGGGTATCAGCAGCCGCCCCGGCATGATCCAGGCAACCGCTATTGGTATCACCACCTTGATCAGTACCAGCAGCACCGGTATATGGACCAGGAACCTCACCAGCGGGTTCAGCTCCCAGATGCCGAGGTACATCGCCAGGATTGTCAGCAGCAGGTCGCCCAGCCCCAGCAGGATAAACGATACTTTCAGCGCGGTGCATTTTCTAAACGTCACCGCGGAGTCCAGCCAGCGCGGCTGTGGTTTTTCCGCCGCTTTTATCTCGTTTCCGCCCGCTTCATCCACTTTGATTTTTTCCCTGTTATTGTTCCCAGGTCTTCAGCGGCTCGCAGCCCATCGCCCCCTTAAGGTCGAACGTCAGGCTCTTCCGCGTCTGTTCCATCTCTTCCCGGACGGCCTGGAATGCCGGACTGTTGTGCAGGCCGGCCATGTCTTCTTTGGAATCGTATTCGTAGACGGCGATGTATTTCGGCGTGGCGCCCGGCGCTTCCACCGCCTTGTAGCGCGTTACCTTCTTGATGCCTTTGTATTTCATCAGCATCGGGATATGCACTTCGTTATACCACTTGTTGAACTTGGCGTCCATCTCCGGGGGGCACTCCGTTGTCACGATATTGATGATCCTTGCCTTGGCCATGCTGTCGACTCCTTTCGCTGACTGTTACAGACTCATGATAGTTACCCCGGCGCTCATTTGTCAACGCATTATCCTCCCGATTTTATTTTTTTACTCTTATGGCGTTATCGGGAGCCTCACCCCTTTATCCCCTCTCCAGCAGGATACATCGGGGAAAAACCATCATTCTTTTGCTGGAGAGGGGAGTGAAGAAGAGAGGGGGCGGAGCCCCCTCTCAGGTGACTTCCCCCTTTCAAACAAGGAATATCCCGAATAAAGAGACAACACTGTTT
>Ga0105101_10000887_pt1 | contig 12893 bp, 13 predicted proteins | sample PPLLak21cMay2015_2_FD_87037 | JGI IMG/M metagenome (GOLD analysis project Ga0105101, IMG submission 87037) | Freshwater sediment microbial communities from Prairie Pothole Lake near Jamestown, North Dakota, USA - PPLs Lake P8 Core (1) Depth... | ecosystem: Environmental > Aquatic > Freshwater >... | reverse complement strand
CTATTTTTCATCTGAAAAAATAAACAAATTAAATGAGGTTGATAATGAAAAGGTTGTTTGCATTCGGATTTCTGCTGATATTTTTAACCGGCTGCGTGGAAGGGAATTCTTCGGAAGTTAAGAAAGAAAAAAATCCGAAAAAACAAAATAAGATAAGCATCATATCGGGTAAAACTGAAACAGCAACTTTTGCAGGCGGATGTTTTTGGTGCATGGAAGAGCCGTTTGAAAATATCGACGGCGTAATTTCAGTTACATCGGGTTTTTCCGGCGGAAAGGAAAAAAATCCTGCCTACAGCCAGGTTTCGAAAGGAGAAACCGGACATCGTGAATCGGTACAGATTAAATATGATCCTGAAGTAATCAGCTACCCGGAACTTCTTGATATTTACTGGAAAAATTTTGATCCTACAGATGCGGAAGGATCGTTTCGCGACAGAGGCCTGCAATATACATCCGCCGTATTTTATCATGACAATGAACAAAAAAAATTAGCCGAAGAATCTAAGAAACAGTTGAATAAATCCGGAATATTTAATAAACCGATAGCTACTAAAATCATTAAGTTTACTGCCTTTTATCCGGCGGAAGAGTATCATCAGGATTATTATAAAAAGAATCCTGAAAATTATTACAAATACAAAAAAGGATCCGGTAGAGAAGAATATGTGAAGTCCAATTGGAGTCTTTCCGGAACTGAAAAGTACAAAAAGCCTTCGGATTCCGAATTAAAGATGAAACTCAATGATCAGCAGTATTATGTAACTCAGGAAAACGGAACCGAACGCGCATTTAACAACAGCTATTGGGATAATCATGAAAAAGGAATTTATGTCGATATCGTTTCAGGCGAACCTTTATTCAGCTCCCGTGATAAATTCGATTCCGGTACCGGCTGGCCGAGCTTTACAAAACCGATCGATACAAGATTCATAATTAAGAAAATTGACGGTTCATTTGGCATGGAAAGAGTTGAAGTACGTAGCAAGTACGGCGATTCACATCTTGGTCATCTGTTTTATGACGGGCCCGAGCCGACATGTATTAGATATTGCATGAATTCCGCATCATTAAGGTTTGTACCGAAAGATAAAATGAAATCAGAAGGGTACGGTAAATTTTTGTGGAAGGTGAATTAAAAATAAAATCTTTTTGTAGAGGCTGCATTCTGCAGCCTTTTTTGTTTTAAACTCTTTACTGCAGCCGGCTTTATGCAAAAATATATTTTTATATTTTAACGATTCAATTTTTTAAAAGAGGTGCTGAGTGAGATTCAATAAAATGCAGCGTGTTGCCCTGTTCTTTTTTTTATTTATAATTCCTTTATACTCTCAGTCAATTACTGTTGAACTGGACAAGAATTGGAGATTTCGCCAGACTGGAAAAAATGACTGGCATCCGGCTGAAGTTCCCGGCTGCGTTCATACAGATCTGCTTGATAATAAATTAATCGGGGATCCTTTCTTTAGAACCAATGAAAAAGAATTGCAATGGATCGATAAAACTGATTGGGAATATGAAACAAGCTTTAATGCCGATTTTACTTTACCCCATAAATATGCTCTTTTGGAATTTAAAGGATTAGATACCTACACCGATATTTTTCTTAATGATGAGAAAATTTTATCCACCGATAATATGTTCAGGGAATGGAAGATAGACTGTAAGGATAAATTAAAACCGGGAATAAATAAATTAAGAATCGTATTTCATTCACCAATAAAAAGGGATTTACCAAAACTGGAAAAGCTCGGATATGCTTTACCGGCAGTGAATGACTTTAGCGAAATCGGAGGGCTTGGCGATAAGAAGGTGAGCGTCTTTGCACGCAAAGCGCCTTATCATTACGGCTGGGACTGGGGTCCAAGGTTTGTTACCACCGGAATCTGGAGGCCGGTTTTCTTGAAGACATGGAATAACGCAGTCATTGAAGACATACAGATTATACAAAACAGTTTAAGCAATGAGATAGCTGCTTTAACTTTGTTCCTGGATATTAATTCCGATTTGGACGATTACTTTAATTTATATGTCAAAACAAAAGATGAAGAATATGTGAACAAAAGAATCAGTCTAAGAAAAGGTTTAAATAAAATTACTTCAGCAATAATAATTAAAGATCCTAAACTATGGTGGCCGAACGGACTGGGAGAACAAAATCTTTATTCATTTGAAACCTCATTAAATTTTAATAATGCTTTAGTCGACAAGAAAAAAACAAATTATGGTTTAAGAACAATTCAGGTTGTTCAGGATGATGACGGCATCGGCAGAAGCTTTTATCTCAAAGTAAACGGAAATCCTGTTTTTATGAAGGGAGCAAATTATATCCCGAGCGATAATTTTTTAAACAGAGTTGACAGCTCCGATTATGAAAAAATTATCAGCTCTGCTGCCGAAGCAAATATGAATATGATACGTGTATGGGGCGGAGGGATTTATGAAAATGATATATTCTATGATTTATGCGATGAATACGGTATTCTGGTCTGGCAGGATTTTATGTTCGCATGCAGTATGTATCCAGGCGATGAAAATTTTCTTGAAAACGTTAAGCATGAAGCAATAGATAATGTGAAGCGTTTGCGTAATCATCCTTCAATTGCACTATGGTGCGGGAATAATGAAAATGAAGATGCATGGGCTTATTGGAGGTGGAAAGATAAATATACCGAAAAGCAGCAGGAAGAAATTTACAAAACGCATAAAGAAATTTTTTATAATATTATTCCGGCAGCAGTCAAAGAATATGACGGGACACGATTTTACTGGCCGTCTTCGCCAAGCTCCGATTTCGGTGCAGCATCAAAAAAAGAATCGGGCGACCTGCATTACTGGGGAGTCTGGCACGGCAAAGAACCGTTTGAAGAATTCCAAAACAATGTTGGAAGATTTGTAAGCGAATACGGCCTGCAGTCTTTCCCCGGATTAAAGACTGTAAAATCTTATACGGTTCCGGAAGACTGGGATATTGAATCTGAAGTGATGACGTCTCACCAGCGGAGCGGCTACGGAAATTTAAGAATAAGAGATTACCTTGAGATGTATTATAATTCACCCAAGGATTTTGAAACGTTTCTTTATTCTTCACAGGTGCTTCAGGCTTACGGGATTAAACAGGCAATTGAAGCACACCGCAGGAGCAAACCTTATTGCTGGGGTTCTTTGTATTGGCAGCTTGATGATTGCTGGCCTGCCGCTTCATGGTCAGGCATGGATTATTTCAAACAATGGAAAGCGCTTCACTATATTGCAAAGAAAGCTTACGAACCGGTTATTGTTTCGCCGGTGCAGAAAAAAAATGAAGTGCATATTTATTTTGTCTCCGATCTGTTGAATTCGATTCAATCGGAATTAAAGATTACAATTATGGATTTTAATGGAAGAGAGATTTTCAAAACTTCTTCACAGATAAATGCACCGGCAAATTCAAGTATGGTGATTAAAAAAATAAGTTTAAAGGATATTTTGCATAAAGGCAACGAAAATAAAATGCTTCTTAAAGCCGAATTAATAAATGATCAGTTTGAAGCAAAGAATATTTTTTATTTTAGCCGTCCAAAATATTTAGCCTTGGAAAAGCCTAACCTTAAACTTGATGTGGAACCTTCGGGTGACGGTTTTGAACTCAAATTAATTTCGGACAAATTAGCGAAAGATGTTTGCCTGAGTACAGATGAAGAAGGATTTTTCAGTGATAATTATTTTGATCTGATGCCCGGTGAGGAAGTTAAAGTATATTTTAAAACTTCAAAGAAAATTGAAGACTTAAAAAGGAAAATTAAGATAATTACTTTGTTCGACAGCTATTAAAACTCTGTATTAATTGCAGGCAGCAATAAATTATGGGGAAGGATTACCATTTATCAGGTTTGAGTTTAACTTCTTCAACTACTTCAATAATATTCCGATGCTTGGAAATGAAGGGAATACGGAGCCCAACTACTTTAATTTTAAATGTCTTTCCTTTTGCTAACTTATCGTTTATTTGTTCCGAATTTGTTTTTCCGTGGAAAGAATTATTCTTATTGATGAAGATTTCATTTTTAGTGGAGACAAGATATTCACCATCAATATTCCTGGAAATATCAATAACTTTTACGGTTATTTCTTTCTCAGTCAGAGTTTTTTCAAAAGATAGATACAGATAAACCAGGAAACCGAAAATGACAATTGTACCTAAACATCCTGAAAATCTGAAAAATTTTTTCATGATTGCTATCGATTTATTTGTACATTAATTATGGTAATATTTACCTTTGATCTCCGAGTATTTTGGCTCAATTAACATCATTTTATTTAACGATCCGAGAATGATAAAATAAAGCATAGAAAACACTATTATGTACAACATTTTTACATCCTACTAGAAATATTTGCTATTTTCCCTTATACTTTTCTATAAAAACAGCTTAAAAATAAAGTATTTCTTATTTCCCGTAATATATATGATGCAAACCATATACCATAAACTGTAAATTTTTACGGTTTTTTCAAGTTTGAAATAACTTCCTTAGGTAAGTATATTTGACAAAATTAAAATTTGGAATAATATGAATGAAAAAGTAATTCTGGATACTAATTTTCCCGGCCTATCATTAATAAAGAAGGGTAAAGTGCGGGACATTTACGATGCGGGGCAATTTTACCTGATTGTCTCCACCGACAGGCTTTCTGCATTTGATGTAATTATGGCTCAGGGCATCCCCTACAAGGGAAAAGTTTTAAATAAGATTTCTGAATTCTGGTTTAATTTTACGCATAATATTATCCCCAATCATCTTGTTACAACAAATGTTAAAGAATATCCGGAAGAATTCTTAAAATTTTCAGATGCGCTTGAGGGAAGATCGATGCTGGTGAAGAAAGCTGAAGTCATTCCGATAGAAAGCATTGTCCGCGGGTACATTTCCGGATCGGGATGGGCCGACTATAAACGGACCAAAGAGATTTCGGGAATAAAACTGCCGGCAGGTTTATTTGAATCTGAAAAGCTGCCCAAACCTCTGTTTACTCCGTCAACTAAGGCTGAGATCGGATTACATGATGAAAATATTTCGCTGCAGGATGCCGAAAAAATTGCCGATAAAAAAACAATTGAAAATATTAAATCCGCTGCGCTGGATGTTTATAATACTGCTGCAGATTTTGCCCTGAAAAAAGGAATCATAATAGCCGATACAAAGATGGAATTCGGATTCTATAAAAATGAGCTTATTTTATTGGATGAACTGCTTACACCCGATTCCTCAAGGTTCTGGCCCCTGGATAAATATGAAAAAGGGAGATCACAGGAAAGTTATGATAAACAGTTTGTACGTGATTACCTGATCTCAATTAATTTTAATAGGCAGCCTCCTCCTCCCGCGCTTCCGGATGAAATTTTACAGAGGACAAGCGAAAAATATCTGGAAGTTCTTTACAGACTGACCGGCGAAAAAATTTCCTGATGGAACCTGTTCAAATAAAGGTTTTAGAAAAGAAAAATCTTTTCATCAAATGGGATGATAATACGGAATCTTTAATCAAGCTTGAAATACTTAGAAAATTATGTCCATGTGCAACCTGTGTAACTGACAGGGAAAGACAAAGCAAAAAATATATACCTATATTAAGTAAGAGTGAAACTCAAATTTCCAGGATTAATCCTGTCGGAAGCTATGCCGTAAGCATAACATGGAAAGACGGGCACAATACCGGCATTTATGAATTTTCATACCTATTGAAGCTGGGTGAGAACATAAAATCAAGCTATGGTACTTCCTAATCAATTAACCATATTAAGAATAATATTAACGCCAATCTTTTTATTCCTTTTTCTTGCAGAGGAACCGGTTTTGAAACAAATGTCATTAGGAGTTTTTTTTATTGCTGCATTAACCGATTGGTATGACGGGTGGCTTGCACGGAAATTCAATTATATTACTTCCTGGGGAAAATTCTGGGATCCTCTTGCCGACAAAATATTAACATCGGCAGCGTTCCTTGGTTTTGCATTTCTGGGTATATTAGAATTATGGATGGTATTAATAATTATTTTACGCGACATATTAATTACTTCTTTCAGGGTTTATGCCGAATACAGGCAGATTTCGTTTACAACCAGCTACTATGCCAAATGGAAAACTTTTATCCAGATGGCTTTTCTTTATTATCTGCTTATTGTTTATGTGGGAAGAAATACCCAATCAATTTATGCCGGGAATGAAAAAACTTTTTCCATTTTACTGAACGGGGATTTAATTTATTACACTATGTTTGTTATAACATTGATTACATTCCATTCGCGGATTTCATATTTGTATAAAAATAAAAATTCATTAATAAGGTTGATTAAAAGTGAAGCTTAATTTTATCGAAAAATTTTTAGGCTCTGTTTTTTTTACCGGGTATATTCCCTTTGCCTCCGGAACTTTTGCAAGTATGGCCGGACTTCTTCTTTACTACATCCCGGGATTTGAAAATCCGGTTATATTGATTCCGGCAATAATTCTTTTTACTTTTTACGGCATTTATGTAGGTGAAAAATTTGAAAAGTTGTACGGAAAAGATCCAGCTGAATGCACGATTGATGAAGTCGCCGGTATGTGGATTACTCTTTTGTGGGTTCCGAAAATTACTTTTATTCCTTTGCTGGCTTTTTTTGTCTGGCGGATTTTAGATATTATTAAGCCTTTTCCTGCAAGAAAATTGGAAGACCTTAAGGGCGGTTTAGGTATAATGATGGATGACATTGTCTCCAGCATCTATTCATTAGCAATTATTCATATAATTTTGCTTATTTTTTATTGATTAATTTTAAAAGGATATAAATGAATGCTCATATAATTACAATTGGTGATGAGATTCTAATTGGGCAGACATTAAATACCAATGCGGCTTACATCGGTTCTGAAATCTCAAAGCTCCAGATCAATATTCAAAAAACCTCTGTAGTCGGAGATGATGAAAATGCAATTCTAAAGGAATTTCAGGAATGCTGGGAAAAAAATAGCCTGCTTATTGTAACCGGCGGTTTAGGTCCCACGAACGACGACATTACAAGGCAATGTATAGTAAAATTTTTTAATACGGAATTAGTAAACAGCAAAGAAGTTCTTGATGATATTAAAAATCTATTCAAAAAAAGAGGGAGGGAATTAACAAAAGTAAACGAAAATCAGGCCCTTGTTCCTAAGATTGCTGAAGTAATACGCAATGAGCGCGGAACCGCACCAGGCTACTGGATTGAAATTGAGGGAAAAATATTTATTGCAATGCCCGGGGTTCCTTATGAAATGTCTGCGATGATGAAATCTTTCGTAATTCCCAATCTGAAAGAAAAGATTCATAATTTAAGTTCATTTACAATTAGAAGAACATTACAGACTACAGGAATACCGGAATCAAACTTATATGAAAAACTTGGAGATCTTGATGAATTATTAGACGGATCGAAGCTGGCTTTTCTTCCTAGTCAATTCGGTGTTAGATTGAGAATTACCGTTGAGGAAAAAACTGAGGACCTTGCAAAAAATAAAATCAGCGAAGTAGAACAAAAAATCCGGAGTAAAGCGGGCAGATATATTTATGCATGCGAAGATGAAACTCTCGAGGAAGTTGTCGGAAGGCTGCTTAAGGACAGAGGGCTTACAATTGCTGTTGCGGAATCATGTACGGGGGGTCATTTATCTAATCTTCTTACTAACATAAACGGTAGCAGCGATTATTTTGAACGCGGAATAATTTCATACAGCAATGCTTCGAAAGTTGAACTCCTTAGAGTAAATGAAGATACCATTGCAGAACACGGGGCGGTAAGCATGGAAATCGCAAGGCAGATGGCTGAAGGAATTAAATCAATCAGCGGGACAGATATCGGATTTTCGGTTACAGGGATTATGGGTCCAACCGGTGCTGTTCCCGGAAAACCGGTAGGATTGGTTTACATCGGGTTCTGCGATGATAAGCAGTGCACTTCAAAAAAATTTCAGTTCGGTGAAGACCGGCTTTTAAATAAACAAAGAACTGCTTACGCCGCTTTAGAAATGGTAAGAAGATCTTTACTCGGTATCCCGTTAGATGATTAGACTTTTTATTGCATTAAAAATTCCCGATCAGGTAAGAAAAGAAATTATTAGACTGCGGAACTCAGCATTTCCCGGTTATCAAAATTATAAGTGGGAACCTGAAGATAAAATCCACCTGACATTGAAATTCATCGGGGAAATAGAAGAAAAATTTCTGGAATCATTGATGGATGCTTTAGAGTTTATCCGGGAATATCAAAAATTTAACTGCGGCTTAACACGCTTCGGTTTTTTCTTTAGGAATAAAGAACCGAAAATATTGTGGGCAGGATTATCAATCGACAATACGGTTTTTAATCTTGTTAATGAATTAAACAAAAGGCTTGAAAAATTCGGCATTCAGCCGGAAAAAAAAGAGTTTAAAGCGCATCTTACGTTAATGAGAATTAAAAAAAGCGTGGATAAAAATTTTATTAAAAAATTTGAAGATTTTATTATCCCGGCAGCACCATTTACAGCCGATGAAATTGTTTTATTCAAAAGCGAACTATTCGCTGCCGGTTCAAAGTACACTGAATTAAAAAAATTTATTTTAAAATGATCTGGAGGAAAAATGAGTTCTGATAAATCCTCTTTGTCTGTTTCAAAAAACGAAACTGCAGATAGAGAACAAAAATTAAAGATAATTGAGGATGCAATTTTAAGCATCGAAAAAACATACGGTAAAGGTTCGATTATGAAGCTTGGCGACGGCGTTGTTGCTCAGGTTGAAGCTATTTCTACCGGAGCATTATCTTTAGATTTTGCGCTAGGCATCGGAGGAATCCCTAGAGGAAGGGTTACAGAGATTTACGGACCTGAATCAAGCGGAAAAACTACGCTTTGCCTTCACGTAATCGCTGAAGCGCAGAAAACAGGAGGGCTTGCCGCATTTATCGATGCCGAACATGCACTCGATGTTAATTATGCCAAAAAACTTGGAGTCGATACAAGCAATCTTCTCCTTTCACAGCCTGACTTCGGCGAACAGGCTCTCGAAATTACAGATACTCTTGTAAGGAGTAATGCTCTGGATGTGATTGTAATAGATTCTGTTGCAGCGCTTGTTCCGCGTTCTGAAATTGAAGGTGAAATGGGAGATGCAACAATGGCAGTTCAGGCAAGACTGATGTCCCAGGCTTTAAGAAAGCTTACCGGTGCAATTTCGAAATCGAAAACCGCAGTAATTTTTGTGAATCAGTTGAGAAGTAAAATCGGCGTAATGTTCGGAAATCCGGAGACTACTACAGGCGGAAATGCTCTTAAGTTTTATGCTTCGCTGCGCCTCGATATAAGAAGAATTGCCGCAATAAAAGATGGGAATGAGGTAGTTGGTAACAGGACTAAAGTAAAAATAGTAAAAAGCAAAATTGCACCTCCGTTTAAGGAAGTTGAGTTCGATATTCTTTACAATGAGGGAATCAGCAAAACAGGCGATCTGCTGGACCTCGCAACCAATTTAAATGTTATTAAAAAAAGCGGAGCCTGGTTTACTTATAATGAGGATAGATACCAGGGAAGGGAACAATTTAAACAGAAGCTTATGGAGCAGTCCGAATTATTCGATAGGCTGAATACAGAGGTCAGAAAAAAGTTAGGTCTTATTAAGGATGATAAAAATAATTCGCCTGAAGAATCACGTTCCGAATCATCTAAAGAAAAAAAGAGTCCCAGATAATTTCTCTGCCGAAAAATGAAGATCGAAAAAATCATCAGGAAAAATAACAGGGATATAATTATTTATCTTGATAACGGGGAAGAAGTATTTCTTGCCAAAGAAATACTGATGAAAAACGGCCTGAGGAAGAATGATGAATTATCGGAAGATAAGATAATATCTTTAATTGAAGAGAATAAGAAATATTATATAAAGCAGGCTGCTTTCCGGTATTTAGGAAAAAGAATTCATTCGACTGACGAATTGAAGCTCAAATTAAAGCAGAAAAAATATGACGGTGATTTAATTAACTCCGTAATTTCCGAGCTCAAAAAAAATAATTACCTGGACGACCTGGAATTTTCATCCCGTTTTGCCGATGAAAAAATAAAAACAAAATCGTGGGGCAGAATTAAAATTGAATCCGAACTGAGGAAGAAAGGGATTCCTAATCAAATAATTTCAACCGCAATGGAGTATAAATTCGGCGGCAGCGGGGAAATTGAGAATGCTAAAAAATTAGCTGCAAAAAAAATAAAAATTCTTTCCGGAAGAGGATTGGAACAAAATAAAATTAGAGAAAAATTATTCGCATTCCTTTATTCGAGGGGATATGATTACGAAACAAGCAAGGAAACGGTGAATTCTCTGTTAGAAGATTTATAAAAATTTGGTTGCTTGATATTTAACGCCAGTAACGTTACATTGAATAGTAATCTTTATAATAAGGGGTTCAAAGGTGAGAATAATCCAATTCATAATACTTATCCATTTAATTTCTATATCTCTTTGTTCACAGATACAGCCTGAATTTGATTGGTATAAAATCTATAACGGCCCGGGAAATTCTTATGATTTTTCACATGATATACGTGTTGTTAATTCGGAAATATATATTGCCGGAGGTAGTTGCATGCTGGATGGCTATGCGGATGCTTTTTTTATAAAATATTCAACTGAAGGTGATTCATTATCTTCATTTTTTTATTCCCTCCAGCCAAACGTACGGGACGAATATAATTCGTTAAGCATAGATGAAAATTTTGAAATGTATTTAACCGGCGTAACAACAATAGGTGGAAATAGAAAAATGATTTTCCAGAAATATAGTTCTTCCGCAGAGATTCTATGGACAAAGGATTTTAACTTTAAAGCACGCGGATTAAAAGTGGTCATGGATAAAAATAACTTTCCTGTACTTGCTTATGATAATTGGGAAGGACCTCGTTATACTCATCTTGTTATAACATCATTTAATTCTTCGGGAGATTCTCTTTGGTCGTCTGTTTTTCGAAGTGATACTACGGCATATGGAATAGCAGATCTAATTGTAGATGATGAAAATTCTATTTATGCGGCAATAATTCAGTTGCAAGTTATTGGAGAAGAATCCATTTATTATTCCAGCATCTCATGTGTGAAAGATGGGATTGTAACATGGCATAAATATTTGTCGGGAAGCGTTAATAGAGGAGTAATCTTTGATAAAGAATATAATTTAATTGCCATTACCCAGGAAGACTCAAGGATTTATAAGATTAATCGTTTAACTGGTGAAATTATATGGGAAAAGAATATTAATGACTCTTTATATCATATTAATTATTTGAATAATGTAAGTGTAGATAAGCAAAATAATGTTGTAGTAACCGGCTATAATTCTTTGTGGAATTCAGACATTCAAATAAAGAAACTTTCTCCATCCGGTGAAGAATTATGGCTCAAGAATTATAATAGTCCGAAAAGCTTAAATGATGTTCCCGATGGTCTGCTTATTGATAATGCTGATGATATTTACATTACAGTAAATTCGGAAGATTCTTTGTACACAAAAAACTCAGCTGTAAAACTGTCTAAAGATGGAGATATACTGTGGGAATATTTTATAGATGATCCTTTTTATGAGCATTCATTTCTATCCCCTTTCTATATAGATGATAGTCTGAGTCTCTATATAGGCGGCAGTATTAGTGATTCTAATTCTTATAGCAACATCTTCATAATGAGATTGCTTCAGAGAAATAACACCGGTATTAAAGAAACCGAGCTTATTTCCCACTCCTATTCCTTGAAGCAAAATTATCCCAATCCCTTTAATCCATCTACAATTATTAATTTTAATCTTCCGGTTTCCTCAAATATTAAACTGATAATTATCGACATAATAGGTCAACAAATTAGGTCATTATTAAATGAAGAAAAAAGTGCCGGGAATTATTCAGTTATCTGGGACGGCAAGGATGACTTTGGACAATTAGTTTCTTCGGGTGTCTATTTTTATCGAATGCAAGCGAATGATTTTGTAATGGTAAAAAAAATGATGTTAGTCAGATGATTTTAAATATTAGTATATTTTTCTTTGGAATCTGATAGTCAAAAATATTTATTTGACTTTCTGATTTAATCCCAGAATTAATTTGGACACTTCCGGAATAGTAACATTCTCCGCCGCTTCCTGAACCGAAAACCATTTTCTTTTCCTTTGATTTTTTTCCGGGTAATCTTCAAGAACTTCCGATACTTCCATCGAATAGATCTTAATGATGCATAACCCGCTTTTCTTTTTCATTTTAAAAGAACCTAATTCAACAGTTTCATTTGTCCCGCTAACCCCTGCTTCTTCATAAGCTTCTTTTTTTGCCGATTCGAAAGGAGTGAGATTAAATTCAATAAATCCTTTCGGTATAATCCAGTTTTTCTTTTTTAAAGAGGTAATTAAAAGGACTTCAATTTCGTTATTTTTTTTCCGGTAGGGAATTACACCCGATTGGTTAAAATTAAACTCTAATTTCAACTATATCTTTTCCATTTTAAACTGATTGAAAGTATCCCGCTTTATTCAAGTTTATATTCTACTCCGGATATAAACTCAGATTTTTCTCCGGGTTCAACCTTAATTTTATTCATTAATTCTTTCCGGTTAAATGCATTTGTTATAAACTGCATCGGCTCTACGGCTATTGAATCTCTTCTTCTGTCAGGCAAAGTATCTCCCGAATAAACTAATGTAATTCCGCTTCCCTGGAACATTGATATTGTTAAGCCGTTTTCAGGATTATAAACCGCAGACCGATGAAAACCATCTTTATGATTCATTAAATTTGAATATCCGTGGTTCAATTCTCTCTTACCGATAATTCTCTTTTTCTCGTCGACTTTTGATCTGAAATCCAGATCGGGAAATTTTT
>Ga0105101_10000886_pt1 | contig 12903 bp, 7 predicted proteins | sample PPLLak21cMay2015_2_FD_87037 | JGI IMG/M metagenome (GOLD analysis project Ga0105101, IMG submission 87037) | Freshwater sediment microbial communities from Prairie Pothole Lake near Jamestown, North Dakota, USA - PPLs Lake P8 Core (1) Depth... | ecosystem: Environmental > Aquatic > Freshwater >... | reverse complement strand
CAGCAGTTTAATCTGATAGGTTCAGGCACTATAAAATCATTAAGATTCATCTATTAAAAAATAAATGCAGATATATTCTTTCGATTTGTGCCCGTAAATATTGTTAAAATTTCCCGATTTATTAATACATTTGCGCTTATAATTTTTAAAATAAACAGATTAGGATTATTGTGGAAACAAAAAAGTAAAAAAATTTGCCGACCGGATAATTCGGCGCTTAAAATTGTTGAAAAAATTCAATTTCGGAGAATTGAATTAAGCCGTTCATTTCTGAACTAAACTAATCTTTTTTTTAAAAAAAGCATTTTTGTTGAACTCTTTTAATTTTTTTTAAAATTCTTCGCAAAACTTCCTTGCATTTAAATTTTAAAATTCTTAAATAACCGGCAAAAATGTTAAACGTTTATCTTTTTTAATGACCACAATTCTCGACGTAGCAAAAAAGGCAAAAGTATCTGTTGTAACCGTTTCCCGCTTGCTCAATAATCCCGATATTGTAAGCTCCCGAACCGCAAATAAAATATTCCAGGTAATGGAAGAACTTAATTACCAGCCAAGCCAGGCCGCACGTTATCTTGTTCAGAAAAGAACGAATACTATTGGCGTTATAATGCCTGACATAAAGAATACATTCTTCAACAGCTGGTTTCGTTTCATTGAGGAATATTCAAGTGAGAGGGATTATAATCTTGTTTTATGCAACACTGACGAAGATCCCGTGAAAGAACTTAAGTATGTGAAACTGCTGCATTCGCAAAGAGTGGACGGGGCAATAATAGCTCCAACTACAAAGGCTTCTGTTGAATATCTTTTAAAAAGCAAAGTACGTTTTATTTTATTTGACAGGATATTTAAGGAATTTAATACAAACTTTGTCTCTACCGACCACTACAAAGGTTCCTACGATGCCACGGAATATTTAATAAGACTGGGGCATAAGAAAATTGCCATTCTTAAAGGGAACGGGACCTTATACCCCGATGTAGAAAGATTTGCCGGGTTTAAGAATGCAATGAAAAAGTATAATATTAGAATTGATACTGATCTAATATTAAATTGTGAATTCAATGAAGATAAGGCGCTGCTGGCAACTAAACTTCTGCTTCAGAGGACCGAAAAGCCTACAGTTATTTTTCCGTTTAATGGTTTAATGTCAGTCGGAGTAATTAAAGCAATTCAGCAGTTAAAGCTCTCAATCCCGGATGATATTTCACTTTTAAGTTTTGATGAAATTCCCGGTTCGGATATTTTCAGACCGGAAATTACTCATATAATGCAGCCGGTTAATACATTAGGGAAAGATATAATGATTGCAATGATTAATATAATTAGCCATAATTCAAAACAGGTCAAAATTTTTCAGAATCCGGAATTGATAATCGGAAATTCAGTAAAGAAACTTTTAAACTAAACGAGAAAATATATTCAACCTTGTTACTTTACATCAAAATAAAAATTTCAAAGGGAAACCATCCGCATGTGCTTTACGCTCATTCCCGAGATGCAAATTTCATTTATAAAAATATTGGGTTCATAGCTGGAAGGAGTAATCACTTATGAAAAAACTGGAACTAATTCTGCTTTTTTTAATTTCCTCAGTATTAGTGATATATCCCGGGACTACAGGGAAAATAGCAGGGATTGTTACTGAAAAAGCCACTGGAGATCCGATACCTGGGGCAAATATTATAATTCAGGGAACATCATTAGGTGCAGCCTCCAATGTTAATGGCGAATATACAATTTTGTATGTTCCGCCCGGAACTTACAATGTACAGGTTTCTGTTATTGGCTACACAAAAGTTACCATCAGCGATGTTAGAGTTTTTATTGATCAGACAGCACGTGTGGATGTCTCTCTTGAAGAAGAGACTATTCAGGTTGGTGAAGTTGTAATTACAGCTGACCGGAATACAATTAGACCAGATGTAGCTACAAGTGTAACAGAAGTATCAGATAAAGAGATTCAAGATCTGCCTATAAGCAGCGTTATAAGTGCAATTGGGCTTCAAGCCGGAATCAGGGGCGGCTGGAGTTCTTTTACGGACGGTTCATCTCAGCCGACTTTTATTACGGATAATTATAAACGGGGGAATGTAAGTGTGCAAGGAGGATTGAATATTCGCGGTGGCGGAGGGGAGAATATTCTTTTTGAAATGGATGGCGTTACATTACGGGATCCTAGAAACAATGAACCAATGACTAAACTGCCTTTAAGTTCTGTTAAAGAAATCTCTGTGGAGAGAGGTGGTTTCCAAGCTGAATACGGTCAGGTTCGTTCAGGTATTGTAAACGTCGTCACCAAGGAAGGAAGTTCCCAAAGTTATTCCGGAAACATTCAAGTTAGGTACAGTCCCCCCGCACCAAAGTATTGGAGAGGTAGTGGTATTAGAGATCTTCTTGATCCTTATTCTTACGCTTTAAGACCTTTCTTTGATGATGCTGTCTGCTGGACAGGCACTCAAAATGGAGCATGGGATCAATATACACGCAATCAATACCCGCAATTCCAGGGATGGAATCAGGTTGCTGAAAATTTAAATTCAGACAATGATCCGACTAATGATTTAACCCCACAAGGTGCACAAAGAGCTTTTATGTATGAAACAAGAAAAAGGCAAATTAATGATCAGCCCGATTACGAAATTGATGCAGGATTTGGAGGTCCGATTCCTTTTATCAGCAAATCACTTGGGGATTTAAGATTTTTTACATCATATCGAAGCAACCGGGAAATGCTGCTGTTCCCTCTAACAAGACCGGATTACAGAGATTTTGATTGGACCTTGCAAATAACTTCCGATATTGCAAAAGCAATGACACTTCGACTCTCCAGTTTGGTTGGAAAACAGTTTTCAATAAGACATAACTGGGATGCTGTGGGTATCTATTATTATCCACATTTTCCAAATGAAATTGCAAATGTAGCAAGCGGCATCAGTAGCCCTGGTGATTTAGTAGGATTATTTTCCGATTTTAATTTTTCTCTTTCTGATATTGGACATCAATCCTATGCTGCTAAACTTACTCATACTTTTAATCCAAGTACTTTTTATGAAGTATCCATTGAACATTTTAGACGTGATTATAATACCCGTCCTGCAGCATTGCGAGATACATCAGTTAAGTATGAAGTTGTTCCCGGATTTTTTGAGGATTCAAATCCTTTTGGATATTGGCCGGGAGATATAACTAGCGTTCTAGTAGGAGAAGGTTCGCATTATGCTAAAGCTCGAGACTTTACGACGGTTAATTCTACCACAATTAAAGCTGATTTAACAGCTCAGCTCAATTTTCAGAACTTAATAAAAGCGGGGATAGAATTTAACTACAATGATCTCAATTTTGATTATGGAATTATATCTTCCGCTTCTCAATTAGAGAATCTCCAAGATCCTGATAAAGGTTATTCAAACCGGGTTAAGATGCATGTATTTCCAATACGTGCTTCAGCATATCTCCAGGATAAACTTGAATTTCAAGAATTTACTGTAAATGCCGGTTTACGTTTGGATTATAGCGATTCAAGAGCAGCATGGTGGGATATAAGTCCTTTTAATCCTCGCTTTTTCCTCTCTGATAATGTGGGTAATACCGACTATAATGATCCCAATTTATTTCCCAAGAAAGAGTCTGAATCGCAATGGCAGTTAAGCCCTCGATTAGGTATATCTCATCCTATCACAGAAAATTCCAAATTGTTTTTTAACTATGGTCATTTTAAGCAGGTACCCCAATATGAAAGCATATTCAGGGTGGAGCGAAATCAAACCCGCCAAATGACAAGTTTTGGAAATCCTAATTTAATTTTAGCTAAAACTATTTCTTATGAATTAGGCTATGATCACATATTATTCGACGAGTATTTATTTCAATTAGCTGCATTTTATAATGATGTAACAGATCAACAGGATTTTACACAATATCAATCCAGGGCTACCGGTCTTTCTTATACACAAGCAACTTCAAACAATTACGAAGATGTTCGAGGATTTGAAATTACCTTGCGAAAAACAGCCGGCAGTTGGTGGTCAGGCTTTATTAACTATACTTATCAGGTAAGGACGACGGGCCATTTTGGAAGTTCTCAGATCTTTGCCAGTAAACAACAACAAGTAGATTTTGATCAGAGGACTATTAATCTTTATCAAGACCGTCCTATACCACAACCTTATGCCAGAGCAAATATTAATCTTTTTTCTCCAGAAGATTTTGGCCCTACAATATTAGGGTATCACATATTCGGGGATTTTGGATTGAATGTTACTGGTGATTGGCAGGCCGGATATTGGACTACATGGAACCCCAATGGACTCTTATCTGTTGCTTATAATGTTCAAGCTGTAGACTTCTTTGACGTCCATCTTCGTCTCGATAAAACAATTAATATAGGAAAGTTTGGCATAACTTTATTCGTAGACATGGATAACACATTAAATACTTTAAGACTGTGGAATACAGGCGATCAAGCATATATGGAATCGCTGCACTTACCTATAAGTGATGCTTATCCTAATATTCCAGGTAATGATAAAGTCGGAGAATACCGTGAACCAGGTGTCGAATTCCAACCTTTAATAGGTGTTGATAGATGGGATCAGTTACACCTGCCAGCTCCTGATAGAGCCTGGTATTATGAGATTTCAACTGGTATTTACCGGGAATACGTAAATGGACAATGGTCTCAGGTTGATAAAAGTCGTGTGGATAAGATGCTCGATGATAAAGCTTATATAGATATGCCGAACCAATCTACATTCTGGTTTTTAAATCCGCGGAGAATCTTTTTCGGATTGAGATTCTCATTCAATCTTGGCGAATAGTAAATAAAAGAGGAATCAATGAAAAAACTATTATATAAAATAAAAAATCAAAATTCTGTAATTATGTTTTTCATGCTATTTGTAGGATTCTTGATTTTATGTTTTACAAATTCAGGCTACTCTCAAGCCATCAGATGGCTTCATGTTGGAGAATTACAAGCACCTATTAATGAAATAGGAGCGGAATTTGAAAATGAGTTCCCACAAGGAAACACCAACTATTTTTCATGGCCAGCTCAATACAGTCTTGATCAAAATACAACACGAATGAAAGGATTATGGATTGGTTGCAGAAATTTCAATGATCCTGTTGAAAAAAAACTTAAAAGTGTAAAAGTAATTGGTTCGGGACCCAGAGATTTCGCCGACCGCATCAATCAGATCTTTCCGGTAGAAATAAAATTAATTGGTAGAGATGCGCATCCGGAAGTTCTTGTTGATAATGTCGAAGCAACAGATAATTTAGATTACGATTTAATGGATGAAATTGATCCAAGCTTACCATCCGACAGAATGGTTTTAGTAAAATTCAATACATCTATTGGAATATCAGTTACAAAAAAAGTAATGGCTTTCGCGAGTTCTGAACATGATAATTATTTTATTTATGATTATGTCTTCAAAAATACCGGGATATATAATCAGCAAGGAAATATTCAAGAGCAGACTTTACAAGATGTCTGGTTTTATTTCATGTACAGGTATGCTTTTGCCGGAGTAACATCATCTGGATTTGGTTCAACATGGGGGCATTTCAATACTACATGGGGACCAAATACAGTAAATCATTCATTCGGAGAGGATCCAAATAATCCTGAATTTACAGATAATGCCGGAAGTTCAATGAGGGGTTTTTATTCATGGCCTGGTCCCTTTGAGGGCTCTCCTCGCCCAAGTTATGCGGAAGATTGGGGAACTCCAAAACTTGATGAACCTGATGGCGGTACCTTGGGTACAGCTAAATATGCAGGGTGTGTAACACTTCATGCGGATTTAAGTCCCCAAAACCAAAGTAATGATCCTCTTCAACCTAAAAATACCTGGTTTTTGTCTTCCGACGGTGTTAATGTTGACCAGAACGTAAGTCAGTACAATGAATCGGAAATGCAGGACAGATATGATATTATGAGTGAAGGTCATCCATCCGTTAAGCATGATGTACTTGTTGACGATGGATATCCGGTTGACTATACTGATCCTGTCAGACAAGGTGGCGGCGGCACAAGTCAGGGACAAGGGTATGGCCCTTACACATTAGCACCGGGAGACAGCATTCGCATTGTTTTTGCCGAAGGAGTATCCGGTATTTCATGGGAAAAAGGACGAGAAGTTGGTATAAAATGGCTCCAATGGAGAAATGGATTAGGTACACCTGAGCTCAGGATGCCCGACAATTCAACAACAACCGATTACAATTTATATAAAAGAGCGTGGGTTGAATCAGGGAAAGATTCTATTATTAAAACTTTTCGTAAAGCGATAGATAATTATAATACCGATGGCTTTATTCAATCTCCTCTTCCTCCAAGTAATTTTACTGTTACTTCCGGTGGTGATCGCATTAGGTTAGAGTGGGGGGCTGCCGGAACGGATGGTTATGTAGTTTACCGTTCCCGAGGAAATGTAAGGGATTATAGAACGGTTTATGATAAAATTTGGGAAACAAATGATCCAAACATTACGAGTTTTGATGATATTTCCGCAGTACGTGGATTTGATTACTACTACTATATTCAGTCAAAAAGCGGCGGATTATTAAGCAGTTTATTCTGGACACTTACAAATACCCGTGCCACTCTCCAGAGACCGGCAGTAATAGGTCCTCCAACTCCTCCAGATGGCGATACTACATATTGGAAATTTATGACATATAAAGGGAATTGGGTTTTCGATTCTTTATACAATCGTCACGATGAAGTATCATACGGTGGTTCAAACTATGTCTGTATAATACCGGACGACAGTACCGGTGCTCCCAATCTTGATAATGTTCACTGGAAATTACCGACTAACAGAGGCGAATGGGTCTCCGGTTCTGCTTATAATGCTTATGATTTTGTCTCATATAATGGTTCAAATTTCGTAACTCCATTTTCTATTTCCGGCGGATCAGAACTGGAATTAGTCCGGGTTGTACCCAATCCTTACGATATCCGCGCCCGTTTCTTTCAATTCGGCGATCAATCAACTTATGATCGTATAGCCTTTTACGGTCTTCCTCCTGTATGCAAACTTAAAATTTTTACCGAACGCGGTGACTTGATTTGGGAAAAAGATCACGTTATTGGTACCGGTGATGAACTGTGGGATTCAAAAACTACTTACGGACAAATAATATCCAGCGGTATTTACATCCTTTATGTTGAAAGGCCTGACGGTCAATCCGTAATCAGAAAATTTGTTGTAATCAGGTAAGGAGAATATCAATGAAAAACATGATACAAAAATTTAGTGCCGGAACCCTCATAGGATTTCTTCTAATTAGCAACCTTCTAGCGCAGGATAACCAGAAACTCGCACAAAGCGGTTTTCAGTTTCTAAGTGTGGTTTCTGATGCCCGTGCTGCGGCTATGGCAGAAGCAATGACTAGTCTTGAAATCGGCTCGAGTGCGCTCTTTTTTAATCCTGCAGGTATGGCTGACATGACAGGTATATTGGATGCCTCAGCCAGTATTAACCAATGGATTGCTGATATTAAACATAATTCGGCTAGTTTAGCTATTAGACCCGCTGATGGTCAATATGGAGTAATCGGTTTAAGCCTGCAATATGTAGACTATGGTGACTTTTACGGTACCCGTGTAAATTTGAATTCTCCTCAGGGGTATGATGATACAGGCATCTTTACCTTGAATGCTTTAGCAGTTGGTGTCGGTTATGCTAAGCAGTTAACAGATAGATTTAGCGTGGGCGGACAAGTACGTTGGGTACATCAAGATTTGGGAGAGAGTATGATTGCCAAAAATACTTTTACAGATACTTCGGGTTCTCGTTTTGCGGATACATCAAATGTAAGTAATGAACTGTCACCTTTAGTATTTGATTTTGGAACTCAATTTAGGACTGGATTAAAAAGTCTTGTATTTGGAATGTCAGTAAGAAATTTCTCGGCAGAATATAAGTATGCTGAAGAAGGAATTCAGGCTCCTCTTGTATTTACATTGGGAATATCCATGAATGTATTAGACTTTGCCGAGGAAATGCCTTTTGATCAATCGCTCTATGTAAGCATCGATGCGAGTCACCATCGAGATTATCCCGAACAGGTTAAAGTCGGAATTGATTATAAAATTTTTAATGTCCTTTCCTTGCGCGGAGGTTACACTTCAAGTACTTTCGAACAAAACGGATTTTCATTTGGAGTAGGGTTATCCCAATTCGGCTTTGCATTTGATTATTCGTATACACCCTTTGGGATATTTGATAAAGTCCAAAGATTTACGGCAAGGTTCTCACTAGATGACATTTTTTCTAAATAAAACTTTTGTACCAAAATTCTTATGGTCTCAAGGAGAGAAATTATGAAAGTCCTTCATTTTTTAATTGCTGCATTTGTATTATTGGCTTCAACCATAATACTAATATCTGGATGCGAATATGATGTTGCTGAACCACAATGGGATGTAAGAGAGTTTGCTATGCCTCAGGTAAATCCAGTGATAAATTCAATAACTCCTTCTGAAGGGATTCCAGGAGCAAATACTATTTCAATTATCGGTGAAAATTTAGACGCGGTGCCTGACTCGAATATTTTGTTGGATATTCCCGGGACAGTGGTGATATCTCCCGAAATTATAGAGAAAACTTCAACTTCAATAACTATTCGGCGGCCAAATTTAGTGACTGATTCGTGTTATGTAAAAATCTGGGCAGACAGCGGAATAGTTGTAAAATACGGCCCTTTCAAGATTGATCAGGTAATAGAACCATACGGATCTTTTCTCGAAAATCAACAATTAGGCGGTATTGACATTGACAATGAAGAAAATATCTATGTAGCAGTTGGACTTACCCCTTATCCGGTTGTGAAAGTCACTCCTGGCGGTCAGAGATCAACTATTAGAGATACCACAAGCCGTACACCAACAAACCTAGTTGCTGGACAGGATGGCTATCTTTATTTGTTAAGTTCCAATAGAGTAATCGAACGGATAAATATTGTAACAGGAGAATTATCAAGCTGGCACAGACTCACTGATAATCGACAGCTAAGAGTAGGGGCTCTTGATCAATATGGAAATTTCTATGCAGGAGGTTCAAGAACTGACCTATATATAATCAGCCCTGATAGTACAAGCAGAGTCTCGGGTATGTATCAAACTTCCTCATCTGACGGTGATACTATAATTTCGTTAAAATTATATGGCGGTAGTCTTTATGTTGCAGCCGCAGGAGGGAGCGGCCGGGGAATATGGAAGCACACAATTGATGCCGCCGGTAATCTTGGACTTAAGGAAGTTGTTCTTGATTTAAGTACAGTGCCCGGTTTTGCATCAATCCCAATCAGTAGTTTTGCCGTATCTTCTGATAACAAAATATACATTGGAGCTAATTCTCAAAATTCTCTATATGTATATGATCATACAAATAATAGCATGGATTATTTTTACAAGAATATTGTACCTCCTTATGCTAAGTATTTAGTATGGGGGCAAGGAAATTTTCTGTATATGATCAGCGGTAATTTAACTCCTGCGCAAACCTGGGATTGTTACAGAATAAATATGGGAACTACCGGGACTCAATAATTATTAGTATTTTACAACGGGGATTTATGAAAACAAAAGTTTATAAATTGTTCTTACCTTTATTAGGTTTTGGAGCACTCATTTGGTTTCTTGTTCGTGTAATTCCGAAGCCAAGCAGAGCCGCTTACCCTTGCCAGCAAGCTGCCTTCCCAATTGCTTCCGCTTTTGTTATTTATATCGTTAGTCTTGTTACCTCATCTTATGCTTATCTTAAATTTAAAGAGCATTCAAAAGCCGGTAACAATTGGATAGCTTCAATATTTTTATTTATAGTAATCTTAAGCAGTTTCTCTCTCCTGCAATCAGATAAACCATACAGCTATGCGAATTATAATTCTATTGTAGAAGATCCAAACCAGCCGATGGGAGTAGGTAAAGGGATTTTTCCGGGACGGGTTGTTTGGGTTCGCGATTCTTCTGCAGTTGATCAGCAATGCACAAACTCAAGCGGAGACTTCTGGTGGATGGATGCCAATACAGATCAGGTAAAGGTTAATGAAATGCTGTCCAAAGCTTTAAAAGCATTAACAGGTAAATCATCCTTAGCGGAAGCATGGGATGAAATTTTCCGGTATTACAATCAAACTCATGGAAGAGGAGATGCTGGATATACATCCGGAGAAAAAATTGTAATCAAGCTTAATCTGAATACCGGGTGTGAAGGAAGTGATAACACCCGGAATAACAATAGTCTCCTTGATACGTCTCCGCAAATTGTGTATGCTGTTTTGGATCAGCTTATTAACACCGCATGGATTGCACAGGAAGATATTGGATTTGGTGATCCCGGCAGAAATGTCGATAATATCTTCTGGAATAAATTCCATTCTGTCTTTCCGAATGTGAAATATTGGGGAGAAGGTACAGGCAGAACACCGATTGAACCTTCAAATAGTAAAGAATTTTTTTCAAGCGATGGAAATCTTCAACATTATTTGCCTAAATGCTATGTTGAAGCAGCGTACATGATTAATATTCCGGTTTTCAAGCAACACCATCGTGCAGGTATTTCTCTTGCATGTAAAAATCATATAGGAACCTTTGTCCCTTTTACTCCGGATTGGAATGTCCGGGATTCTCTGCATCACAGCTTTCCATCTTCACAAGGTAATGGGGTAGTTGATAATGGCGATTATAATCTTTACAGGTTGTTTGTTGATTTTATGGGACATAAGGATCTTGGTGATAAAACTATTCTGTACTTAGTTGACGGATTATGGAGTTCTACAAATTACGGCGATCCGCCATGGAAATGGAGGACTGCTCCCTTCAATAATAGTTATCCTGCCTCAATATTTGTTTCGCAAGATCCGGTAGCAATTGAGTCTGTTGGATTCGATTTTCTGTTCAATGAATTTTATGTTGGTAATCCAAGCGGAAATGCTTTCCCCTGTTATGAAGGAGTCGATGATTTTTTGCATCAGGCAGCCGATTCTATAAATTGGCCTGTAGATATTTTATATGATCCTGAATCCGATGGTTCCTATCTTCCAAGGAGCATGGGTGTGCATGAACATTGGAATAATCCGACAGATAAAAAATATTCTAAGAACCTCGGCACAGGTGATGGGATTGAATTAGTAACCGAAACTTTTACTTCAGTAAAGGGATATAGAAGTAATAACGGACCGGCGGAATTTTATTTAGAAAATAACTATCCGAATCCGTTTAATCCATCAACAACCTTTCGATATTATATTACTGAAGCTGTCAATTTAGATTTATCTATCTTTAATAATCAGGGTGAATGTATAAAGACCTTATTTCATGGGTTTCAAAATGCCGGAAGCTATGAAGTAGTTTGGGATGGACGTATTAACAGAAGCGTCGCAGCTTCAGGTGTTTATTATGCAAAATTTCAAGTAGAAGGTTCATATACACAAGTTAGAAAAATAGTTTTAATCAAATAATAAATTATCTTGAAATTTATTTAAGAATTATGCGTAAATCATAATGTAATGAATGATTCACATAAGGAGGTACGAAAGTTTTTTCAGATTCGAAAAAAATGATTTGATTATGTGATTTTTAATTTCCGGCAAAGATTTGTTCTACATAAAAAATGTTCTCATAACTAATTTTATTAAAACATATCTTCTGTTTATTTAATGTTTTAAATCAATTCTGAGAGTGGTGCCAATAAGAAATGAGGAAATAATTTCAATGAAACCTTCCTTCCATTCAACAATAAAAAAAATTTTACTTTGTATCTCATTGTGTCTTCAAATATCATTAGCCGATACCAACGAACAAGCTGATACTGTCTTGGCTCCTGATGTTTCAGAGGTCCCTTTAATCAATGGTAACAGCGATGATCAGTGCTGGCAAAATGTTCCATGGCAGAGTATTGACCAAGTATGGATTCCTTATGATGGTGAAACAGATTCTTTTGATTACACAGGTCATTATAAAGTTATATGGTCTTCGACAACGAATTTGTTATACTTTTTAATAGAAGTAACAGATGACATTTTTGTCGATGGTTTTATTCCCGATGTAACCGCCGATATTTACAATTTTGATATAACGGAAATATTCATTGATGAAGATGCTTCCGGAGGATTGCACATGTTTGATAGTGGTCAGCAGAATGCAGAAAATGCTTTTGCATATCATATGTATTCTCCATACCCTGATCCTGGTGCAGCGACTTCAGAGCTTTATGTTGACGATATGGCAACAGTAGGCCGCCCGAATTATGCATCTCATTTTCCTGAGTTTTCAAAATTTAGGTCAAGTGATACTTCCGTAGTCCTGGAATTTTCTTTAATCGTATATAATGACACATATGAGGACAACAATATTGATCCAGCCAGAGTGCAATTAGAAATTGGTAAAATTATTGGGCTGTCAATTGCTTATTGCGATAATGATGATCCTGATGGACAAAGAGATAATATGTTCGGATCCGTTTGGGAACCATCTCCAGGTAATCTTCACTGGCAAAACGCAGACTACTTTGGAAGAATAAAACTAGTACCGGACATATCGACCGGCATTGAAATGGAACAGACCTCTCAAGCAAATACAATTAAAGTTTATCCTAATCCTTCCTCATCAATTGTTAAACTGCAACTGGATAATCCTTATAACGGTGAAATTGTAATCAGACTATATAATATTCTTGGACAGGAAGTATCCAGAATATCGGACATAAAGACAAGCAGGTTATTCAATAAAACAATTTTCTTAAATAGTTTATCAACAGGGATCTACTTTCTTCAAACTCAAATAGGAAATATAATTTCTGCAAAAAAACTTATAATTCATTAATTCATAACTGTTTTGATCGAAAGGTAAATTCACTCCCATGTGAGTTTATTAAATGGTTG